>Ga0209577_10006512_pt1 | contig 10792 bp, 9 predicted proteins | sample GraSoiAngelo_109_FD_185874 | JGI IMG/M metagenome (GOLD analysis project Ga0209577, IMG submission 185874) | Grasslands soil microbial communities from the Angelo Coastal Reserve, California, USA - 14_0903_12_20cm (SPAdes) (version 2) | ecosystem: Environmental > Terrestrial > Soil > Grasslands ... | reverse complement strand
ACGATTTTCATCGAGGTTTGATGTTCTCTTTCTGTCATCCTGAGCGAAGCGAAGGATCTCTGATCATTTTGGATCGACAGCTATCAACACAACAATCAGAGATGTTTCGCTTCGCTCAACATGACAAGCGGATAGCTGAAGGCAGGCCGGCAATCTGAATCCTTCGGATTCACTTAGCGCAGGTTCCGCGAGGAATCTCATATCAGTTCTGCCGTATCCCATGCACGATCATAGAGCTTTGGCTGCTGCTCCCAGTCGTCACTCAGATCGAGCCATCGTGGATCGTTTGTTCGATGAGCGCAATTTTCCTGCTGCGGCGCCACCCGTTCAGTTTCTTCTCGCACCCGATCGCATCCTTCACGTTGCGAAAGTGCTCAAGCCAAACGAGCCGGCTCAGATGATAGCGTTTCGTGAAGCCTTCTACCTTGCACGGATCTATGCTGGCTCAATCGGCGGGAGATGGTGTTCGTGATTCCGATGTATAGCGTCGTACCCTGTTTGTTGGTGAGAATGTACACCCAATAGTCGTGGTTGCGCATGGAGTCGAAGTGATCAGAGATGTTTCGCTTCGCTCAACATGACAGAAATCAGTCGCCGAAGGAAATGTCCACGTCACGCGCGGTCTGCACCAGCTCGCCATTGGGCGGAACCAGCTTGAGACGATTGACCGCTTCGGCGATCGGCACGTGGCGTACTTGATAATTTTGGTAACTGACCATCGTGCCGAAGTGACCTTCGTTTGCCAGCTGCACGGCTTTTACGCCGAAACGCGTGGCGAGAATTCTGTCCAACGTCGTGGGCGCGCCACCGCGTTGGAGATGGCCGAGCACACAGCACCGCGTTTCCTTGCCGGTGCGTTTGGCAATTTCCCGCGCCACCATGTCGCCAATCCCACCAAGCCGAAACTCGCCTGCCTCAACGTCGCGCTTCACTTGTTCGCCGTGTCTTAGTCGTGCGCCTTCCGCAACAACGACGACAGTTCCCAGGCAACCAGCAGCCTCGCGCGCCTTGATCATGCTCGCGATCTTGTCGTAGTCGAACGGGATTTCGGGAATCAAAATGATGTCCGCGCCGCCCGCGACCCCACCGTGCAAGGCGATCCAGCCTGCATGGCGTCCCATTACTTCGACGACCATAACTCGCCTGTGACTGGCGGCGGTGGTGTGCAACCGATCGAGCGCGTCGACCACCACATCGACGGCGGAATCGAATCCGAACGTGGCCGCAGTCGCTTCGAGATCGTTGTCAATGGTTTTGGGGACACCGATGCAATTGATCCCGGCCTCCTGTAATTGCTGCGCTGTCACCAACGAGCCGTCACCACCTACGATGATTAGTGCGTTTACCTGAAGCTCGTCCAGTATCTTCTTGGCGCCCGCGATAATGTGTGCAGGCACAACCGTCCGGTCGCCGGCGCCGGTCTTAGCCACAAAATGGCCGCGATTCGTCGTGCCGATGATCGTGCCCCCCAAGGCCATGATTCCATCAATGCTTTTGCGATCGAGAACAACATGATCGCCGGGCGGGAGTAGTCCTTCGAATCCGTCGCGGAACCCGACTACTTCCCAGCCGAGTTTCTCCGCGGCGAGCACGACTCCGCGCAGCACCGCGTTGAGTCCCGGACAATCGCCACCGCTGGTCAAAACACCAATCCGCGGCTTCATTTTATCTGTTTGACGCGATATGCCGCCTCTCCCTTCTCAAGGGAGAGGGTAGGGTGAGGGTTTTCGCTTCGTAATCACGTTGTGCCTGGAAACCCCTCACCTCAATCCTCTCCCATTTACAAAAGGGGCGAGGCGAATCAGCGAAGCATATGGTTTCATTTTTGTAATCGTGATCAGAGCAACTTTTTTGGGTCGGCCAGCCGACCGGCTGCTGCCCACTGGTCGTATAGCTGCCAGCCGCGTTGCAAAAGCGCAGTCCCTTCATTGAACCGATTCGCGCTGCCCAGGAGCACCACCATCAAATGACGCGGGTACACGGTTTCCATCTGGCCCTGGCGAACCACTTCCGATTCACGATTCGCGTAGAGAATCACGCATTGGCCGGCACGTGCTGAGGTGCCGGTTTTGACTCCGTCGATGCCCATCCTGCCAAGAAGCTCGTTCGTGTTACGAAGCATGTAATTAAGCCGTTGGCCAGCTCGATCGAAAGAAATCTGACGTTCTTTTTGCGACACGTAAAAACGGAAACTCGGTTTGTTCATTGCATATCGAGTCAGACGCGCCATGTCTTCCGCTGTTGAGTACGGCATCGGTTTGACTCTGTAATCGATGCCGTGCGGATTAACAAAACGCGTTCGCTCCATGTTCAGCTGTTTGGCCAGCGCGTTCATCTGAGTAACGAACGCATCCACGGGCGTGAATTTCGAGGAAATGTCGCTGGGCAGAAGCGATCCCAACCGCGAACCCACATGGTGCGCCAGCGTGTAGGCCGCGATGTTGTCCGATTGCACAAGAGCAGCATAGAGAAGATCACGCAACGTGATGCTGTCACCGGGTTGAAAGCCGATATTGTTTTCGGAGGTCCCGACAAACGCCTGTTGCGGAATGGTAACGGCCTGATTGAGGTCGCCTGATTTTTTCTCCGCCCAATCGAGCACAACACTCGCCGTCGCGATCTTGGTGAGGCTGCCCACTTGCAATTTCTTCCTGGGCTCTTGTTCTTCCAAAATGTAGCCCGTTTGTGCATCGGCAATAACGTATGCCTGCGCCGCAGCCGCAGTGCGAACAATGGATGCGCTGGCAAAAATGACTGAGAAAATGATGAAAAATCCAAGCGACAAACGCATAAACACCTTCGAACGGCAGCACCTTAATCGGCGCGTTCTGATTCGCAAACGCGCTTGCGAATGCAAAGCTGGATCGGCTCGCCGCGGCGAGACGATGGCGATGTCATTCTGATCCCGCACTCGCGGGAGAAGAATCCCTGGAGATTTCTGAAGAGACGTCCCGGCAAAGACAGTCAGAGATGTTTCGCTCCGCTCAACATGACAGAGTCCTAGTGTGTTCTCTGCGCTTTTCGAGCACGGCTAATCAGCAAGCGCATCACAAAATAAACAATGATCGCCGAGGGGATCGCGAAAAAGAGCGAACCAACGAAGGCCGGCCAAACCAGCCGTACAAACAAGCCGGTGTTCAAATAATCGTGCAGCCCGAAATGGAAGCGGAAGCGATGCAGCGGCACAGGCCGACGCAAAATCCAGCAGCCCACCTTGTATTCCGCAAAATAGATCGCCGGCATTGCGAAGATGAGCACGTCATGCAACGTGACCGCGATCGCCGCCGCGATTTTGTTACATCGACATACCCACGCCACCCCAATCGAGAGCAATGTCTTGATACTCCACAGGGGCGTGAAGCCGAAGAAAATTCCGATGGCCGATCCGAGAGCGATGGAATGCGGCGTATCCGCGATTGCCATCAACGTCATGTGATGCTCGACCAGCCACCGCTTCCAGCGCGCGAGTGGCCTTGGCAACCGCGATTCGTAAACCTGCTCAGCGACCTTTTGTAAGTTCTGCGCTTTCAACGTTAATCAACTTGCCAGAGAAACGTCGAACGCCCAACGTCGAACGTCCAACGTCGAAGCCCAGACACGTGCTCGTTGTTCCCTCGGGACAATAAATGTTCGCGTTCGGCGTTGAGCGTTTTCTTCATCTATCCGTCGACGGCTTTTTCTGACGGAACTTGGTCGATCTAAAACAACTCCAGTGTCTCCGCCGGCGTCCTAACGATTTGTCCCAGTGCTTTGCGCAAGCAAAGCGCCGCGCGCGGCGCATAATCGAGATTATTGTTGTTGAAAATCACATGCAACTCGCGCGCTTCTTGCGCGAGCTTCTTACTGCGCTCGGCGACCTCTGTAATTTCTGTGTCGCTGTAATTGTAATCGAAACGCGCGGCCACCGTTTTACCGGTGACGTAAGCTTTTGCGTTGCGCCCGTGCAGCCGCAGATATGCGACCTTGGAATTTGTCACTTTGTCCACGTCCGACGGCATCACGGTGAAATGATCCGATTCGGGTGCGTCCACGTTCACAAAAATTGCGCGATGCTTTCGCACAAAATCAATTGTCGAGTCCAATTGACCGCCGACTGCCCAGTTTCGATTTCGAAACTCGATCGCAAGATCGTAGCCGCTCAACATTTCGCTCAACGGCTCCAGTTCGCTCAACTGATGTTTCCGCGGTGAAAACGCCGGCGAAAGCTGCAAAAGTAAGACGCCCAACTTGCCGGAATCGCGGATGATTGACATTGGGAGCAGAAACCTTTTGAGCAGCGCTTCCTGCAAATCCGGTGTCGATTTTATATTCCCTTTCGCGTCCGTCTCTGCGCGCCTTTGCAACTCCGGCGGCAACAGCTTTGCCTTTGTCGAGTGAAACGAAAACAGTTGATGCAACTTTACATCGAACGTGAAATCATTCGGTGTTGCTGCGCACCAGCGTTCGACCATTCGCGTTTCGGGCACGGAATAAAACGTCGAGTTCACCTCGACCAAATCGAAATGCTGTGCGTACCAACTGAGCCGATCGCTCGCCGGCATCTTGTTCGGGTACCAACGCTCGACAAAACCTGGGTCCGACCAGCTCGCCGTGCCGACAAGAATTTTCCCGCTCACACATCAACGAAGTCGTGGCGGTGGTGAAAGCAAACGCGATTGCATTTTCCAGGTGAATTCCAGGCGAGCAATCGTTTTTCGATTTGCGCACAATCCACATCGAACCTATTTTCGACGCGCGGGGTGGAGCAGCCTGGTAGCTCGTCAGGCTCATAACCTGAAGGTCGCTGGTTCAAATCCAGCCCCCGCAACCAAATTTCTTTCAACCGCGGTGACTTATCGCGTTTACGTCATCCGAAATCGCGTGGGAAAATTTTACATCGGTTTATCCGACGACATCGGCCGCAGAATCAATCAGCACAATGTGGGTCACTCCAAATGGACTCGCGGGAAGGGACCTTGGACATTGATATGGCAGAGCGAAGAGATGAATCTCTCATCGGCTCGAAAACTTGAACTTTTGCTCAAAAGACAAAAAGGAGGCGATGGATTCTATCGGATGATTGGCCTGCCGCGATCCGGCTCATAATCCCGCGCCTGCGGGATCGCTGGTTCAAATCCAGCCCCGCAACCAAATTTCTCTAGAGCGATGCTGCACAAGCAGCTCTTGTTTTTGTGCCGAAAGCGGCGCTTGCCCCGCGCCAATCGCGACGCAAGAGTATGCTCCGCATCACATAAAACCGATCCAGCGTAGCTCAGTGGTAGAGCGGTCGGCTGTTAACCGATTGGTCGTAGGTTCGAATCCTACCGCTGGAGCCAATTTCTATGTTCTGGGTATATATCCTTCGAAATCCGGCCGGAAATTTCTACGTCGGTCACACGCACAATCTTGAGAATCGGGTTACAAATCACAATCGGACCGACAAGATCGCCGGGAAATTTACACGCAAAAATGGCCCGTGGGCTTTGATATGGTCAGAAGCGCATCCCGATCGCTCAAGGGCTGTGCGGCGCGAGCGCGAAATCAAATCGTGGAAATCTGCACGGCTGATTCGAATTCAATTACTGGGATTGAAATCGTAGGCTCAGTGGTAGAGTCCCGACAGAGTCGGGATTAACCGATTGGTCGTAGGTTCGAATCCTACCGCTGGAGCCAAATTTTAAATTGCTTGAAGTGAGTAGCCGATGACATCTCGCGCCACGTAATAAAACGGTATGGAAATCATTCGAGATAACGGCCACAGCGACCGGTTAATTAAAAAATGCCAGCGCATTGATGGACTGAAAGCCCTGCTCAATGAATGGGAGCTATCCGATAATCTTGATCAGGATTATATTCGAGGACTGAAGGCGCGACTCCTATCTGTCAAAAACCAGCTAAGGAACATGTGCGGCCATGACGGATCACAGGGAATGGACGATTGGTAGTTAGTGAGTGAAACAAAAAGCCGCCGTGCAGTGAAGCGTGACGGGCTGATTGTGAAATGCTGCTGGTTTGTTGGGGCGAGCCGCGGTTTTATGGATTGTTGACCACTTGCGGGGCAGGTTTGCTCGCTTCAAGCTGTGCGCTCACTCTTTGGATTTGCTCTTCCTGCTCTGTGAGGCTTGCTGTGAAAGCTTAAATTTCCTTCTCCGTGTTACGGGTCGCTCGAAAGACTTTGGGTTGAGTACCCTTAGCGTGCCGGCGGCAAGGTTTGAGGCTTGGCGCTTGCGCGTTTCAGCAATCCAAACAGATCGCTATCAGTAGAAAAGACGAGTGTCGTATCTTTCGTAAGCACTTTCCGATATGTGTCCATGCTCTTGAGGAAATTGTAGAATTCGGCGGCTTGCGGATTCTGGGTATAAGCCTGCGCATAAATCTCCGTCGCTTTCGCGTCGGATTCGCCACGGATCTGTTGCACCTGCCGGTAAGCGGTCGATTGAATTTCATTCAAGTCGCGTTCTTTTTGCCCGGCGATGCGTGCCGCTTCCCCTTCGCCTTCCGAGCGAAATCGCTGCGCAATCTGCCCGCGTTCGCTCATCATTCGCTGGTAAATTCGACCGAGCACATCAGGATTGTAATTCACGCGTTTGAGCCGGAGGTCGAGCAGCTCGATGCCAAACTCCGATAATTTCCCTGCCGCTTTCGTCTTGATCTCGTCCTCGATTTTCAACCGGCCGTACTCGATCGGCGGCAGGACTCCAATTGTTCCCAGGCCCGTTGGCACATTTTTTAGATTTTCATCGCGCAGCGGTTTGCGATTCTTGTCGATGCGAACGATCTCGATCAGGTCATGCTTGGCGACAGCGTTGCGGGTCTCGCTTCCAAGAATGTCTTCCAACCGCGATTGCGCGCTTCGCTCATCGCGAAGCCGGACGAAATAGGTCTTGGCGTCGTTGATTCGCCAGCGGGCAAATGTATCAACGTGAATGTAAGTTTTGTCCCGAGTCGGGATGGCAACTGGCGCTCCATCCCATTCGAGAAATCGTTTATCGATCCGGTTGACTTCTTGAATGATGGGAAGCTTAAAGTGTAATCCGGGGTCCGTGATTGGTTCTCCAACTGGCTTGCCAAATTGAGTGATGATTACTTGTTCCGTCTGGTGAACGGCGAAGAAACATCCTTGCAATGCGCGCAAAAAGACGAACGCGAGGACGATTGACACGAGCCAAAGACAACCGCGCTTGCTCATTTCTTCTCCAGGGGTTTTCCGGTGAGGGGCAGGATCGGCAACAGATTTCGCATCGAATCGTCGATAATGATTTTCTCCCCGGTCGAAGAAAGCACATCACCCATCGTTTCAAGATAAAGCCGTGTGCGCGTGATTTCCGGCGCCTTGATGTATTGCTCGAGCATGGCGTTGAATGATGCGACGTCGCCCTCCGCTTCATTCACGCGCTTGAATCGGTAGCCTTCGGCGGCGCGAATCGCTTGGTCGGCCTGGCCCTTCGCTCTAGGCACCGCTTCATTGTAATCGCCGTTCGCGATGTTAATGGCGTTTTCGCGGTCTTGTTGCGCTTTGTTGACTTCGTTGAAGGAGGCCTGGACTTCGGCAGGGGGGTTGACGTTCTTCAGTTGCACCTGATCGACGCGGACGCCGAGCATGTAGCGTTTTGATAGTTCCTGCATTCGCGCAAGCGCCGAGATCTCGATGTCTTGGCGGCCGATCGTAATGACTTCGTCCACCGTTCGATCGCCGATCACTTCGCGCATTGCCGCTTCCGACAAATCGCGCAACGTCTGGGCAGGATTACGGACGTCGAACAGGTATTGCTTGGGATCGTCGATGCGGTATTGCACGACCCATTCGACAAGTGCGGCGTTCAGGTCACCTGTAACCATTGACCTTTCTTCCTCCGCCTCTTTCGGCGGTTGGTCGGGATTTGTGTATCCAGGAGTGGTGAAGCCGAACTCAAGTTTCAATTGCCGCCGCGTCGGCACGACAGTTACTTCGTCGATCCCAAAGGGCAGCTTGAAATGCAGCCCTGGCTCGACCGTTTTCAAAAACTTGCCAAAGCGAAGAACAACCCCTTCCGATTCAGCCTGCACCGTATAGCACGCTGTCCATATTAAAATCACCAGAAGAATGACGATGACAACACCGGTGATTAATCGCGCTGGGAAACGCGGCAGATGAAAATTGTAAACGACGGGAGGTCGGGTGTTCATGCGGGCTCGCGCGGGCGGACCTCATTCAAAACCTTTCTCAACGGAGCGTAAACAAGTAAACTGTATCGGAAAGGTGAAAGTTGCTGTTTCGAATTCGTTTGGGATTTGAAACACATCGGTTATGCAATCTAGCGTGCAGGTCTCAACCATCCACTTCAAAGTCACTTAGGCCGTCCTGCAAACTCGGCTGCGCGCATCCGAATAGGTGACCGATTTCGGGCTGTCTTTTCTACTGGACGGATGTTTTTAGCGCGATATGTTCATGCGAACATGAAGGCGGGATTGCGCCAACTTTTCAACAATCGAAGACGCAGACGCCACCCCCGGCCGCACCAGTTGGAGCTAAATCTATGGCCCAAACGACCAACCATCTCCGAGATCTTCTTGAGAAAATCAAAGGTGACGCGCGACGTGCGTTAAATCGAGCGAGAGCATTCGCAGTGCGTTGATCAAAGTTGTGCCTGCGCATAAGCGCACGCGACGCCTGAGTTACGAAATTTGAGTACAATGAAGACGTTGTTTTCAGTCATTCTCGCGTTCACTGTTTGCGTTGGCAGCGCTCAGGCTGGCCCTGTTCGCACCGCGCGACACGTAGCGAAGGACACGGCGATAACGGCCAAAAATGTTGCGAAGAGCACTGCGATTACGGCGAAGCATGTCGCGCATAGCACGGTGAGGGGCACACGAAGAGCTGTTCACACGGTAACCAGTAATTTTACCCCGTAACCGAGGCGCTGTTCAGAGTTTGGTGGGTGTTGTCCAAGCGAACGTACACTTTGCGCTCTCAGTGTGACTTTAATCGGCAACCGCAAGTCTGCCGCTTACAGTTAGTTGATCCGCCGAGGAATTTGCGGAGTCATGCGACTACTGCTGATTTCGCAAACGATTAGATAGGGCGGAGTTTCGAACAAAATTGTTGTAACCTGTCGAAGAGAATTTCGGTCTTTTTCTTTTGGGGGGGAATGGGTATTCGAGCTTTCTTGCATTTCCAAATAGTGTCGAGACCCACCGGGGATCTCATTCGGCGCGTCCTGATTGGGCTTCTGATCGCGACCATTTTTCTTGCGGGCATTGAACTGCGCCGCTGGATCGGGGAAAATACAAGGCACGTGCGTTATCAGCACGATCTCATCAACGGTTTTTACTGGGGGAGCGAGGTTCTTGCAGAGGCGCATAGGTTGTCGCCCGATGAAGTTTCTGCCAATTCATGGGCAGGATTCTTCCGCGGCTATTTCGCGCTATACGACCGAGTCAAGGATGAGGCCTACGAAAATGATTACGCCCTCGATTATCCACCGCTGCGACTTTTGGTCATGGCGGTCTGGGCAAAACATGTGCGCAGCGAATTCCCCGAAGTCGATGATGGACATCCAAAGCTCATCAATCCTCTGCTCAAGATCAATGTCCTGTGTGAACTGCTATCCGCGATAGCAATTTTCTTCCTGGTTCGCTTCTGCGTGCGGCGAGCCAACTCCTCACCCTCCCCCTCTCCTCTTGCCGAAGAGGAGAGGCCACCCGCGTCGGCCTACTGGTCACGCAATCGTGGGCGCGCGAGCGTGCGATCCGCCTCGCCCCTCCGAGGGGAGAGGACTGAAGTGAGGGGTCATTTTGCAGGTCTCGCCGCGGCGACCGCCGCATGGCTTGAACCATCGATGATTCTCGACGCGCATGGCTGGCCGCAGTGGGATGTTTGGGTGTTGCCTTTTTATCTGTTCGCCGCACTCGCAGCGTTGAAAAATCGCTGGTTCTGGTGTGGGTGTTTGCTCGCACTGGGCGCAATGCTCAAAGGACAACTGTTATTCGTTGCGCCTTTTTTTGTTCTCTGGCCGTTGTGGCAAAAAAAGTGGATCCGCGCGCTGCAGATGCTCGCCGGCTTCACTGCGACGACGGCGCTGATCGTTTCGCCGTGGGTTTTGCACAACAGGGTGGCCTGGATATCCTTTGCTCTTGTCGCTGGCGTCACCTTGTCATTTCTTCGGCGCTATGAATATCGCCATTCAGGGGCATGGCTCGCCGGAATTACAGGCTGCGCGGCATTTTTCATCGGTGCGTTGACCGGTGGCAGCTTCACGTGGTTACAAGTCGGTTTTATCTACGGCAGCGAACATTATCCCTACCTGTTCATCAGCTCGTGCTACAACCTTGCATCGCTCCTCTCCGAGCTTGGCTGGTCATTGAAAGATTCTCTTCTGTCGGCTCACATCGGATCGCTCGATTTGGATCTGACGCTGCAATGGGCGCTGCGTTTGCTTTACCTTGGCGCCCTGGTTCTGTGTGCACGCGGAATGGCACGACGTCATCACGCCCGCAATCCGAATATCCTGATCGCGATCGCGACACCATGGCTGCTGATGTTTGCGTTACTTGGCCAAATGCATGAGCGCTATCTCATGTGGGGCGCGGTCGTCAGCGCTGTCGCGCTGGGGGTCAGCGTCAGATTAAGCATCGTGCATTTCATCATCTCGATCGCGAGCACGGCCATGATCATGCACGTAATGCTGATCGACAAAAAACTCGACTCGACGCTGCGGGCGATTGACCTGCTCCACAACATTCGGCCGTATGCATCGGTTTTGGTGCTGGCGTGTGTGGCCGTTTATCTCTGGAACGCTCTTCTCGTACGCGTTCCAGTTCTTCGATCCCGAGC
>Ga0209577_10006510_pt1 | contig 10792 bp, 11 predicted proteins | sample GraSoiAngelo_109_FD_185874 | JGI IMG/M metagenome (GOLD analysis project Ga0209577, IMG submission 185874) | Grasslands soil microbial communities from the Angelo Coastal Reserve, California, USA - 14_0903_12_20cm (SPAdes) (version 2) | ecosystem: Environmental > Terrestrial > Soil > Grasslands... | reverse complement strand
CGGGCGGCCTTGGATGCAGCCGCGGCGGCCGACGTCCAGCCGACAGCGCAATCGCGGACCGTACCGGGCTGGCGGGCCGGAGGGCGACTAAGCGTGCCCTCGGGCCTGCGACTAAGCGTGCCCTCGGGCCTACGACTAAGCGTGCCCTCGGGCCTGCGCGTCCGTGTCCCGTCCGGAATACGCCTGAGCCTCCCGTCCGGTTGGGGCTCGAGAGAGATGCGCCCCACGATGAGAGCGCTGGCGCCGATCGCACTGGTCGGAGCCATGATCGTCGTGGTCGCAGTGGTGGTCATCGCGCTACAGACTGCTCGCGCGCGGCACGTCGTGGGACACCACGTTTCGAAGCCTCAGCCACGTTCCGCGGTGATCGCGCGCGTGCCCCAGACCCCGCCGCCACAGCCACCCGCCACGCCAATCTCCCCCACCCTGGCGACTGAGTTCGAGGCCCAGGGTCACGATCTGCTTCAGTCGGGGCAGTACAGCAACGCCGTACCGGTTCTCAGGCGGGCCCTAGCCGCAACTGGGATGCAGCTGAACGATTGTCTGGAACCTACAAGCGACACGTGCCTCACCTACGCCTACGCGCTCTACGACCTAGGCCGGGCGCTCGAGCTGAACGGCGATCCGAGCGCGGCCGTGCCCGTGCTGGAGAAGCGCCTGCAGATCGGCAACCAGCGCGACATTGTGGCCGCCGAGCTGGCGCACGTCCGAACGATCGTTGAGCAGTAGAGCTCTCCGGCGCGTCAGTCCAGGTACGCGTACGCCGGGATCGTCAGGAACTCGATCAGCTCTTCAGAGAGGGCAACCCGCTCGAACACTTCCCGCGTCTCGGCGGGACGGCCCCGTCGCCAGATCTCATCGCCGACGCTTGCCCGAATCGCCTCGGTCTCCTCGTCCAGCACTCGACGGACGAGGTCCGGTGCGACGGTCCGGCCGTCATCCAGCTTCGCTTGGTGTCGCAACCATTGCCAGATCTGTGAGCGGGAGATCTCGGCTGTCGCCGCATCCTCCATCAGCGAGTTGATCGCGGCAGCACCGCGGCCGGTCAGCCAGAACGAGATGTACTGAAAGCCGACGTTCACGTTGGTACGCAGCCCGGCCTCGGTGATCGCCCCCGGCGTGGAGGGCAGGTCGAGCAGCTCGGTCGCGGTGACCTGGACGTCGTCTCGCAACCGCTGAAGCTGGTTTGGAGCTCCCTGTAGGCCCTGCTCGAAGACCTCACGTGCAACCGGCACCAGGTCGGGATGGGCGACCCAGGTCCCGTCATATCCCTGCGACACCTCGCGTTCCTTGTCGGCCCTGACGCCCTCCAGCGCCTTGGCGTTCGCCTCATCGTCGCGGCGTGACGGAATGAACGCCGCCATACCTCCCATGGCGTGGGCTCCGCGCCGGTGACAGGTGGCCGCCAGAAGCTCGGTGTACGCCCGCATGAACGGGACAGTCATCGTCACGTCGCTGCGGTCGGGGAGAACCATCTCCCGCCGTTCGGGGAAGCACTTGATCGAGGAGAAGATGTAGTCCCAGCGGCCGGCGTTCAACCCGGCCGAGTGCTCGCGCAGCTCGAACAGAATCTCGTCCATTTCGAACGCGGCCGGAAGCGTCTCGATCAGAACCGTCGCCTTGATCGTGCCGCGAGGGATCCCGAGCGCCTCCTGAGCGAAGCAGAAGACGTCGTTCCAGAGCCGGGCCTCGATGTGGGATTCGAGCTTGGGCAGATAGAAGTAGGGGCCCGTGCCCGCTCCCAGCAGCCGGTGGGCGCAGTGGAACACGTACAACCCGAAGTCGAACAAAGCGCCCGTGATCGGCTCGGCTCGGACCGCCAGATGGCGCTCGGGGAGATGCCAGCCTCGGGGACGAACGAGAAGAGTTGCCGGCTCGGCACCCACCTCGTAATAGCGACCGTCAGCTGATTCGTAGGAGATCGTGCGGTCGATCGCGTCGCGCAGATTGATGTGACCGAGGACCATGTTCCGCCAGGTAGGCGAATTCGCGTCCTCGAAGTCGGCCATGAATCCGTCGGCGCCCGAGTTGAGCGCGTTGATCACCATCTTGCGGTCGGTGGGGCCGGTGATCTCGACCCACCGCCTGTGAAGATCGTGTGGAACGGGCTCGACACGCCAGTCGCTCTCGCGCACGCCCCGCGTCTGGGGCAGAAAGTCGAGCATCTCGCCGGCGTTCAGCCGCTGACGCCGCTCGGCCCGGGCATGGAGCAGCTCTCGCCGCCGGGTTCCGAAGCGCCTCTCGAGCTCGGCCACGAACTCGACGGCGTCGGGCGTCAGGACCTCATCGAAACCCGGGTCGATCGTGCCGCGCAGCTCGATATCGGCCGTTGCCACAGCCGTGCATCCTCGCAGGCGAGCGCCAAAGGCGCGCTCAGAAATCGCCCCGGCGCACTAGCGCCTTGAGGAATCCTGATTGGATACCCCGGTCATGAGCGGCAGCGGATCAGACGAGAACCAGCGAGCCGCGATTGTCACCGGCGCGTCCAGCGGAATTGGACTGGCGATCGCCCGGCTGCTTGGTGAGGAGGGGTACGGCCTGACGGTCTCCTCGCGCCGGCCGGAGAAGCTCGAGGCTGCGGCTTCGGAGCTGGCCGGCGCCGGCTACGACGTCCAGCACGTGGCCGGTAACACGGGCTCTGAGGACGTCGTCCGCCAGGTTGTCGCCGCCCATCGCGACCGCTTCGGACGGCTCGACGTACTGGTCAACAACGCCGGGGTCGGGATCGGCGCTGCCGTGGGCGACATCCAGACCAAATATCTCGACATGCAGATCGGCGTCAATCTCCGCTCGATCGTCCTCTTCTACCGCGAATGCGATGAGCTGCTGCGCGCCGCCGGCGCCGAGCACCGCAACGCCCTCGTGGTCAACACCTCCTCGATCGCCGGCAAGTCGGGACAGGCTTGGCTTTCGGTCTACTCGGCCACCAAGCACGGCGTCATCGGGTTCACGCAGGCGATGAACAAGGAACTGAACGCCGCCGGGATCAAGTCCTGCGCTCTCGCCCCTGGGTTTGTCGACACCGCGATGACTGACTTCGTCAGGGAATCCGTTTCGCCCTCGGAGATGATCCGGCCCGAGGACGTGGCGGAGGGAGTGAGGTTCCTGCTGAGCCTCTCGCCGAACTGCGTTATCCCGGAGATCCTCTTCCAGCGCCCCGGCGAGCAGCTGTAGGCGCTAGTGGCGCTCGAGGGCGGCTTGCCGCTCCGCGAAGCGCTTGCGCTCGTCGGCCAGCCGCTCGAGCGCCCGCTCGTAGTCGTCGTAGCGCCTGAAGACGCGTAGCCACGCCCAGCCCTCGCGTTGGCGCAGCTCCCTGCTCCGGTCGCGATCTCCAGGACGCGGAGCGCCATCCGGCTCCCCATACCCCACCTCGCGATCGTCGGATCGCTGGGCGACCAGCTCCCGGTGCTCGGCCATGGCCCGGGCGAGCTCCCCGTTCGGAGCCTCGTCCTCGAGCAGGCTGGACTCCAAATGAGTTTTCAGCACCAGCAGCTCCCGGTCGGTGGCGCGACGGGCGGCGCCCACTCGGGCCCCCCGGAACGCGAACCGGTCCCATGCCCGGGCGAACGAAATCAGGCTGGTGCGACCGCCGGCTCGGTGAGCGGCGAGCATCGGGCACACGCCGCGCCCGTCGGTATATGCGCCAACGATGATCTCGTTCGCGCGGATGCCCTCGAGCATCGCGACCTTGGTAGTCCTGGGCAAGCACTCGACCGCCTGCCGCAACTCGCTGATCGTCGCTCGCTGCTGTCTTCGCATAGGGTTCATCCCCTGTCGTAAAGGCGGCGCGACTCTACCTGCGTTCGTCGCGACGGACAAGCCACCTCCTGGCGACGAAAGGAACATTGCAAAAGTGAAGCTCGGGGTGCACGTGGGCTACTGGGGGCTGGGCATGGGTCCCCAGGATCAGCTTCAGGTCGTTCAGGAGGCGGAGCGCCTCGGCTACGACTCGGTCTGGACCGCGGAGGCTTACGGGTCAGACGCCGCGACCGTTCTGGCCTGGCTTGCGGCGCAGACGAGCAAGCTCAAGCTCGGATCGGCGATCTTCCAGATGCCGGGACGCAGTGCGGCGATGACGGCGATGACCGCCGCGACCATCGACGAGCTGTCCGGCGGGCGGATGATGCTCGGGATCGGCTCCTCCGGACCACAGGTCGCCGAGGGTTGGCATGGCCAGCGATTCGGGCGTCAACTACAGCGGACGCGCGAGTACGTATCCGTCGTCCGCAAGGCGCTTGCCCGCGAGCGACTCGAATATGAGGGCGAGACGATCGTGCTGCCGCTCCCGGATGGGCCAGGCAAGCCGCTCAAGCTGATGATCTCCCCGGTCCAGGAGCGGATCCCCATCTACCTGGCGGCCATCGGCCCTAAGAACACCGCGCTCGCGGGAGAGATCGCCGATGGCTGGATCCCGACGTTCTTCTCGCCCGACCATGTGGGCGAGCTGCGTTCCCTGCTCGAGGAAGGAGCGGCCCGCGCCGGGCGGTCGCTCGACGACTTCGAGATCGCCCCCACCGTCAACGCGTTCGTGTCCGACGACCGCGAGATGGCGCGCAACGTGATGCGTCCCGTCCTCGCCCTCTACATCGGGGGCATGGGTTCACGGAAGCAGAACTTCTACAACCAGCTTGTTCAGCGTTACGGCTTCGAGCAGGCCGCCACCGAAATCCAGGACCTCTACCTGAATGGCAAGAAGGCTGAAGCCGGCGCGGCCATCCCCGACGAGCTGATCGATCTTGTGTCGCTGTGCGGTCCGCGTGACGCCGTGCGCGACCGGATCGCAGCCTTCAGAGACGCCGGCGTCGGCACGCTGATGATCACGCCGATGGCGTTCAGCGTCGAGGACCGGATTACGCAGCTGCGGGCAGTGGCCGAGCTCGCCGCTTGAAGGTCTTCCTCGGCGCCTTCGGCGACCCGGGACACGCGTTCCCGATGCTTGCGCTCGGCGCGCGGCTAGCGGCGCGAGGGCACGACGTCACATTCGAGACCTGGGAGCGTTGGCGCCCGGACGTCGAGCGGAGCGGACTTCAGTTCGTTCCTGCCCCCGAGTATCCCGTCTTCCCGACCGCCGATCACCCGATCAAGCCCTACCAGGCAGTTGTGCTGGCGACGCCGCAAACACGAGGCGCCATCACGGCGGCCGCGCCAGACGTGGTCGTGCACGACATCCTCACGGTCGCACCGGCGCTCGCGGCTGAGCTCGAGGGCGTCCCGGTAGCAACGCTGATCCCGCACGTGTACCCGGCGCCCCAGGCGGGAGTGCCGCCCTATGCCCTCGGAGCGCGGCCGCCGAGGACCCCTTTTGGCAGGGCGTTCTGGCGGGCACTGGAGCGCCCGCTTGAGCAGGGGTTCGAGCGCGGGCGCGCCGAGCTGAACGAGACCCGGGCGCGGCTCGGCCTGGCGCCGTTGAAGCGGATCCACGGCGGCATCAGCGAGAGGCTTGCGCTGGTCGCGACGTTCCCGCAGCTGGAGTATCCACGCCATTGGTGGCCGAATACGCACGTGGTTGGCCCACTGGCGTGGGAGCCCCCGTACCACGATGTGGCACCGCCGCCGGGGAGTGATCCACTCGTGCTCGTCGCGCCCTCCACTGCCCATGACTCTGATCATCGGCTGGTGCGCTGCGCGCTGACCGGACTCGCGCGGGAGCCGGTGCGGGTCTTGGCGACGACGAACCGGCGCCAGGCCGCCGGCGAGGCACAGCTGGTCCCGATCCCCGTCCCAGCGAACGGCCGGCTAGTCGAGTGGATCTCCTACTCGCGCTCGATGCCGGGCTGCGAGCTGGTGATCACGCACGCCGGCCACGGCACGCTCGTGCGGGCATTGGCCTCAGGATGCGCGGTGGTTGCGGTCCCCCACTCCGGCGACATGGCCGAGAACGCGGCTCGAGCCGACTGGGCGGGAGTCGGTGTCAGGCTTCCGTGGCGAGTGCTCAGCCCGGCGACACTGCGGCTCGCCGTACGACGGGCGCTGGAGAATCCTCGGCTAGCCGCTCGTGCGGCCGAGCTTCGCCAGTGGGCGGCCGCCAACGACGGAGCCACGCGAGCGGCCGAGCTGGTCGAGCAGCTGGGGGGTGGGATTCAGACGGACCGGTGATCGGGGTGGGCGCGGACGTACGCGATCAGCTCCGGCTCATCGCTCTGCACCCGGTCCATCGGTTCGCCGGTGCAGCTGCACAGATCGATCACCGCCCGCTCGTCGCTGACCTCGACCGCCCGCCACGCCGCTCCGTGGTCTTCCCACTCCTCGAGGTACTCGACCGTCGCCGTGGGCGTCGCTCGGGATTCGCCACCCTCGCCCATCTGGTCAGCCTCCCGCGGAAGCGGTGCCTCCCGATGCCGGCGCCGCCTCGGCCGGATGGGTGCGGGCCCAATCAGCGATCTCGCGTGATCCCTGGACGACCGCGCCGTCCTCGGTAACGAGCACGGGCACCCAAGTGTTGCCCGTCAACCGCTTGACCTCCTGCCGGCCGGCGGTTTGGTTGAAGATGTCGGGCAGCATCCCCAGTCCGTAGGTGCGAATCACCTCCGGGTCGTGCCCGGCGTCCTTTAGCGCCTGGTACGCGTTCCCACAGGGATGTCCTCCGGGCCTAGGAGCCGGCTTCCAGGTGCCGTAGCAGACATAGAGCTTCATGAGGTCTCCTTTTGGGGCCGCCGAGCTCCGGGGGTGGGACTCGAACCCACAACATCTCGGTTAACAGCCGAGCACTCTGCCGATTGAGTTACCCCGGATTGTGGTGTATTGACGGCGCCCGGCGCATGAGATCTACCGACCACCTTTGACGGGCCTACTGTAGCGGGGAGTCCCACCACGCCCTTCTCAACCTAGGCCGGATTCGATGCTGCGCGCCGGGCTTCCCTCCCCGCTCTACACCGCCTGCTCCAGCCTCCCCACCACCCTCCTTATCCCCTCCAGCACCTCCTCGCGCTCGCGCGCCAGGCTGGCGACGTCGGCGCCCGCCTGCACCCGCGCCCGGCGGATGGCGCGGTCTATTCGGCCGAGCTCTAGCACCAGCCTGGCGTGCTCGAGCCGGGCCTGGTCGACGTCAGGCATCCTGCCTGCTCGCGCCACCAGGTCCGCGACCACGTGCGCGAGCTGTTCATCGTCGGGCGGGAGGTCCGACAGGGGCCTGTCGGTGCGAGGCGCGATGTGTGCTGCGGCCCGGCGCAGCGGCTCGCTGGTCAGCAGCTGCTGGGGATCGATCGTCCCCAGCGCTGTCCTTCCGGCCTCGGGTAAGGCGACGCACAGGGCCAGAAACGTCCGCTCGGCGCGGACGCCTGTGTCGGCGCGCACTGCTGTCTCGGCGGCTCCGCCAACGGCCGCGGCCCGCTCTGCTCCCCTAGGCGAAGCGGTCCCCGGCGCGCCGGCGACTCCTAGCGACCCTAGCCGAGCCTCTGACAGCTCGAGTCGACCGGCGATGCGCCGCAACAGATCCTCGCGCAACACGCTGGCCGGCAGCTCGGCCACCACGGGCCGTAGCTCGTCAAGCGCTCGGTCGCGTCCCTCGGCGCTGGCGGTGTCGGCCACTTCCAGGATGCGCTCGACTTCAAAGACGACGAATGGAACGGAGGACTCGACGAGCGCCCGCAGAGCCTCCGCTCCCTGGCGCTCGACGAGCTCAGCGGGGTCGGTGCCCTGCGGCAGCGGCACGACCCGCAGCTCGATCTTGCGGCCGGCGGCGACCCGAGCGGCGCGCAGCATGGCGTCCTGTCCGGCTCGATCCGCGTCAAGGCACATCTCGATGACCCCCACGACCCGCGCCAAGGCGCCCAGCTGCTCCTCGGTCAGGGACGTTCCCATCACGCCGACGGTGTTGGAGAAGCCTGCCTGATGGAGCGCTAGCACGTCCGTGTACCCCTCGACGATGATCATCCGCCCGGCTCGGGCGGCGGCTGACCGCGCCAGATCGATCCCGTAGAGCACGTCTCGCTTGTGGTACAGCTCGCCGTCGGCCGTGTTCAGGTATTTCGGCAGCTGGTTTTCGCGCATCGCCCGAGCACCGAACCCGAGCACGCGGCCGCGGGCGTCGGAGGCCGGGAACATGATCCGCTCGCGGAAGCGGTCGTAGACCCGGCCTGGCTGGTCCTTTGAGCGTTGCACCAGGCCGACCGTCAGCAGCTCCTCCTCGCTGAAACCGGCGCTCCGCGAGGCACCGAGCAGCCGGTCCCAGGCGCTCGGGGCGTAGCCGATACGAAACGAACGCAGCGTGTCCTCGCTCAGCCCCCGCCCGAGGAGATACTCGCGTGCCCGCTCAGCCTCGCGCGACTCCCACAGGCATCTCATGTAGTACACCGCCGCTCGAGCGAGCAGCGATTGCAACCGCTCGCGACGCTGCCTGCGCGCGGCTGCCTGAGGGTTCTCCGCCTCGGCCTCGAGCTGCACGCCGAACCGCCCGGCGAGCGCCTCCAGCGTGCCCGTGAAGTCCAGCCCTTCGGTCTCCATGACGAAGCTGAACGGATCCCCCGATGCTTGACAGCCGAAGCAGTGGTAGAGCTTCTCATCGGGGCTGACGTGAAACGAGGGCGTCCGCTCGTCGTGAAACGGGCACAGACCGAAGTAGCTGTTGGCCCCGGCGCGACGGAGCTCGGTCCGGGCCGAGACGAGCGCCACCATGTCGACGGCATCGCGCACCCGGTCGCGCGAATCGGCTGTGTAGCGAGTCACGGCGCGAACGCGACCGGAATGCTCAGCTCCTCGAACGTACGGATGCAGAAGCGATCCGTCATCCCGGCCAGGTAGTCGGTCACCCGCTGCGCGAGCTCGCCGTCCGGGATGGAGTCCGGGATCTCGTCCGGGCAGGCGCAGTAGTGGTCAAACAGGGAGCGCACAACCAGCTCGATCTTGGCGTGCTCACGGCGCGCCTCCGCGCCGAGGTAAACTCGCGCGAACATGAACTCCCGGAGATCGGACATGGCGGCGCCCACCCGATCGCCCTGCACGATTTCTTGAGCCCGATCAGAGTGGTCGACCAGGTCGTGCACCAGCGCGTCGATTCGGCGCGGGCCGCTGTCGCCCAGCACTGCGATCGACTGCGCCGGGAGGTCGTTTCGGGAGATCAGCCCGGCGCGTAGCGCGTCGTCGATGTCGTGGTTGATGTAGGTGACGCGGTCGGCGAACCGAACGATCTGACCCTCGAGTGTCGGCGGTGGGTCGGCGCGCCACGAATGCCCCAAGATGCCTTCGCGCACCGGTTCGGTCAGGTTTAGCCCCTGGCCTTCGCGCTCCAGCGCGTCGACGACCCGCAGCGAATGCTCGTTGTGAAGGAAGTTGGCTCCGAAGCGCTCGGTCAGGCACCGGTCGAGAGCCTCCTCGCCGAGATGACCGAACGGGGGGTGGCCGAGGTCGTGGCCGAGGCCGATCGCCTCGACCAGGTCCTCGTTCAGCCGCAGGGCACGAGCGATCGTGCGAGAGACCTGCGCGACCTCAAGGGTGTGCGTGAGCCTCGTTCGGTAGTGGTCGCCGGCTGGAGCGACGAACACCTGTGTCTTGTGCTTGAGGCGCCGAAAGGCCTTGGAGTGGACGAGCCGGTCGCGGTCACGCTGGAACGGCGTCCGCAGCCCACAGTCGGACTCGGGGCGCTCCCGCCGTGCGGGATAGGATCGCGCGGCGAGCGAGGAGAGCTCAGCCTCCTCCCGGGCCCGCATCCGCTGCGCGAACGCCTCTGCGACCGGGCCACCAGGGTGCTGGTAGCCCGCTTCTAGCAATTGTTCACCCATTGGCGTCGATTCTGACAGCGGCTCGCGCGACACGCACGGGGCGTGACGAAGGCGAGACACCCGCGAATGGCTGCAACGGTCGCAGCCGCACGTGGGCGTGGTGCTCAGCCTGCTCGACGATTGCGCGCTCGGCCTGGCGAAGTGCCCGCTCGGAAGCGTCAGGCGCCTCCGCCAGCGGAGCGCCGAGCGCGGATACCATGAACCGATAGGACTCCTCCTCGAGCGGGAAGCCCGAGCCCTGGCACGAGCTGCACACGACCCCGCCGGCCGCGGCGGAGAAACCGTGGAGATGGTCGCGCGCTCCGCAGGAGGCGCATGCTCCGAGCTGGGGGACGATGCCCGCCGCCAGCAGCAGCTTCAGCCGAAAGGCGAGCCCGTTCGCGGGCCTCGCATGGCCTTCCCACTCGTTCAGCAGCGTCAGCTCGCTGACGAGCAGGCGAAACACTTCCGGATGAGGCTCGGGCGTCTCGAACAGCCGGGCGACGGCGTCACAGGCACGGGCTGCGGCGTCGAGGGTCTCGGCGTGGTTGCGCAGCTCAGCATTGGCGGCAACGGTGTCGGCGCCGGTGACCGTCGCAAGCTCGCCGCTGCCCTCATGGAGTACGACGCTGACGTGGAAGAACGGCTCCAATCGGGCGCCGAAGCGGCTGCGCGACCGTCGCACCCCCTTGGCGATGGCGCCTAACCTGCCGAGGTGCGGTGTGTACAGGTGGAGGATCCGATCCGCCTCCCCGTAACGGATCGAGCGCAGCACAACACTTTCAGTCTTTAGGGGACGGGGCATCCTATGCTTACCACTGCAATGAAGTCTGTGACCGTGTATACGACGGACCACTGCTCGCTGTGTGTGAGCGCTAAGGCGCTCCTCGAGCGGCGGGGAATCGCTTACCGGGAGATCAATCTCGCACGTGACCCGGACGGCCGCGTCGCCCTGCAGCAACGGACAGGGATGATCACCTTCCCCCAGATCGTGATCGGAGACGAGGTGGTCGGAGGGTTTCGAGAGCTTCTGGCCGCCGACTACGAAGGGCGCCTGACGGACCTGCTGGCCGTCGCCTAGCCCTACGCAAACGCCC
>Ga0209577_10006509_pt1 | contig 10792 bp, 12 predicted proteins | sample GraSoiAngelo_109_FD_185874 | JGI IMG/M metagenome (GOLD analysis project Ga0209577, IMG submission 185874) | Grasslands soil microbial communities from the Angelo Coastal Reserve, California, USA - 14_0903_12_20cm (SPAdes) (version 2) | ecosystem: Environmental > Terrestrial > Soil > Grasslands... | reverse complement strand
CGTGATGCTCGAAGCCGTCCGACGGCGCTCGCCGAACCGGTGCCGCCCCACTCGCCTCGATGCAGCACACGGCCTCCTCCGACCTCGCGCACCTCGGCCGTCTCCCAGCGCGGGCGTATCCACGCGCGCTTGATCTCTTCGCTCCAGCTCCTGAACTCCTCGTGCCCGTGGATCGGGCGGGACTCCGGCAACACGGATGCGTCCGGGAGGGTCTCGAGGTCCGTTGCGTAGAACTCCAGCGTCGCGTCGATGTCACCCGCGCTGTGAGCGTCGACCATCGCGACGATTTCGCCGCGGCGGTCACGGTTCGAGCGACCATCGGCTGAGTATGCTGGCCGGCATGTCTGGGCGGTCGGAGCCGTCACGAGCTTGAGTCGGCGTCCGTGACCGCGTCGCTGACGGACACGCGCTCGGCCGACTACTACAGGCGCGCGCTCGAGCTGATGCCCGGCGGCGTCAACTCGCCCGTGCGCGCGATGCGCGCGATCGGGCGCGATCCGCTGTTCATCGCCCGCGGCGAAGGCGCCGAGCTGCTCGACGTGGACGGCAACCGCTACGTGGACTACGTCTGCTCGTGGGGACCGCTGATCCACGGGCATGCCCACCCGCGGGTGCTCGCCGCGGTGGCCGAGGCGGCCGCCAGGGGAACGAGCTTTGGCGCGCCAACCGTCGCGGAGGTCGAGCTCGCCGCCGAGCTGGCGCGGCGCATGGAGGGGCTCGACATGGTGCGCATGACCTCCTCCGGAACGGAGGCGGCGATGACCGCCGTGCGCCTGGCGCGCGCGGCGAGCGGGCGCGAGCTCGTGCTCAAGTTCGCCGGCGCGTACCATGGCCACGTCGACGGCCTGCTCGCCGAGGCGGGTTCCGGCCTGGCCACCCAGGGCCTCCCCGCGAGCCCGGGCGTCCCGGCCAGCGCCGCGGCGAGCACCGTGGTCGTGCCCTGGAACGACCGCGAGGCGCTGCTCGCGGCGACGCAGCGCTACGAGCTCGCGGCGATCCTGGCGGAGCCGATCCCCGCGAACATGGGCCTCGTGCCGGCGCAAGCCGGCTTTCTCGAGCTCCTGCGCGAGCGAGCCGACGCGAACGGCGCGCTGCTCGTGCTGGACGAGGTCATCAGCGGCTTTCGCGTCGCGCGCGGAGGCGCTCAGGAACTGCTGGGCGTGCGCGCCGACCTCACGATCCTGGGCAAGGTCATCGGTGGCGGGCTGCCCGCCGCCGCAGTGGGAGGCAGGGCCGAGCTGATGCGCGCGCTGGCCCCCAGCGGCGAGGTGTACCAGGCGGGCACGCTGTCGGGCAACCCCTTGGCGTGCGCCGCCGGGCTGGCCACGCTCGAGCTGCTCGACGACGCCGCCTACCTGCGCCTGGCATCGATCACCGAGCGCCTCGCCGCCGGCCTGCGCGAGGCCGCGGCGGGCTACCCGGTGCAGGTCGCCTCCGCTCCCGGCCTCGTCACGGTGTTCTTCAGCGAGCGCCCCGTGAACGATTTCGCAGGCGCCCGCGCGTGCGATCTGGACGCCCACGCGGCGTGGTGTCGGGAGCTGCTCTCGCGCGGCGTGTACCCGCCGCCATCGCAGTTCGAGGCGTGGTTTCCCTCGCTGGCCCACACCGCGGAGCACCTCGAGCGCACGCTCGAGGCGGCAGCCGCCGCCTTCGCCTGCGTGGCCGGATCCGGAGTCGGGCGATGAGTGAGGAGGTGCTCGAGCGGCTGCGATCGCTGCTGCGCGAGGAGGGAGGGCTGATCGCGACGCTCGTCGCTCCGCGCGACGCGCGCGAGCGGGGGGGCTCGCCGGGCGCGCCCAGCCCGGCGGCCGTGCTCGGCGAGGCTCCCCGCACGCGCGAGAGGGGGGAGGAGTACGAGCTGCTGGTGGAGGCGATCTACGAGGGCTACCTGCTGCACTACGGGCGCCCCCGCGTCGTGCACGCCGGCGAAGCGGACCTCTTGCTGCTGGCCGGCGACCGGCTGTACGCGATCGGACTCGCGCGCCTGGTGGCGCTGGGCGACACGCTCGCGGTGGCCGAGCTCGCCGACACGATCACCCTGTGCGCGCTCGCTCACGGCGCCGGCGACGCCGCACTGGCCGAGGCCGTGTGGGCGGCGGGCACGCGCGCGGTCGGCTGGGGACCCAGCGAGGCGCACCGCCGCGCGAAGGATCTCCTCCTCGCGGGCGCGCCCGGAGCGCTCGAGGCAATGCGCACTAGTACCCGGGAGGGCTCGCACTCGCCCCCAATCGGGCCTCGATATTGTTGATCCACCGGTGCCCGACAAGCACGCCAAGTACCGCTCCAAGTACACCGCGGACCGCCTGATCCCGGGCGCGTTCGACGGCGAGACGATCACCCGCCGGCGCTTCATGACCGGCACCGCCCACACCGCGGGGGCGGTCGCGGCGGGCGCGTTCACGCTGCCCGCGCTGGCGTTCTCGATCGGCCCCGTGTTCAAAAGCGACCCCCACAGCTGGGAGACGGTCGGCAGCGTCGGCGCCTTCCCGAACGACAACTACGTTCCCGTGATCGTCACGCTCGCGCCGGGCATCGGCGAGGCGGGCAAGACGACCGTGTACATCCGCAAGTTCAACCCGGTGCTCGACACCGACCGCTACGACCGCGGCACGCCGTACATCGCGATCAGCACGCGCTGCGCGCACCTCGGCTGCCCCGTGCGCTGGGTCGACGCGGCCAAGAACTTCATCTGCCCGTGTCACGGCGGCGTGTATGACCTGCTGGGCCGGCGCGTCGGCGGCCCGCCGGTGCGCCCGCTGGACCGCTTCTACACGCGCGTGGTCGGCGAACAGGTGCAGGTCGGTCTGCGCTTCTCGGTCAACAGCGAGCTGCGGCGCTTCTCCCCGCGCGATCCGGCCGAGCCCCTGGACGGCATCGGGCAGTACCTGTATCCCTCCCGGCCCACCGAGCAGAAACCGTAGGTCAAACCCGCGCGCGGATCATGCCAAGGCTGCCCAAGCTCCCCGCCCCGCCACTGCCCTCGGCGCTGCAGGCGCCGCCCCCGCGCCCGGGCGAGGAGAACGGCGCACCGGGCGCGCTCGAGGAGGCCAAGGAGGCCGGCATCACGATCGTCGACTGGGTCGACGAGCGCACATCCATCTCCGGCGTCGGGCGCTGGCTGCTGTTCCGCAAGGTGCCGAAGGGCACCAACTGGTACTACACGCTCGGCTCGGCCACCCTGTTCGCCTTCCTCTCGCAGGCCGTCACGGGCGTGTTCCTGGCGATGTACTACCGCCCGGATGCCTCCGGCGGGGCGTACGAGTCGATCCGCCACGTGACCAACGAGGTGTTCCTGGGCCAGTTCGTGCGCGGCATGCACAAGTGGGGCTCGAGCGTGATGGTGGTGCTCATCTTCCTGCACATGGGGCGCACGTTCCTGTTCGGCGCGTACAAGTACCCGCGCGAGCTGAACTGGGTGATCGGGGTGGTGCTGCTGGTGCTCACGCTCGTGATGGCCTTCACCGGGTACCTCTTGCCCTTCGACCAGCGCTCCTACTGGGCGACGATCGTGGGCCTGAACATCAACGGAAGCGGCCCGCTGCTGGGTCCGTATCTGAGCGACTTCCTGCGCGGCGGCGGCGAATTCACGGCCACCACGCTGTCGCGCTTCTATGCCATCCATATGCTGCTAGTCCCCGGGCTGATCGTTGCCCTGATCGGAGCGCACCTGTACCTGGTCACCAAGCTCGGCACGACCGCGCCGCCCTGGGGAAAGGCCGAGGAGCCCACCGAGCTGCGCGAGAGGAAGGCGTGAACCAGCGCGAGAAGGAGCAGTACCTGCGCGAATACGCGATCCTGAAGGGGCAGGGCAAGCCGTTCTTCCCCTACGCCGTGGCCAAGGACGCGGTGATGGCGTGCGTGGTCATGGCGGTGATCATCACGCTGTCGCTCGTGCTGGGCGCGGAGCTCGGCTCCAAGGCCAATCCCACGACCACGACCTACGTGCCACGACCGGAGTGGTACTTCTTCTTCCTGTTCGAGGTTCTGCGCGTGATCAAGCCGGCCAGCCTCGTGCCCCTGGCCACGATCGGCGTGCCAACGCTGGGCTTGATCATCCTGTTCCTGCTGCCCTTCTTCGACCGCAGTCCCGAGCGCCGCCCGGAGCGCCGGCCGATCGCCACGGCCACCTTCATCGTCGTGGCCGCCGCGATGGCGCTGCTCACCTACCAGGGCGCGCACGCGGGCTCGCCGACGGCGATCGAACTGGCCACGCCGGCGTCTGTCAAGCAGGCAGGTGGCGCTGAGCTGGCCGAATTCGAAGCCGGCAAGGCGGTGGTCGCGCAGTCCGGATGCCTGGCGTGCCACAAGATCGGCGAGAACGGCAACTCGGGGCCCGGCCCCGACATGACCCACATCGCCACGCGCCTGAAGAGCCAGGCGATCGCGCGCACGCTCGTCAACCCGACCAAACCGATGCCGTCGTTCAAGAACCTCCCGCCACAGAAGTTCAAGTCGGTCGTGGCCTTCCTGTCGCTGCTCAAGTAGCGTCCTGGCGATGCCTGCCCACAAAGGCGCCGGTGCCGGCACAGCGCCCGGCGGCCCCACCCGAGCCGCCTCGCCCGAGCCGCTTCTGCCGGGAGCGCCCGCCGGGCGCCTGGAGGCGGGGCAGGTGCGGGCGATGTTCGAGCGGATCGCGGGCGTGTACGACGCGATGAACACCGCCATGACCGCTGGCCTGCACCATCGCTGGCGGGCGCGCGCAGCCGACCTGGCCGCGGTCGGCCCGGGCAGCCGCGTGCTCGACGTCGCCACTGGCACGGGCGACCTCGCGCTGGAGCTGGCGCGGCGCGTCTCGCCGGGCGGAGCGGTGGTGGGCAGCGACTTCGCCGAAGCGATGCTCGCGCGCGCGCGCGCCAAGGCGTTCGCGCTTGGGGCCGGGATCGTGGCGCCGCGGTTCGAGCCCGGGGATGCGCTGGCGCTGCCCTACACGGGGAGCTCCTTCGACGCGGCCACGGTGGCGTTCGGCCTGCGCAACTTCAGCGACCTTGCTCGCGGGTTGGGCGAGATGGCGCGCGTCGTGCGGCCCGGAGGGCGCGTGGTGGTGCTCGAGCTGACGACCCCCACGCGCGCCCCGCTGTCGCTGTTCTACCGGCTGTGGTTCGATCGCTTCGTGCCCGTACTCGGACGGCTCGCTGGCGCGCTCACGAGGCTGGCCTCACCCCGGCGCGCGGGCGGGCGCGAGGGTACGATCGCCGCCGCCTATGCATACCTGCCGAGCTCGGTCCGGCGCTTCCCGGCGCCGGCCGCGCTCGCTGCGGAGATGGAACGGGCGGGCCTCAGCGAGGTCGGCTACGTGCTCCTCGCCGGCAGCATCATCGCCATCCACGTGGGCATCGTCCCCCCCCGGGAGGCATGACGCGCCGTGGCGGGCGCAGCTGCGAGCGGCCCCGCTGCGGGCGTGGACGGAGTGGACGCGATCATGCGTCTCGGGGGGGAGCGGCTGCGCGAGCGCATGGCCCGCACCGAGCTTCACCTCGAGCGGGTGAGCGCTCGCGCGGGCCAGCCGCTGGCACCCCACGCATGCGCCACGATCAGGGCCGGCGGCAAGCGCCTGCGACCACTGCTCGTGCTGCTGGCGGCCGAGTCAGCGGGCGGCCCGCCGCGCACGATCCGCGGCGAGGAGGGCCTGGTGCGCGCCGCCGTGGCGGTCGAGCTGGTGCACTCCGCCACGCTCGTGCACGACGATCTGATCGACGGCGCGCGGCTGCGCCGTGGACATCCCACGGTGGCTGCCGCGGCCGGGCGCGAGGTGGCGGTGGCGACGGGCGATCTGCTGTTCTCATTAGCCTTCGCCGAGCTCGCGCGCAACGGCAGCGCCAGCCAGCTGCGCGCGCTGTCGGACGCGAGCTCGGCGCTGGCCGCAGGCGAGTTGCTGCAGCGCGAGGACGCCTACGCGAGCCAGGTTGCGGTCGCCCGCTACCTGCGCCGCTGCGAGCTCAAGACCGCGGCGCTGTTCGAGGCGGCCTGCCGCCTGGGAGCGCTCACCGCGGCGGACGGATCGGACTCGCTCGCCGACGTGCTGGGCGCGTTCGCGCGGCGCATAGGGCTGGCATTCCAGATGCTCGACGACGTGCTCGACGTGTCGGGCCCGGTCGAGCGCACGGGCAAGGCGCGCGGTACCGACCTGCTCGACGGCACCGTCACGCTGCCGTTCATCCTCGCGCGCGAGCGCGCGCAGGACCTGGCCAGCTTCGAGCTGAGCGCGCTCGCCTCCGCCGAGCAAGCGGAGGCGCTGTGCGAGCGGATCGCGGCGACAGGGGCCCTGGACGAGGCCCGCGTGCGAGCGCTGGCGGTGGTGGCGGAGGCGAAGGCGGAGCTGCCCAAGTGGCTGCCCGACGGTCGCTCGGCCCTGCTCGATCTGCTCGCGGACGCAGTGGTGGAGCGCTACCGCTAGGCGCCGTGGCGCGGCTGAGCGGAGGCCTGAGTGGGCGCGTGTGCCGCGGCCCGTGGAGCGGCTCAGAAGTCGCTCGGCACGATCAAGTCGGCGGCGAGCGCGCGCGCGAAGAACTCGACTTCCTCGGACATGTTCGCGTGCGTCATGCGCTTGAGGTCGCCGAGCAGCAGGCTCGCGGCACGGTCGAGCTCGTCGTCCAGGCGCTCGACGAGGCCCTGCTCGAAGACGCCTTCGCGGCGGGACTCGCATTCCGGGCAGCGCAGGATGATGCGCCAGTGCCGGGGGCCTTCCTCCGCCCAGTCGAGCGGGTAGGCTAGCTCGCCCGCGCAGTGGAAGCAGACATGCAGCTGCTCGGGCGCGCACGCGCGGTGGGAGTCTCGGGTATCGGGGCTCTCGTTCGGGCGCATGGTGTCCTCGCGGCAGTCATCGACGCGGAGGAACGCGGCCTTTAGCGCGGCGGGCGGGCAATCCGCATTTAGCCAAACGCCCCCTTCCGCGCGCTGAAGCTGCGGGTGCGGAAATGGCGCGGTGGTAGGTTCAATGCTCCATGGCCACCGCGCTTCGGCCCATCGGACACGAGGATCGGCTCAGCCTCGTTGACCATCTCGACGAGCTGCGCACGCGCCTGATCGTCAGTGCGGCGGTGCTCGCGATCGCCTTCGCAGTGTGCCTGTGGCAGAACCACGAACTGCTGCGCATCATCAACAAACCGCTGCAGGCGCAGACCAAGAAGCAGGTCGCCAAGGGCCAGGGAACCGTCGGGCAGGCGGTCCTTGCCCAGCAGGGCGTGCTGAAGGTGGCCGGCGACACGCGGGCGGCCCTCGCTCTGCTGGCGGCTCCGGGCAGCGGCCTGTCCGCCACGGCGCGCGCGCAGCTGCGCCCGCTGGTCACCTCCCTGGGCGCGGATGTGCAGAAGATCGCCCGCAACCCACCCGGGGACAACCCCGTGACGCTGGGGGTGGGCGAGCCGTTCACGACAACGCTCACCGTGGCGCTGTACTTCGCGGTGCTCTTCTCCGCGCCGCTGATCCTGTATCAGCTCTACGGATTCGTGTTGCCGGCGCTCAACCCGCGTGAGCGCCGCCTCGCGCTGCCGCTGCTCACGGCAATCCCATTCCTGTTCGCCGCCGGGGCCCTGTTCGGCTACTTCGTCGTGCTGCCCGCGGCGGTGCGTTTCTTCGTGAACTTCAACTCCGGCGAGTTCAACGTGCTCGTGCAGGCGAGCCAGTTCTACAAGTTCGCGGCCACCGTGCTGCTGGCGATGGGCCTCGTCTTCCAGGTGCCGGTCGCGATCCTGGGGGCCACGCGCGCGGGGATCGTGACGCCGGCCCAGCTGCGCCGCAACCGGCGCTACGCGATCGTCGCGTGCGCGGTCGTGGCGGCGCTCCTGCCCGGAGACGCGATCACGCTCGTGCTCGAGACCGTGCCGCTCTACCTGTTGTATGAGGCGAGTATCCTGGTCGCATCGCTCTTCGGCCGCTCGGAGGCCGCGAGCACAAGCGGTGCCGCGGACACCTCGGGGAGCCAGACGCCAATTGCGAGTGAAGCAGCGGAGCCTAGCGTGCAGCAGCTGATCGATCACACCGACCAGGACCTGTCGGGCTGATGCTGTTCGATCTCCGGGGACGGGGCCGTCGGCGCACCGTGCAGGTCACCTACATCGGGCTCGCGGTCATCTTCATGCTCGGCTTCGTCGGCCTTGGCGTCGGCGGCGGCTTCGGCAGCGGAGGGATCTTCAGCGCGTTCACCGGCAATGAAGGCTCAGGCGGCGCGAGCCGTTCGAGTGAAATCAAGAAGTACGAACAGCTGACGAGGCGGCAGCCTGCCAACGTGAGCGCGTGGGAACAGCTGATCAACGCGCAGCTGCACGAAGCGGGCGGCGAACAGTACACCAGCCGCACCGGAGTCACGAGCAAGGGCAAGGAACTGTACGCCCAGATCGCGAAGTCGTGGGAACGCTACATCGCGCTGAACACGCCCAAACCAAACCCCGAACTGGCCCAGCGGATGGTGACGGTGTATGGCGAAGAAGGCCTCAACGACCCGGCCGCGACGGTCGGCGTGCTGCAGATCGTCGTCGCCGCCAGGCCCACCAGCCCGTCGCTCTACGCGGCGCTCGCGGAGTACGCCTACAAGGCCCACAACACCCGCGTGGGCGACCTGGCGGCGGAGAAGGCGATCAGCCTGGCTCCCGTCCCGAAGCGGGCGCGCCTGAGGACCGAATTCGCGGCGCTGAAGAAGAACCCCACTGGCACCGAAACCACCACCACCCCCACGGTCACTGCAAGCGCTCCCGCGACCGTGCCCTCGCCCGCTGGATCGTCGTCCGGGAAGAAGAAATAGCGCGGCGCGCGCGGTGGAGGAACCCGGGGAGACTCGCGATGCGCCCGACCCGGCGTCCGTGGCGCGCGAGGGCTTCATGGCGCGCCTGCTCAGCTCCTGCCCCGATCGGCCCGGCATCGTGGCGGCCGTGTCCGGCTTCCTGTTCGCGCGCGGGGCCAACATCGTCTCCTCGCACCAGTACTCCTCCGACCCCGTGGGAGGCATGTTCTTCCTGCGCACGGAGTTCTTTCTGCCGGGGGAGGCCGTCGGCGCGACCGAGCGCGAGAAGCTCGAGCGGAGCTTTGCGAGCGAGGTGGCAGCGGACTTCGGGATGCAGTGGAAGATCCGCTGGTGGGACGAGCGCCGCCGCGTCGCGATCCTCGTCTCGCGCCACGACCACTGCCTGCTCGAGCTGCTGTGGCGCGGGCGGCGCGGCGACCTGGACGCGGACATCGTCGCGGTTATCTCCAATCACCCCGATCTGGAGGCGGAGACCGTCGCCGCCGGGATCCCCTACCACCACGTCCCCGTACGGCGAGAGGACAAGCAGCGAGCCGAGCGCGCGATGCTGCGGCTGCTGCGGGGCAGGGCCGAGCTACTGATCCTCGCGCGCTACATGCAGATCCTCAGCGGCGCCTTTCTGCAGGAGGTGGGAATGCCGGCGATCAACATCCACCACTCCTTCCTTCCGGCCTTCGCCGGCGCCCAACCGTACCGCCAGGCACGCGAGCACGGCGTCAAGCTGATCGGCGCGACCGCGCATTACGCCACCGAGCGACTGGACGACGGGCCGATCATCGAGCAGGACGTCGTCCGCGTTGGCCATCAGCAGAGCGTTCGCGATCTCGAGCGGGTTGGGCGCGACGTCGAGCGCCTGGTGCTGGCGCGGGCGGTCTCGCTGCACCTCGATGACCGGGTGATCGTCGACGGCCGGCGCACGATCGTGTTCTGAGGGCGGCTGCTGGCTTGGCTAGAATCGCCCGTTGGCCGGCCGCCGCGGCCGGCGCACTCCGGGCCGTTAGCTCAATGGCAGAGCAGGGGCCTCTTAAGCCCAAGGTTGCAGGTTCGAGCCCTGCACGGCCCACTGGGAGGTTTTTGGCGAGGTACGTTGCCCGCGTGCGGTGTCCGAATGCGGTCACGTGCGCCCAGGCCTTGCTCTAGATGCCTGCCGGCGCACCGAGCGGCTGTCGAGGCGAGGCGAGGCGGATTTGGGACGGTCGTCCAATGCGAGCTCTGCACGCGCGCGCGAGCATGCTTGTCACTGGATCCACGGCCACAAAGGGATACGACCATGCCCCGAATCCTCGTCACCACTGAACCGATAGACAAGCCGGACGCGGGAGTGATGATGGACGAGAAAGTCGCCACCAGCGACCTCGCGAGCAATCACTTCGCCGACCAGCTGATCGAGCGGATCGGCTGGGCCATCGTCGACGCCGAGAGGACCGAGCATCACTCGACGTTCACGACAGCAGCGCCTAGAGGTGCATAGCGCGCTGGCGCGCAGTCGCTGCTCAGCTCGCGTCGAGAGCCCGCGCACGCGGTTGCCGACGCGTGACGGGCGGCATGAACCAGCCCGCGAGGAGCGGCGCTGCGGTCGGCTCCAGCGCCGGCGGCCCCACGCACGGGCTGCCTCGATAATGGGCTGAGTGAGAGCAAGACCGATCCTCGCCGCACTCTTGGCCGGCGCCATCGTGGCCGCCGCGATCGCGGCCTCCGGAGGGCAGCCCCCGGTGACCGCGGCCAACGCGGGTTGGCCGTGCGGAAAGCTTCCGCTCTCGGCCACCAGGTACAGCCACGTGATGTGGATCTGGATGGAGAACCACAGCTACGGCGAAATCATCGGCTCGGCCGAAGCGCCCTACATCAATAGTCTCGCCCGCCAGTGTGGTCTGGCGACCAACTACCACAACGTCAGCCACCCCAGCCTGCCCAACTACATCGCGGCCACGTCGGGACTGCCGTTTGCCGGGCTGGGGCCCTTCGGGTCCGACTGCAGCCCGTCGCGCGCGTGCGGCACCCCGGCGCCGAGCGTCTTCGCTCAGGTGCGAAGCTGGAAAGCCTACGAGCAGTCGA
>Ga0209577_10006508_pt1 | contig 10793 bp, 6 predicted proteins | sample GraSoiAngelo_109_FD_185874 | JGI IMG/M metagenome (GOLD analysis project Ga0209577, IMG submission 185874) | Grasslands soil microbial communities from the Angelo Coastal Reserve, California, USA - 14_0903_12_20cm (SPAdes) (version 2) | ecosystem: Environmental > Terrestrial > Soil > Grasslands ... | reverse complement strand
AATCACAGGGTGGGAACTAGCGGCTTCACCTAAGGATCCAAATCACAAATTCACGCCGCCTCTTCCCAAAAACACAATAGATTCTGCGGCCGCCGAAACCGAACTCCTCGCTCTTGTCCCTTACGGGTCGACTCATTTGCGGGTGACCATCTTTCCGCGAATCGCGGCAAAACCCTCCTCGCGCGGATAAATGGAAATGACTACCGGAAGGAATCCACTGGCTTCCATGCTCCCCGTTACTGAACACACGTCTCTGCGTGGAAAAACGGATGCCCCCTCGTCGACGCGCATAACGCGCGACAGCGCTAGCGAGGACGACCTCACGCAGTTCGTCAAGATTGCCATCGGCACCGGCGGCCACGGGCACACCTACCCAGGTGCCACCGTACCGTTCGGCATGGTGCAGCTCTCACCCGATACCTACAACGACGGCTGGGATTGGTGCTCGGGATACCACCATTCCGACAGCTCCATCATGGGTTTCAGCCACACGCACCTGAGCGGCACCGGCGTGGGAGACATGCTCGATGTCCTGTTGATGCCGCGCACCGGGAAAACGAAGATTGTTCCGGGAACGCGAGAAAAGCCCGAAGAAGGCTATCGTTCCCGTTTCGATCATGCCGACGAAGCCGCCGAGCCTGGATATTATTCTGTTCTTCTTCAGGATTACGATATCCGCGCCGAATTAAGCGCCACCGAGCGCGCCGGCATTCACCGTTACACCTTTCCGATCAACGACCGGAGTCATTTCATCCTCGACCTTTGTCATTGCTATGGAAACCTCCCCGACAAAGTGCTCTGGGCCGAGTTGAAAGCGAAAAACAATGACACCATTTTTGGCGGGCGCAGTACCGCAGGATGGGCACGCGGTCGCGAAATCTATTTCGCGATGAAATTCTCTAAGCCCTTTCGGGAGTTTGAGATTTATTCCGATGACAAAAAACTATTCCCCGGGACCAAACAGGCTAAAAGTCAGCACCTCAAATGTGTCATTCGCTACCAAACTTCGCCGGGAGAAATGATCCTCGTCAAAACCGGCCTCTCCGGCGTCAGCGCAGAAGCAGCGCTGAAAAATCTCGAAGCCGAAATTCCGGATTGGGATTTTGACCGCGTTCGCCAGGCGGCTCATCACTCCTGGCAGCGCGAGCTTTCGCGCATCCGCATCGAAACCCCCGATCGCAAACAAAAGGAAATCTTCTATACCGCGCTTTACCACGCGATGCTGGCCCCCACTTTGTACGACGACGTAGACGGGCAGTATCGCGGCATGGACGGCAAAGTGCATTCATTGCCCGCCGGATTCCATAACTACAGCACTTTCTCCATGTGGGACACCTATCGCGCAACCCATCCTCTGTACACACTCATTCAAGGCCATCGCGTCCCCGACTTCGTGAATTGCCTCATCCGCATGGCGGAAGAAAGCCCCGCCGGAATGCCCGTGTGGCCTTTGCAAGCAAAAGAAACAGGCTGCATGACCGGTTATCACTCGGCTGCCGTGATTGCCGAGGCTTGCGCGAAAAAGTTTCCGCGACTCGATTTGCAGAAGGCTTATCCGCTGATGAAGAAGCGCGCTATGGAGGACGATTATCGCGGCCTGGGATGGTATCGAAAGCTAGGCTATATCCCCGCCGACAAAGAAGAAGAATCCGCCAGCAAGACCGTCGAGTATGCTTACGACGATTGGGCCGTTGCTCATGTTGCACAAGCCGTGGGCGCAACGGAGGAAGCAAAGCTGTTGCGCGAGCGCTCCAAAAACTATCGCCATCTTTTCGATTCGAAACAGTGTTTCCTCCGTGCGCGCCTCGAAAATGGAGACTGGGCGGAGCCATTCGATCCGCGCAGCATGGGCCACTCCAAGCAATGGCGCGACTACACCGAAGCCAACTCCTGGGAAACGACCTTCGGCATCCAGCACGACGTCAAGGGTTGCATCGAGCTATTCGGCGGGCGGGATAATTTTGTAAAGCGCCTCGACGAGTTGTTCAATCAAAGCTCCGAACTCCCGCCAGACGCTCCGCCGGACATCGCCGGCATGGTTGGCCAGTACGCGCATGGCAACGAACCCTGCCACCACATCGCTTATCTCTACGCGTACGCCGGAGCTCCTTACAAAACGCAAGAGCGCGTGCGCTATCTTCTCGAAACAATGTATGACAACCAGCCCGACGGACTCGCCGGCAATGAAGATTGCGGCCAGATGTCCGCCTGGTATGTCATCAGCGCACTGGGCTTTTACCCGGTGGATCCGGTGAGCGGGAACTACGTTTTTGGCGCACCACTGTTCGATCGCGCAGAAATAAAATTGCACGACGGCAGAAAGCTAATCGTCGAGGCAAAACGTAAATCTCCCGACGACAAGTACATTCAGGCCATCCTTTTCAACGGCCGGCCGCATTCAAAAGCTTGGTTCTCTCACGCGGCCCTAGCAAACGGCGCAAGGATCGTCTTCGAAATGGGCAGCCAGCGCAACACGAAGTTCGGCAGCGAAGAAGGCGCCGCGCCACCTTCGTTGAGCGCTTGATCAAAAGCCCCGGTCAAAAAATAAAATTCCGAAAAGAATTTTGACCAATCAGGGGTTCTAGCCCTCCTCGCAAATCTCGACCCAGTACTAGTAATCGAATAATTTCCTCGATCCCTAACGAATTTTCAGGGTCGTGGCCGAATCCTTCTACTTTTGGCCGCACAGGAGAACTCTCTTGTGTTGACCCAGGACACCGGGTTCGCCGATTATCTCTGCGTACATAGCGGAGTACCGAACAGTTTTCCAGCCTGTTTTGCCAGCCCAGAGAAATTCAGAAGGTAGCGGAGCGCTGAGAATGAATTCTGCCAAGGCTAGCTGCCAACGGCGCAAAACAACACGTTTCAACGAAATGGGGTTCTAGAAATGTCGTTTCTGGTCTTGCGGGCATACCTGAAATTGATCCAGTTCGATCTCCTTATGGCGCGCAAGAATTTTGCGGCCCTTTATAGCAAGGTTCGCGAATACCCACGCGGCAAGCAGGTTCCATCGCCAGACGCAGCCGACAAAATCTGCGCTGCCGTGGACATGGCTTGTATCTGGTACTGGAAAGAGGTGCAGTGTTTGCAGCGTTCCGCTGCAGCAACGTGTCTCCTGAAAAAGTACGGCGTACCGGCGCAAATGGTGATCGGCGCGCAGCAAATGCCCTTCAAAGCTCATGCCTGGGTCGAAGTGAACGGCCGCGTCGTTAATGACAAACCCTACGTGCCGCAAATGTATGCGGTTCTCGATCGGTGCTAGACATCAGCAAAAACCCTCAACGAATAAGCCAGGGAGCCAGAGCATGAGCGTTCAGTTCGGACGATGGAATTTTGAAGGTGAGCCGGTCGCGCCGGAATACATCGAGCGGGTCAATGCTGCTCTTGCTCCGTACGGGCCCGACGGCAAGCAAAGGCATTCGAAGGATGGCTTGACCATCCTTTTCCACGCCTTCCACACCACAAAAGAATCTCGCCGCGAAGTGCAGCCTCGCATTCTGCCTTCCGGTGCAGTTATCACTTGGGACGGTCGGCTGGACAATCGCACAGACTTAGTCAGCCAACTAACCGATTTTGTGAGCGCCGACTCGGCCGACGTTGCTATTGTCGCCGCCGCTTACAACCGATGGGGCCAGGATTGTTTCGGAAAACTCATGGGCGACTGGGCCATTTCTATCTGGAGTCCTGGTTCTCGCACGCTGCTCCTCGCCAAAGATCCCATCGGCACCAAGCATCTCTACTACTGGCTCGACGACAAACAAATTACCTGGAGCACGGTTCTTGATCCGATCGTCCGTTTTGCAGGAAAGAATTTCTCTCTGAACAAAGAATACATCGCCGGCTGGTTGTCCAACTCACCTGCCGTACATCTGACGCCGTGCGAGGAAATTCATTCCCTTCCTCCCGCCACCTGCGCGCTTGTGCGGCCCGGAAAGTGCACGCTCGCCAAGTATTGGGATTTTGACCCCGCAAAAAGAATCCGCTACAGAACAGACGCCGAATACGAAGCGCACTTCCGCAGCCTCTTCACGCAAGCCGTCGAGCGCAAGCTTCGTTCCGACGCTCCGGTTCTTTCCGAACTAAGCGGGGGCCGCGACTCTTCTTCCATCGTTTGCATGGCCGATATCGTAATCGCTCGAGGCCAGGCCGAATGTCCGCGCCTCGACACGATTTCCTACTATGACGATTCGGAACCCTCCTGGAACGAACGCCCCTATTTCACGAAAGTCGAAGAAAAGCGCGGCCGCACGGGCTGGCACATTAACGTCAATCCCACCAAACCCCGGGAGCCAAACGACGGCCCGGCGATGCAATCCCCTGCTCAAGCTTTCGGCAATCGCTTTGTGCCAACTCCAGGCTACGACGGCCGCACTTCCCCTGAGGTGGCGAAATGCTTGGGCGCACAAGGAAACCGCGTCTTGCTTTGCGGGATTGGCGGCGACGAGGTGATGGGTGGAGTACCTACGCCCGCACCGGAGCTTGAAGATCTCATCGCCAGGGCCAAGTTGCGTGAACTGGCTCACAAGTTAAAGCTGTGGGCCTTGGAGCTGAGAAAGCCGTGGATTCATTTGTTCTGGGAAGCGTTCAGGGAGTTCCTTCCGCTTTCGCTCGCGGGGATTCCGGAACATAGCCGGCCTGCTCGGTGGCTGCAATCCAGCTTTGTGAAACGTTATCGCGCCGCGCTGACCGGCTATCCTTCGCGGACAAAACTCTTCGGCGCTCTCCCCACTTTCCAAGCGTATTTGGCTACCCTCAACGTCTTGCAGAAACAACTGGCGCGCACCGCGCTGCCTTTCCAACCCACCTACGACAAGCGTTATCCCTTCCTTGACCGCGATCTTTTGGAATTCCTGTTTGCCATTCCCCGGGAGCAACTGGTTCGCCCGGGCCAGCGCCGCTCCCTCATGCGCCGTGCCCTTGCGGGCATCGTTCCGGACGAGATTCTGAATAGAAAGACCAAAGCGTTCGTTGCGCGCCGGCCTCTGGCAGCGATTGCCGAAGATTCTACGGATTTCACGGCGAGTACGCAGAACATGCTGAGTGCTTCTCTGGGAATCGTCGATTCCCAGCGCCTTCTTGACACCCTGCAAAGGGCGCGCCGTGGCGAAGAGATCCAAACCGTCACGGTTCGCTCTACGATGTGCCTGGAAGGGTGGCTCAAAGACCTCTTCACTTTAGGCTGCTTCGACTTCGGCGCGATCCCGAAGCCTCTCATGCCTCTCGGCGAACCTGTACGGAGTTAACCAACAGCACGCGAATCAGGAAGCAAACGGAGAGAAGGATTCAAAAATGAGTGCGCAGTTTGGAAAATGGAATTTTGATGGTCGGCCAGTTCTGCCGGAGTACCTCGAGAAAGTCGGGGCGACTCTCGCTCCTTACGGCCCGGACAGCAGCGGTAGCTACTCCAAGCCGGGCCTGACCATGCTCTATCGAGGTTTCCATACCACAAAGGAATCCCATCTTGAAAAGCAGCCTTATATTTCGCCGTCAGGCGCCGCGCTCAGCTGGGACGGGCGTTTGGACAACCGCAGAGATCTCATCGCCAAGCTCTACCGTTCGGTGAGTCCCAATCCCACGGACGTGGAAATCGTCGCCGCTGCCTACGAAAAATGGGGAGAAGGCTGCCTCGCTAACCTAGTTGGCGATTGGGCCTTGAGTATTTGGAGCCCTGCCGACCGCTCCCTCTTGCTCGCCAAAGATCCTATCGGCGCCAAGCATCTCTACTACTCTTTCGACAACCAGCAAGTTGCTTGGAGCACGCTCCTCGATCCCCTGGTTCTTTTCGCCGGCAAGACTTTCGAAATCTGCCAAGAGTACGTCGCGGGCTGGTTTGCCTTCAACGCTTCCGCCTACCTCACTCCTTACGTGGGCATTCATACGGTTCCGCCCTCCTCATCGGTTCGCCTCCGGCCTGGCAAGCATGGCGTAAATCATATTGTTAGCAAGTACTGGGATTTCGATCCCTCCAAGAAAATCCGCTATCGCACCGATGTGGAGTTCGCTCAGCATTTCCGCGCTCTTCTTGCCGCTGCTGTCCGCCGCAGACTGCGCTCCGATCGCCCCGTTCTTGCGGAACTCAGCGGCGGCCTGGATTCCTCTTCTATCGTCTGCACCGCCGACACCGTTCTGGCGCGCGGCGAAGCCGAGTGCCCTCGCCTCGACACCATTTCCTGGTATGACGATTCCTACGATCACCTGGAACCGCAATCGAACGAACTCCACTGGATTGCCAAAGTCGAAGAAAAGCGCGGCCGCGCCGGCTGCCACATCAATCTCCGCGAACTGCCCCGCGGAAAGACCATCCCCTGCAAAGTGTTGGGGGCCGAATTCGATGGTCACTTTGCGGCTACACCTGTTCCTCGCGTCTCCGATCCCAATGACCAAGTCTTTCAGCGGTATGTGTCGCACATGAAATCGCAGGGCCACCGCGTTACTCTTTCCGGCATCGGCGGCGGCGAATTCACCGGCGGTTTCATCCCCGACCCCACCGTCGAATTGCAGAATCTCCTCGCCAGGGCGCGCTTCTTCCGCCTTGTTCACCAACTCAATGCTTGGTCCGCAAAGATGAGAAAGCCACGGCGCCCCATTCTCGCACAAGCCATTCGCGGGTTTTTCTCTGCCGCGCCCGTCGAAGATGGAGACATGCGTTCCGTTCCCTGGCTCCGCTCCGCGTTTGTCCGCCGGAATCAAGCTCCTCTTCGCTGTTACATTCCTTCCCGCGTGAGGTTCTTCGGTCCCCTCCCAAACTTTCAAGACAATTTGGCCAGACTGGAAATTATGCGCAGGCTCGTAGCAGGTTATTGCCTAACTCCGGAATTGCTTCGCGAAGTGCGCTTCCCCTTCCTCGATCGCGACCTTCTCGAGTTCCTGTTCGCCATTCCCAGAGAACAGGTCGTCGGTCTCGGCAGGCGTCGCTTTGTGATGCGGAATGCTCTAGTTGGCGTCATTCCCGACGAAGTCCTCAATCGCAGGCCAAAGGAATTCATCCCGCCGGAGGCAGCCAAGGATCTTAGAGCAAACGAGGAATCTCGCTGGCCCGACCTCGACCAACCCATCCTCAGCAGTTCCATCGGGATGGTGGATGAGGCGCAATTACTGGCGGCTCTCGAGAAAGGGCGACGCCACGAAGAAGTGAATACTGCCCGTCTCGAACGTTCTCTTCTGCTCGAGTCCTGGCTCCGTCACCTTGCCGCCCATGGAGTTTTCTCGAGCGGCAAATCTCCGCAAAGGTCAGCCCGCCCGCGACTCCAGGAGCCGAGCCAAGAGCCAGCGTTTGTCTCTGCGCACCATCAGCAAACAACGACGAGTGCGCCTGTGCATTGACTCGTTCTAACGGCTTTCCTTCCTCTCGTGGGAAGGGATCTCACAATAAAGGAGGTGAACTAGCGATGAAATACGAAACGCCAGAACTGACTGCGTTGACTGCAATCAACGCGATTCAGACTACCAGTATGCCGAGCAAGCAAGTGAAGAAGGCGCTCGACTTCATTCACCCCGGTTCCGCTACGGGTAATGAGCCGAACACTGGTTACGCTGACTGGGAGTAAGCAAGTCCTGCTGGAGTGGCCGCTCGAACGGCCACTCTTGCAGTTAGTTTCACCCTTTCCTCACGGAAAGGCAACTTAATTAAAGAGAGGATACAAAACCATGAAATACGAAGCACCTGAACTGACCGCATTGACTGCAATCAATGCGATTCAGACTGTCAGCATGCCGAGCAAGCAAGTGAAGAAAGCGCTCGACTACATTCACCCTGGTTCAGTGCAGGGTAATGAGCCGAACACCGGTTACGCTGACTGGGAGTAAGCAAGTGCCCGCTGGAGTGGCCGCTCGAACGGCCGCTCCAGCTCCTTTTTACCGTTTCCACTTCGCGAAGCGCGTCAAGTGCAATCGTCGCGATTCAAAACTCTCTGTGTCGAGCAACAGCGGCTCGTTCTAGAAGTACTGTAGCTTATTCCAGACGCAGCGCAAGCTGTTTTCTTTACCACTTCTTGTACCGGAGGTGTTGCGCCCATGCAATACGAAGCCCCTGAACTGATCGCTCTCCCCGCCCTTGATCTGATTCACAATGCCCTTCAGGCAAAGAGCACTAGCTATTCGGTGGTGGAGTTCGTTTCTCCTCTTTCTCAGAACGAAGCGAACTTCGGTTACGCCGACTGGGAATAAAAGCAGGAATCCTCGCCTGCTCTTGTTGCGCCGCCTGCCTACCGAAGGCAGGCTTTTATGCCGCGGCTATTTTTGCAAGCTTGGCGGTTTTCTCAGGCTGCTTCCTCGCCGTTTGCATCCGTCACGAGTCACGCCTTATTTCCCCTTGCTACTCTCCTCCTGGATTTTTCTCAACTCCTGCCACCGCCTATATTGCTCGGCTTTCGCTGGATCAGAGTCTTCGTACCCTTGCATCCAGAACCGGAACCAATCCACTGACAATCCCTGCGACGCCATTCGTTCTGCCGGATTGGTCATAACGTGTTCATCGCTGTTCATCAAGGTCAGCTCAACCGGCCTGTGCAAATAGCGCAGCAATGCATACGGCTGCCACATCTGTATCACACCAAGCTTTTCCGAGGCAATTTCCACCGGCGCCGTCACCCTATCCAAATGAAAGCCCGGCGACCTTTTTACCCAGGTTTCCAGGCCGTCCCCGAACGGCTTCGCCCCCACCAATTGATTAAATTCCTCCAACCCGAATAGCGTAAAGTCAAAGAAATCCCCCGTAATTCCATCGGCTAGCAGCGCGGCCTTCAGGGGCAACGTGCCGTTTGCCAGCAACTCCATCCCGTGATAACAGGTCCTGCTGAATCCGATATAACCAACGTTTTGCGGATCGACCAATCCCTCGGCGACCAACTGCTTTGCCCCTGCCTCAAAGCCTTCCCTATTACACGGACCTTCGCTCGAGGTAGACTCTGCACAAACCCCGCCCGTAACTTGCAGCACAGCAATCCCTGCCGCAGCAAATTCGCGAGCCGCAAAGGCGGTGGGGAAACTCCCAGAAGGCAGGAACGCCGATTCGGTAAACCCGTGCGTTTGAATCACCAGGGGATACCGTTTTCCTGCCTGGTACCCGACCGGCAGATACAATCCTCCCACCCACTGTTTCCCATCTTTGTCTCTCCACTTGTAAACCTTGGCTTGCCCCAGTTCGATATCTTGGAATTGCGGGTTGGGGTCGAGAATCACTCGTGACGCTCTCCCATTCGAGGCCACCAGCACGGGTGGATCATTGAGCCCCTGCCTTACCGTCAGTTGAAGGCCGTTAGGCCCAAATTCGTGAGTCCCCTTGCTTTGCCATGCCACTTGCCAGTCATTGTTGCCCTTGCGCCGGTACTCGCTGGTCCACGCCGTCCCATCGCCATCGGAATAAAAGAGTTCGACTAAGTTCTTGTCCCCTGCCACAAACTGTTCGGCGGAAATATAGTGAAAGCCTTCTTCATACCCGAGCTCGGCGCCTTTGTGGCCTTTTAGTCTTTCTACGCAACTCTGTTTGTCGGACGCCAGGTCCACAACCGCCACACATGGCCGGGAAGGCTTCCCGTCTTCCGATTTCAAAAATGTGTCTGGTACCAGAATGGATTTACCATCGCTAGACCAGCTTGGATCCCCCGCCTCCTGCCATCCCGCGTCACCGCTCACAGGCGCGTCTGTCACCGGCTGCGCAGAGCCCGTTTTCAGATCCATCCGTGCATACTGAAAAGCCGATCCGCCGGCATGAATTTCATTGTAAGGGGCAGTCGGATACGGAGGCGGGTACAACTTTTCCCATGTTTCAGGGATACTCTTGACGCGCAGTTTGGTGATTAACGATTGGCCATCGGGGGATAAAAACAGAGTCGAAGGGCTAAAGTCCGCGCTCGTGAGTGGAGCCCCGTTGTATTTAACTTCATTGCGCTTCCCGCCGTCGACCAGCCAAAGCCGCTTTTTGTTCGCCAAAAGCCGTTCGACACCGCCGGGAACTTCCGGCAAAACCAGGTCCCACACGCTCCCGCTGAATACCTTCATCGGCGCTCGCCGCTCGGCTTCTTTTCTCTCCTCGAAAGTTTTTTCGGCCTCTTTTCGTGCGGCCTCGTCCGCAGCGAAGTAGACGTAGTGCCCGCGACTGGTTATGTCGAAGCTGTCGCCCCACATCCCGGCGTCGTCTACCAGCACTTCCGTACTCTTCTTCCCCAAGTCCGCCAGAACAATTCTCTGCCGGTATCCGCTCTCCATAATTTCCAAGAGCGCCACTCCGCTGGAATCCCCCAGCCAACGGCAATCGTTGATCGTCTCTTTTTTGTCAGAACGATTCACGACCCAGATCGGTTTGGGTGGCTCGGCATCGGCCGAACTCTGAAGGAACGCTTCGATATCTTTTGTGCGATAGAACCGCAGCGTCTCTTCCACTTCATTCCGGTCCAACCGTCCGCGCGCTGTCAAAACAGCAAGAAACTCCCCATTGGGCGAAAACTGCGCCGGTGTTTGAATCAAGTAGGCTGACCCGTAAGAGTCATTGGTCGAGACAAAATGCGCAAATCCAATGTCATCGGCCACCGTAAACGGCCTCTTCGATTGCTGCCCTTGGGCTGCCAGCGAAGAACCGGCCCATAAGACCCACAGCAATATCATAAGGATAGAGAAGGCTCTCCCTGCTCCCTGCACTTTTAACTTCTGTTTTCTCAATGACATGGCCCTTTTCCGCCGATCCTTCTTCCGATCCCCGAACCGGTCTTCGATTCTCTCCCTCCTTCCTTGACCTAAAAGAGTTTTCCGGAACGTGGCCCAAATCATCTCCTCAAGTCTGGGCTCCCGAGGGAGCG
>Ga0209577_10006506_pt1 | contig 10794 bp, 9 predicted proteins | sample GraSoiAngelo_109_FD_185874 | JGI IMG/M metagenome (GOLD analysis project Ga0209577, IMG submission 185874) | Grasslands soil microbial communities from the Angelo Coastal Reserve, California, USA - 14_0903_12_20cm (SPAdes) (version 2) | ecosystem: Environmental > Terrestrial > Soil > Grasslands ... | reverse complement strand
GGGCGGCGTCGTCGTGCTCGCGACCGGCACGGCCTCGGGACTCAAGCACCCGTGGCATCGGCCGTACGAGGTGTATCGCGGAATCATCCTCGGCAGCGGCCTGAACTGGTTCAAGCATTTCGGCCACTACCACATCGATATTCCCTTCACGCACCACCACATCTTCTTCTGGTGGAACACGTCGACCGCGAACAACGCGGCCTACAACTTCCAGCAGACCCTGATCTTCACGGGAGCGCTGATCCTGACCGGTCTCGCCGTGTCGTTCGCATTCCGCTGCGGCCTGTTCAACATCGGTGGACAGGGCCAGTACCTCGTCGGCGTCATCACCGGCGCCTGGATCGGGACGCAGTTCCCCGGGATGAATCACGTGCTGCACATCCTCTTGGCCGTTGTCGTTGCGTCGGTCGCCGGCGCTGTGTGGGCCGCGATCGCGGGGTTCCTCAAAGCAACAACGGGTGCGCACGAGGTCATCACCACGATCATGCTGAACTGGATCGCGACGTATCTCGGGGAATGGGCATTCGGCCAAGGCGGCCCGTTACAAGGGCCGCAGAGGTTCTCGCCGACGTCCGGCGTCGTCGTTCCGTCGGCGAAGCTCCCGACCTTCTGGGGGATCGCGGCGCTGCAGGGTGTCCACATCGGCTTCTTCGTCGCGCTCGCGGGGCTCGTCGCGTTCTGGTTCGTGCTGCAGCGGACGACGCTGGGCTACGAGGTGCGCGCCGTCGGATTCAACCCCGAGGCCGCGCGCTACGGCGGCATCAGCGTCCGGCGGAACTACGTGGCTGCGATGGCGATCTCCGGCCTGTTCGCCGGGCTCGCAGGCGTGCTGGACATACTCGGCTACCTGTACCAGTACGGGTCGCTCGACGTGCAGGCGTCCTCGATCGGATTCATCGGCATCGCGGTCGCCCTGCTCGGACGGAACAAAGCGATCGGCGTCGGGCTGTCCGCGCTCCTCTTCGCGTGCCTGATCTATGGCACCTCGGGACGCGGGATCACGAACTCCAACGTCATTCCGCCAGAGCTGACGGGCAACCTGGCATACATGATCCAGGCGTTCGTGCTCCTGTTCATCGGCGCGGACGTGTTGATCCTCTACGTGTGGCAGGCACGACGGCGAATCATTCCGCGCCGGCCGAGCGCCGGCGCACCGCAACCAAGTGAGGGAGCGGCCTGATGGTGGCGCGCACCGAAGTTCAGTCGTTGATGCGGGGACTCGGCGCGCGCGACGTCGCACGCCTCGGCATCGCCATCGGCTGCGTCGCGTTTCTGCTCGCTCTGCCGCTCGGTCGGACGATTCCGTCACGCGCCCCGTGGGTGCCGCTCGCGGTCGGCGTGCTCGCGATCGCCGCGGGGATCTGGGCGGTGTCGCGTGGAACGCGTCGCCTCGGGTGGCTCGCGGTGGCGGCGGGCCTGCTCGGGATCGCGCTCGGAGCGCTGGCGACGCAGGCGAGCGCGAGCAACCTTCACAGCGTCGTGAACTGGAACTCGCTCTTCACGACGATGTTGATCTTCGCCACGCCTCTGACGTTCGCCGCGATGGGGGGTATGTTCGCCGAACGAAGCGGCGTGGTGAACATCGGACTCGAAGGGATGATGCTCACCGGCGCGTTCTTCGGCGTGCTCGGCGCCGACAAGTTCCACCACTGGTACTTCGGCATCCTCGTCGCCATGATCTCGGGCGCGCTGATGGCGCTCGTGCACGCGTTCGTCTCGATTCATCTCCGCGCCGACCAGATCGTGAGCGGAACCGGCATCAACTTCCTCGCCCTGGGCTTGACCGGCTTCCTCTTCATCCGCATCTATGGCGCGAACGGCACACCTGGCTCGATCTCGCAGATCCCGAACGTGAACCTCAACAAGCACGCGCACTGGTTCCGCTCCATCCCGCTCGTCGGCCCGGTGTTCGGCGACCTGAACCTGATGATCTGGATGTCGTTTCTGCTGCTCATCCTGTCTTCGCTGTTCATGTTCAGGACGCCGATCGGATTGCGGATTCGCTCGGTCGGCGAGCATCCGCGTGCTGCGGACACGGTCGGCATCTCCGTGTACCGCGTCCGGTACGCCGCAGTGATCGTCTCGGGAGTCCTCGCCGCGCTCGGTGGCGCCTACCTCGCCGTCGGCTACGTTGGATCGTTCAACGAGAACATGACCGGCGGCCGCGGTTTCATCGGACTGGCCGCGCTCATCTTCGGAAACTGGCGTCCGTTCGGCGCCTTCGCTGCCTCCCTTCTGTTCGGATTCTCGAGTGCGCTCGCCTTCCGTCTCCAGCAGCCGCAGTCGTGGTCGAACGCCGCGACGCTCTTCCAGGCGTTGCCGTACATCCTCACACTCGTCGCCGTCGCCGGAGTGATCGGCCGCTCGATTCCGCCCGCAGCAAGTGGTCGCCCTTACACAAAGCAGTAGACGCCGCGCCTGGGCCGCCTTCGTCCTCGGGCTCGCCGGCGTCGCGACCATGCCGGCTGCGCTCGCGCTCGCGAAGGCGTGGCACCGGATCGCGCTCCTCGACACGGCCTTCGCCGTACCGCTCGCGTTCGTCCTCGGCGTCGTCGCGGCCGGCATGGCTGGCCGCGCGAAGCGGAACATTCGCTGGCTCGGGCTCGACGACCGTGGAGCGGCCGTCGCGAGCGCCGCGGTTATTCTCGGAATCCTGGCCGTCTCGCTCGCGCTGATGGCCGCGCTGTCGGTCGGGTTCTACGAAGCTGTGCAGTACTACCAACGGCATCACTGAGCACGCTAGGATCCGCCGGCCGCCATGTTCGAAATTGGTTCAAGCCTCCGGGAGGCACGCCTCCGTCAGGGCCTCGACTTTCCCGAGTTGGAGCAGGCAACCAAGATTCGCGGCAAGTACCTGAGGGCGCTCGAGGACGAGGAGTTCAGCGTCCTGCCGGCGCAGACCTACGTCAAAGGGTTCCTCCGCAACTACGCCGAGTATCTCGGGCTCGACGGCCAGCTCTACGTCGACGAGTTCAACTCACGTTACGTCGTCGGAGAAGACGAGGTGTTGTCCCGTCCGCGACGATCGCCTCCTCCGCGCGCGCCGCGCGTTCAATCGCGAATCGTCCTCCTAACCGTGCTCGGCATCGCGGCCGTGGCGTTGATCGTGATCGTCGCCTGGACACGCGGGGGTCCCGGGCAGTCGACGATCCCCGGTCTTGCGTCGCAGCAGACGACCCAGACGGCCGTCACGCGGACGACGCACCGGCGCCTCGCCGCGGTCCGGCTGTCAGTGACCGCGCTGCGTGGGCCGTGTTGGCTGCAAGTGCACACCGGCTCGGTGAGCGGTCCGATCGACTTCCAGGGAACGCTCGACCAGGGACAGAAGCAGAGGTTCGCGGCGCACCGCCTGTGGATCACGCTCGACCGGCCGGAGAACGTCCGCATCGTCCTGAACGGGCACGTGCGCCGGCTTCCCGTCGGCGGGCCCAAGACGCTGATCGTCACGGCACGCGGAATCGTGCCGGGCGCTTGACCCGTCCGAAGCGTTACGCGCCCTAGTTTCGCGCCCCGGGCAATGAACGCCGGAAACAGACCGAGAGCCTTTATCGTCGTAACGGGAAGCGAGCTGGTCCGTGGTGACCGGACTGACCGCAACGGTCCGTTTCTCGCGCGCGCGGTCCTGAAGCTCGGGTTCGAGCCGGCCCGGATCGAGATCGTCGGTGACGGCGAGGACGAGCTCGAGGACGCGTTGCGCGACGGTCTACGCGCGGATCTGTGCGTCGTCTCCGGAGGACTCGGACCGACGCACGACGATCGGACCGTCGAGCTGGTCGCGCGGGTCGCCGGTGTGGAGTTGCATCTGGACCACGACCTGCACGCGCAGATCGGATCGGTCTCGCGTGCGTTCGCGCGTCGCAGCGGCCGTCCGTACGTCGACTTCGAGCACGGAGTTCGCAAGCAGGCGACCGTTCCGGAGGGTGCGATCGACCTCGGACTTGCCGGGACAGCTCCCGGTCTCGTCCTGCAAACATCGCACGCGGTCGTCGTCGTTCTTCCCGGCCCACCGGCCGAGTTACAGCGGCTGTGGCCGCGCGCGCTCGACACGGAACCGTTGCGCGCACTGCTCGCCGAGACGACGCCGGCGGATCGCCGGTACCTCCGGTTCTTCGGTGCGAGCGAGTCGGCCGTCGCCCGAGCGCTCGCCGAGGCGGGCGGTGACGGTGACGGCGTCGAGGCGACGATCTGCGCACGCGACTTCGAGATTCATGTGGACTTGCTCGTAGATCCCGGAGCGCAGGCACGCGCCGACGCGCTCATGCTGAAGCTTGCGGAATCGCTTCAGCGGCATCTCTTCGCGACCGACGAGACGTCGGTCGCCGAGCTCGTTCTGGACGAGTGCCGACGCCGTGGCCTGAAGCTCGCGACCGCGGAGTCGTGCACCGGCGGAATGGTGGCGGAGCGCTTGACGGCCGTCCCCGGCTCCAGCGATGTCTTCGTCGGCTCGGTCGTCGCGTACGCCGACGACGTGAAGGTGGCGGAGCTCGGAGTTCCTGCCGAGCTCCTCGAGCGACACGGCGCGGTCTCACCTGAAACCGCGGCCGCGATGGCCGCCGGCGCACGCGAGCGCCTCGGCGCCGATGTCGCGGTAGCCGTCACGGGCATCGCCGGGCCCGGAGGCGGAACCGACGAGAAGCCGGTCGGCCTCGTCTACGTCCACGCGTCGACGCACGAGTCCGAGCGCGCGGCGGACTTCCAGTTTCCGGGGGACCGCGACAGCATCCGGCGCCGGGCGACGGTCACTGCACTCCACCTCGGCCGGCGTCTTCTGACACAGAGCCTCGACGAATCGGCGTGAATCATGCCGCTAGCGTGGAGGGTCGTGAACGGCTGCGTCTCTTCTGCGCCCTCAGGCTGCCCGACGAGGTCGTCGACGCGCTCGTGGAGTGGGGAGGCAGGCACCTCGCGGCGCGAGTCGTCCCGCGGGCGAACCTCCACATCACGCTGGCCTTCCTCGGGCACCGTCCCGCGGAGGAGCTCGACGCGATTCTGGCGGCGACCGGCGCGGCCGCGACAGCCGCGCAGCCGATCCGGCTCGAACCGCTGCGCTATCGAGAGACGAGGAGCGTGGGCATGCTCGTCCTGGCCGATGAGGAAGACGCTTCGACCAACCTCGCGGAAGATCTCTTCGGTCGGCTCGAGGCGCTCGGCGTCTACGAGCGCGAGCAGCGGCGGTGGTTGCCGCACCTCACCGTCGTCCGCTTCCGCCAGCGGCCGCGGCTCGACCCGCCGCTTCCGGAGCTCGGCGCGTTCAGTCCGTCCGACGCGGCTGTTTACCTTTCTCGGCTGCGGTCCACGGGAGCGCAGTACGAAGTCGTCCAATCGTTTCTGCTAGGAGGTTGATCGTGGATCGCGAGCAGGCTCTCGATGTCGCCCTCGGCCAGATCGAGCGACAGTTCGGCAAAGGCTCGGTCATGCGCATGAGCGACCAGGCGGCCGTGTCCGTCGGCGCGGTCTCGACGGGGTCGCTCGGGCTCGATCTCGCGCTCGGCATCGGCGGACTTCCACGCGGGCGCATCGTCGAGGTCTTCGGTCCCGAGTCTTCGGGCAAGACGACGCTCGTCTACCACGTGATCGCGGAAGCGCAGCGTCGCGGCGGCATCACCGCCTTCATCGACGCCGAGCACGCGATGGATCCGACCTACGCGAAGCGAATCGGCGTCAACATCGACGATCTCCTCGTATCGCAGCCGGATACCGGCGAGCAAGCGCTCGAGATCGCGGAGCTGCTGATCCGCTCGGGCGCACTCGACGTGGTCGCCGTCGACTCGGTCGCCGCCTTGACCCCGAAGGCGGAGATCGAGGGCGAGATGGGTGATTCCCACGTGGGATTGCAGGCGCGCTTGATGTCGCAGGCGCTGCGCAAGCTCGCCGGCACGCTCAACCGCACCGACACGATCTGCATCTTCACGAATCAGCTTCGCGAGAAGATCGGCGTCATGTTCGGTAACCCCGAGACGACACCCGGCGGGCGTGCGCTCAAGTTCTATTCGTCCGTCCGGCTGGACATCCGCCGCATCGAAACGCTGAAGGAAGGCGTCGAGGCGATCGGCAACCGCGTGCGCGTGAAAGTCGTGAAGAACAAGTGTGCGCCGCCGTTCAAGCAGTCCGAGTTCGACATCATCTACGGCTCGGGGATCTCCTGGGAGGGCACGGTGCTCGACACCGGCCTCGATCGAAAGATCGTGCAGAAGTCCGGGTCGTACTTCTCCTTCGAGGAAGAACGTCTCGGCCAGGGCAGACAGAATGCGACCGCATTCCTCCGGGAGCATCCGGACGTGAGCCAGGCAATCCTCGCGCGGATCCAGACAGAGGTCGGACCGGAGCAGATCGTTTCGGCCCGGTTGCTACCGGCCGCGGAGTCCGGCGGCGAGACGAACGGCAAGGTCGCCGCGGAGAAGATCGAAGCGAAGACCGACGCGAAAGCCTCGGCCAAGTAGGAGCCGTGCCGCGCGTCACCGCGCTGCGCGACGCTCGACGCGGCCGTGTTGCCGTGGAGCTCGACGGCTCGGCGTGGCGCACCTTGCCCGCAGAGGTCGTCGTCCGAGCCGGGCTCTCCATGGGGAGGGAGCTCGATCGCGGAGGCCTGCGGGTCGTTCGCCGGGAACTGCGCCGAAGCGAAGCGCTCGACGTTGCGAGACGCGCGCTTGCGAGCCGCGACCAATCCGCTGCACGCCTCCGTAGCCGGCTCGATCGACACCGCATCTCGGCGGCGACACGCGAGGAGGCTCTCGCAGCCCTCGAACGGTCCGGGCTCGTCGACGACGCGCGCTTCGCCTCCCTTCGCGCGGCGGCACTCGCGTTGCGCGGTTACGGAGACGCGGCGATCGCCGACGATCTCGAGCGCCAGGGCATCGAGCAATCCGTCCGCGACGAGGCCCTCGCGGGCCTCGAACCGGAAACAGAGCGGGCGCGCGCGGTCGTCAAACGGCGAGGCGGGGGGTCACGCACCGCCCGCTACCTGGCCGCTCGGGGTTTCGAGGGCGAGGCTGTCGCCGCGGCGTGCGGACGAGCTTTTGCGCCCGACCCCTGAGCAGCGATAGGATGCAGATGCTTCATCCGACGTTTTGCCTGCACAACGGCTTCTTCCGAATCGCACGATCTTTCTGAAACCGTGACGACCTTCGAACTTCCCGACACCGAAAGGCGACCGACAGCGGCGCTCTAGACCACCGCTCGACCGAGCCGGGTGTCGGCTCGCAGCACCGATTCGGGACATCCCGTTCGCCGGACCAGCGCCGGGTGCGAACCGCGGTAGCCCGCGGACAACCGAGCCAGGAGCGGAGTGTGCTGATCGCCATCGGAATTCTGATCGGGGTCCTCGTCGGAGGAATCGTTGCGGCGATCGCCTCCAACTTCTTCGACAAGTCACGGATCGGTCAGGCGCGCCGGCTGCGCAGGCAGATGCTCGAGGACGCGAAGCGCGAAGCCGACGCGATGCGTCGGGAGGCCGAGATCGCCGCGCGAGAGGAAGCGGTGGGCCTGCGGGCGGCGGTCGAGGGAGAGATTTCCGAGAACCGAGCGCGCGTGGTGAAGGTCGAGGAACGTGTGCTTGCGAAGGAAGAGGAGATCGACCGCAAGCTGAACGAGTTGACACGCCGCGAGCAGGGGCTGGCGGATCGCGAGACACACCTGAAGCAGCTTCAAGAAGAGCACAAAGACGCGCGCGAAGAACAGCTCGCTGAGCTCGAACGCATCTCCGGCATGACGGTCAACGAAGCGAAGCAGCACCTGCTCGAGCGTTCGGAAGACCTCATCCGGCACGAGCTCGCGCGGCAGGTGCGCCAGATGGAGGAGGAGGCGCGCACCGAGGCGAAGCGCCGCGCGAGGAACCTCGTCGCCGATGCGCTGCAACGTGTTGCGGCGAGCCACGCCGCAGAGACGACCGTTTCAGTCGTCGAGCTTCCGTCCGACGACATGAAGGGTCGCATCATCGGGCGGGAAGGACGAAACATCCGCTCGCTCGAGCATCTAACGGGCGTCGATTTCATCATCGACGACACGCCGAACGCGGTTGTCCTTTCGTCCTTCGACGGGATCCGGCGCGAGATCGCGAAGCTCACCCTGGCGAAGCTGATCGAGGATGGGCGTATCCATCCGGCACGGATCGAAGACACGTACTACCAATCCAAGGCCGAGATCGAGGAGCACATGCTCCACGCGGGCGAGCAGGCGGTCTTCGAGGCAAACTGCGGCGAGTTCCACGAAGAGCTCGTGAAGATCCTCGGCCGTCTGCGTTACCGGACGTCGTACGGGCAGAACGTCCTCAAGCACACGCTTGAAGTCGTCCACCTCGCGGGCATCATGGCATCGGAGGTCGGCGCGTCGGTCAAGGTGACGAAACGCGCCGCGCTGCTTCACGATCTCGGGAAGGCGATGACGCACGAGATCGAGGGGTCGCACGCCGCGATCTCCGCGCAGCTCGCGCGTCGCTTCGGAGAGACCCAGCATGTCGTGCACGCGATCGAGGCGCACCATTACGAAGTCGAGCCGCAGACCGTGGAAGCAGTGCTCCTGATCTCGGCCGACGCGATCTCTGCCTCACGCCCCGGCGCGCGCGGCGAGAGCCTCGAGCACTACATCAAGCGCCTCGAGGCACTCGAGGAGCTTGCGGCACAGAAGCCCGGCGTGGAGAAGGTGTATGCGCTGCAGGCCGGCCGGGAGATCCGCGTGATCGTGCGACCCGGCGACGTGGACGACGACGGCGCGGTCCTCCTGTCCCATGAGATCGCGCGGGAGATCGAGGACCAGCTCGAATATCCGGGCCAGGTGAAGGTGACGGTGATCCGCGAGAGCCGAGCCGTGGACGTGGCGCGGAACGCGCAGCGCGACATGAACCACGCCGCGTAGCGGCCCCAATCAGGCCGGACCAGTCCGAGCTGGGACTCCGCACGGCCACTGGCACAATGTGGCGCTGATGCGCCGCTACCACGTCACCACCTTCGGCTGCCAGATGAACGCTCACGATTCCGAGCGGATCAAGGGCATGCTCGAGGAGCTCGGCCTGGGGGAGGCGCCGACGCCCGAGCAGGCGGAGGTGCTCGTCTTCAATACGTGCACGATCCGGGAGAAGCCGGACACGCGTTTCGCGGCTCATCTCGGTCATGCGGCCGCCCAGAAGCGGGCCAATCCCGACACGGTCATCGCGGTCGGCGGCTGCTACGCGGAGGCCCAGCGCGAGCGGCTGTTCGAGCTCTACCCCGATGTGGACGTTGCGTTCGGGCCCGGCTCGATCCCGCACCTCGGCGAGTGGCTCGGTGCCGGCGGGTTTGGCGTCCCTCGCGGCCACTTCGGAATCGACGAGCGCTCGTTCGCAGGCGAGCTACCGATGCATCGCGAGCGCGCCTTCCAGGCGTGGGTTCAGATCTCCATGGGCTGTAACTCGAAGTGCTCGTACTGCATCGTCCCGGCCGTCCGCGGCCGCGAGGTCTCCCGCCGGCCCGGCGAGATCGTCGCGGAGGTGACGCGTCTCGCAGCCGACGGCGTCCGCGAGATCACCTTGCTTGGCCAGAACGTCAACTCCTGGGGACGCGACCTGCTGCCGGACGTCCAGACCGAGTTTGGCGAGCTCCTGCGCGCCTGTGACGCCGTCGAAGGCATCGAGCGGATTCGTTTCACGAGCCCGCACCCGAAGGATTTCCGAGCGCCCGTGATTGCGGCCATGGCCGATTGTGACGCCGTGTGCGAGCACGCACACCTGCCCGTGCAGTCCGGTTCGACGCGCATCCTCAAGGCGATGCGAAGGACGTATTCGCGCGAGCGCTACCTCCGGCTCGTCGACGAGCTTCGCGCCGCGATTCCCGATCTCGCCCTGACCACCGACATCATCGTCGGCTTTCCCGGCGAGACCGAGGACGACTTCCGCGACACGATCGCACTCGTGGAGGACGTGCGGTACGACAGTGCCTTCACGTTCGTCTACTCGCCGCGCGCGGGAACCGAGGCCGCCGCAATGCTCGACCAGATCTCCGAGGAAGAGAAGCGCGACCGCATCGAGCGATTGATCGACGTTGTCCAACGAATCGCGCACGAGCGGAATCTCGAGCGCGTCGGCCGGGTCGAGGAGGTTCTCGTCGAAGGCCCGAGCCGCACCGATCCAATGCTCCTGCGCGGACGTACGCGCCGCAACACGACGGTCAACTTCACTGGCACGGCGTCGGCGGGCGAGCTCGTCGACGTGCGAATCGAAGCGGCGACGTCCACGACGCTGCGTGGAGCGCAAGCGGTTCCGGTCGCGGCATGAGGATCCTCGTCACCGGTTCGTCCGGGCAGATCGGAACGAACCTGGCGTTGCGTCTGCTGCGCGATGGACACGAGGTGTTCGGCGTCGACAAGCGGCTCAACACGTGGACGGAGGATTTCCGCTACCTCCTGCAGGACCTCTCCGGGCACTACCCGTCGTTTCCGGGCGGCATCGGTGGGGTGGAGTACCCCGAAGTCGACCTCGTCGTTCACCTCGCCGCGCACGCCAAGGTGCATCAACTGGTGCGCCAGCCGCACCGCGCGCTCGAGAACGCGGTGATGACGTTCAACGTGCTCGAGTTCTGCCGGCAGCAGGGCCTCCCGATCGTGTTCTCATCGAGCCGTGAGGTCTACGGCGACGTGCACCGATTCGCCGAGGAGGAGGCGAAGGAGACGAGCGCGGACTTCGCCTACACCGAGTCGACGTACTCCGCGTCGAAGATCGCGGGCGAAGCGTTGATCTACTCCTACGCGCGCTGTTACGGACTCAACTATCTCGTCTTCCGCTTCTCGAACGTCTACGGGCGCTACGACAACGATCTCGCGCGCATG
>Ga0209577_10006505_pt1 | contig 10796 bp, 12 predicted proteins | sample GraSoiAngelo_109_FD_185874 | JGI IMG/M metagenome (GOLD analysis project Ga0209577, IMG submission 185874) | Grasslands soil microbial communities from the Angelo Coastal Reserve, California, USA - 14_0903_12_20cm (SPAdes) (version 2) | ecosystem: Environmental > Terrestrial > Soil > Grasslands... | reverse complement strand
GCGGAGTCACGATTGCGGCCGGCGTCGGTGATCGAGTCGCCCTGAAAGACCACCACCGACCCTTTGCCCGCCGCGGCCTGCGCGGGATTCGTTGTGGCACCGATGGGGAGCTGCGAGGCCGCCGCCAGCGTCGCCGTCGCCGCGAGAAAATCGCGGCGGCTGATCTCGTTCGTCATGCCACCTCCGCAAACGGCCAGGTTTGTTGTTTCCACGACCACACCCCGAAGCACAGCACACCCAGCAGCAACGCGCCCAACCCGAACGCCATCACGAGCGGCGGCGTCGTGGCAAAGATGAAGATCCAGCCGAGGAGCGCAACCAGGCTGGGCAGCGGATACAGCCACATGCGGTAGGGCCGCGGCAGGTCGGGCGCGCGGCGCCGCAGCAACGTCACGGCGCCGATCTGTCCGATGAACTGCACGAGGATTCGCATGGTGACCAGTGCGTCGATCACCGTGCCGAGGGACACCATGCCCGCAAGAATCGAGAGCACGCCCAGCACGACGAGCGAGACGTAAGGAAATCCGTGCGAGGGATGCAGCCGCGCGAAGATCCGGAAAAAGTAACCGTCCCTCGCCGCCGCGTAGGGGACGCGCGAATATCCCAGCAACAGCGCGAACACGGACCCGAAGGCGGTCCAGAGAATCATCGCCGTGAATATGGTCGCGACGCGCGGTCCGAAAATGCGCTCCATGAAGATCGAGACCACGAAATTCGACTGCAGGTGCGACGCCGCCGGCACGAAATCGCGCCATGGGACGACCCCGATGATCGAAAAATTTATCGCCACGTAAATCAGCGCCACCGCCACCGTGCTCAGCAGGATCGAACGTGGAATCACGCGGCCCGGATTCTCCACTTCGTCGCCGATGTAGCAGACGTCGTAGTAGCCCAGGTAATCGTAGACGCCGATGCGCGACGCCGCGCCGAGTCCCAAGAGAAATCCGATGGAGAAGTTGAACGCACCCGGTGGGAAATCGAACGCGAGCCGCGGGTCGAAGTGGAGCGCTCCTGTCACGATTACGACGATCACCGTGAGAATCGTGCCGATCCACAGCGTGAGCGTGATCGTGGCGATCGATTTGATACGGCGATACAGCAGCGCGATGTTCACGAGTCCGGTCACGGTGATCACGAGGATCATCTGCGTTGCCGTGATGCCCTTCCAGATGTAACCAAGGTACTGGGAGAACCCGATGTATCCGGACGCAATTTCGAGCGGGCCGCTCAGAATGAATTGCCAGACGAAGAGAAACCCCATCAGCCGGCCCACCGTCGCGGCCCCGTAGCCATGCCGCAGGTATCCGAACGAGCCGCCCGATCCCGGCAGCGCGGCCCCCAGCTCGCTCCATACCATGCCGTCGCACAGTACGATGATCAGGGCGATCGCCCAGCCCAGCATCGCCTGCGGGCCGCCGAGCGCAGACATGAGCAGCGGGATCGTGATGAACGGCCCGATGCCGATCATGTTTGTCATATTGAGCGCCGTGGCGTGCAGCAGGCCGAAGCGGCGCACCAGGGAAGGCGGCGTGCTGATTGTCGGTTTTGTCACCTGTTCCGATTCAGCCGCAGCTCGAGATGCCGCCGCACGTCCGGCCATTCAGCAGCGAGGAGGCTGTACATCACGACGTCGCGCGCGCTGCCGTCGCGCCGGATGCCGAAATGGCGGATCACGCCGTCCTTCTTGGCGCCTAGCGCCTCGATGGCGCGTTGCGAACGAAAATTGAAATTGTCCGTCCGCAGTCCGACCACCTTGCAACCGAGCGTGTCGAAGGCGTGGCCCAGTAACAGCAGCTTGCAGGTGGTATTGACGTGGGTGCGCTGGCGGCTCTTCCCGTACCAGGTGTGGCCGATTTCCACGCGGTCGATCGGCGGGGCGATGTCGTGATAGCGCGTCGAGCCGACGATCGCCCCGCTCGCCACATCGCGCACGACCCAGGGCAGCATGTGGCCATCGCGCTGGCCCTTCAGCGCCTCGGCGACGTACGACTTCATCCCCTCGGGCGGCGGAACCGCGATGTACCAAAACTCCCAGAGGCGGCCGTCACTGGCCGCAGCGGCCAACGCGTCACTGTGCGCTTCGGTCAGCGGCTCGAGCCGTACACCATGACCTTCCAGTACCAGCGGCGTGGGGGTGATCACGCCGGAGAAACTACGCTTCCTTATTGAGTCTTGCTTTCGACGACCTTCTTCAGCCCCTGCAACATCATATTCCAATTCTTCTCCGAGTCCTTGCGCGCTTCCTCGGTGGAATTGTTGTCCTGAGTCAGCGTCACCTTGGTTTTCCCCCCGACGTCGCCGAGCTCGATCGTGACCGTGTGATAGTTCTCGGGCGTATCCGCCAGACCGGCGAGTGGACTGAAGTGCGTGTACTGCATCATGCGCCCCGGTTTCAGCTGGAGGATCTTGCCCTTGTCCTGAAACCGCTTGCCCTGCCATTCGCCCGACCACGTGATCGGGCTGCCTTCCTTCCAGTCTGTGCGAACATCTGCTCCGAACATGTACTGCTTGATCGTGGCGGGACTCACGAGAGCGCCCCAAACCTCGTTTGGCGGCGCGTCGATCGTGACGTTGGCTTTGGCGATCAGATCGTGAATCGTTGGCATTTGAGTCTCGGGGTTGGTTTCCCTTTCGTACCCGAGTTGCGCGAATGGGTCGCAATTAAGTCGCCGCGGCGGCAGGGCTAGACCGCGCTAGAACCTCACCCGCGATCCGGGGTTCCACCCAAGTCACCGCACAAGGACGGATTCTATGGCTTACATGCTCGCCAAGCTCCGCAACATACGACTCGAAGCCGTGAAGCAGCGGCTCGAAACTGACGCGCAAGAGCACGCGGCCGAAGGAATGTTTGTGGAACACCTCTGGCAGAATATCGATGACGTGAACGAGGTGCTCTTCGTGTTTCGCGTGACCGACCTCGATGCTGCCAGGAAATCCGTCGCGCGAAAGCATCAGGAAGCCCGGAAGCAGAATCCCAACGCGAACCTGCCGACGCTGACGTTCGTGGATGAGGTGCCGATCTTCGCGCACGCGCGCTGATCAAGGCGCTACGTAGTCCTGCGCGGCGACGATCTGCCAGCGCCGTCCGCGTTTTGCCCACGTGTCTGTGAAGCGGTAGCGACGTTCGAACGCACCACCCGCGCCGCGTCCTCGCACGACCAGCCATCCCGTCACCACCGCAGTGACGGGACCGTAGCGGTGCACTTGCATCCCCTCATTCTGCGCCGCGGCGATCGTGTCCGATCCCGCCACCACCGAGTGGAGCACCGCCGCACGATCCATTATCTGGTCGTTTTCGGTATACACAAATCCGGGGGCGAGGAGACGATTGAAAACGCCGGAGTCGCGCTTGACCAGCGCGCTCGCCCACTCGTCCTCGAGCCGGAGCAGCGCGCGCGTATCCGCGTCCTGCACGTTGTTGACAAGTAATACGGCGAGCAGCAGAGCGGTCATTGGTGCCCTCACTCTCCCAGAACTTTGATGATTACCCGTTTCTTGCGCTGTCCGTCCCACTCGCCATAAAACACGCGCTGCCACGGCCCGAAATCCAGCTTTCCGGCAGTAATCGGCACGATCACCTCGTGACCGATGGTCAGGCTGCGCAGGTGCGCCGCCGCGTTGTCCTCACCCGTCTCGTTGTGGCGATAGCGTGGCGGATCCCACGGCGCGATCCTTCCCTCGAGCCACTGCAGGATGTCCTCCCATAATCCGGACTCGTGATCGTTCACGAAGACGGAGGCCGAGATGTGCATGGCGCTCACGAGCACGATTCCTTCTCGCACCTTGCTCGCCTCGACTTGCTTCACAACGTCCTCGGTGATGTCGATGATCTCCTGACGCTGCTTCGTATTGAACCACAAGTAGTGGATATGGCTCTTCATTCAACCTCCGGGTCACCGTGTCGATTTGTCACAGCCCAGCCCATTCCCTAGATTCGGGCCGAATATGGCGCTTCCCTTCAGACGGCGAATCTTCGTCATCCTCGTCGTCATGACCGTGGTCCCGACGGTCCTGGCGGTCGCCGGATGGGTGTTGTCGATCCGGCGCCTGCTGCCCGCCGCGGGCGCCCGGGCGTCCACCGAGCGCGTCGCCGCGACCGCCCGCTCGCTGCTCGAGGGAGTAGACACGCTCCACCTCACCGTCGGCGAGCGCGCGCTGTTGCGCCACCATCTCGACGAAGTCTCGGCATCCGTCAGCCTGGCACGGCGCGCCGAGACATTCCTGCGCTATTACACGGCCGGCTTTGCCGTGGTCATCCTGCTCCTTGGCGCCACCGTCTTGTACGCCGCCATCAACCTCGCGGGTCACCTGTCGCGCCAGCTCTCACGGCCCATCGACGAGCTGGTCGGCTGGACACAGCTGATCCGCCGCCACGAGACGCTGCCGATCGGCGTGGCGACACGCGGTGCGCCGGAGTTCGAAGCGCTGCGGCAGGCGCTGCGCGAGCTGGCCGCCGCGCTCGCCACGGCCCGGGAGCACGAGCTCGAGGCCGAGCGGCTGCGAGCGTTCCGCGAAGTCGCGCGCCGTGTGGCGCACGAGATCAAGAATCCGCTGACATCGATGCGGATTGCGGTTGACCAACTGGAAAGGACGGTCGGACGGGCTGACGGTCTGTCGGCCGGACGGTCGGAAACCGCCATTCAGGTGCTGGCAGCTGAAACCGATCGCTTGGACCGGCTGGCAAAGGAGTTTGCCGATTTTGGCAGACTCCCTGAGGGACCGCGGAGTGAGGTTGACCTCGTGGAGCTGCTGGAGGAGTTGGGGCGCACGGGCGTGCCGAATGGCGTGAACGTTCGACTCACGACGCACGACGGACGACGCACGGTTCTTGGTCACTACGAGCCGCTGCGGCGCGCCTTCGCCAACCTCTACCGCAATGCCGCCGAGGCGATGCACGGACACGGCGCGATCGACGTAACCGTGACGGGCGACGGCTCCGGCCTCGCGGTCACGATCGCGGACCACGGTCCCGGCATTCCCGCCGAGCTGCGCCAGCGTGTGTTCGAGCCATACTTTACGACGAAGGATGACGGCACGGGCCTCGGCCTCGCGCTCGTGCGCATAACGTTCGAAGCTCACCGCGGAACGATCTCAGTCGGTGAGACGCCGGGCGGCGGGGCGACGTTCGCGATCGTATTCCCTGCCGCCTCTCCCATCCCTGCCGCCCTGCGATGAGCCCTCGCGTTCTTCTCGTCGACGACGAGGCCAACATCCGGCGGATGGTCGGTGCGCTGCTGCAATCCGACGGTTTCGAGACGGTCGAAGCGCCCGACGGCAACGCGGCGCTGATGCGCCTCGTGGAGGACGCGCCCGATGTGGTGCTGCTCGATCTGATGATGCCGCCCGGCCCGGACGGCCTGGCGACGCTCGAACAGATCCGCAAGCGCGCGCCGCACGTTCCCGTCGTCATGATGAGCGGGAAAGCCAATCTCGCCGATGCGGTCCGTGCGACGAAACTCGGCGCTTTTCAATTCCTCGAGAAGCCGCTCATGCCTGAAGGCGTGCTCGTGGCGCTGCGCAGCGCCCTGGAGCTGGGCCGCACCCTCGCCGAGAACACGCGACTGCACCAAGAGCTGGGCCACGCCGATCCGCTGGTCGGGACGAGCGCGGCCATGGAAGAGCTGCGCGCCCTGATCGCGCGCGTCGCGCCGACGGAGTCGCGGGTGCTGATCACCGGCGAGTCGGGCACGGGCAAGGAGCTCGTCGCGTCGGCGATCCACCGCCAGAGCGCGCGCGCCAGCAAGGCGTTCGTCACCGTCAACAGCGCGGCGCTGCCACGGGACCTCGTCGAATCGGAGATGTTCGGCCACGAGCGCGGCGCATTCACGGGAGCCACGGAGCGCCGGCAGGGTCGCTTCGAGCTCGCCGATGGCGGCACCCTGTTCCTCGACGAGGTCGGCGACCTCGGGCCGGAGGCGCAGGCAAAGCTGCTCCGCGTCCTCGAGGGCGGCGTCGTCGAGCGCGTCGGCGGTGAGCGGCCGTTCGCGGTGAATGTCCGGGTCATCGCCGCCACCAACAAAGATCTGCAGCAGGCGGTGCGGCAGGGACAATTCCGCCAGGACCTGTGGTTCCGGCTCAACGTGCTGCCAATTCACATTCCGCCGCTGCGCGAGCGAGCGGAAGACATTGCCGCGCTGGTACGCCACTTCGCCGCACGCTGCACCGCTCGCCTGCGCCGTCCCGTCAAATTCGACGCGGGTGCAGTCCCGCTGCTCGCCGCCTATGGCTGGCCGGGGAACGTGCGCGAGCTGGCCAACATCGTCGAGCGGATGGTGATTCTTGCAACTGCGGAACTTGTGACGGCGGCTGATGTCGCGCGCGTGTTGCCGTCCGACGGGGCAGCGCCACGCCTCACCACGGACAAGGGCGGGGAGAGCGTGTGGCGCGACATCGCGCTCACCGAAACCCTCGACCAGTACGAGCGCGAGCTGATCGCGAAAGCGCTCTCCGCGTCCCGCGGCAACGTCGCCGAAGCCGCCCGCAGACTCCAAACCGACCGGGCGAACCTGTACCGCCGCATGCGGCGTCTCGGAATCGAGCCTCCACTGAAAGCCGACCTATGATCACTCTGCTGTTCGCACTGGCGACCGTTCAGGACACGACCATCGTGATCCACGCCGACAGCTCGAGCGCGACGCTCGAAGCGCGCGCGCTGCCACGGGTCGTGTCCGACGAAGTCATCCGGTTCTACAACGCGCCCGGGACCACGCGGCTCGTCGGCCGCACGCGGCTGCCGCGCGGCAACGAGTGGCGCGGCAACGTGGCCGTCCGGAGCGGCCCGGCGCTGGTCGCCGGCCGCGTTCAGGGCTCGCTCGTCGTGATCAACGGCGACCTACTCTTCGATACCGGCGCTGAAGTGACCGGCGACGTCATCGTCGTCGGCGGGACGGTGAACGACACGGCCAACGCACGCATCGGCGGTGAGGTCCGCCAGTACCGCGAGCCACTGCTCTATCGGCTGCGCCGCGAAGGCGACGAGCTGGTGTACGCGCCGAATCTGCGGCGCCGGCTCTTCAATCCGGGCGCGCACGTGTCGTGGGGCGATGCGGACTCGCGCTCGTCGCTCACGATCGCCACCGGCGGAACGTTCAACCGCATCGAAGGGCTGCCGATCGTGTTCGGCCCGCTGTTCGACTGGAAGCTGCAGCAGAACTTCCGGATGCGGATCGACGCGCTCGGGGTGTTCCGCTCGGCCGGCGATCTCTCGGACAAGCGCAGCGATCTCGGCTACATGTTCCGCGGTGAGCTGCGGTCGGGCGATGTCCGGCCCGTCGGCTTCGGTGTGCGCGGGTTCGACGTGGTTTCACCCGTCGAAGATTGGGGGTTGCACAACGCCGAGATTGGGTGGAGCGCTTTTGTATTCGGGCGCGATTACCGCGATTACTTCCTGAACAAGGGCTGGGCAGCGCGCGTCTTTGCGCAACCGGAGCGGCAGATCGCCCTGTCGCTCGAGCTGCGCCGCGAGTGGCAGACGAGCGTCGCCAACCAGGATCCGTGGACGGTCTTCCGCAATTCCGACAAATGGCGTACCAACCCACCGATCGACGAAGGCCACTTCACGACGATCGCCACCGGTGCCGTGCTCGATACCCGGAACGATCCGGAGGAACCCACGTCGGGGTGGTTGGTGCGGACGACGCTCGAGGATTCGCGCAGCACCGACGTGGTGCCCCATACCGGCGTGCCGGCAACAGTGCGGGATTCGATTCCAAACCCGAGCTCCTATCGCTTCGACCGTATGTTTTTCGATATCCGGCACTACGCCCGCATCAGTCCGTCGGGTCGCGTGAACGTCCGACTGGTGGGCGGCGGCTGGGTAGGTGGCGATCCGCTGCCGCTGCAGCGGCGCCTCTCGCTCGGCGGCCCCGATCCGATGCCCGGCCATCCCTTCCGCAGCAGCTCGTGCAACAACGCCTTCACCGATCCGGCTTTCACCGACGCGCGCGTTGCCGCATGCGACCGCGTGATCGCCTTCCAGACGGAGTACCGCGGGCACGTGAAGCTGAACTGGAGCTACAACCCCTGGAAAGACGAGAAGCCGGATCGCGAAGAAGGCTCTTCCACCTTTTTCTGGCTCGAAGGACTCGACGTCGTGGTCTTCGCGGACGCGGGCCAGGCGTGGCTCGTGGGCAACGGGCCCAACCGCCTGCCGGCGGCGCGGATCCCGCGCTTCGATAACTGGCTCGTGGATGTGGGATTGGGCGTCGATTGGGGCGGATTCGGCGTGTACATGGCCAAGGCGGTCACTACCGGCGAACAACTGCGACTCACGGTTCGGCTCGATCACCGGTTCTAGCGTGCGCCTGCTTTGGTGGGCGACCGTTGCGTTGGCCGCCCCCCTCACGCCTGGCGTGGGCGCCGGCCAGTCGCCCAGCCTCACCGTCACGGTGCAAAACAACACTCCACGCGTGCGCAGCACGGGCCTCCTGGCCGACGGGAAGTTTGTCGGACTGATGCGCTCGGGTTTTCCGTTACGCCTGCACTATCGGCTCGAGCTGTGGAGGGTGCGAACCAGCTGGTTCGATCAATTCGTGCGCGAAGTCAGCTGGGATGCCGTGGCGCGCAACGATCCGCTCGCCGACGACTTCGTGCTCATCCGCCAGGGCGGCGCCGTGAGCCGGTATGCGACGCCCGACGAGCTATCCGCCGCGTTCGAGATTCCGTACACCGTGACGCTCCGTCCACCGAGCGGGGGACGCTACTACTTCGTCGCGCGACTCGAAGTCACGACACTCAACGACACCGATTTGCAGGAGCTGCAGCGCTGGCTGTCAGGGGACGTCGGTCCGGCGGTCTCTGGAGAACGAAACTTCGGCGAAGCGTTGGCGCGGGGCGCGCAGCGGGTGTTGGTGCGGCTCGCGGGGTTGCCGCGTCAACGGCTCGAAGCTCGCAGTCCTACGTTCCGAATTGGCGGTCAATAGCCGCGCGTATGTCCATCAGCGACTGACCGCGCCCCGCCATCCCGCTCGCGAGCATGGCTTCGCCCATGCAGATGTCGCAGTACGCGCCGTGATTGGACTCGAAACAGGTGAGCAGCGAGCGGTGCCCCGCATGTTTCGAGCAGTCGCAGTGGCAATACACTCCGTCGAGCGTCGGGGCGGCGCGCCGCGCCGCGGCGTACGCCTCCAGCGCGCCGGGATTCCGCGGAATCGCGAAGTCGGGAAGAATCTTCTCGGCGGTGACGCCCGGCCGCGGCGTGGGATGAATCGAGCCGTTGGCCGGTTTTGTGAGGAAGACGACTCCGATCAGCGCGGCTACGCCCGCGCCCGCCACCACCCAGGGCGCGTTCGCCACTACATAGCCTCGAGCGTCGCCAGCACATCCGCTCCGTAAAAGAGCCGGATGTACTTCGCCTGCGTCCGCGTCAGGCGGCGCACGGCCCACGAGAGGTGCACGAAGTGCGGCTCGTGAGGCGCGCGCAGGGGATGCATGCCCACTTCCTCGGGCAGCAGGTTGCCCTTGCGGGTGTTGCAGCTCGAGCAGGCGGTCAGGACGTTGTTCCAGGCGTTCGTCCCGCCCCGCGAAAGCGGCACGAGATGGTCGCGCGTCAGGCACTCGCGCTGCCGCAGCTCCTGCTGCGAGCGGCCGCAGAACTGGCAGCGGTAGTTGTCGCGAGCGAACAGGAACGTGTTGGTGACTTGGCGGCGGAAGCGGCGCGGGACGTGAACGAAACGGACCAGCCGGATGACAGCGGGGCGTGGTACCGCCATTCGCTCCGAGTGGACTGGCGTGCCTTCGGCCTCGACAACCTCGGCCTTGCCGTCGATAACCAGCCGCAGCGCCCGGCGCACCGGCACCATGGTGAGTGGTTCGAACGAGGCATTCAGGGCTAGGCAGCGCATGCGATATGCTAATACCGAGCGGCAACTTACAGCAAGTGACGCGCTTACGGGCTCGCTGCGGGCTGAAACAGGCGGCGTAACTCTTCTATTTGCGACTCGACCGAGGCGCGCGACGCACCTCCAGGCGTGGCACGGCTTTCGATGCTTTGTTCCCAGGTGCCGAGCTGCGCCAGCGCGGGGCCCAACGCGGGATGGATCTCGGTCGCGACTTTGGCGGAGACGTTGTCGAGGGTGACACCCGCCTGCTCCGCAGCCCGGACCAATTTGCCGATCAATCCATGGCTTTCCCGGAAGGGCACACCGGCTTCGACCAGCAGATCCGCGAGATCAGTGGCGCGCATCGCCGGATCCAGCGCCGCCGCCATGCGCTCGGCGTTCACGCTGAGCGTGTTGATCGCCCCGGTAACCGCTGGGAGCACGGTCGCCAACGTGTCGCAGGCGTCGAACAGCAACGCCTTGTCCTCCTGCAAATCCTTCTGATAGCCGGCGGGAATTCCCTTGAGCGTCGTGAGTAGCGCGACGAGGTCGCCGAGCATCCGGCCCGACTTGCCGCGCGCCAGCTCGAACACGTCGGGATTGCGTTTCTGCGGCATGAGGCTCGAGCCGGTGCTGAAGCTGTCCGCCAGCGTGACGAATCCAAACTCACCGCTCGCGTAGGTGATGAGCTCCGCACCCAGCCGCGACAGATGCGTGCCGACGAGCGCGATCGCGAACAGGATGTCGGCGACGAAATCACGGTCTCCGGTCGCGTCGAGCGCGTTGGCGGAAATCGCGCGGAAGCCGAGCGCTTCTTTCAGTAAGACGCGATCGACCGGGAATCCGGAGCCGGCGAGCGCACCCGATCCGAGCGGCATCTCCGCCGTGCGACGGCGAGCATCCGCGAGTCGCTGGCGGTCGCGCACCAGCGGCCAGGCGTGCGCGAGCAGTACGTAGGCCCAGCGCACCGGCTGCGCG
>Ga0209577_10006504_pt1 | contig 10796 bp, 8 predicted proteins | sample GraSoiAngelo_109_FD_185874 | JGI IMG/M metagenome (GOLD analysis project Ga0209577, IMG submission 185874) | Grasslands soil microbial communities from the Angelo Coastal Reserve, California, USA - 14_0903_12_20cm (SPAdes) (version 2) | ecosystem: Environmental > Terrestrial > Soil > Grasslands ... | reverse complement strand
CGCCGGGACCGCAAGACTTCAAACAGACGCTCGAAGCGAGCGCCCTGGTCGGCTACCTGGGCCGGGTCGACCCGGAGAAGAACGTCGACGTCCTGATCCGCGCCTTCCAGGATGTCGATAGCGGTGATGACGTCAAGCTGATTGTCGTCGGCAGCGGCAGCGAACGACGCCGGCTGGAGCGGCGTTACGCCAGCCGCCGGATCGTCTTCACCGGCCAGGTGCTGGACGAGTCGGAACGGATCGCCATGCTGCGCGCCATGGATATCTTCGTGCTGCCCTCGATGGTCGAGGGCCTCTCGCTGTCGCTGCTGGAAGCGATGGCCTGCGGCGTCCCGTCGGTCGCCACCGACGTCGGCTCCGACGGCGAAGCGCTACGCGGCGCCGGGATGGTCGTCGATCCGAAGGACCTCGATGGCCAGCTTCGGCTGGCGCTGCGCACCCTTGTCGAGTTTCCGGAGTTTCGCGCCGAGCTAGGCCGGCGGGCGCGGGCCCGCGCCGTCGAACGCTATAGCCTGTCGGACAATCTCGACCGGCTGCTGGCGGTCTACCGGGAACTGCGACCCGCCGCGGGCGCCGCGGCTTCCTGACGCACGGCTGAACCGGCCTTCTCCAGGCGCGGCCGCAACTCATCGGTCCAGAACCGAAGGAATCCCTCCTGATCCGGGCCCGCCTGGAGGACCGCGATGTGGTCGAAGCCGGCGTCAAGATACTTCTGGATCGCCTGGACGTGCCGTTCCGGATCGGGCCCGCATGGAATCAGCTCGGCGACATCCTCCTCGCGTACGGTCTTCGAGGCGGCGGCGAAGTTGACCGGGTTGGGCAGCTCTGACATCACTTTCCAGGACGGCAGGGTGAAGCGGAAATAGCGATGCGCCGTCTTGCGCGCCTGAACCTCGTCCTTGCCCCAGGACATCGCGATCTGCGCGTAGCAAAGGCCGATTCCACCCGACTCGCGATAGTGCTGCACCAGGTCCGGCTTCGGCTCGGTCGCGATCAGCCCGTCGCCGGAGGAGGCGGCAATATCGCATGATTCTCGACCGCTCGCCGCGACATAGATCAGCGGGGGCCGGGGCGGCAGGCTGAAGATGCGGGCGTCGTGCACGGTGAAGAACTCCCCCTGGAAGCTGACGTAGTCACCTTTCCACAACTCGCGGATGATTTCGATCGCTTCCTCGAGCATCTGATGCCGGACGTGAACCGGCGGCCATCCCTTCCCCACCACATGCTCGTTGAGGTTTTCTCCGGCCCCGAGGCCGAGCAGGAAACGGCCGTCGCTCATCTGCGCGATGGTCGCCCCCATCTGGGCCACGATCGCGGGATGGTAGCGAACGATCGGGCAGGTCACCATCGTCATCAGCTGCATGCGCGTCGTCCGGGTGGCGACGGCACCGAGCACGCTCCAGGCGAACGGACTCTCGCCCTGCTCCTCGAGCCAGGGATGGAAATGATCGGAGATCACGGCGAAATCGAAGCCGGCCTTCTCCGCCAGTTCCGCATAGCGGACCAGGTCTTTTGGCCCGGTCTGCTCGCACATCAACGTGTAACCGAAGCTTGCCATTAGAGAACCTCACTCATTTGGATACGCTAGCCGAGCTTGCCGGCGCTGGTGAAGCGGTAGCCGATGCCCGGCACCGCAAGGATGAAGAACGGGTGCGAGGGATCTTGCTCGATCTTCCGCCGGAGGTTGCGGATGTGAACGTCGATCACCCGGGTCTCGATCGGATACTCGTAGCCCCAGACGTGGTTCAGGATCTTCTCGCGCGAAAGCACCTTGCCGGCATTCGAGGCCAGGAACGCCAGCAGGTCGAACTCGGTGTGGGTCAGCATCACCTCACTCGAGTCATGGAAGACCCGCCGCTCGTTGAGGTCGATGATCAGGTCCTTGAACTCGAGCCGGCCCTGGTTGACCGCTTCCTCTTCCTGACGCGCCTTGCGCAGGTGGGCGGCGATCCGGGCCAGCAACTCCCGGGTGCGAAACGGCTTGGTGATGTAGTCATCGGCGCCGATCTCCAGGCCGACGACCACGTCGATCTCTTCGGTCTTCGCGCTGAGGATGATGATCGGCACCCTGAGGCCCGCCTTGCGAATATCGCGGCAGACGTCGAATCCCGAGACGTCGGGCAGCATGATGTCGAGCAGGATCAGGTCCGGCTTGCTCAACTCGATCCGGCGCATCGCCTCGCCGCCGGTCTCGGCCTCGACCACCTCGTAGCCCTCCTTTTCGAGAGCCAGCCGGATGGCCTTGCGGATCATGGCCTCGTCGTCGACGATCAGGATCTTCTTTGCCGGTGGCATCAGCGGCTGCTAGGCGCCAACGGCGACGCGCGGCCGTGGACGGGCCGTCGCTTCTGCCCGTGGCAGGGTGACGATAAAGACAGTGCCCTTGCCAGGGCGGCTGCGGACGTGCACCTGGCCGCCGAGCATGGTGACCAGGCTGCGCACGATATACAGGCCGAGTCCAGTGCCGGATGTGCGCCGGACAACCGGATCATCGGCACGATAGAACTTCTCGAAGAGGCGGGGCATGTGCTCCTTGCGGATTCCGACCCCCTGGTCTGAGACCTCGAACCGCACCACCGATCTCTCGCCGCGGGCACTGAGGGTGATCCGGGTCCCGGGCTCGGAATATTTTATGGCATTGTTCACCAGGTTCACCAGGATCTGGTGGAGCTTGCGCGCCTCGCCCATGACCGCCGGCAGGTCCTCCGGGAGGCGGCAGGTTAGCGAGCGCCCCGTGAGCATCGGACGCACCTCCTCGCAGACGTGCCGCACCACCGAGGCGACATCGACCCGGGACAAATCGACCGAGATGCGACCCGAGTCGATCCGGCTCACCGCGAGGATGTCGCCGATCAACCGTTCCATCCGGTCCGCCTGCCCGTGCAGGTCCTGCAACAGCTCGCGCCGCTGGGCCTCACTCAGGTCAAAGTCGAGCAAGAGCTCGCTCAATCCCTTCAGGGTGGTCAGGGGGGTTTTCAACTCGTGCGATGCGGCCAGCATCAGCGCGTCACGGGCTTCGATCGTCTCCAGCTCCGGGGTCACATCGTGAATGACGATCACGGCGCCATCGGGCGTCTTCCCCTTGCCTTGCAAGGGGGACACGGAGTACGCCACCCGGACCGGATCGTCGCTGGTGCGCAGCCGGAACAGATAGGCGAAGTGGGTGTTGATCCGCGTGCCAAGGCGGAGCGCCCGTCGCAGCGCGCCATTCGGGGCGCACAGGTTCACCCCGGTCTCGGTCCGTACCTCGAGGATATCGGCCGCCGGCCGGCCCACTGCATCCCCCCGCGCCCACCCCGTGAGGCGCTCCGCGACCGGGTTCAGCGAGAGCACGGTCGCTTCGCGGTCGACGATGACCATCGCCTGGGGGAACTGCTCAAAGGCCTGGTCGGAGAGCGTTCGCTCCCTCGCCATTCACCGCAGTATAGGCGGGCGTATGCGCGCCTTCAATTGCTGCAGCCGCCGCTCGATGCCGAACGGGCCGGGTCGCAGCACGTGTTCATAGAGGCCAAGGTAGCGGACAGTCTCGCCCCCAAATCCGGTCTTGAACCGGTAGAGCCCGAACCAGGGATGATCCGGGGCCGGCTCCTCCGGAATTCCCCACCAGTCATACGTATCGCAGCCGAGGGCGCGAAAATCGAGCATCGCCTGCCAGTGCAGCAGGTAGTTCGGCATCAGCTCGCGCTTGCGGTCGGTGGAGCCGCCGAACAGGTAGTAGGCGATCTTGCCGAAGCGGAAGACCATGATGCCGGCGAGCATGTCGCCCTCGTGCTCCGCCAGGTAGAGCCGGACCGCGTCCTTCGGGGCGAAGAGGTCGAGCGCTGCCTGGTAGTAGGCAACGCCCGGCAGGTGAATACCCTGCCGCTTCGCCGTGTCGCTGGCGAGACGGGCAAAGGTGGCCACGTCCTTCGAGCCGGAGACCTTCACGCCTTTGCGCTCTGCCAGGTTCAGGTTGTATCGCGTCTTTGGCTTGAAGCTCGCCTTCAGTGCCTCGGGGTCGAGATCGATGCTCAGCAGCTGGGTCGCGATCGGCTGCACTGCCTTGCCCTGAATAAACCCGCGACCCTCGAAGAAGGCCGGCCACTCGTCCCCGACCCGGGCATTGGGTTCGATCCGGATGACCAGGCCGCCGCCGGCTCGGGCCCGCCGCTCGAGCGTGTCCAGGACCTGGATTCGGGCGGACTCGACCACCGTCGGACCGCGTGGCACGTAGTAGACCGCGCCGCCGGGAACCAGGGTGGTGGTCCGCTGTAGCGAACAGAGTCCGTGCCGCCCGTCGGCAACCACGAGCCGCTCGATGCTCCAGCCGAAGCGTGACTGGAGTTCCCCCCAGCTCCAGCTCTGTAGCAGGTTCCCCTCCGGCTGAGCGAGCAGGAGGCGGTCCCACGCGTCGGCGCCCAGTGCGTGCCCGGGCGTGACGGTCGTCGCGACGTCAGACAAACTCTGGCTGGCCCGCCCGCGCGAATCGCTCCGCGAGGCGGATGGTGAGGGCGGCGGCGCGGTTCACCGCCAGATCGTAAAGCCCGATGAAGCGCACCATCCGCCCGTTGAAACGGGATTTGAAAACGTAGTAGCCGTAGCCGCGCTGCCCGGGTTGCGGATCGACCGGCACGCCCCACATGTCATAGGTGGTACAGCCCCGCCGCTGCGCATCCTCGATGGCTCGCCAGTGCAGCAGGTATCCCGGCTTGGTGTCCTTCGCGTCCGACCGGGTCCCGCCGTACAGGTAGATCAGCTTAGGGCCGAAGAACAGCATCACCGCCCCTGCCAGGACCCGATCGTCCTGGCGGGCCAGGTAGACGGCCACCTGGCCGCGCTCGCGAAACAGGGTCAGGAGGTCCTGGTAGTAACTCCGACTGCGGATGGTGAACCGCTCGCGGGCGGCGGTCTCCTCGAGAAGCTCGTAGAAGGTGTCCATCGCCGCGGACCCCTCTGAAGCCTCCACGGTCAAGCCCTGCCGCACGCCGGCGCGAATATTGCGCCGCGTCGATTCCTTGAGGCGCATCAGCGCCTGATCGCCGCCGCTGATGTCGACCACCATGGTGGCCTGGTGCTGAATCGGGTGACGGCTCGCCCGGGCGCCGGTGTCGGTCAGCACGGCACGTTGCGCCTCCGTGGTCCACTCGGGATCGACCTTGAGGATGGCACCGCCCTCGGACGCGAGCCGTTCGCGAAGCGCCGGCCAGAAGGCGGGCCACTGGTCGAGGCGGCCGTCCAGGATCGGCCCCCGCGGCGCGTAATTGAGCGCCAGTCCCCCGGGAAGGCCACGGCGGAGCACGGAGGCGGCGGCCATCGGCCGACCCATCTCGCTCCAGAAATAGCGGCTGACCTTCCAGCCGTAGCGTGATTTCAGGCTCCCCCATGCCCAGGCCTGCAACAGGGAGCCGTCGCGCGCCTGGGAGACGAACGCGTCCCAGGCGGACGCATCCTCACAGGTGGTCAATTCCGGCATGGGCTCTCAGCTTAGCGGGCAACTCCATCGGCCGCCGCCACGCAGAGTCTTGACAGGTGGGGTATCGTATTTGGCCTGTGCTAGCATTGGAACGAAATCTCGGAGCGGTGGGAGGCGTTGTGTGAGTTCCATCGAGCAGGCGCCGAGGCTTCTCGACTACAAGGGATCACTCGACCAGACCCCCCTGCTATCCCTCTTGCAGTCGATGCAGGCCCAGCGCGCGACGGGGACCCTCCAGGTGCGAAATGGCGGCGAGGCGTTCTCGTTGTTCTTTCTGTTTGGCCACCTGTTTCATGCCTATGGCGATGGCAGCCAGGGTGAGGAGGCGGTGTTCGAGCCGCTCGCCTGGCGGCAGGGCGACTACACCTTTGATCCCAAATCGAAGCTTCCCACCGAGGAGACCATCACCGCACCAACCGCCGACATCCTGTCGGAGGCCAAGCGGCGGGGCGTCCCGGGAGCGGATAACGGACCTATGGCACCGACTCGGCCCGCGCCGGTACCGGTCGCCGCAGTGCAAGCCCCCTCTCCGCCGATTCCCCAGGTCAGCGAGCGCCCCGTCGTGAGCCAGCAACCGGCCCAGCAACCGCAGGCACCGACCGAGGAGACGCCCCCACCCACCGAGCTGTATCCGCTTCCGGTGGGCAAGCTGGTCTACGAATCCCTCAAGACCGCCTTCGTCGATTTTCCCAAGCTGCTGCGCTCGTTGAGCTCGGACCGGCTGACCGGCTACCTGCGCCTCACCGGCCAGGCCTCGCGCGGCATGATCCTCTTCTACCAGGGCAGCCTGATCGAGAGCTTCTACGACGGCGGCGCGGTCGTCACCACCGGCCGCACAGCCTTCTCGCTGTTCAAGAACGACGTCGACCGCGGCGAGGGCAGCATGGACGTGATCGAGCTGTCGCCCGAGGTGGTGACCGCGATCTACCAGCTGCTGACCGCCCCGACCATCCTGCAGGGCCTGCTGGCGCGCTTCGTCGATATTCGCGCGCTGCTGCAGTATCTCCAGGAAGAAAAGATCCATGGCAGTCTGCTGGTGCGAGCACCGGATGAGATGGGCATCGTGCTGTTGCGTGACGGCCAGCTCCTGGGCGCCTTCACCCGCGGGCAGCCGCAGCTGGTCCAGGATCCCGAGATCGTGACCCGGCTATGCGCCGATTCGAAGACCAGGATCGAGGTGAAGGCGGTCGCCGACCTCGAAGAGCCCGCCTCCGTCAGTCTCGAGGAGATGTTGGCCCTGACGCCTTCCGTGCCGGCAACGGTCTACCGACCCGCACCGGCGGCGGCGCCTACCGCCTCGACGCCGGCCGCCGGCGCGCCACGCGCCCAGACGTTCCAACCGACAGCGCCGGCACCGCCGGCATCCAACGCCGAGCCGGACATCGACTGGCCATCACTGATGAGCCAGCTAAATCAGATGGCGGATAACGCGCTGCAGAACCGATCGAAGAAGGTCAAGGAGATGCTGGCCTCCACCGATCACAATCTCGACGCGCTCGACCGCACGATCGACCGGATCTCGCAAACCTCGATCATGTTCGTCGACCCGGCGCGCCTCACAAACCTGGCGAACGAGATGCGCCAGCTGGTGGAAGACCAGAGGTAGACTTCGCGCCGGGCGGGGCCGCCGTGCCCGTTCGGCTGGGTAACCTTCTCTTCTGATGCGGCGCGGGCTGGTTCTCCTGGCGGCGATGCTCGCTCCTCTCCTGGGCGCCTGCGCCCTCAATCCGCCGCGGATCGTGAGCATCTCGCCGAGCCGGGAGGTGACCGACGTCCCGACCAACCAGACCGTGAGCATCAGCTTCGACCGGCCGATGAACCACGATTCGGTGGAGCGGCGCTTTCAGCTTTCGCCGACGCTGGCCGGCTGCAGTGGATCCAAGACTTGCCGCTTCGCCTGGACCGGCAACACGCTGATGTTCACCCACGCCCACGTGAATTTCGCCCTCTCCACGCAATACACGGTCTCTATGCACGCCGGCTATGCCGACGCCAGCGGCCAACAGAACACGCTCGAACACGTCTGGCACTTCACCACCGAAGCAGCACCGACGCTCACCTCGGTCGACCCGCCGGACAATGCCACCGCGGTCGCCCCAGATCGCAACATCGTCCTCAGCTTCAGTCGTCCGATGCGCGCCGACACGATGCAGGCGGCCATCCAGCTGAGCCCTGATACCACGTTCCTGCTACGCGCCCGGCCGGGCGGCGACGGTTCCCAATTCGAGATCATCCCGGCCGCGGTCCTCCAACCGAACCAGAGCTATACCGTCTCCGTCGATCGGCCGCTCGACACTCACGACAACGCCATCTTTGGGCGGGTGCAGACCCGCTTTCGCACCGGGCCCCTGTCGCTCAGCCGCAAGATCGGCTATCTCATCGGCCAGCGCGGCCAGCCCGCCTTCGGCGTGGGGATCGTTGACCCGCACCCGGATGCCTTTCTTAACCGGGCCACCCCAAAAATCATCTACCGACTGAGCGCCCAGAGTCAGCTGACGGACGGCATCGTCGCGTTCGACTGGTCACCGGACGGGCAGCGGCTGGCGGTCGTCCAGGCGCCGCGAAGCTCGGACAGCGGGCCCATCCAGATCGTGGACCTGGCGACCGGCACCGCGATTCGCCCCGGGATCAATGGCTCCGAGGTCTACTGGTCAACGGACGGCACCATCGTCTACCTCAGCAACGGGATCATCCGGCGCTTCCACCCCGGCACCCTGGAGGACTCGGCGCTCACGGACCCGGCCGACGGACGGGTGATCGGCCCGCTGGCGGTGAGCCCGGACGGAAAGTCGGTCGCGTACAGCACGATCGACGCCCAGGCGTTAACGCACCTCTGGATTCTGAACCTGGACTTGCGGACCCGCTTTCGTCCGCCTGGCCTCGACGACCCCGCCGACCACCCGGCCTGGTCGCCGAACGGCACCAAGCTGGCCTTTCGCCGCGTCACCACCGGCGGACCGGAACTCTGGGTGTACGACCTGTCGGCCACCGGTACCAGCGCCTACCGCCGGGGCGGTTCGCTGGACATCTCGGGCGCGGCCTGGCTGAACGACAACAGCACCCTGATCGCGGCCACCGGCACCGGCAGCGGAGCCGTCCTCTACCGCATCAACATCTTCACGGCCGGGGAAGCCGGCGGCATTGTCAAAGTCACCGGCACCAAGGACGCGCCGAACGGGTCGGCACCCAGCACGCCGACCTACGACCGGCGGATCGCGTTCGTCACCCAGTTGGACGAGCTCCCGCAGATCAGTGTCATGAACGGCGATGGCTCCCGACCGCAGCCGCTGACCATCTGGGAAGGCGACTACCCATATACGGGGAGCGCGCCCAACTGGTCGCCCGCGGGGTAGCCGCCGGCCGCCCGCTCGGCCTGGACCGCTAGGCTGCCCGCGGAAGGGCGTCGTCCGCGGCGATCTCCACCTGGGTGGGCTTGAGGTAGTTCGCGTGGAAGTACGCCCGGACCGCGAGCGTGACGAGCATCGCGATCGCCATCAAGATCGCAGATGACCAGAACGGGATGCCCGGCTGCCGACCGTACATCCAGCCGCCGATCGGGTAAGCGATCACCACCACCGCGCCGGTGACCAGCGCGAACAGGCCGTATCCCTTCGCCATGGCGTGGTCAGGCAACACCTCTCCGATCACGGCGGTCATCACCTGGCGGAACGACCAGAACGCGCCCCGCAGGAAGAACGCGGCGCCCAGCAGGGGCAGGGCCATCGAGGCGAGCAGCAGGATCGCGGACACGACGTAGGCCGCCTCGAAGCAGAGCACGATCACCACGCTCCCCATTGACCGCCGTAACCGGCCCAGGCTGAGTCCGATCAGGACCGACCCCAGATAGAGGATTCCCATCAAACCGCCGACCCAGAAGTTATTCACATGCGCCGCTTCTCGAGCGTACAGGCCGGTAAAGGTCCAGGGGATGAAGATGATCAGGGTGACCAGCGAGAACAGCACCAACAGCACCCGGAACGCGGGGTATCGCAGGAGATCGCGATACCGAGTCGACGGCGTGGCAGGGATGCGAGGCTCCTTGGCGGGCAACGACCACAGGCAGACGGCGGCCAGCGCGTAGAAGACCGCCGACATCCAGAACAGCGCGCGCAGGGACACCAGCTCGGCCAGCCAGCCGGTCAGCAGATTGGACACGATCAGTCCCAGGGAATAGGAGGAGAGAACCGTAGTCATGACCATCGCGATCCGATCCCGCGGCACGCCGAGGGTGAGGTAGAGGCTGATCGCGGGGGCGTTGATCACGGAGGCCTGCATGAAAATGACGCCGACGGCCGTCCACGCCCAGTGCGGGGCCACCGCGAAGCAGAGCGGAGCCGGAATGGCGATCAACCAGCCGGCCTTGATGGTCCTGTGCAGGTCGCGCCGCTCGGCGAGTCGGGTGCCCGGCAGCATTACCAACGTGGCTACCAGCATCCCGACCGCCGCCAGGATGCCGATGTCGATGGCGCTGGCGCCCAGCTGGCGCTGGTAGATGGCGCCGAAAGCGACGAAGGGGCCGGCACCCAGCCCGGACAAGCCGTGGGCGACGAACAGCAGCCAGCCGCCCCGGTCGATCCGGACGCGGGTCTCGGGTCGGTGACCACCAACCGGGGCCGGCCAGAGGCGGCGGGCGCGGGCGGGCAGCACATGGATATATCGCGCCGCCTCCGCCGTCCCATCGAGCTACGCGGCGACGAACCGGTGAAGGCGGCGATCGCCGCGACGGTCAGGCCGCGACCGGTTCCTCCAGGCTGATTCGGCGATGCAGCCGGGCCAGCCGGCGCGGGGCCCACCAGTTCACCCGCCCGAGGAGTCGCATGACGGCCGGCACGATCAGCGCCCGGACGAGGGTCGCGTCGATCGCGACCGCGATCGCGAGCCCCAACCCGATCGACTTGATCAGGACGACGTCCGCCAGGCCGAAGGCGAGGAAGACGGCGAACATGATGGCGGCCGCCCCCGTGATCAGCCGCCCGCTTCGCTCGAGCCCCTCCGCCACCGCCAAGCGGGTATCACCGCTGCGGCGGTACTCTTCCTGAATTCGACTGATCAGGAGCACTTCGTAGTCCATCGAAAGTCCGAACACGATGCAGAAGAGCAGCACCGGCACGGACGGATCGAGAGGGGCGGCCGTGAAGTTGAGCAGCGAGCTGAGATGGCCCTGCTGGAAGATCCAGACCAACGCCCCGAACGAGGCCCCGATCGAGACGACGTTCATGACGACCGCCTTGAGGGGCAGCACGACGGAGCCGGTCAGCAGAAAGAGCACGAGGTAGGTCACGAGCATCACATACGCCACCGCCAGCGGGATCCGCTGCATGATGAAGTCGGTGAAGTCGATCGA
>Ga0209577_10006503_pt1 | contig 10799 bp, 8 predicted proteins | sample GraSoiAngelo_109_FD_185874 | JGI IMG/M metagenome (GOLD analysis project Ga0209577, IMG submission 185874) | Grasslands soil microbial communities from the Angelo Coastal Reserve, California, USA - 14_0903_12_20cm (SPAdes) (version 2) | ecosystem: Environmental > Terrestrial > Soil > Grasslands ... | reverse complement strand
AGGCCGAGGTCGTCGCGCAACGCGTACAACAGGGGCATCTGTGGATCGTCGGCGGTGATCGCCACCGGCTTGCCGTTGACGTTCAGGGTCATCTTCATCGCGGCGCCTCCTCGTCGGACCGAACTACCCATTGTCACCGTATGGCCAAACCTTGGGAAGACAGGTTGGCACGAATTCCAAATGTTGCAGCGCTCTATCGCGCGTGCGGATCAGGATTCCCGATCGGCAAGCCAGTGCTGGGATATCGTCGATTCGCCCTCGACCATAAACTGTTTTGCGCGCTGCCGGATCTCACGATCGGAAACACTGGCACGTTCGTGTTGGCGCAGGTGCTCGATCCACGATTCGTCCATGAAGCATTCGACGAAGCGCGAAGTGTCCGCTGAGTCATGAAAGAGCTCCCAGAAATACGCGCCGTTGCGGCGACGCATTTCGCGCACGGCCTGCATGGCGGTGACGAATTGGGCACGCTTGGAGGGTTGAACGCGGTATTCGATCGTCACCATGACCGGCCCGCTGTCGGGTTCAGGGGTCTCAGCGAGGACCGGTGCCGGCCAATCCAGCGTGGGCCTGAAGTCGAGTACCTGGTGTTGCCCAAGCTTGAATCTCCAGGTCAGTCCGATGGCGGCGACCATTCCGAGGGCCGCGATCGTCAACGCGGCGGGAATGCCGATGTGCGTTGCGACCTGTCCCCACAAGATGCTGCCGAGCGCCATCCCGGCCATGAAAACGACGAAAAAAGAAGCCAGTCCACGGGCACGTACCCACCCAGGTAAGGTCATTTGGGCGGTGACCTGCAGCGCGGACAGAATCGAGATCCAGGCGACGCCGGTGGCGAGCATCGCCACCGCCAGCAGGCCAATATTCTGCACGTACGCGAGCGCGAGGGCGGCGAGCGCGTAGAGCGCGCTCGAGCCTGCCACCAGCGCATCGCGCGAGATCCTGGCCCGCACCCGGGGCAGCAGCATGGCTCCGACCACCGCGCCAATGCCGATGCAGGTCAGCAACAGACCGTAGATTTCCGGGCCCCGCCCGAGCTCTCGCCGCACGATGAGCGGGAACAGTGACCAAGTCGCGCTGGCAAACACAAAAAATGCGCCTCCGCGGATGAGCACGACTTGCAGGGCGTGAGTATGCATGACGAAACGCATACCCACGCGAATGGCAGTCAGAAACCGCTCAGCCGGCAGCGTGCTCTTGTGGTGCTCGCGCCGCCACCGAAGCAGCACCGCAAGGATGCCGACGTACGAAAGGGCATTCAGCACGAAAACAAGCCACACACCCACCGCCGCAACCAGAACACCCGCGATGGCCGGGCCGACTGCGCGCGCTGCATTGATGGCGACGCTGTTGAGCGCAACGGCCGACGGCATTTCGTCATGCGGGACGAGCTCGGGCACGATCGCCGACCACGCCGGCAGCATGACCGCGTTGCCGACTCCGAGGACGAAGACAAATCCAAGCAGCATCCACGCAGTCACCATATCCAGCAAGGTCAGGATCCCAAGCGTGGCGGTAACAATCAACAAGTAGAACTGAATGACGATCAAGAGCCGCCGGCGATCAACGATGTCGGCCAGTGCTCCGGCCGGCAGCGCGAGCAGCATCAGCGGAAAACTGTCCGCGGCTTCGACGAGTGCCACGATCGATGGTGAGGACGAGAGCGAGGTCATCAGCCAGCCGGCGCCGACATCCTGCATCCACGTGCCGACGTTTGAGACGATCGTCGCGATCCACAAATTGCGGAACAGCGCGGTTCGCAGCGGGGCCCAGGCGCCGGGCACCGCACGGACGGGCGCCGATGCTTGCGTCTCGGTGGATGGTGCGGGCTTCATCCGGGAACGATGCCAACATGCCCGCTCATTCAAGCTCCAGCACGACCTCGTCGATGTAGCACCAGCTCCAGTCCTCGCCGGGCTGGAGCGACGTCATGATGGGATGCTGGGTCGCGCGGAAGTGCTTGGTGGCGTGCTTGTTCTTCGACTCGTCGCAACATCCGACGTGCCCGCATGTGCGGCATAGGCGAAGATGCACCCAGGTATCGCCCATCTCGAGGCATTCCTTGCATCCATTCGTGTTCGCTGCGTCCGTGACCACAAAGTTCAAGTGCGTGCATGAAGGAGACATCATTTCGCTCCTGTATCGTTTTCCGGATCTTCCACGCTATTTCCTTTCTGTGTTCTTGTCGGGTGTCAAAGTCCAAGCGTCCGATGACGACGACTGTCGGTAGGCCACGATGCCGTTCAACACGAGCAGCGCCAACGCCAGTGCGAGGACAGCGCCGACGCCGACACGAAAGATCAGAACGGCGCCGATCGCTGCCCCCAGGAACATCGTCACTGTAGCTACCAAACGGCGTCCCGGGTTCGGATTGGTACCACCCGCCAGGCTTGAGTCGGCGGCGATTCCCGTCAGTGTCAGCGTCAGCACGGTCGTCGTCAGATCGGGAACGGCGAGGCGCCGGGCAGTGGCGTTCTGCAGACCCATCGCCAGCGCGAGCAGCGCGATCAGCACGTACCTGACCGGATCGCCTCCGAGGGCGATCGTCACCGATGCGATGCCAGCCGCGCCGACGAGCGCGATTTCGATGTAGGTCGCGATTGCCAGAAGACGGCCACGATGATGCCCCAGGCGTGTCCCGAGCCGACCGCCCGCGAGGGCGCCCGCAAGGAACGCGGCGATCGCCAGCAGCGACGCTGGAATCGAAAAATCCTCTGCGTCCGCAACCGCGAAGCCCAAAAATACGACGTTGCCGGTCATGTTGGCCACGAAGACGTGGCCCAATTTGAGATAGCTTACGGCGTCGACCAGACCGGTGATCATCGTGAGGACGAGCAGCAGAAGCGGCAACGGACCATGCCGCTCGTCGGGAGCGAATCCAAGCGCATCAATGGCACGCGTGCCGATCGACATCTTGTGCTCCAGTAATTTCGGAAACTCGTCTGGGGACGGTTACGGCAAATCGAACACCAGGATCTCCGTGCCGTCGAGCTTCGCGGTCACGGTTAGCGCTGGCTCGTCTTCTACCGCCGCGCCGTCGCCGGTGTGAAGCTCCAGACCATTCATCGCGACCGTGCCGCGGACAACTTGCAACCAGGCTTTGCGCTCATGTGGCAATGCATGCGTCACGTGGTCACCCGTGTTCAGCAGCGCGGCGAAGATCTTCGCGTCCTGATGGATGACTACCGAGCCATCGCGGCCGTCGGATGAGCCCACTAGGCGAAGTCTGCCGCGCTTGTCCGCGTCAGGGAACGTCTTCTGCTCGTAGCGCGGCGCAATGCCTTGGCGGTCCGGCACAACCCAAATCTGCAAAAAATGCACCGGCTCCGTCTTCGAGTGGTTGAATTCGCTGTGGCGAATGCCGGTGCCGGCCGACATGATCTGCACATCGCCCGGCCGGATCACCGACCCGGTGCCGATGCTGTCCTTGTGCTCGAGCGCGCCTTCGAGGACATAGGAAATGATCTCCATGTCGCGATGTCCATGGGTCCCGAAGCCCTGGCCGGGGCTGACCCGGTCTTCGTTGATCACCCGCAATGCCCCGAAGCCCATCTGCTCTGGATCGTGATAGTCGCCAAAAGAGAACGTGTGCCGGCTGTCGAGCCACCCGAAATTGGCAGTCCCGCGTTCTGACGCGTGTCTTACGCTGATCATTCCACACCTCGCAAACAAATTTTCCAGCCGCAAGCGGGCAAGAGCCGGTCTACAGGAAGTGGCTGAGCGCCGAGATCGTCTCCTCGGGCCGCTCTTCCAGAATCCAGTGGCCCGCGTTATCGAGGACGATCACGGTGACATCCGACGCGACGAGTTTTGCTTGCGCGCCAAGCGCAGCACCATTTGCCTTGGCCCCGCCGATGGACAGGACAGGGAAGGCAAGCCTGCTCTTGGCGAGCTCCGCGAAGTCCGTCGCCGTCTTCGGGAACGACGCAAAGTACGCGAAGCCGGCCGCCATCCGGCCAGGCCGGGAATATGCCTGCGTGTACGCGCGCCGATCAGCCTCGGGAATCGAGCGGGTCTTGTCGGCCGCGAAATCGTTCCAGAAGTGTTCGAAGTAGATGCGCTCGCGACCCTTCACCAGCGCCTCCGGCGTAGCGCCGTAGAATCGGAAGTGCCAGATGCCCGGATTGTTGTACACCGACTCCCAACCGCCGACGCCCGGCAGGAATGCATCCATGAGCGCGAGCTTCTCGACCTCCTGCGGATAGAGCGCCGCGTAGGCATAGGCGACCATGAGCCCGATGTCGTGTCCGACGACCCGAACCTTTTGGTACCCGAGAGAATTTACGGCGGCGTGGACGCGCTCGGCCGACGTCTTCATGTCCAGGCCCGTCTTCGGTATCGACGAGTCGCCGATACCCGGCAGATCGGGTGCGATTATCGTGAAACGCGGCGCCAGCACCGTCGCCAGCGGCTTCCACATCCGCGAAGTTTCGGCGTAACCATGCAGCAGAAGGACAGGCGGACCGCTGCCGCCCACCGTCACGCTCACCGTGCCGCCGTCGACGGCCACCGATTGCGTCTTGAAGCCGGGGCCGAAGTCCGCCGCGTGGGTGGACGCCACAGCGATCAAGAATGCGATAAGCGAGAGCGCCACCAACGGCGAGGAGTACAAACGCAGTGTACGATGCATAAAGGCTCCTTGGACATGTCACGGATCCGCGGCCGTATGTCAGCGGACGTTCACCGCTTGCCGGTGCGACACGCCGGTCATTGCGGCTGCCTTTGGTTCCGAGCGTGCTGCTGCAAGGTACTGATGTATCTGCGCGACAGCGGCAGCGCCTTCGCCGATCGCGCCGCCGACACGCTTCACCGAACCGGAGCGCACGTCGCCGACTGCGAAAACGCCGGGCACGCTTGACTCCAGCGGAGCGGGCACATGATCCGCGTCGTGACTGGCCGTCTCCTGACCGGTCCGCACAAAGCCGTGCAAGTCGACCGCGATGCCACAGCTCTCCAGCCAGCGGGTCTCCGGATCCGCGCCGACAAAAAGGAACACATGTCGGGCCGGGGTTTTTTCTTCGACACCGGTTCGATTGTCGCGCCAGGACACCGCCGTGAGACCTTCCAATGGGTCCCCGTGAAGTTGCGTCAGCTCGGTGTGAGGCCGCAACTCGATGTTCGGTGTGGCACCGATACGGTCTATCAAATAACGTGACATGCTCGCGGCCAGGCCAGAGCCGCGTATCAGCATGAACACTTTTGCTGCGTGCTGCGCCAGGAATACCGCGGCCTGACCTGCCGAGTTGCCGCCGCCCACGAGCACCACTTTTGCATTGGCGCAGGTCTTCGCTTCGAGGGCGGATGCCCAGTACGAAACGCCTCTTCCTTCGAACTCACTCAAGCCCGGCACTTCGGGCCGGCGATAACGCGCACCGCTGGCGATGACGACCGTCCTCGATCTGAGCCGGCGTCCGTCGGCGAGCTTCAACGACAGTACGCCGTCCCGGCCGGCATCTGAGCAGTCCAGCGCGGCCGCCTGCGCGGGAATCATGATCTCGGCGCCGAATTTTTGCGCCTGGACGAAGGCGCGGCCCGCGAGCGCCTGACCGGAGATGCCGGTGGGAAAGCCCAGGTAGTTTTCAATTCGCGCGCTGGCCCCCGCCTGTCCACCATACGACCGACAGTCCAATACGACGACGTGCAAGCCTTCCGAAGCCGCGTACACGGCAGTCGCGAGTCCCGCCGGGCCGGCGCCAACGACGATGACATCGTAGAGCTCGTTGCGCTCGGCCGAATCGACCATTCCAAGGCAGCGCGCAAGCGCGTTGTCAGTGGGATTGACCAGCGCCAAGCCATCGGGGCACACCACCAGCACGTCGGCCGGGGCCGCGCCGTACTGCTCCAGCAGCGCGGCGGCTGCGCTGTCCTGCGCGGGGTCGATGGACTGATGTGGCTGGCCGTTGCGGCTGAGGAAGTTCCGTAACCGGAGCAGCTCCGGAGATTCCGGCCCGCCGATGAGCACCGGGCCGCTTCCACCGGACTCGATCAACCCGACCCGGCGCAATATCAGGGCCCGGACGATGCGCTCTCCGAGATCCGCTTCGGCGATGATAAGGGCACGAAGTTGCGCGGGCGGCACGAGAAGCGCCTCGAGATCCTCGTCGGCATATCCATCCACCAGCGCGTGACCACCGGAAAGCTGACCGACCTCCGCGGAAAATTCACCCGGCTCGTGACGCACGACCGGAACAATGTGGCCCAAGCCGTCGTGCTGACTGATCGCGATCGAACCTTTCAGGACCACGAACATCCCCGGACCCGGCTCACCCGCCGCGAAGAGGCGGGTACCGCGCTCGTAGTGGTGCACGGTGCCGAAGCGGCGGATGCGCGCGATCTCCGGCGCGGTGAGCACCGGAAACATCTGATGGCGCCGGCTTGAAACTTCGGGCGGCACATCGTTAGTCATCGGAAATTCCAAGTGCGCTACTCCTGCGAGATCAAGCCGCGCTCAACGTCGGTGAATTTGCCGGCGGATGAAACGATCGTACGGCCACGACGCCAAGCACGATGAAAATAGCAAGCACGACGCACTGCGCGATCAGGAATGGCGGCTCGGATTGCGTCGGCGCCAGCGATGCCAGGAACGGCAGCTTCTGGAACGCCTGGACGACTCCGACGAATACATTCAAATAGAGAGCCACCGTTGCAGCTACCACATAGATCCAGCGCCAGTGTCCCGCCAGGTGACGGGAATAGAGCGCGAGGAGCGCGATCGCCAGCACGATCAGCGATATGGCGCCGACGATATGCGACGGCAGAATGCGATCGCTCGGAAAGAAGTACCCGGTCGCGCTCGTCAAAACCGTGGTCGCGAGAAAAATCCCCGTCCAGCCATCGAGGCTTTTGGAGCTGAACATACCGAACAGGACGACGAGGCCGGCGACAATGCCCACCAGACTCAAGACAACGTGAACCAACGTAAACGTAGATAACGCATTCCTAAAATCATCGCATACTCCCCTTTCGAAGACGTTCTGTTCGCTTCGCCGATCTCGCCTGCATGACCGGCATTTCCCGTCAGTGATCGTGGGAACGTCCTACTTGCTCTCCTGGTCTCCGGCGAGACTCTTGCCGACGAGCCCTTCTGCTTGGTCTATCCAACCGCCGCCCATCGCCTTGTACAAATTCGCGTACGACTGGAAGAGCTGGGCCTGCGTCACGACGTACGCGAGCTGGGCGATGAACAACGATTGCTCGGCGCTGGCCACTTCCAGATAAATCGTCGCCCCTTCCCTGTAGCGCAGGTCGGCCAGGTCGCGGAAGCTACGCAGCGCCTCCACATTCTTTGCCTGCTCTTCGCGTACCTGGCCGAATTTGGTCCGATCGATCAGGGCGTTCTCCACGTCCTGGAAAGCGCTGATGATCGACTTTTCATAGGTGTGGAGCGCCTGTCGTTGCAGAGCTTCGGCCTGCGCGACCTGACTGCGGATCCGCCCCGCATTGAAAATCGGTTGCAGCACACCCGCCCCAAAAGACCACGCCCTGGAAGGGCCTTTGAACAGATCCGAGAGCTGGGCGCTTTCCAGGCCGAGCAGCGCGGTGAGACTGATGTCGGGAAAGTACGCAGCCTTGGCCACGCCGATGTTGGCGTTGGCGGCGATGAGATTCTGCTCGGCCTGACGGATGTCGGGTCGTCGCTGCAGCAGCGATGCCGGCAAGCCGTCGGGCACCGCGGGGAAGAGCAGGGCGTCGATGTCTCGTCCCCGCGGAACCAAGCCGGGATTGTGACCGAGCAGGACGCTGATGAAGTTCTCCTGCTGCGCGATCTCACGCTCGAGCTCGGGCACCCGGGCCAGGGCCTCGCGGTATTGCGATTCAGCTTGCTGATAGTCGCTCGCGGGGACGGCGCCTTCCTCGAAACGCACCCGCTGCAGCCGCGCCGCTTCACCTAGGCTTTGCGAGGTGCGCTGCGCGATTTCGAGCTGCCGGTCCAGCGCCCGCAGCTGGATATAGCCGCTGGCGACCGTAGTGACCACCGTCAGGACCACCGTTCCCTTGCCCTGCTCGCTGGCGAGGAGGCTGGCGCGGGCCGACTCCGTTGCGCGCCGCAGCTTGCCCCAGACGTCCAGCTCGAAGCTCGCCGAGAGATTCACCCCGTAGTCCGAGAAAGTCCGCCCGCCGGGCAGTACTGTATTCGCACTCGAGCGTTCCCGCGCCGCCGAAGCGCTGGCATTGAGCTGAGGAAACTGCGCGGAGCGCACGATGCCGTATTGAGCGAATGCCTGATCCACGTTGGCGGTCGCGATCTCGAGATCCTTGTTGTTCGCGAGCGCCGTTCGAACAAGGTTCGACAGGACCGGGTCCTGGAACTGATCCCACCAGGCGATGTTGGAGATCTCGCCCGCTTCCGTGGCTCCGAGCCGCCAGGCGACAGGTACCTCGACCTCGGGGCGCCGATAGTCGGGACCGACCATGCAGGCAGACAACGGCGCCGCGAGCAACAGTGCAAGCACACAAGTGCGCACGCGCGAAGCGTTCAGGGTTGAATTGAACATTTTCGAACTTTGGCGCTAGTCCCCACGCGCGGGCGATGCGGGCGTACCTGCACCCACACCTCCGTCTGCAACGATGCCCGCGCCGCCTGCACCCGGCGGCGCGGCAGCGTCGGCGCGCCGGAAGGGCCACCGACGCTCGCTCATGCGCTGCAGTATCACGTAGAACACCGGAATGAAGAACACGCCAACCAGGGTCGCGACGAGCATGCCGAACACGACGGCGGTGCCCAGCGCCTGCCGCGCACCGGCTCCCGCGCCCAGCGCAATCGCGAGCGGAACAGTGCCCAGGATGAAAGCAAACGAGGTCATCAGGATCGGGCGAAGCCTGAGCTTGGCTCCGTCCAATGCTGCTTGTTCGATGGATTCGCCCTGCTCGCGCTTGAGCTTGGCGAACTCGACGATGAGGATCGCGTTCTTGGCCGCCAGCCCGACCAGCATGATCAGCCCGATCTGGGTGTAGACGTTGTTTTCCAAACTTCGCGACAGCAAACCCAGGAAGGCGCCGAACACGCCGAAGGGAATCACCAGCAGGATTGCCACCGGCATCGCCCAACTCTCGTAGAGTGCCGCCAGCACCAGGATGACGAACAGCAGCGACACGCCGAAAATGTATCCAGTCTGGCCGCCGGTCTTCTTCTCCTGGTAGGTGGCCTCGCTCCACTCGTAGGCGAAGCCTGAAGGCAGTGTGCGGGCGAGCTCTTCCATGGCCGTGATGGCCTGGCCGGAGCTGTAGCCAGCCGCGTTTGTCCCGTTGATGGTGGCCGCGCTATAGACGTTGTAGCGCTCGAAATACTGCGGACCGTTGAGCGGGCGGCTGCTCACCAGCGTGGAGAGCGGCACCATGGTTCCATTGTCGCTGCGCACGTAGAAACGGTTGACATCGTCGGGCCGTCCGCGCTGCGCTCCCTCCGCCTGGGCCTGGACTCGGTAGGTGCGTCCGAACAGGTTGAAGTCATTGATGTAGTAACTGCCCAGAAAGGTTTGCAGTGCGAAGAACACGTCGCTCAGTTGGATGCCCAGCGATTTGACTTTATCGCGGTCGACCTCAAATTCGATCTGCGGAATGTTGGGATCGAAGCCGCTGTACACGAAGCCGATCTCGGGACGCTTACGCGCTTCGGCCAGAAGGCCCTGCAAGACCTGGGACAACTGCGCGGTCTCCGCGCCGCCGCGGTTCTGCAGCACGAAAGTGAAGCCGCCGGCGGTGCTTAAGCCCCGGATCGGCGGCGGGTTGAGGACGAGAACGTTAGCGTCCTTGATTTGCGCGTTGAGTCGTCCCATCAACGTGCGTACGAGGCTATCGACGGCCTCGGAACGCGCCTTGCGTTGATCCCAGGGCTTGAGCCGAAGGAAGGCGGTTCCGTTGTAGGAAACCGCCTGGCCGGTCAGCAGATTGAAACCGCTGATATAGACGACGCCGTCGACACCAGGGACCTCGCGTGCGATACGGGTGAGCGCCGACATGGCGGCGTTGGTACGCTCCAGCGCCGCTGCCGGCGGCAGGCTCACCACCGCAAGCACATAGCCCTGGTCCTCCGGCGGCACCAGGCCGGTCGGACGAGTGGCAATCAACCCCCAGACGGCTATCAGCAACGCGCCGAAGGTCAGCATGACGATGACTGCGTGACGCTCCATGGCTGAAACGGTGCTGATGTAGCCGTTGCGTGAGCGCTCGAAGAGGGAATTGAATCTGGCGAAGAACCAGTTGAGCGGGCCGCGGTGCGGCTGGGCGGGGTCCACCCGCTTCAGCAGCAGCGCGCACATGGCCGGAGTAAAAGTCAGCGCGCAGATCGCGGACAGGATCACCGACACCGCAAGGGTCAGGGCGAACTGCTTGTAGAGCGCCCCGGTGAGCCCACCGAGAAAAGCCACTGGAACGAATACCGCCGCCAGCACCAGCGCGATCGCGATCACCGGTCCGCCCACGTCGGCCATCGCCGACTTGGTGGCCTCCATCGGCGACATATTCCCGGCATCCAGACGCTGCTGCACCGCTTCCACCACCACGATCGCGTCATCGACCACGATGCCGATGGCAAGCACCAGCCCGAACAGCGTGAGCGTGTTGATGGAAAAGCCGAGCGCCGCGAACGCTCCGAAGGTGCCGACGAGCGAAATGGGCACCACCAGAACCGGAATCAACGTCGCACGCCAGCTCTGCAGGAAAAGGAAGACGACGAACACGACCAGCACAAAGGCGATGAGCAGGGTCTTGATCACCTCTTTCAGCGACTCGGTCACGAACGGCGTGGTGCTGTAAGGAATGTGGTACACGATGCCTGGCGGAAACCGGGGTGCCTGATC
>Ga0209577_10006502_pt1 | contig 10800 bp, 10 predicted proteins | sample GraSoiAngelo_109_FD_185874 | JGI IMG/M metagenome (GOLD analysis project Ga0209577, IMG submission 185874) | Grasslands soil microbial communities from the Angelo Coastal Reserve, California, USA - 14_0903_12_20cm (SPAdes) (version 2) | ecosystem: Environmental > Terrestrial > Soil > Grasslands... | reverse complement strand
CAATTCGCTCGAAGTGAGGTAGGATGTCCGCTTCAAATACTGCCGGGCGACCGATCCCACACTGTCCCCCCGCTTGGCGCTATAGAACTCGGTTCCCGGAGGTGCAAACTGCGCTTGCAGGTCTGCAGTTTTAGCAGTAGGCACCGACGCCGGTACGCTGCTGCGTACGATTTTGGGCGTCTTGCTGCCTTGCTGCGCCGCCGCCTTTGTCGTGAAGGAAATCGAAGACCGGTTGAGAACGATCAGAGCCAGGACAAAAAAGACCCCAAGGATGAAAGCGAAGGCACCAGAACGACGCAAAGTTTTCTCCAGAAAGTAGTTCTGGGGCGGATCGTAACCCGCGTTTTCTGCGAGGAAAAGTTACGTCGGACCAGCGCCAGTAGCGTCGAAAGCAGGCGTGAGTGCGGTAGGAAATCATCCTCCATGCGCAAACAATTTCGCTTTAGGTACTTGTTGGCGTTCAGCGGATAAGTCTTTCGAGGCGTGTAGAAGCATCTAAGACATCAAGAACCGGGGTGACCGAGGTTACTTTAGGGATGGCGAACCGCTTGCAGTATCAAAACACAAGGGTGCGATGACAAAATTTGTCGCCCCTATTGATTTTGGCCTAGCCACACGTCGTCCGGATGAATGAGTCGGCCCCCGAAAGGATAGAAAGGGCCTTTAGACCCTATGAGAACGAATCTCGCCACTGTGCTCGATCCGAACCGCCGAAGCAGCGATGCCAAGGACTTTGACACCACCCTGCGGCGCAAAATTGTCGGACAGGATCAGGCCGTCGAAAAAGTCGTGGAAATCTACCAGATGTTCCAGGCGGGGCTGAACCCTCCTGGCCGCCCGGTAGGCAACCTACTGTTCCTGGGACCCACCGGTTCAGGAAAAACCCGAGTCGTCGAAGCTCTGGCCGAGTCTCTGTTCGGCGACGCACGAGCCTGCATCAAGATTGACTGTGCCGAGTTCCAGCACTCGCACGAAATCGCAAAGCTGATCGGGTCGCCTCCGGGCTACCTGGGGCACCGCGAGACTCACCCGCTGCTCACGCAGGAAGCCCTGAACCAGTGGCATACGGACAAGCTGAAGCTCTCGATCCTCCTGTTCGACGAGATCGAGAAGGCCAGCGACTCGCTTTGGCAGTTGCTGCTCGGGATTCTAGATAAGGCCACGCTCACGTTGGGCGACAACCGGCGCGTGGACCTCTCGCAGTGCATCATCATCATGACCTCGAACCTGGGCGCCGGCGAGATGACCGGCCTGGTCGACGGCGGCATGGGTTTTGCCACGCATGTGACGGAGGTCGACTCGAAGCTCGACGAGAAGATCTCGCGCACGGCGATCGACGCGGCACGGCGGAAATTTACGCCGGAGTTCATGAACCGCATCGACAAGGTGGTGGTCTTCAAGACGCTGCGGCCCGAGCATCTAACCCAGATTCTGGAAATCGAGTTGGGCATGGTGCAGCAACGCATTCTGCAGGCAGCCGGCGCGAACCAGTTCGTGTTCACCTGCACCCAGAAAGTGAAAGACTTCCTGCTGCAGGAAGGAACCGATCCGCGCTATGGAGCCCGGCATCTGAAGCGTGCCATCGAGCGCAACATCGTGTTTCCGCTCGCGAACCTGGTGGCGACCGGGCAGGTCAAGCTGGGCGATTTCGTCCGTATAGACATCGCCGGCGAAAGCCGCCTCACGTTCGTGAAGGAAGCCGAAGGCGCCATGGTGCCCGTGCTTCTTGAGCGTTACGGCGCGGCAGCAGTGGCCCCGCCGGCCGCAGCGAGAGCCGGGAAAACGGTCAACGCCCGCCGGGAGTTCGGAGCCAATCCGGGCTTAGCCGAAACGAAGTAGATCATCCATCTCGCGATAGGAAAGGGCGCCGGAAGCGGCGCCCTTTTTACCCTCGTGGGCACAGTTCGAGTTCTGGCTGTTGCTTTTGCTCGTATCAGGGCACGCCTTCAGGCGTGCCGTAAAGGATCCGCAAACATCCCGGCTTTAGCCGCGGTCTCGATTTCGGCACGAGCCGCAACCAATTCCGGGTGATGCTTATCACCGCAGAATGCCAAAGCATCCGGGAAGATGGTGGCATGTCTATCCCTCGCCGTCACTCCGATCCCGCCCGAGTCGCCGCCGGCGAGCGCACGTTCTTTATCACGGCCTCGACGTGGGGCAAGCGAGGTCTCCTGCAATCCTCGCGTGCCGCGGAACTCTTCATCCGAACGATCTATGACTATCGAGGCCAGGGCAAATATAGGCTGCACGAGTTCGTTGTCATGCCGGATCACTTTCATGTGCTCATCACCGTGGATGTGGATATGACGGTTGAGCAGGCTGTTCAACTGATCAAGGGCGGCTTTTCATTTCGTGCTGGGAAGGAACTCGGCCTCAAGGCGCCGTTCTGGCAAAGGGGATTCTCAGGAATTCGGGTATTCGATTCGGACGCTTTCGAGAATCAAAGCCAATATATTCGCAACAATCCTGTCGAAGCGCACCTCGTGCGCACGGTCGAGGAGTATCCGTATTCCTCGGCGCAGCGATCAGATCTCGACCCCATACCCGAGCGGCTGAAGCCGGTTTTTCTGGAAGATTTGTACAGTGTGTAGCTGCGTCTTCTATCGGGTCGTAAGCTTCAGTGAGACCAGTGGAGTTTCGAAGTCCGCGGCTAAAGCCGGGCCTTTTTAAAAGGCCTTTACGGCACGCCTGAAGGCGTGCCCTGATACGAGCAATGACGAACAACGGTGAATACAGATACCAAAGGTTCCTTGCTTGCTTGGTGTGTGGTTGCTTTTTTAAGAGTTGATTCTGGCGAAGAGCTGACGGCTCATACCTGAGACCTGACACCTGAAGCCGGACACCCGCCCTACCCGCCCTGCTTCAACTCCGTCAAAACCTGGCGCGCGATCTCCTTCAGAGTCTCAAACACTCCGCCTCCTTGAAATGCGATCGCTTCAATGACGGGCTCGTTTTTGCGGCGCAGCTCTTTCGCCAAGGTGTCCACCGGCAAAACGTTGGGTAGATCGCGCTTATTCAGTTGCAATACATAAGGAATCTTGAAGAAGTCGTAGCCGTGCTCCTTGAGATTCGCCATCAGGTTGTCGAGCGCCTCGACGTTAGCGTCCATGCGTTCTTCCTGGGAGTCGGCCACGAAGACGATGCCATCCACCCCGCGCAGGATCAGCTTGCGACTGGCGTCATAGAACACTTGGCCGGGGACGGTGTAGAGGTGGATACGGGTCTTGAACCCGCGCACCGATCCCAGATCGAGCGGCAGGAAGTCGAAGAACAGCGTTCGCTCGGTCTCGGTGGCGAGCGAGATCATCTTGCCCTTCTGTTGTTCCGCGGTTTTCTGGTAGATGTGCTGCAGATTCGTGGTCTTGCCGCCCAACCCGGCGCCGTAATACACGATCTTGCAGTTGATCTCGCGGGCTGCAAAATTGATGAAACTCAAGAATTTCCTCTAGGTCGACCTGCCGCGCAGGCACTCCAACCCGCTGGAACGCCAACGCAAAAAATTTCCTGGGTACTGCTGGCCTTTATACCACATGCCCATGATTACCGGGAGGTTACGCCCGTTACTGAAGGGAGGAGTCCTTGGGCTATTTTCCCGCCGGCAGTGGGTAGTAGCCGCTCTTCGCACTGATTTTCAGCCCGGAACGCGAGACCCGCACCTCGATATCGCGATAAGTGCTGCTGGGGGTGGCTCGGGTCGTGTAGCCCAAAGTGTACTGATTTCGGGCATCACCCGTGGCGCGGGCATAGGCAACTTCAATGTTGTCGCGGGTGAGTTCGGTAAAGACCTCCCCACCGGTCGCCGACGCGTATTTCGGAAGAATGTCGCTATAGCCATAGTGCGGCAAGTGGAGCTTCTGGAGCTTGCTATAGACGGGAATTGCCGACGCTTCCACGCCGATGGCGTATACGGTGATTTCACGGGACAGCAGGACTTTTAACACATCGCTGTAGGAAACCTTGCTCCCGTATTCGCGCCCATCGCTGATTATGAAAATGATCTTGCGGCGCGCCCGGTCGCGTTTGCCGAGATCGAGTGCGGCTTTCAAAATGGCATCATTCAGGACGCGCACGTCCTTGGGAGGAGCAATGTTCGGCTGTGCCCCCGGACGTTCCACCGGAATCCCGTTGATGGTGGGACCCTGCGGGCCTAACGGTCCGTTCATCACAGGCGCGCCGTTATTGCTGCCTCTTTCCAGTTTCATCTGGTTCAAAACCGAAGTGAGCTTTTGCCCCGCTGTAGAAAAATCGGAAACCTGGCTTACGGTTGTGCTGTATGTGTAGAGCGAAACTTCGTCGTAGGGGCTGAACGCTCCCGACAACGCCGAGTAGGTTTGATTAATCTTCTGAACGGCCGTATCGGGCATGCCGGTATCGAGAATCACCGCGGCCGAAAGCGGAAATGGGTCGCTGGTAAAGAACTTCAGTTCCTGCTTTTTCCCATCTTCAAAAACATTGAAATCGCGGGGCAAAAGGCCGTCCACGAGATGCCCGCTCTCATCCTTGACAGTGACCGGAACCAGGACAAAATTCACTCGCGTGACAATCCTGTACAGATCATCTCGCGTGTTCAGATCTCCACCTGGGGCGCTTCCCGGCGGAATGGTCTTCACGGGCGGCATGGGTGGAGGAGTGCTGGAGGGAGCCGGCTCGTTCGCGGGCGGTGCACTTGGTTTTTCAGGCTCCGGCTGAGGCTGCGGACGGCTGGGGGGTAAGTTGCTCGGAAACGGCTGTACCGGCCGCACCGCCGAGGGTGCGTCCGGGATATCCTGTTGTCCTTGTTGTTGTTGCCCCTGATCCTGGGCCGCGAGCAAGCCGGCGGCCAGAAATGCGGTGAGGGCTGATGCCGCCCACCGGAACCGCCAAGTCCAATGGCTCAAGGTCTTCTTCTCCGTTGCAGGCAACCGTCTGTCCTCTGGGATGCTCAAACCCTTTAGATTGGTGCATCTCACCTTACTGGAATAGACTAACAAAAGTCCCACGAGAAATTCCGCGATGCTCAAAGCTTTCCTACGTTCCCTGTGTCTGCCCGTTGCATTTGCGCTCGCCGCCCCTACGTTTGCGGTCGCGCAGGATTCCGCGCCTGTCCTTCGCGATCAGACCAAAGATCAGAACGACGAACAGTCCATGGAGACCCTGAAGGTCCGGGTCAACGTGGTGCAGCTGTTCTTCAATGTGAAGGATAAGAAGGGCGCCCTTATCCCCAACCAGACCAAGAATGACTTCGAGTTGCTCGAGGACGGCAAGCCCCAGACCATTAAATACTTTACGGCGGAAAGCAATCTGCCGCTTACGCTCGGGATCCTCATCGACTCCAGCGGCAGCCAGATGCGCGTGCTCGAAATGGAAAAGGAAGTGGGCGGCGCTTTCCTCAATGACATTCTGCGCGACAAGGACGAAGCTTTCGTCATCGCCTTCGACGTAAACGTCGATCTGCTGCAGGACTTTACCAACGACGTGCGCCGTCTCAAAGCTGCCCTCAACAAAGCAAAAATTAATACCGGCGGAGGAAGTGGCGGCGGCATTCCCGGCCTGGGCGGCGGTCCGATTCCCACCAGCAATCCCCGCGGCACGCTTCTTTATGACGCGGTCTATCTCGCCGCCCACGACGAGCTTTCCCACGAAGTGGGCCGCAAGGCGATGATCCTGCTCACCGACGGCGAAGACCAGGGCAGCCAGTTACGCATCCGGGATGCGATCGAGGCGGCGCAGAAATCCGACTCCATCTGCTACGTGCTGCTGATCGCCGACCGCGGATTCTATGGTTTCGGCGGCTACTCCGGCGACTCGGAAATGAAGAAGCTGGCCAACGAGACCGGAGGCCGGGTGATCGAAGTCGGCAACAAGTTCGACAAACTGAAAGACGCTTTCGAACAGATCGCCAAAGAGCTGCGCAGCCAGTACAACGTCGGCTATACGCCCACCAACAACACGCAAGACGGAACGTTCCGCAAAATCGAGCTGCGCTCCAAGCAGGGCTACAAGATCCAGACGCGCAGCGGCTATTACGCCATCGCCCGCAAAGAGTAGCGACTCCCGGCCGGACCTACCGACACTATCGCACTTGTCATTCCGAAGCCGAACGCGGCGGAGGAATCTTCTTCGCCACATCTGCGTGCTGATCTGAACACATGTCATATGCGGATGTTTAATTTCGAAGTGCAGCACACGCCTGTGCGTCTCAGGCCCCGTGCTACCGCAGAGTCCTCGGCCGCGTTCGGCTTCGGAATGACAAGATCTTTGGAGTGGGCACGCTTTCCTGCCGCTTTCCGCTTCGGATCGCTTCTGCTTCCCGAATTCTCTGTTGACGACCTGAGGTCCACGGTCGGCGCATTGACGACGGCAGTCTTCGTAAGCAATGGCAGCTAAGAACAACTGCGCTGGTGGGAGCTTGTGCGTCTCTTGCCAGCGCACCTGATTTGCATCTTGAAATTGTGGGTTGCTCACGTCGGCGAAGAAGAGAGTGTAGGCCTCAGATCTCGACTTCGCCTTCCAGATAGAAAACGCATCTGCCTTCCAGCTCCACGCGATCACCCTTTACCCGGCAAATCATCTCTCCGCCTCGAGGCGAGGCCTGATATGCGCGAAGTACACTCTTGCTCAGTTGTTTCGCCCAGTAGGGAGCAAGCATGCAATGCGCGGCTCCGGTCACCGAATCTTCCGCGATTCCTTTTGCCGGGGCGAAATAGCGGCTGACAAAGTCATAATCACCCTCGCCGGGCGCAGTCACAATCACTCCCGGACGGTCGAGGCGCGCGATGGTCGCCACATCAGGAGCTAGCGCACGCAAGGCTTCGAGACTGTTCAGCACCGCCATGTAATTAAAGTTGTTGACGAGCACTTCCGAAGGCGTGATCCGCAATCCGTCTACCAACCCAACCGGCGGCGAGAGTGGCTCGGAGGGCCGCGCCGGAAAATTCATGACGTAGCCTGCATTCGTGCGGGTTATCTCCAAGGGCCCGCTGGCCGTGTGGAAGACCACGCGTCTCCGGCCTGGCTCAAGCCGCTCCATGACGACGGCCGCGCTGGCGAGGGTCGCATGGCCGCACAAGGGCACCTCCACCTTCGGCGTGAACCAGCGCAGCCGATAGTCGCCGCCCTCCGGGACCAGAAAAGCGGTCTCGGAAAGATTGTTCTCCGCGGCGATCGCTTGCATGGTTGCCTCTGCGGGAAAGCTCTTCATCGGCATCACTGCCGCCGGATTTCCCGCGAATACTTTGCTGGCGAAGGCGTCGAGCTTGAATATGGCAGTGCGCATTGTTCAGGTGAGCGCAACAGGCCCACGCTGATTAGAGAACGAACTGTTCGGAATGATTAAATAAAAAAATGATTAAATAAAAAATTGTCATCCTGAGCGCAGTGAGGCGCCAGCCGAACGAAGTCGAAGGACCCCAGGCCGCTGGCAGCATCAACCGGCCAATGGAATTCTTCCACCACGGCTCGCCGTCTTTTGATCGACTTCCTCGGGCATGCCATCTGCCGGCCCACTTCTCCGCCAAACCTTCCACCGAGGATTATGGGCTTTTCAGGTCGCACAGAAGGAGGTGTTAGGTCTCAGGTCAGATCGGACAGCAGGAACTGGATGATCCAGGATGACCTTATAATGCGGAGCCCTATCGACTCCCCTCGTACCAGTTCCGCCAGGCGGCGGAGTCCGTCCCTAAATTCTGGCCTGAAATATCCCGCAGTGCCTGGAATGTCCACGCTCGCTGCTGCGAGTTGAGTAATGGATCATCGAGCCACGAGACCAGACTTGCGGCTGCCGTCATGCGTTGCTCGTGCGTGTACATGCCTGACTCGGCGAGCGCGCAGGCCGCCCGTTCTTGCACCACGGGCGACGGATCATTGCGGAAGCGGTCCAGCATCATGGGGATCGTCTCATCGGTCCCCACCAACGCCAGCCCGTTCACCGCCGAAGCCCGCACGTCCACCGCCGGATCCGACAAATACGCCTCAATGATCTTTGCGGTATGCACCGGGTCGACGCCCCGGTTGCCGAGCGCTCCCAGCATCCACAGTGCCCAAGCCCGCTGATTCGGATCGCCGACCTCCTGCTCCACAAACGTCAACCCAGCTTCGTCTTCGGTTATCCCATCGAGCGCCAGTTCCGCTCGCACCGCCGCTTCCCGCGCATGCAACTCGGGGCGATTCAGCGCGATCGTCATCCATTGCGAAGCGGTTGCGGAGCGCTGCGTCTTGCCGGTCCAACCGGCCGACTTTTCGAGAATTTCGTCGGCTGCGCCGGCCTCGCCCGATGCCAATCTTTGCAGAAGCTGTTCCGCCTCCGCCTGCAGATTCGAATCGACGCGTGTGCGAGCCGTGATGGCCCCGCGTCCTCGGCCTGACCTCCCCGAAGAGACCGCGAGGTGTTTTCCGACAAAATTCAATGCGAGCACCGCCGCTCCGACGGAAAGCGCGGCCGCGATGAATATGGCGGGAGGCACGGTCCGCAAGAATGCAGGTCCCGTGGTCCCGGGTCCGATGGGGATATTGCTGGTCGCCGACGGACCGCCCCTGGATGCTTTTTCAATCTCCGCCAGGGTGCGGATGACATCCTCGTCCGCCGGTTTGAACTCGGCGTCGGTGTGCGGCTGCCCGCTTGCTTGCGAATGCCAGGGATCGAAGGACATTCCGCAAAGCGTAGGACAGGCGGCATCGCCTCACAAGTTACCGGAGTGTGTATTGGGGAGTTACGTGGCTGGCTTACGCCAGGCGCCGAAGTAGCGTGCTTCGGGGATGCACCTGAGAGTCAGTCTTGGCCGGTTCAGACCCCGGCGTGTCTCCCCGAACACCCATTGCTGTTTTCTCATCGGCGAAGGTCTCGCTCTTCATGCGGGGAGGCTTGAGATCCCAGCGGCAAAAAGCGCAGCGAGTGGTCTGGGTATAAACCACGCGACCGTAGGCGACACAACTGTAGTTCGGACAAAATTTCATGATCATGCTCGTAGACGGCTGCCGTTTGGGAACCCGGCTGCCGTACTACCGGCGTAGCTGCTCCCGCTGCCGGACCGCTCCTCATGCAACGTAGCACGAACCGGCGAGCGTAGACGTGTTCTTTTTTCGCTGGGATGGATTGGTTTTTCTGCTGCTCGGGAGTTTGAGGAACAAACCTGGTTCGCAAAATTACTTCTTCCGATCCTTCACTCGCCTCACAAATTTCAGCCCCGACCAAACCTCTGAAACCGCGCACACTTTTACATCCACTAATCCCGCTTCGAGGCCGATCCGCCGTACGTCGTTCTCATTCATATCCGTCGCGACGCCCGATGTCTTCTTCGGCCACGACGCCCATAAAATCCCCGCCGGCGCAAGTTGCTTGGCGAGACTTGCAAAATGGTTCCGCAATTCAGCCTGCGTTTTAGCGAACATCATGGCGAAATCGAGCGGTGGATCTTTGGCAATTGTGCACCCGGCCAGCGCATCGCGGAGTTCGGCCTTCACATCGGCCGGAAGTCCGACAAGTGTGACTCTAAACGCTTCCTTGATACCGAGTTTCTTGGGGAGCGGCGTGCCTGAATAGCTGGGCATCGCTATTGCGCGGGAGCGAAATACCCGCGGCGCGAGCGCACGTGCAGGTTCTTGTGGTCCGAAGCCACGATTTCAATCGTCCGATAGCGCCCGTCCGTCCGAAAGTCTGCCGGCTTGTAGGAAACCGCGTACTGGCTGCGCAGTTCGTCCTGAATCTCGGCGAACGCATTGGCCACATCGCGGATCTGAAAAGGGAAGAAGGCACGCCCGCCGGTTGCGTCGGCGATCCGCTCCAGCACCTTGTCGCCTTTGCCCTTCATGCCGGAAATGTTGGTGCTGATGGTATACACAATCACTTCCGCGCGCTGCGCCATCTCGATCGATTCTTCGCGCGTCACGTGGCTCTGGTTGTCCTCACCGTCGCTCAGCAGAATGATGGCGCGCCGCAAAGGCCCGCTGCGCGGCGCTTTCAGCAACTTGTCGCGGCAAGCGTAGTAGAGCGCATCAAACATGGCGGTGCCGCCGCCGGGCCGCAGCAAACGCACTCCGCGCGACAGGCTCTCGGTGTTATCCGTGAAGTCCTGTGTCACTTCCGGCGTCACGTCGAAGCCCACCACGAAAGCAGTGTCGTACTTGGGCCGAATGGTCTGGTTCAGGAACTCGATGGCAGATTCCTGCTCGAACTTGAACCGGTCGCGCACCGAGTTGCTGGCATCCACCAGAAGTCCCACCTGGAGCGGCAGGTCGGTCTGGTTGCGGAAGTCCTTCACCTCATCGGCCGGCTTGGAGTCATCGATGACCTTGAAATCGTCCTTCTTGAGATCCTTCACATACCGTCCATGCTTATCCGTGACAGTAAAAACCACATTCACTTCGTTGACGGTCTTGCGGATCGTGGCGACGGATTCGTCATCGGAGGTCGACGATTGCTGCCCGTTGGCCGCCGTCGTTTTGGGTTTGTCGTTTGTGGCCGCCGGCGGAGAAGTCGTTTGGCGGGCCGCGCTCGCCGTGCTCTGGGCGGCAACGGAAACGGGGGCCGGGCTAGTTTGCGCGAACGCGGCGACGCTCCACAGGGCCACCGCGAGTAGGGTAAGAAACAGCCGGAAACTCATCGATTTCATTATATCCGCAAGCCTAACCCGGCAGGATGATCGAAAAGCTCATTGTGTTTTGGAAGTTAATGTTTAGCCTTTCGCTGGCGACTGGCGACTGGCGACTGGCGACTGGCGACTCGCGACTGGCGGCCAACGACCTTACGACCCTGCTCCCTGTACCGTCCCGAGAAATTGCTCCAACTCCCCCGGCACTCCGCGCGCAAGCGACAGCAACTCTCCC
>Ga0209577_10006499_pt1 | contig 10804 bp, 10 predicted proteins | sample GraSoiAngelo_109_FD_185874 | JGI IMG/M metagenome (GOLD analysis project Ga0209577, IMG submission 185874) | Grasslands soil microbial communities from the Angelo Coastal Reserve, California, USA - 14_0903_12_20cm (SPAdes) (version 2) | ecosystem: Environmental > Terrestrial > Soil > Grasslands... | reverse complement strand
GGAGACGCCCGCATCGCCGCCTGTCGTCGTGCGCACGGAGCCCGTTCGCAGTCCCGAGCCGCCGCGCATCGCCGCTGCGCCGCCACCGCCGACGCCAGAGCCGGAGCCGGAGCCCGAGCCGGAGGCCGAGCCCGAGCCGGAGCCCGAGCCCGAGCCCGAGCCGACGGTCGCATATCTCCCCGTGAACCAGGAGCCGCGCGAGTGGAACCTGTGGGAGCTCGAGCGGGCCGTGCGTGAACACGCGGGCGACGACATCGTGCAGAACGAGGAGCGCGCGTACCTGCTGGTGTACCTGCGCGAGTTCGCCGGTCCCGACGGAATGCTTCCCGTTGACTTCGACGGGCTCGTCCGCGACGCGTTCGGCGACCTCCTCGGCGCCGTTGCGACGTGAGGCCCGCGCTCCTCCAGCGCGCGATCTGGCTGACAGGAATCTGCTTCGTTGCCGTGATCGCCGCCGTCGCGATCACGCGTCGCGACTCCGTCCACGGACACGATCTTCCCGGCGCGATCGCTGTCCCCGGCACGAAGAACGGCTACTACACCGCGCGTGCAGCCCCCTACAGCTCGACGCCGGCGCATTCGCGTACGGCCTGCGGCCAGCCGTTCCTGAAGACGACGGAAGGCGTGGCGCACCCCGTCCTTCCCTGCGGCGTGCGCCTGTACGTCCGCTTCCACGGCAAGGAGGTTCTGACGCAGGTGATTGACCGCGGTCCGAACGTGCCGGGGCGCGATTTCGACATCACCAAGGCGCTCGCCGACCGCCTGGACCTGCACGGGACGCAGACGATCCAGTGGCGATTCGCCAAGTAGCCGTTACTCTGCAAATGCCCGATCCTGTTCGTGGCTCGCGCATTCCAACGTAGAACCAACACCACTGCTAAGGGAGCCCGAGTCCGGCGAGGCGTTTTCGCCGAAACCGGCACGGCACCCACCTGGTAATCCAGGTTCACAGCGGGCGCGAGTCACGGCAGGATCTGGGTCGAAAAACTGCAAGGCCGGCACTTGCGGCGAATGTCGCTAGCCTGGCTTCGTGATTCGTGTCGTTGGCGATTCCGCTCGGGGGGCCGAGTTCGCGCTCGTCGCACTGACCCTCGACGGTGACCGCATCGTCGAGGCTGATGCTTCTGGGCTGGAGCGACCGCTTGTTGGTCTGACGTTGCTCGAGGCTGCGGCCGTGGGCGGCGAAACGCTTGCGGTTGATGCGGTCGCGAATGCGATCGGAGCTGTCTTTTACGCGCCTCCTTCGCCCGGCCGCGTCGCCGTCGCGATGAGCGGCGGCGTCGACAGCGCGGTCGCGCTGCTCAAGTCGCTGCCGAATGCCGTCGGCGTGACGCTGCGGCTCTGGCTCGATCCCGACGGGCCGAACGCGGAGCGTGCGTGCTGCTCTCCCGAGGCCGTCATCGCGGCGCGCGAGACGTGCCACGCGCTCGGCGTCCCACACGTCACCCTCGATCTGCGCGACGAGTTTCGGGCCTCCGTCGTCGATCCGTTCGTCCAGGGCTACGCGCGGGGGGAGACACCGAACCCGTGCATCCGTTGCAACGGATCCTTCCGTTTCAGCCGGCTGCTCGAGTTCGTGCAGCGCGCGGGTGCCGAGACGCTCGCGACCGGCCACTACGCACGCGTCGTCGACCACCGTGGCCGGCGTCTCCTCGCCCGCGCAGTGGACGGTGACAAGGATCAGTCGTACATGCTCGCCCAGGTCGACCCTGCTGAGCTCGATCGCATCGTGTTTCCGCTGGGCGAGCAGACGAAGGGCGAGACGCGCGCCGAAGCCCAGCGTGCCGGCCTGCGCGTCGCCACCCGCAGCGAGAGCCAGGAGGCCTGTTTCCTCGCAGGCGACGACTATCGCGCCTTCCTCGAGCGGCGCGGCGTCGCCCCGGCAGAGGGCTCGATCGTCGACGAGAACGGCCGCGAGCTCGGCCGCCATACCGGTCACTGGCGCTTCACGCCCGGGCAGCGCAAGGGTCTCGGCGTGTCCGCACCGCAGCCGCTGTACGCAGTGCGTTCCAATGCGCGCACCAACACGGTCGTCGTCGGTCCGCGCGAGGCGCTCGGGCGCACGGCCGTCGAGGCGGCCGGCACGCTGTACGTCCCCGTCGAGCAGGCCGAGGTGAAGCTGCGCTACCGCTCGCATGCGGTTGCAGCGAGCGTCGAGACGACCGGCGAAGGCTTCCGGCTCGAGCTCAGCTCCCCGGTCTACGGCGTCGCTCCCGGCCAGGCGGCCGTGCTCTACGAGGGCGACGCGGTCGTGGGTGCGGGCCTGATCCAGGCCGGTGCCTGACGCCAGCGCAACCGAGGTTGCCACTTCTTCGTTCTACGAAGGGCTCGGACTGGAGGACCACGTTTGAGCGGTGACGAGATCTCACTGACGCTGCCTGACGACGAGGCGTTTCATCGCGTCGCCCACCTCGTGGTGGGCGGTCTCGCCGTCCGTCTCGACCTCACCTTCGAGCACCTCGAGGACCTCGAGCTCGCGCTCGACGCGCTGCTCCGGCGCCCGCTCACGGAGGACGTCCTCACGCTGCGCGTGCAGGTGCTGGACGGCGAGCTGCGCACGACCCTCGGGCCGTTCAGCCCGATGCGCGAGGAGCTCGAGCGCGGCGGCGTCGAGGCCCTGAACCTCGCCCGCATCCTCCACGCCGTCTGCGACAGCGTCGAGATCGCCGACCGCGACGGGTCGGAGTGGGTCGAGCTGACCAAACGAGTGCAAGCACTCAAGGGCGGCGGAGGCGCATGAACGAGTCGGACAAGGTTCTCCTGCGCCGCTACCACGAGGAGGGCGACCTCCAGGCGCGCGAGCGGCTGATCGAGCAGTACATGTCGCTCGTGCGCTCGCTGGCGCGCCGCTACTCGTACCGTGGCGAGCAGCTCGAGGACCTCGTCCAGATCGGCGCGATCGGGCTGATCAAGGCGATCGACCGCTTCGATCTCGACCGCGGCGTCGAGCTGACGACCTACGCGACGCCGAACATCATCGGCGAGATCAAGCGGCACTTCCGCGACAAGGGCTGGTCGGTGCGGGTGCCGCGCGGCTTGCAGGAGCTGAATGTGCAGCTCTCACGTCTGGTCGAGCAGCTGACGGTGCAGCTCGGCCGCTCGCCGACGATCAGCGAGCTCGCGAAGGCAGCAGGCGCCGAGGAGGAGGAAGTCCTCGAAGCGCTCGAGTCGGGCCGTGCCTACTCGTCGCTCTCGCTCTCCTCCGGAGGCTCGCAGGAAGACGGTGAGGAGCTCGACCCGCTCGAGTCGATCGGGACGGAAGAGCACCAGTACGAGGTGTCCGAGGACCGCGCCGTGCTCGCCCCCGGTTTCCGCGTGCTCGACGAGCGCGAGCGGAAGATTCTCCACCTTCGCTTCTTCAAGGGCCTGACGCAGTCGCAGATCGCCCAGCAGGTCGGGATCTCACAGATGCACGTCTCCCGTCTGATCCGGCGGTCGCTCGAGAAGATCCGCGAGGAGATCGCGGCCGAGGAGGAACCGGAGCCGAAGGCAGCTCGGCGGTGAACGTCGACGAGGCGGCGTTCGTCCGCGAGCAGTACGCGACGCCCGACCGGCTGCGCGCGCGCAAGTCCGTCTACGAGAACGCGGAAGGCGACGACCCGCGGGAGTTCGCAATCGAGGCGGTCGCAGCCGCGAAGCCGCGGCGGTTGCTCGAGGTCGGCGGTGGTGAAGGCGAGCTCGCCGAGCGGATCGAGACCGAGCTCGGCGTGGAGGTCGTCGGCATCGATCAGTCCGAGGCGATGGTCGAAGTGCAGCGCTCGAAGGGGATCGACGCACGCGTCGGCGACGTACAGGCGCTGCGGTTCGAGGACGGGGAGTTCGACGCCGCGCTGGCAGCGTGGATGCTCTACCACGTGCCCGACCTCGATCGAGCGCTAGCGGAGCTCGCACGGGTGCTCGAGCCGGGTGGTGTCCTCGTCGCTGTGACGAATTCGCTCGAGCACCTCCGGGAACTGCGAGAGCTTGCGCAGTGGGAGACCGAGGTCCGAGCGTCGACCTTCCGCAGTGAGAACGGCGAAGAGGCACTCCGCCGTCACTTCGCCGAAGTAAAACGCCGCGATGCGCACGGCAGCGTGACGATGGATGACGAGATGGTGCGGCGATTCGCCGCGTCGTGGGAGCCGCTCGCGGCGCTTGTGACAATGCCGCAGCTGAGTGCGCCTCTCCTCGTTCGCTCCCACGCCACGGTTTTCGTCGCCCGCAAGGCCGTCACCTAGGCACCCCTACAATCGAGCGGATGCAGACCTCCGCCGAGCTCCGCGCGGGTTTTCGCGCCTTCTTCGAGTCGAAGGGCCACACGTTCCGGCCGTCGGCGCCGCTGATTCCGCGTGCCGACGACCGGTCGACCCTGCTGACGACGGCGGGGATGCAGCCGTTGATGCCCTTCTTCCTCGGCCGCGAGCAGCCGCCGGCATCGCTGCTGACCACGGTCCAGAAGTGCTTCCGCACGCCCGACATCGACGAGGTCGGCCTCGACGGCTACCACCTCACCTTCTTCGAGATGCTCGGCAACTTCTCGTTCGGGCAGTACTTCAAGGAAGGCGCCATCGACCTCGCCTGGGAATTCGTCTTCGAGCACCTGAAGCTCGATCCGGAGCGGTTCTGGGTCAGCGTCTTCGCGGGCGACCCCGAGCTCAAGCTCGGCGAGGACGAGGTCGCCTACCGCAAGTGGGTGGAGATCGGGCAGCCGGCGGAGCGCATCGTCCTGCTGCCCGCATCCGAGAACTTCTGGTCGGTCGGCGGCCCGGGCCCCTGCGGGCCGGACACCGAGATGTACTGGGACTGGGGCGTCGAGCACGGCTGCGGCGAGCCGGACTGCCAGCCTAGCTGCACGCGCTGCGAGCGCTTCCTCGAGTTCTGGAACCTCGTCTTCATGGAGTTCGAGCTGCACCCGGACGGAACGCTGACGCCGCTGCCGAAACAGAACGTCGACACGGGCATGGGGATCGAGCGCACCGCTGCGATCCTCCAGAACGTCACCACCGTCTACGAGACCGACGGCTACCAGGCGATCATGCGCTGGATCGCGGACGAGAGTGGCATCGCGTACGGCGACTCGCCCGAGGCGACCAAGGCGCACCGGATCCTCGCCGACCACGGGCGGGGCATGACGTTCCTCGCCGCCGACGGCGTCGCGCCGTCGAACGAGGGGCGCGGCTACGTCATGCGCCGCATCATCCGGCGCGCCGTCCAGCAGGCCGGGCGCGTCGGCCTCGAGCCGCCGTACCTCTCGCGGCTCGCCGACGTCGTCATCGAGCAGATGCGCGCGGGCTATCCGGAGCTCGAGGAGCATCGGAGCGAGATCCACCGCATCCTCTCGGCCGAGGAGGAGCGGTTCGGCCAGACGCTCGCGCGCGGCATGCGGCTCTTCGAGGAGGTGGCCGCGAAGGGCGGCGACATCAGCGGCGAGGACGCTTTCCGCCTCCACGACACGTACGGCTTCCCGCTCGAGTTGACCCAGGAGCTTGCGCGTGAACGCGGCCTCGGCGTCAACGATGAGGAGTTCACCAGATTGATGGAGCAGCAGCGCGACCGCTCGCGAGCCGGGGCGTCGGTCGAGTTCCAGGTCGAGGGGCCGAAGACCGAGTTCGTCGGCTACGAGAAGACCGACGTGTTGACGGCAATCTCCGCGTTCCACGACCGCGGGGACGGCACCTTCGAGGTCAAGCTGTACGAGTCGCCTTTCTATCCCGCCGGCGGCGGCCAGGTGTCGGACGAGGGCTACCTCGTCCACGAGGGGACGGGCGCCGAGGCGACGCTGCGCGAGGCGATCCGGCTGGAGGGTGACGACCAGGTGCTGGTCTTCGAGGGGACCGGTTTCGCACAAGGCGATCGCGTGCGCGCCGTCGTTCCATGGTCGCATCGCTTCCCGACGATGGCGAACCACACCGCAACCCACCTCTTGCACAAGGCCCTGCAGGACGTGCTCGGCGATCATGTGCGCCAGGCCGGCTCGGCCGTTCGACCCGACAAGCTGCGTTTCGACTTCACGCACCCCGAGCAGCTGTCGACGGACGAGCGCGCGAATGTCGAGCGCCGCGTGAACGAGAAGATCTTCGAGAACCTCCCCGTGCATGCGTTCGTGACCCCGATCGAGGAAGCGCGGAAGCTCGGCGCGATGATGCTGTTCGGCGAGAAGTACGGCGATCAGGTGCGCGTGATCGAGATCCCGGGCTACTCGCGCGAACTCTGCGGCGGCACGCATGTGCGCTGGACCGCCGAGATCGGGCCGTTCGTGATCCTCTCCGAGAGCTCGGTCGGCGCCGGTGCGCGCCGGATCGAGGCGTTGACGTCCGGTGAGGCCTACGCGTACCTGCACGGGGCGAAGCTCGAGGCGGACGGGTTGCGCGGCGAGCTGGAAGCGGCGCGCAGGGAGGCGCGCAAACCGAAGGCGGAGGCCGCGACCGACTTCACGATCGTCGAACGCGAACGAGACATCGTGCTCGTCGAGGCGAGGGCCGTGAAGGGGGGAGAGCTGCGCGACCTCTCCGACCGGCTGCGGCAACAGGAGAAGGCAGCGGGCGTCATCGTCGGCTCGGTCGACGACGGGCGCGCATACCTCGTCGTCAACCTCGACGAGTCGCTCGTGAGCAAGGGCCTCGACGCCTCGCAGCTGGTGCGCGAGATCGGCCGGCACATCGGGGGTGGCGGAGGCGGCCGTCCGACGCTCGCCGAGGCGGGCGGGAGGAATCCCGCCGGCCTCCGGGACGCGCTCGAGGCGGGAAAGCAGGCGATCGCCGCGGCACTTAAGTGAGGGTGCTTGCGCTCGATTACGGACGCGCGCGCACCGGTGTCGCCGTCTCGGACCCGACGGGGACGATCGCCCGGCCCGTCGGCGTCGTCGAGCGCGCCGGCAGCGAAAGAGGCATCACGGAGCTGGCCGAGCTGATCCGTAAGCACGAGGCCGAGCGCGTCGTCGTCGGGCTGCCGCTGACGCTGCGCGGAGCTCGCGGTGAACAGGCGCGCGAGGCGGAGATGTTCATGGAGGCGCTGGCCGCTGCGACCGGCGTCCCCGTCGTGCCGTTCGACGAGCGCTTCACGACCATCCTCGCGGAGCAAACGGCAACCTCTGGCATGGACGAAGACGCGCACGCAGCCGCGCACCTGTTGACGAGCTACCTCACGTGGGCGAGCGCCAGGGCATGATCCCGCCGCGCGCCGGACGCCCGCCCCAGCGTCCGGACCCGCGCAAGCTCGCACGCCGGCGCGCGTTTGCGCTGGTCATCCTGCTGCTGCTGCTCGGCGGGCTGGGCTGGCTCGCGGTTGCGGCGATCGGCGGCGGGAGCAGCAGCGCCGTCGGCCCGACCACGAGCTCGCCGACGCTGATCTACGAAACGGTCACGAAGAGCACGCCGACCGGAACCGTCGAGACCGTCGTCGCGATGCCGAAGCCGTTGCACGTCGTGTTCCCCGAGGGGTTCACGAGAGCCGACATGGCCGACCGGGTCGCGGCCGTGGCGAAGATCGCGCGCCGCGAGCGCCACGTCCGGCCGCGGCTCTCTCGACAGACCTATCTCGCAGCGACGCGCACGCCGCACCTCCCGTCCTGCTTCCACGCGCGCGTGCACACGCTGGAGGGCTTCCTCTTTCCGGCGACCTACGAGTTCTTCGGGCAGACGAGGTCGACGCAGCTCGTGGGCGAGCAGCTCGACGCGTTCTGCCAGAACTGGACGAAGCTCGACCTCGGCTACGCGCGCTCGAAGAACCTGACGCCGTACGACGTCCTGATCATCGCGTCGATGGTCGAGAAGGAGACGCTGTCACCCGACGAGCGCCAGCTCGTCGCGGCGGTCATCTACAACCGGCTGCATGCGCGGATGCCGCTCGGCATCGACGCCACGCTGCGCTACGGGTTGCACATTCCGCCGACGGAGTCGATCCACGAGTCCCAGCTGGCGAGCAACTCGCCCTACAACACCCGCAAGCATCCGGGCTTGCCGCCGACGCCGATTGCCAACGCGGGCCTGGCGTCGATGCAGGCGGCCGCGCATCCGGCGCACGTCAACTACCTCTACTTCGTGCGCAAGCCGGACAAGAAGCACCACTTCTTCACCGCGAGCTACAAGGCGTTCCAGGCCTACGCGAGCGCGCACGGCTACGGCGGTCCATGATCTCGGGTGAGACGCGGCTCGTCGGCCTGCTCGGCGATCCGGTCTCGGGCTCGCTGTCGCCGCTGCTGCAGAACGCCGCGTTCGCGGCGCGCGGACTGGACTGGTGCTACGTCCCGCTCGGCGTCAGCGCGGACAGGCTGGAGGACGCGCTCCGCGGGCTCGTCGCACTCCAGTTCGCCGGGGCGAACGTGACGACGCCGCACAAGCGCGCCGTCGCGGAGCTGCTCCAGGCCGACGTTGCCTCCGTGAACACGCTCGTCGGCACGCCGGGCGGGCTACGCGCGACGAGCACTGATGCGGCGATCCTCGCCGAGCTGGAGTTCGCGCGCGCCGCGATCCTCGGCGACGGCGGAGCCGCGGAGGCGTTTGCCGCCGCCCTCCCGGGCGCGGCACGATTCGCGCGGCGCGGGGCCTGGCCGCCGGAGGTGCGCGACGCCGACCTCATCGTCAATGCCACGTCGGAGCGCGACGCCGTTCTCGTCGAGCTCGACGCGGGGCAGACGCTCGTCGACCTGCCGTACCCCGCGACGGCGACAGCGCAGGCCGCGGCGGCGAACGGCGCGCGCGTCATCGACGGGCTCGACGTGCTGGTCGCTCAAGGTGCGGCGGCGTTCGAGCTGTGGACGGGCATTCCGGCGCGGCAGTACGCTCCGCCTGATGTCTCTCCAGCTGGTCACCGCCGGCGAGTCGCACGGCCCGGCCCTCGTCGCGATCGTGACCGGGTTGCCGGCGGGCCTCGTGCTCGAGCATGAGGCGATCGACGCAGACCTGCAGCGGCGCCAGCAGGGGTACGGGCGCAGCCCGCGCCAGCGGATCGAGCAGGACACGGTCGAGGTGCTCGCCGGACTGCGTCACGGGCGCACGCTCGGGACGCCGCTCGCGCTCGTCGTGCGCAACCGCGACCACGACAACTGGGCGTGGGGGATGAGCCCGTGGCCCCCGGCCGGCGAGCCGTCCGGAAAGGGCACGAAACCGGTTACGCTCCCGCGCCCGGGTCATGCCGATCTCGCCGGTGCGCTCAAGTACGGGCTCGCCGACGTGCGCGACGCGCTCGAGCGCGCCAGCGCGCGGCACACGGCGGCGATCGTCGCCGCCGGCGCGGCGGCGAAGGCATTGCTGAGGGAGATCGGCGTGGCGGTGGAGAGCGAAGTCCTCGGCGACGAGCTCGAGCGGCGGGTGGATGCCGCGCGCGCCGATCGGGATACCGTCGGCGGCGTCATCGAGGTGCGTGCGCGCGGCGTGCCTCCCGGCCTCGGCTCGTACGCGACGAAGGACGAGCGCCTCGACGCACGGCTTGCAGGGACGCTGATGGGGACGCAGGCGGTGAAGGGCGTCGAGATCGGCGACGGGTTCGCGCTCGCGGACAGGCGCGGCTCCGAGGCGCACGACGAGATCCGGCGCGACGAGCGCGGCCTGCAGCGCGACACGAACCGGGCGGGCGGCATCGAAGGCGGCGTGTCGAACGGCGAGGAGATCGTCATCCGGGCGGCCATGAAGCCGCTGCCGACCCTGATGCGGCCGCTCGCCTCCGTCGACCTCCAGACCGGCGAGGCGGGCGAGGCGCTCGTCGAGCGCAGCGACACGGCCGCGGTCGAGGCGCTGGCCGTCGTCGCGGAGGCGTGCGTCGCGTGGGAGCTCGCACGGGCGGCGCGGGAGAAGTTCGGCGGGGACGCGCTCGGGGACTTTCTCGCTGCGTACAACTCCTACCTGGAGCGGATCGACTGGCAGCGCACGCGCTGAACCGTCACCTCGCGCTGGTGGGCTTCATGGGCGCCGGCAAGTCGACGCTCGGCTCGGAGGTTGCGGAACGCCTTGGCCGGCCGTTCATCGATCTCGACCGCGACCTCGAGCAGGACCTCGGGGCGACGATTCCGGAGTTCTTCGAAGCGCGCGGCGAAGCGGATTTCCGAGTGCAGGAGGAACGTCGCGCGATCGCCGCTTTGCGACTGCCCGACCCGGCGGTGCTCGCGTTGGGCGGCGGCGCCGTTCAGACGGAGTCGATTCGCAACGAGTTGCGCGACCGCGCGTTCACGGTGCTGCTCGAGGTCGATCCGGACACGGCGTGGCAGCGGAGTAGCGGCGGCGGTCGGCCGCTCGCCCGCGACGAGTCGGAGTTTCGCGCGCTCTACGAGCGCCGCCGCGAGCTGTACGAGGCCGTTGCGGAGGCGCGCGCACTCGACACGGACGGCATCGTCCTCGGCGCCGCAGGCGTCGAAGTGGATGCGGGTGCGCTCGAGCGGCTGGCGTCGCTCGTACCCGGTGAGGGGGCAGTCGCGCTCGTGTGCGACCCGCATGTCGGCGGCATCCACGGCGCGGCCGCGCAGGTGGCGCTCGGGTCGCGGCTCGCATCCGTGCACGAGATCCCTCAGGGCGAGGCGGCGAAGACGGTGAGCGTCGCGGAGCGGCTGTGGAACGAGTTGCTGCTCGACCGCGACGGCACGCTCGTCGCAGTCGGCGGCGGCAGCACCACGGACGTCGTGGGGCTCGTCGCTGCGACGTACCTGCGCGGCGTCGAGTGGGTGCCCGTTCCGACGACGCTCGTCGGCCAGGTCGACGCGGCCGTCGGCGGCAAGACCGCGATCGACCTGCCGCACGGGAAGAACCTCGTCGGCGCCTTTCACTGGCCGAGCCGTGCCGTCATCGACCCGGCGACGCTGAAGACGCTGCCCGAGCCGGAGTTGGCCGAGGGAATG
>Ga0209577_10006496_pt1 | contig 10808 bp, 10 predicted proteins | sample GraSoiAngelo_109_FD_185874 | JGI IMG/M metagenome (GOLD analysis project Ga0209577, IMG submission 185874) | Grasslands soil microbial communities from the Angelo Coastal Reserve, California, USA - 14_0903_12_20cm (SPAdes) (version 2) | ecosystem: Environmental > Terrestrial > Soil > Grasslands... | reverse complement strand
GCCACTTGTCACCAGTTCGTACAAACTCATGACGCGCATGCGCAGAGACTGATTTCGCGCGGTATAATCAGCGAGATATCCCAGCACAGCAGGCACCTGCATAGCGGAAGAGATTCCGGCGAGTAGCTGCAGGCTTAATAAATACGGCAAAGGGTTGTTAACGGGGGTAAAGACGAGGAGAGCGACCTGTACCAGGCCAAAGAGTGGGCCGACTGTTAAAAACACACGCCGCCCCCAGTGATCGCTCAGTGCTCCCATAACAGGAGCGAGCGAGAGTTCTACTATGAAGTAAGCCACTGAGATCAAGCCAACATGAATATTGGTGATAGCGTGACCATGTTCGGCTGAAAGTTGTGCCAGGAAACGTCCTAACACGATAGAACTCGCTCCACCATTGACACGTAAAATGAACGTGCCAAGCAGCAGAGGAATCACCGAACGTTGTGATAGACGTGATACCTCAGAGCGGTTCGCTCTCCAAAGGTTCCTGGGTGACGAGTGCAAGTTGACCTTTCCGTTGATTTCGCAGCGTTACCAGCGCAATACTACACCCCGCCAGTATCAACAGAATAGCCAACACCAGCAAGAGCAGGTACATTGGCCGCAAGCCCCCAGCAGCTATTGCGCCTATCGTCAGTATACTCTGGATAAACATACACTATGATCCCCTTTGCACGATTACACCATATTAATCGAAACTTCGCCCACATGGTATCAAACGGCAAAGAGAAAAGGAAAGTAACGTTGATATATTGCAATATAGTACTCTCGGTTGGCTTCGTTAGAGGACTTCACATGTCAAAAGGGCAGAATCTTTGGAAAGATCCTGCCCTTTTGACTTACTCTTCGATAGCCTGCGTACTCAGTTCCACACCTGTGCGCAGTTCTTTTTCGTATCCAATGTACTGCCGGGCAATATGCATGCCTGCGCGCTCATAGAGCCTCGTCGCGCCAGTCAGGTTCTGCGAATCGACGCCCAGACCGACCTTGTATGTTCCCCGGCGGTAGAACTCTCCAAAGGCATGGTGGAGCAAGGCCAGGCCCAGGCCATGACGACGCCAGGGACGGCGCACACCGAGGTCATCAACCCAGCCTATGTTGAGCTGGTACTTACAAAGTGCGCTTCCGGCAAGTTCGTCGCCGTCACAAGCTAAGAAGTATAGGGAGGGATCAAAGTCTTTCCGCTTGACCGTCCAGTTCTGCCATTTCTCAAAGTTTCCCGGCATATGTCCCCAGTGATCCTGGAAAGCCTCGTCGATCATTTCAAAAACGGCTCGGTCATCCTGCCCAGGGACAATCGTGCGTATGGTTATATCCTCTGGCCAGACCGGGGTCGGTGGAGGCTCAAGCATCTCGATTTCCATACGCCAGTGATGCCGGATATCGGTAAAACCCTGCTGTTCAAGCAAGCACTGCGCATCTGTGTTGACGCCGCTTAACCAGTTCTGAAGCGTGACACGCGCATCTGGATGCGCCAGGGAGATATGCTGGCGAGCACGAGTTTCGGCCAGGCGCATCAGGTGAGTCCCGATGCCTCTACCACGATACGCCGGGTGGACAGCGCCGTACATATACATGCGCACATGCTCATTGTCCGACACGGTGGCAAAGCCGACAATTTGTCCTTCAGGAGCGATAACTACCCAGGAATCTGTCGCCATGTCATAGCCCGGCGTTTGCCAGATGCTTCGCAGGTCTTGCTCAGTAAAGTCTGGCTCACCATATTCATCGATATCGCAGGCCACAATTACCTCTGTAATAGCCTGCGCATCGTCCATTGTAGGAGGCCGCACAAGCAAGCCTCCCGGCAAGGAGTTCAATGTATCGAATGTATTCGACATGTTTATTTTCCTTTATATTTCAAGGGATATGCTGCTTTCCGCATCACGTCCGTATTCACCACAATAGAAGCGGGTTAATTCCCTGTTTACCCGGCGTTTACCAGCGTATCCGGGTCTTCATCCGGGCATGCGCACTGCTCTTGGGCAGCGCGCAGCTCCTTCTCATAGGTGCAATACTGGCGAACGCTAAACACTCCTTCTCGCTCGTAGAGTGGAGTGAGGCCGACCAGGCGTTGAGCATCAACATCCATATCGACCTTGAACTTCCCACTGCTGCGAGCGCCGTCGAGCGTTTCGTCCAGTTCCAGTGTGACGCGCCAGAATTCGCGGATCAAAATGTAACCCTCGCGCTCGAACAGGCTGCGTGCTTCTGCATTGCTACTGCTTACCTGGGCTTTCAAGTTCACTCGAACGTCTGGCAGGGCACCGCGCATCTGCTGGCGTGCGCGCTCTTCAACAAGGCGCAGCAGTAGAGTGCCAATACCGCGTTTGCGGTACTGCGGATGCACGCAGACGAAGTTGTAGAACTCCTCGTGGTCGCGATGCCACACACAACCAAACCCGGCAAATTGTCCTTTCTTCGTGACAATCACCCAGGCATCGGTTGCCAGGTTAAAGCAAAAGTTCTGCCAGTGAGATTGCAGGTCCTGTATCGTACTACTCGTATCCCCGACAACTCCTCCAACTCCATGTTCAGCAATGTCACAGACCGCAACCAGTTCGGTAATCGAGTACAAATCCTCAATGTTGGGTGTGCGCGCCAATAAATTTGTTAGTTGTACAGACATTGCCATTTCTCCGTTCTATGGCCTGTAGAGAAGGAGTGCATTGCTTCCGGCTTAAACCGTGATGGTTTGCGTGCTCAGTTCCACACCTGCACGCAACTCCTTCTCATATGCGATGTATATACGCGCAACGTGCATGCCGGCTCGTTCATAAAGCCGGGTTGCGCCGGTTAAGTTCTGTGAATCAACCCCTAAACCTACGGTATGCCTGCCGCGCCGGTAAAACTCACCGAAGGAATGGAGTAGGAGCGCCATGCCCAGGCCCTTGTGCCGCCAGGGACGCAACACGGCCAGGGTGTTTACCCAGCCAAGCTCTCCCTCGTAGCTACACAATGAGCATCCGGCCAGCTTCTCTCCATCAAAGGCCAGGAACCACAGCGATGGATCAAACGTTTCTCGCTCGACAGTCCAGTGCTTCCACTCTTCAAAGTCTCCCCGCATATGACCGAAGTGATCCTGGAACGCTTCATCAACGGTTTCGAAAACGGCGCGTTCATCTCCCGGTTGGAAGGTGCGAACGGTGACGTTCTCAGGCCATTCAGGAGCGGGTGGCATGTCTGACATATCAATTTCCATACGCCAGGAACGCCGTATCTCCTTGAAGCCCTGCCCCTCAAAAAGGCGCTTTGCCTCTTCATAGGAGCCGCCGGTGAAACTACTCAGTGTGACACGCACTTCTGGAGCCGCCAGGGGAATCTGTCGGCGCACCCATGCTTCAGCCTGCTCAAGCAGGTATTCGCCAACACCGCGACCCACATAGTCAGGATGTACACGCACGAGTGTGAAAATGCGCGCGTGCTCTCTCTGCTCCATATCGGCGTATCCAACCGGCTGACCTTCGGCTGAGGTGACTAGCCAGGCGTCACTTTCCAGGTTAAAGGTGGACATAATCCACAAGGTACGCAGGTCATCAAGTGTGATTTCGGGCCCACCCAACTCCGCGATTTCGCAGATCTCAAACAATCTATGAACCGCCTCCAGGTCGTCCATGGTTGGACGACGCATAAGAAAACTCTGCGGAAGTGTATCAATCATATCTGCCATGATATTTTCTCCTGTATCTATGATCTGCGCGGCGTACCTTTCTTCCGCTTGGCAAGTATCACCCCGTAGACGAAAGGCAGACCGCAAAGACACATGTTATCCATTTCTCTTCAGTTTGCCGGTGCGCTTCGCGTAGCGTTCAGCGAATCTGAAGATGTACACACTGACCGGAATGCTCACGACACCCGTCAGAATCAATGGCCATGTGTAGCTCCAAATCTCTGGTGACCAGATCACCTGGTTGTTCTGCAACGCAGCCCGCAAGCCCTCCAGTACATAGGTGGCCGGCGAGACGCTAGCCAGTGGCTGCATCCATCCTGGAAGCACACTGATCGGGTAGTAGACACCCGAAATCAGCAGCAGGATCGCACGTACGATGTACGACATCTGCGAACCACGCTCTGTGAAGAGCAGAGGTAACACTGCTGCTCCGATACCAAAGCCGATGAACGAGATGCTGCCTATTAACAGCATGAACGTCGCCGTTACATAGTTGGCATGACTCAGGTCGAGATTGAAGAACGCTGCCACAACGATCAGCTGTATAAAGGTGAACAGCAATCCATGGGCTACGGCGTACCAACAGCTGCCAATCAGGTGTGTGAAACGCGAGATCGGAGCCATAAAGGTATGCTCGATGGTACCCTCCCAGCGCTCGATGGTGATCATATCGGTCACTCCTTCAAAAGTGACGCTGAGGTACGACCAGACTGCTGTCCCAATGAGCAGGTAAAGCACCAGGTAATTGGTGTCAACTTTTGTATGAGTGAGTGCCTGCGCAGCCTTCCCAATGTAGGTCACGCTCATGGCGTTCACGATATTGTAGACCAGCCAGACCACTTCCCAGGCCCAGTAACGCTTGCTCAGGTTCCAGTTGCGCTCGAAAAAGGCGTAGGATGCACGCCCCTGGTGTAACAATGAAGACATTGCTTTAGTTACTCCCTATCTGTTACCCCTCATCCTCTTTCTGCGCTTCAAGCGCTTCGAAGGCTTTTTCCCAGCTTCCGTAGCGTTCGATGTCGGCATCAGTAATCAGATGAGCGGCGGTATAATGCATAAACACTTCATTCATGGTGACGGGCGTGGTGCGCTCCATACGCTCCGCAGCTGCGCGTTTGAGTTCATCGACTTCGCCCATGGCGACAATACGCCCCTGGTCGATAATGGCAACCCGATCACATAAGGCCTCAGCCTCGTCCATATCGTGGGTAGTAATCAAGATGGTCGCGTCGTGATCTTCGCGCAGTTGCCGAACAAAGGTCTGCACATCAATCTTTGAACGCGGGTCCAATCCCGTTGTCGGCTCATCCAGCAACAGCACGATGGGCGCGGTCAGAAAGGCGCGGGCAATGGCGACTTTCTGCTGCATGCCGCGTGACATATTCTCCAAAGGCTGGCCAATGCGATCTTGAGGGATACCCAGTCGTACCAGGATACTCCGAATCTTCGCTCGCGCCTCCGCACCCGGCATGTTATAGAGCCTCGCTGCGTAGAGGAGATTCTCCATCGGAGAGAGCTTCTTGAAGAACGAGGCCTCAACGCTCACACGGTTGATGATGCGCTGCACCATGCGTTCGTCCTTCTCAACATCGTACCCAAAGATGCGCACATATCCGGTATCCGGGATGAGCAAGGTCGAGAGTATGCGAATCAAGGTCGATTTCCCCGAACCATTCGCGCCCAGGATGCCCATGATCTCACGTCGCTTGACGCTCATGGTCACATTATCAACGGCGCGCACTTCGCGCTTCTCCTCCTCTTTCTGCACTCTTCCAGGCCAGCGAAACAAGGGTTTGGACTTTTTGAATATCTTTGAAACGCCCATAATCTCTACGGCGTCTTTGCTTGTGTCAATAACGATTGCTTGTGAAAGATTCATACCCTCAAGTTGTTGGATAGCCACGAGTTTTCCTCCTTTTTCAATCATCAAGTTGGTATTACGCTTAGCTTACGGCTTCCTCTTGATGTTTACATCGATCATGAGAACAGATGTGTACCTGTACCAGTGGACATAAAACTGTGACGCATTTTTGTCATCACCCCCATACATGACAAGGTTTGCCATTGTAGCAATCGTCTACAGCAATAGTACCTTGCTATTCATGACACCCGTTGTCAGCTTTTTCGACGTTTCCGTACATTTGTTCAAAACTAAGGTAACGAGTAAAAGACCAATAAAAAACCGTGGAACTGAATTTTCGTTTTCGTCAGTGCCCACGGCTCAGGTATCTCTTGAATTGTCACCTAGTCATCGTAGAAAGGTGGAGACCCCCTGGAAATGGGCATACTGCGGCCTTGTGCGAAGAAAACGATTGGCCCAGCAATATTGATAGTCTTAAGAAAGGCACACTCGATGCACAGCTTCACCATGCTGCCAGGCAGAATATAGCCATGAAGGGCAGAATCGTAGCGCAGTCTGGTCATATCGAACAGTCTGGTTTGATTAGCCATGTGGGCCTTTTCCTTTCTTTAGATTTGCTTGAGCGCTGCTTCAGGCATAAAGCCTGCGTTTTCTTGACAAGAGAAGAGATTGCGGCTGCAATCTCACTACACCGAGTATACGGGAAAACTTAGCGATTTGTCAAGGGTGATTTGCCTATGTAACAGGTTGTTAACCTGTACATTCGTCTACTACAAGAACGATCATACACATCTTTTTTTGGTGACGACTTTTACAGCGTATTTTCTTGGGTAGCCATTGAACTATTTGCGCGCTCTCTCCAATTTGGAGGTTGTCATATGTTCAAGGTGCGACGCCAGGATAGGCTTCCAGAAGAGCCTGTAGGCCAGCTGCGAGCCGGTATACACGAGAGAGGTATCAATGATGATCGCGATCAAGGCGTCTGGCATACCGGCTGTCAGTTCTCCTGCCAGGGCGCTTGTACAAAAACCCAGGATGAGCGCGGGCAGGAAAGAAGCCAGGAATTTGACCTGGCCTGACCAGTTGGGACGCATCGCCAACATCACTACTGGCGGCACGAGCATTCCAATGAGAAAAGGCGCTGTTTCACGCAGCAAATCCATGTTATTGATTTCCTTTCTGCTGTTCAGAGTACACTGTCTATTTCTTCTCGGACTGAAATCTCACTATCCAGGCGCCGTTTGTGTCTCCTTGACCAACGCCGCCCGAAAAAATGCCCTATGCTGTCAGGGAACCTGTGCAAGAAATGTGGGTGACGCAGGACATAAAGGAAGAGGCGTGGTTGCAATATCTTCCATATGCCCGGCAGTGCCTTTATTTCTCCGGTGCGGCGGGGATGCTCTGAGCTGGACGGATCTGCCCAACGGTCACGGACATAGATATCGCCCAGGCGTTCGATGGTGACAGCCTGCTCGGGTACGACCTCAGACAGGGCGTGGACATACTCATAGGGCGTCTGCGAACGTCGCAAGGAGATGCCTGCCCAGCTTGCCAGCAGGGACATACGCCCGAATATCTGCATGGGTATTCCATAGCCCCGGAACAGGCGACGCCACCACAGGCTAAAGTAGATCAGGCCTAAAAGGATCAGTAGCACGAGGCCAAGCAGTACAATGCCCACATTCCGGCGTACCTGTCCCTGGACATCCGTCTTTGCCTGCGTTGATGTAACTGTATTGCCGCTTCCATCTGAACTGGGGTCATGCGTCGGCTTGTGCACGCCACCCGTCGAATTTGAACCGGAGCCATTTGGATTAACGGTAGGAACGCCGGCCGTCGTATGAATTGGGCGAGTAAATGTAGCAAACGAGGCAGAAGGCTCAAAATTGACCCAGCCATAACTAGCAAAGTAAACCTGCGTCCAGGCGTGCGCATCGGAGCCGCGAACGACTAACTGGTGAGTCTTGGGATCAAGCTTGCCATTGGTATACCCCGTGACGACGCGCGCCGGTATGCCTAGCTCACGCGCCATGACCGCCATAGCTGTCGCAAAGTAATTGCAGAATCCACGATGCCCACTACGGAACAGGAACCAGGAAACCCCTTCCTGCCCTGCCGGCAAATTGATATTGGTATCATAGGTAAAGCCGCGCAGGTATGTTTCCAGGGCCAATACCTTGCCATACATGGTAGGTTCATTATCGGTGAGCGACTTCGCCGTGACCAGAATATTGTGATCAAGGTTGTTCGGCAGCTGCAGGTAGGTACTCAGTACATTGGGATCATAGTAACCCGCGGGCGGCCCCAGGTCGGGCTGATCAGGTTTGGGCACGAAGGATGGAGCGTCCTTCGGCAAGGGTACTGTTTTGAGCGTGTTCACATCAGCCGAAGAGACAAAGGACGTAACACTATAATGCTGTCCCGCCACCAGTCTGCCATTCGTACGTATCCATGCCACAATTGAGCCATCAGATCTCCTTGTGACTACCTCGGCCCCCTGGTCTGTCGAGGCAATCTGTGGCGATCCAAGCAAGTAGGCATTCTGTTCGCCGGGGGGATTGATCACATTTATTTGCTGGTGCACGGCGGTTAAGTCTACAGCCGTGTCATAAGCGGTAGCACCCGCTCTTAAGGAGGTACCATCAGTCCGTCCATTCGACCAGCTGCGCCCATCATAGTTACTATAGCTGAGTGTTTCGAGGTATTGATTGGGATCGTCGGTTTTGAGCGTAAAGACGATATCATCGTTCAGATTGGGATTGCCTCCCAGCACGAGCGTATCGGTGAAATTGCCATGATTGAGCGCGTTATAACCGCCAGTTACGGCAACCAACCTGTTCCATTCATTTTGAAGCTGCACCCAGGGATTATTATCGGCGTTCCATATTTGCGCGGAGGCATCATTGACATAGCCCCAGGGCATGAACCAGGTGAGAATCAAAATGCCAATTGAGACCAGCGCCCCGGCTTGCATAAATTCCCATCCCAGGTCATCCGAGCAGCGTAATCCCTGCCGCTTCCAGCGCACCGATGATTCATACAGGTTGAAGCGCAGCAGCAGCAGCAAGGCTGCAATGAGAAAAACGATCAGGAAAATGATATATCCGGGATCAATGTTACTCAGGTTAATCAGCAGCACAACTGCATTGGCAAGGATCATCAGCCAGGGACTGCGCGTGCGGTAGAGCAGCCAGGCGCTGGTGTAGGCCAGCAGAAAGCCCAGGGCGGTGATGAAGAAGAGGAAGATGGAATCGTCGTTGCTTGTCGATGCGCCGAACGCAACGATAAACCATTGATGCATGCTATCCACCAGGGCCATGATGCTGCCGCCCTTGTCCGCTCCCGCGGTCTGCCAGAATGCCAGCAGCAGACCGAGTATTATGGCGATTGGATGCATGAGCCATCGAGGCAAGAGCCGCTGTTTTGCAGCAATCAGGCCACCCACCAGTCCAAGCGCGGTTGTGAGTGTGAGAATGCTGAGGTGATCCACCCAACCCGCGGCCTGCACGCTCCAGATCGTACTATAGACGACTGTTACCAGCAAGAACAGCGAAAACCAGCCCTCCGCCAGCCTTAGATTGACATGCAAGAGCGTATTTCGTGGCTGCAAGCGCCCATTGCCGCCTGGGCCACTGCTATCTTTGCGCGGTTCGCTAATTATTCTTGACAGTCTATCAACAGATGCATCCTGCATAAGGGTTTACCTCCGCAGTGCAAAGCGTGCCTGGGGGTCTTTTTCGAGCGCCTCGGCAATGGACTCCTCACATTTGACACGCAGCACTGGTATGTTGGCGCCTTCAAGCAGAGCCAACGTATCTTCATCCGCGGGTGAATTTTCAAAGGAAGCCGCATCTAACCCAACCACAGCCACCTGCACACCTCGTCGCTGCAGGTGACGCACGCCGTCATGCCAATCACGTGACGAAGACGGTGTAATGATAATCGCTACAGTATTGCGCCCAAAATGGAACGCATCGAGAGCCAACGCCTCTTTCAAATCTGGACCTGGACCTGCCCGCACCACGGCGAGCATTTCCAGGACACGCTCGATCTGTCGATCACCGCGATCCAGCGAGAGAAACTCGCGGTGCTCGGCATTGACGATCATACCCAGAGACAGATCTTGACGCAAGAGAAAGGTAGCGATAGTGGCCGCGATGGTGACGCCGTACTCCTCGGTTGAATGTTCACCCTCGCCCGCCTGCATCTCATCGTGCAAGTCAAGAATGATCCAGGCATCCATTGCAGGATCGAGATCAAATTCCTTCACCATTAACTTATTATAATGCGCGCTGGAACGCCAGTGAATACGATTGAGTGCATCGCCCGACATATATTCACGAATGGTGGTAGCATTGGTGGTGGCTTGCAAGGCACGGCGCGAGGTGCGACCTCGCCCCGGCAGGCCGCCGCTAAAAAGGACGAAATTGCTAATCGGCAGCACGCGCGGTAACACCATCAGCTCGCGCTGCTCCGTCAGGAAAACACGCCTGCGGAACAGACCGAAAGGGTCACCACTGGTCGCCACGACGGGGCCCAGTTGGAAACGCCCGCGCTGCTTGCACAGGGTGCGTGCACGCCAGGTCGCGCGCTTTCGTCCGCCCATGCTCGCCACGTAACCGGCACGGTGGCCAGGCAGGGTCGAGCCGTCGGCGATCTGTACCCACAACTTGGGCAGCGCGCTGACATTGTCGAGCATCAGGCGTTCATCGAACGTTTCGCCAACCTGCACCCGCCCACTGCTGGCGGTGCGGCGAAAGATCATCTTGCGCAGGCTGTAGCGCGCCCACAGCCAGGAAAGAACCAGCAGGCTGAGCAGGACATAGGTCAGGATATAGAGCACGTGCCAACCGCTGCTGATGGCAAAAAAAGCCAGCAAGATGATGAGTATGATCGCTTGCCAGGGTCGCATAGATCAGCGCACCTTTCCACCACCGACCCACGCGCCGGGCACAGGTACACTCTGCAAAATTTCATCCAGAATGGCGGTTGAGGTAATCGAGCGTACACGCGCTGCGGGTGTAATGATGATGCGATGCGCCAGAGTCGGCTTTGCCAGCAGCTTGACATCATCTGGAATGACGTAGCCGCGCCCACGCATAGCCGCCAGCGCCTGCGAGCCTCGATAAAGGGAAAGCGATCCACGCGGGCTGGCACCCAGGTAGATGTTATTGTGATTGCGCGTTGCATTAGTGATGGCCACAATATATTCGCGAATGGAGGGATCAACATGGATACTGCGCACCTGCTGCTGAATCTGCACCAGCTCATCGGCGG
>Ga0209577_10006495_pt1 | contig 10809 bp, 13 predicted proteins | sample GraSoiAngelo_109_FD_185874 | JGI IMG/M metagenome (GOLD analysis project Ga0209577, IMG submission 185874) | Grasslands soil microbial communities from the Angelo Coastal Reserve, California, USA - 14_0903_12_20cm (SPAdes) (version 2) | ecosystem: Environmental > Terrestrial > Soil > Grasslands... | reverse complement strand
CGCCGGCCTTCTCGCCCACTTCGGCTGGCGCCGCCGGCGGCGCCGGGCGTGAAGGCGAAGCACAGCACAACCGTCGCTCTGGCCCTGGCGCTGGCGCTCGCCGCGTGCGGAGGCTCGTCACATCCAGGCTCAGGGGCGAAGGTCCCCGAGGTCGTGCCCGGGTCGACATGGCCGGGCATCTCCGTCACGACCGCCACCGAGTCCGTCGAGGTGCCGGTCGACGCCCGCCAGAACCTCACACCGCTGCTCGCCACCCGTCTGCTGGACCGTCCCGCTCCGCTGTCCGAGTACGGCCTCGACCACCCGCAGGCGGCGGTGAGCTATCGCGGCCCGGCCGGCCAGACCGTTGACGTCGACGTCGGCCAGCTCAACTTCGACCGCCACTTCGTGTACGTCCAGCGTCGCGGTCAGCCGGGCGTCTACCTGGTGCCGGCTGACACCCTCCGCCCGGTTCTCGCCCTCGTCGGGATCGACCTCAAGCCGCCCGAGTAGGCGCGCAGGGCCAGCACGCTCGCCTCGAGCGCACTGTTGAACGAGACCTCCGACAGCATCCCCGGCGCCGCGACCATGTCGCCGGCGAGGAACACGCCGTCGCCCCGTGCGATCGCCGGGCGGTCGCGCCAGGTCGTCCCCGGCGGGTCGAGGGCGCCGCTCTTGCCGTCGACCGCCGACCGCCGTCGCCACACCTCGCGGCTCCGCCAGTCGGGATAGGCGAGGTCCAAGGTCCGCTCGATGCGGGCCACGCCGCTGTCGAGGCTCTCGCCGGTCCGCAACCCGAGCTGGGCCTGGAGAAGGGAGTGCCCGGCCGGCGCCAGCGACGGATCCGGGGCCGTGAATCGCTCGACCCAACCGGCCTCGTCGAGGTCGGACACCACGAAGGGGTCGCCGGGCCGGGCCACCAGGCCGACATCGAGCAGGGCGGTGCGGGCGCCCTCCCACTGCAGGCTGTCGTCGCCCAGCAGGCGCCGGGCCGCGGGCAGGTCGGTGGCCAGGATCACCGGCGACGACGGCAGCGAGGCCACGTGGTGGCCGGTGTCGATGCGCACGCCGAGGTGACGGGCCCGGACGCCGAGGCCGTCGACCAGCGAGCCCCAGCCGCCCACGACATAGCGGGGCTTGGGCCGCACCTGGGTGACGACGCGCACGAGCCGTTCCCACACGAAGGCGGCCGAGAGCCGGCCCGGGTCGGCATCGAACGTGAAGACGCCCGCGGCCTTGGCCGCCAGGTCGGCGCTCTGGGCGCCGCAGTGCTCGGCGACCCAGCTCCGGAAGTCGCGGTCGACCGGTGCCTCGTGACCGGCCAGGCGCACGATGCCCAACAGGGCGGCCGGCGGTGTGCGCCGCAGCTGGCCATGGTTGCGAAAGCGGATGCCGCGTACCGGCGAGCGCGGTTCGTCGCCGGCCAGGCCGCGCTCGACGAGCCAGGTCCACGTCGGGCCGTCGTCGTAGATGACATGAGGACCGAGGTTGGCCCGGAACGGCCCCGCGGTCGTGCGGGCCCGTCCCCCGAGCTGGCGATGGGCCTCGAGCATTCGGACTCGGGCGCCGCCCTCGGCGCAGCTGATGGCGGCGACCAGGCCGGCGACGCCGCCGCCCACAACGGTGATCTCGTTCGTCATACGGGACAAGAGCGTGGTGAAGAGCTCCTGGTTCCCGGGGAACCTTCCGGGCTTTGGGCTACTCCTGGAGACGTGGAGGAGCTCGTCCGGCGCGCCCAGCGTGGTGACACGGACGCCATGAACGCCCTCCTCACCGAGATCGCTCCGTACGTCGGCCGCATCTGCGGCGCCGTCGCCCTCGGCGCCGGCGAGGACGCCACCCAGGAGGCGCTGGTGGCCATCTTCCGCAACCTTCCCAGCTTGCGAGACGCCGTGGCCCTGCGCGCGTGGGCCCGGCGCATCGCCGTACGGGAAGCGCTGCGGGCCGCCGGAGCCCGCCGGTCGGTACCGGTCGACCCCGCCACCCTGGAGGCGTCCATTGCCGTTCCCGACCTGAGCACCGACGTCGACGTCCGCACCGTGCTTGCATCCCTGGACCCCGTGCACCGGGCCGTTCTCGTGCTGCGCCACCTCGACGGGCTCGATGAGCAGGAGATGGCGAGCGTGCTCGACGTCGCCCGAGGCACCGTCAAGTCCCGCCTGCACCGCGCTCGGGTCGCATTCAAGGCAAGGTGGTCCGCATGACAAGGTGGTCCGCGTGACGAACTGGCCCACCGTCGAGCTCCGTCCCCTCGATCGCCTGCGCGTGATGGCGCGCGTGCTGCCAGGCGTATGGATGGAGGAGCGGATGATCGACGCCCCCTTCGATGAGGTGTGGGGCTTCGCCAGCGACCTCGAGCGGGCGCCGGAGTTCGACACCGACCTGCACTCGGTAAAGATCATGTGGCGGGCCGAAGACCGCATGAAGATCAAGGTGCGCGCCGACGTGTTCGGCGTGGCCATGCCGCCTGTGCCCGTCGCCGTCGAGATGCACGAGGGCTGGTGCTGGATGCACTCGCCGCTGTACGTCGTGGGCATGGCCGCTGCCCCCGAGGGTGACCGCACCCGGTTCGGACACCTCGAGGGCGTCCCCCTTCACGGACCGCCCTCCGTGCAGACCCTGCAACGCCCCATCGCGTGGGTGTCACGGCGCCGCCACCGCCGCCACATCCCCCACGACATCGACGGCATCGAGCGGTCCCTCGGCCTGCGCCGCTGACCAAGCACTAGATTCGGGCGCGAAGTGGGCGAGTACGCGCATCCCGATGCACTGGTCGAAACGGACTGGCTGGCCGACCGCCTCGACGATCAATCGATCCGCGTGATCGAGGTCGACGAGGACACGACCGCCTACGAGAAGGGCCACATCCGCAACGCCGTCGGCTGGAACTGGTTCGAGGACCTGCACGCCAAGCCGCGGCGTGACTACATCGACAAGCAGGGCCTGAACAAGCTCCTGCAGCAGGCGGGTGTGGGCCCGGACACGACGGTTGTGCTCTACGGCGGCAACAACAACTGGTTCGCGGCGTACGCCTACTGGCTGCTCCGCTATCTGAGCTTCGACAAGGTCAAGCTGCTGAACGGCGGGCGCAAGAAGTGGGAGCTCGAGAGCCGCGAGCTGGTCACCGAAGTCCCGACGTACAAGCCCACGAGCTTCAAGGTCAAGGGCAGCGTGCGCAAGGACTTGCGGGCGCTGCGAAACGAGGTCCTGAAGAAGGTCGGCAAGGTCCAGTTCGTCGACGTGCGCTCACCCGAGGAGTACCGCGGCGAGCTGATGGCCCCCGCCCACCTGCCCCAGGAGCAGGCTCAGGTGCCGGGCCACATCCCCGGCGCCGCCAACGTGCCGTGGAGCAAGGCCGCCAACGAGGACGGCACGTTCAAGCTGGCCGACGAGCTCAAGGAGCTCTACGGCGGGGCCGGCGTCACGCCCGGCGAGGAGATCATCGCCTACTGCCGCATCGGCGAGCGGTCGGCCCACACCTGGTTCGTGCTCACCGAGCTCCTCGGCTACGAGGGCGTCGAGAACTACGACGGGTCCTGGACGGAGTACGGCTCACTCGTAGGTGTCCCGGTCGAGCGCTGAGGTCTTGCTGAGGCAGTGACAACCGAGGCGGTCCCGCCGCCCGCGGAGCCACTCGTCCCGCCGTCGACGCGCACCGTCGGTGTGTCGCCGTGGCCGATGTGGGTCCTCGGCCTCGTCATCTTCATCGACCAGGTCGACCAGAACATCCTGCGGGGCGTCGTCACCCCCCTGAAGCACGACCTGGGCATCGGTGACCTGCAGATCGGCATCCTGCTGACCGCCTACACGATCGTGAACGGGTTGATCACGGTTCCGGCCGGTTACCTGGCCGACCGGTGGAACCGCACCCGGACCATCGGCCACACCGTCGTCGCCTGGTCGGGGCTCACGGCGTTGACGGCCGCCATGCCGACCTATGGGTCGCTGCTGGCCATCCGGTCGGCACTGGGCTTCGGGCAGGCCGTCACCGAGCCGTCGGCCGCCAGCCTGATCGGCGACTACTACCCCCAGGAGCAGCGGGGCAGGGCGTTCTCGGTACAGCAGTGCCTGCTGCTGGCGGGCATCGGCGTGGGCATCGGGGTCGGCGGCGTCGTCGGCGCCACCCTGGGCTGGCGGGCGGCCTTCCTCATTGTCGGCACGCCGGGCGTGCTGATCGCCGTCGCGATGTACCGGCTGCACGAGCCGGCACGGGGTGCCGCCGACCGCCTGCACCTCGGGCTCGACCCCGAGGACCACGAGCAGGTCGAGGTCTCGCACGGCTTGTTCCAGGAGGGCTTTCGGACGTTCGTGCGGGACCTGCTCGTCGGCCTCAGGGCCGACGCCCGCACGATTCTCCGCATCCCGACGATGCGCTACGCACTGGTCGGGGTGTCGGCGCTGCTGTTCACCATCAACGCCATCGGCGCCGCCCTTCCACAGTTCTACGAACGGGACCTCGGCGTCGAGAAGGGGGCGGCCGAAGCCTTGGTCGGCGTGCTGGTCGTCGCCGGCGGGATTCCCGGCGTGATGCTGGGCGGGCGCTTCGCCGACCGCTTCATGAATCGCGTCCGGGGGGCGCGCATGGCGATCCCCGCCTACTGCCTGCTCGCCGGGAGTGCCCTGTTCTTCTTCTCGTATCTGTGGGTGCCGTTCGGCGTGGCCTTCCCTCTCGAGTTGGCGGGCGTCTTCGTCACGAGCATGGCGATCCCCGCCCTGCGGGCGGGACTGACGGACGCCGTCCCGGCCAACCTGCGTGGTGCCGGCTTCGGGTTCTTCAACCTGGCGTCGATCGTGTTCGGCGGCATGGCGCCCCTGCTCGTCTTCGGTATCTCGCAAGCGACCGGCGACCTGCGCATCGCCTTCCTCGTGTGTTCGCCGCCGATCTTCGCCGGCGCCCTCGTCTTGTTGCGGGCCCGTGACCACCTCGACGAGGACGCGGCCCGCATCTTCCAGGCCATCCTCACCGCCATGCAGCAGCAGCAGGAGCAGCAGACATGAGCACGTTCGTGTTCCGGCTCGTGGCGCCCCGCCCCACGTTCGCCCTCGACATGACCGACGAGGAGCGGGAGATCATGGGCCGCCACGCCGCCTACTGGCAGCCATTGGTCGAGTCCGGTCAGATGGTGGTGTTCGGACCCGTCCTCGACAGCACGGGGTCGTGGGGTCTCGGCGTCGTCGAAGCCGACGACGAAGACGAGCTCCGGGCCTTCGCGGCCGGCGATCCCGTCGTCGTCACCGGCACGGCCACCATCGAGATGGGCAAGATGCTCGCCGGCTACGTCCGCCCCCGCTGACCGCATCGCACCAGTGGATTCAGCTGAAGCTGAGTCCACGCTTTGGACCGTTGGAATGGCTGTTGGAATCGGCCAAAGCGGACGCGATCACGACCACTCGAGCGGTTGAAACACAGCGGACCCCGGCGCGGCGCGCCGGCGGAGTCAGCCGCGAGTGCCGACCGGGGCGAGGTTGGCGAGGAGGCGGTCGGTGGCGGCGGTGATCTCGTCGACGGCGGCCCCGAAGATGGCCTCGTTGGCCTTGGAGGGCTTGCGGTAGCCGCTGATCTTGCGGACGTACTGCAGGGCGGCGGCGCGCGTGTCTTCGGACGTGACGACGGCCTCGGTGCGCAAGGTCTTGATGCTCCGGCACATGGCCGCCACCCTACGGGCCGGCTGGAGCAAGGGCGGCGCGCAGGGCATCGAGCCGGTCGGGCACGGCCCGGTACCAGATCCAACTGCCGCGCTTGTCTCTGTCGACGAGCCCGGCCTCGAAGAGCACCTTGAGGTGGTGGCTCACCGTCGGCTGGGATTTGCCGATCGGCTCGACGAGGTCGCACGCGCAGACCTCGCCGGCGGGCTGGGAGGCGATGAGACTCAGCAACCGCAGGCGGGCGGGATCGGCGAGGGCATGGAAGCCTCTGGCCAGCTCACCGGCGGCGATGTCGTCGAGGGGCTCGACGAGCACCGAGCAGCACTCGTCGAGGACGGGAAGCGACTTCTTGGCCACATACCATATTGACACTCATCGATGAGTATGGCAACGTATCGACGTTCGCCGATATCCGGGGAGGCCCGATGTCCCGAGTGCAACTAGCCCTGAACGTGTCCGACCTCGACAAGGCTGTGGACTTCTATTCAAAGCTCTTCGCAACCGAGCCGGCCAAGCGCCGGCCCGGCTACGCCAACTTCGCGGTGGCCGACCCGCCGCTGAAGCTGATCCTCATCGAGGGCCACGGCGGGCCTGCCAGCCTCAACCACTTGGGCGTGGAGGTGGCGTCCACCGACGAGGTCGGTGCCGCGCAGGCCCGCCTGTCGGGCGAAGGCCTGTCGACGGCGACCGAGGACAACGTCACGTGCTGCTACGCCGTGCAGGACAAGGTCTGGGTCGACGACCCTGACGGCGCGGCGTGGGAGATCTACACGGTGCTCGCTGACGCCGACGCGATGAATTGCTGAGGGCGCCGGGAGACGCGCTTCCGCGCAAGGCGCTCGCCGAGTTCGTCGGCACCGCCTTCCTCCTCGTCGCCGTCATCGGCTCCGGCATCGCCGCCCAGCGACTGTCGCCGAACGACACCGGCCTCCAGCTGTTCGAGAACGCGGCCGCCACGGCCGCTGCTCTGGTGGCGGTCATCCTCGCCGTCGGTGCCGTCTCCGGCGCCCATCTGAACCCGGTGGTGACGCTGGCCGACCGGTTCTTCGGAGGCCTGTCCAACACCGAGGCCGGCGTGTACGTGGCCTCGCAGCTCGCGGGCGCGGTGACGGGCGCCGTCGTCGCCAACCTGATGTTCTCGCTGCCGGCCGTCGAGCTCTCCACCAGGCACCGGAGCGGAGGTGGCCTGTGGCTGGCCGAAGTGGTCGCCACGCTCGGGCTGCTACTCGTGGTCTTCGGCGTCGTCCGATCGGGTCGAACGAGCGCGGCGCCGTTCGCGGTCGGTGCCTACATCGGCGGCGCCTACTTCTTCACGTCGTCCACCAGCTTCGCCAACCCGGCGGTGACCGCGGCTCGCACTCTGTCGAACACCTTCGCCGGGATCGCATGGGAGTCGGCGCCCGCCTTTGTCGTCGCCCAGCTCGGCGGGGCGACGCTCGCCGTCCTCATGATCACCGCTCTCTACCCACGGGTTGCCGACGTGGCGGCCGCCGTCGTCGTGCCCCACGACGAAGCCCAGCTGTGAGGGAGATTCGCGAGATCGCTGTTCAGCCGGCGCCCAGGTAGGAGCTGGCCAGGGCTTCGCTGTCGCGGAGCTCGCTGGGTTCGCCGACGAACTCGATGCGTCCCTTGGCGAGGACGTAGCAGATGTCGGCTAGGCGAAGCGCGTACGTGAGGTACTGCTCGACGAGGACGATCGTGAGGCCACGCTGCCGGAGCTCGTTGACGCTCTCGAAGAGCTGCTCAACGATGCGGGGCGCCAAGCCCATCGAGATCTCGTCCATCAACAGCACCCGGGGGTTGCCGAGAAACGCCCGCGAGAGAGCGAGCATCTGCTGCTCGCCACCGGACAGGGTGCCGGCCCGCTGCGACAGCCGTTCGCGCAGCCGGGGGAAGGTCTCGAGCACCGTCTCGATGCGCTCCTGGCGGTTCTCACCGTTCTCGCCGTCGGTCCCGGCCCGAACGCCGATCTCCAGGTTCTCGCGCACGTTCAGACCCGGAAAGATGCCGCGGCCCTCGGGAACAAGGGTGATGCCCCGGCGGGCGATGTCGTAGGCGGAGCGATGGTCCAGCCGTTGGCCGTTGTACATCACCTGGCCCCGCCACACGGGCAGGGTGCCCGAGATCACCCGCAGCGTCGTGGTCTTGCCGGCGCCGTTGGGACCCAGCAGAGCGACGACCGTTCCCTCGGGCACACCGATCGTCAGGTCGTGGAGGACCTCGACCTTGCCGTAGCCGCTGGTGACTCCGTCAACCTCGAGCAGGGGCGGCATCGCTCACCTCCTCGTCGGCGTCCTCGTCCTCGTCTTCGGGCAAGCCGGCCGCCTCGGCGCCGAGGTAGGCGGCCCGCACCGCCTCGTTGCGGCTGATCGCCGCCGGCGCTCCCTCGGCGATGAGCTTGCCGAAGTCGATCACGTAGATGTTGGTCGACACCGCCATGACCAGGTCGACGTCGTGCTCGATGAGCAGGATGCCGATTTCCTCGTCGACGACATCCAGGAGCACGTTCTGCAGGTTCTCGGTCTCGTGGCTGTCGAGGCCGCTGCCAGGCTCGTCGAGCAGCAGCACGCGCGGCTTGGTGCACAGGGCCCGACCGAGCTCGACCAGCCGCAGTACGCCGGTGGGGAGATCGCCGGCCACCTCGTCCCGGGCCCACGCCAGGCCGAGGCGATCGAGGGTGTCCTCGACGAGGTCGATGACGTCGGGCTCGTCGGGGTGGCGGAAGCGAAGAGCTCCGCGGAACACGCGACCGGGATTGGCAGCTTCGGCGGCGACCTGGAAGTTCTCGAACACGGTCATGCCCGTGAACGCTTCCAGGCGCTGGAACGTGCGCCCGAGCCCCAGCCGCGCCCGCTTGTGGGTCGCCATGTTGGTGATGTCACGGCCCTCGAGCGTGACCTTGCCGGCGTCGGGCTCGTCAAGCCCGGTGAGGCAGTTGAACAGTGTCGTCTTGCCGGCGCCGTTCGGACCGATCAGCGCGGTGATTCGGCCCGCGGGGACATCGAGCGAGACGTGGTCGACTGCGAGCAGGCCGCCGAAGCGTTTCACGACCGAGTCGGCTTGGAGAAGCGTCATTCTTGCTGCGCCTCCTCGAGCACGCGCTCGCCGAACTCGGAGAGCACCGGTTGTGGCCGGCCTCCGTTGGTCGACGCCACGGCGCCGTTGGCGCTGCCGTTGAGTGCGACCTGCTCCTGCGCGGTGGCGAACCGTTCGAGCAGCACCTTTGGCGTGCGCAGCCAGTCGGCCAGCTTCTGGAGCATGCCCATGATCGAGCCGCCCGGCAGGTAGCCGATGAGCAGGGCGCCGAGGGCGATGAACGCCGGCGCCACGTCCGACAGGCCGAAGAAGGCGAGCAACACGAGCCCGGCGGCGCCGACGACGGCACCGCCGAGGGAGCCCACCCCGGCGACGATGAGGGCGACAAACCACAGCAGGCTGCTGCTGATCGGTTCGAACTGGGTCGTCGGCGAGAAGGCGTGTGCCTGCTGGGAGAGAAGAGCGCCGCCGATGCCGGCGATGAACGCGCTGGCCCCGAAGATGAAGAGCTTGTAGGCGCGTAGGTCGATGCCGATCGACTTGGCTGCGGTCTCCGAGTCGCGCATGGCCGCCAGGATGCGGCCGAGGCGGCCCTTTCTCAGGTTGTTGGCGAGCAGCACCGCAAGCGCCACGCAGACGAGCTCGAACCAGTAGAAGGCCTTGTCGCCGTTGAGGGAGAGGCCGAAGATGCTCGGACGGTGGACGGTCAGGCCGGCGCTGCCCTTGGCGAAGATGTTGCTGACGAACACCAACGTGTAGGAGAGGATGCCGATGGCCAGTGTGGTCAGGCCGAGGAACAGGCCTTTGCGTTTGAGCGCGGGGTAGCCGGCGATCAAGCCGACGAACACCGCGACGACCGCGCCGATGAGCATGGAGGGGATCACAGGGATCCCGAAGGAGTTGCTCACCCGCACGGAGACGAACGATCCCATCCCCGCGAAGGCGGCCTGGCCCAACGTGATGTGACCGCTGAACCCGGTGACCACGACGATCGACACGAAGATCACCATCAGGGCGAGCATCTGCTGGCCGTAGGCGATGTTGATGTCGTTCAGCAGGAAGGGCAGGAGCACCAGGGCCAGGCCGACGACGAGGGTGACGACGCGCGTCTCCACGCGGTGCTTGGTCGACCCGCCGATCGACCGTGAGATCAGTCTGCTGACGCCGGCGCCGGCGTCGCCGACCTCGTCGAGGTGACGGTAGATGAGCAGGGCGGCGAACAGGATCAGCACCGAGAGGTTGGGCTTGAGGGCGGCGATCGTCTCCGTGAACCAGTGAGGCCAGTGGGTGTGGAGGAGCGGCGACACGGTCGGGTTGAACTGCGTCAGCAGGCTCTGCAGCACGCCGAGGAGCAGCACGCCCGCGGCCACCGCCACCGGGATGCTCACCAGGCGGGCGACGACCGCGATCGAGAACGTCTCGACGACCAGCAACGTCAGCCGGACGGGGTCGAGCCCGTCTGGGGCGAGGAGCACGCCCGTCAAGCCGGCCAGCGCGGCGCCCATCGCCCAGGAGAACGCCGCCACCCGGTTGGAGTTGATGGCCGCCAGCTCCGACAGCTCGCGGCGGTCGACGACGGCACGGATCTTGGTGCCCAGATGGGTGTAGTGGAAGAGCAGGTAGAGCAGGATGCTGACGACCGCCACCATGATCACGACGGCGAGGCGGTCGGCGCCGATGGTGACGTTGCCGATGACGTGGACGGGCTTGTTGCTGACCAGCTGGGGGCCGTGGCGCTCGGTGCCCGTCCAGATCTTGAGGGCCAGGCCCACGAGCAGCAGGAACACGCCGAGGGTCGCCACCAGCTTCTCGGAGGTCCCCGCACCCCGCCGCTGGAGAGGACGGAAGATGACCCGCTCGAGGATGAGCCCGATGCCGGGACCCACGATCAAGAGCGTCACAGGGGCGGCGATGGCCAGGCTGATGTGCCACTCGGAGTTCATCTGCCACAGGATGTACGCCACGAACATGGCGATGGCCCCGTGGGCGAAGTTGAAGATGCCGGTGGCCTTGTAGGTGAGGACGATCCCCATCCCGGCCAGCGAGTAGATGCAGCCGGTGCCGATGCCAGCGAGGATCAGCGAGAGCCAGAACTCCATCGCCTAGGCCCCGACGTGCCTCAGGCCCGGCTTGATGCGGTCTGTGGTT
>Ga0209577_10006492_pt1 | contig 10810 bp, 8 predicted proteins | sample GraSoiAngelo_109_FD_185874 | JGI IMG/M metagenome (GOLD analysis project Ga0209577, IMG submission 185874) | Grasslands soil microbial communities from the Angelo Coastal Reserve, California, USA - 14_0903_12_20cm (SPAdes) (version 2) | ecosystem: Environmental > Terrestrial > Soil > Grasslands ... | reverse complement strand
CCTCTCCGGCATCGGGACGGCGCGCTTCCTCGTCTGGACGATCGCCGGCTGCGTCGTCTGGTCGACCGCCGTCGGCACTGCCGCGTACTACGTCGGCGAAGCGGTCGTGCGCCAGGCGTCGGTCGGCGCCGGCGTGGCCTTCGCGGTCGTGGTCGCCTTCGTCGGCATCCATCTCCTGCGGCGCCGTGTGCAGCGGGCGTGACGCACTTCATCACGCAGCACGGTCTCCCGCTCCTCTTCCTCGTCGTGATGATCGAGTCGTTCGGCGTGCCGCTCCCGGGAGAGACCGCCCTCATCCTCTTCGGCGTGCTCGCCTCGGAGGGGCACTACAACATCGCGGCCGTCATCGCGGTCGCCGCGGCCGGTGCGATCGTCGGCGACAACCTCGGCTACTGGATCATCGGGCGCTGGGGCGGCCGCGAGCTCTTCGAGCGGTGGGGATGGCTGAAGCGGTACTCGGACCGCGTCCTGCCGCGGGCGGAGGAGCTGATGGCGAAGCACGGCGGCAAGACGGTCTTCTTCGGCCGCTTCATCACCGTGCTGCGCTACACGGCGGCCTGGATCGCCGGGCTCGGGAAGATGCACTGGCTGCGCTTCCTCTTCTGGAACGCGGCCGGCGGCATCTGCTGGGCGACGCTGGTCGGCCTCGTCGCCTACTACGGCGGCAAGTCGGCCGCGGACGCGATCCAGCGGTACGGGATCTATGCCTTCGGCGGAGTCGCGGCCATCCTCGTCCTTGGCTGGCTCGTGGCCCACTTCGGCAAGCGCTGGATCGAGCGCCGCTTGTAGAGAGGAAACGGCGCCCTGCCGCTGAAATGACTTCGGGCAATGCTGGCTGCACTCGTCCGCTGCCTCGAGGAGCGAGACCAGACGGAGGGCCACGGTGCGCGAGTCGCAGCCCTGGCCGAGCCGGTCGCTCGCCTGCTCGGCTGGAGCCCCGACCGCATCGCGGTGCTGCGGCACGCGGCGCCGATCCACGATGTCGGCAAGCTCGTCGTCCGGACCGAGGTGCTCCTCAAGCCGGGCAAGCTCGACGACCACGAGCGCCTCGAGATGCGTGTGCATCCTCGTGCTGGGGCATCGCTCGTTCTGCCGCTGCCGAACGCGCGGCACGTGCTGCCGTACGTATTGCTCCATCACGAGCAGTGGAACGGCGAGGGCTACCCGTGCGGTCTGCGCGCGACGTCGATCCCCGTCGAGGCGCGGCTGCTCGCCGTCGCCGACGCGTTCGACGCGATGACGTCGGTCCGGCCGTATCGCGCGGCGCGCTCGCACGCGGAGGCGTTCGTCGAGCTCGAGAACGGCGCGGGGTCACAGTTCGACCCCGGCATCGTGGAAGCGTTCCTCGCGGTGTGGCAGGGAGAGGCATTGCCTGTGGCCGTTTGAACGTGCTCCGCACTTTCGAACGATGAAGGGTCCGCTTCGCTTACGAGCGTCGGCGCAGGTTTCGTTCTGCGCCCACGGTCGTGCCTTCGGCAGGACCGTGTGCTGCTCCGGCCCTCTCGAACGCTTCGCGTCCGCTCGTGTTAGAGCGCGGCCCAGATCTCGAGCTTTTGCCGGACCCGGGAGATCACCTCGTCGGTGAACTCGGACGTGCCGAGGTCGCCGCCGAGGTCGGGCGTCCGCGCACCGGCGGCCACCGCCTCGAGGCACGCCTCGCGCACCGCGCGGCCGGCACGCTGGCCCGCGTCGCCCGCGTGCGAGAGCAGCGCGCCGCCGGCGAGGATCATCGCCATCGGGTTCGCGACGTTCTTCCCCTCGAGCGACGGGGCCGTGCCGTGCGCGGCTTCGGCCATGATCGCCGCCGGCTCGAAGTCCTCGTCGAATGCGACGAGCAGCGACTCCGATCCGGCGATCGAGCCGAACAGCGGCAGCACAAGGTCGGAGAGGATGTCGCCGTCGCGGTTGAGCGCGGGTATGACGAGCGGCTCACCGGTCGTCGAGAGCAGGAGCGCAAACGTCGCGTCGATCAGCTGCGGCTCGTACGGGACCGTCGGATGGCGCTCGGCGGCGGCGTCCATCTCCTCCTTCAGCATGCCCTCGTACGTCGGGCTGACGGTGTACTTCGGCCCGCCGAACACCTTCGCGTTCGTGCGCTCCGCCTGGCGGAACGCGAACTCGGCGACCGCGCGGCAGACGCGCCGCTCGATGCGCTCCGTGCGGAACGCGACCTCGTCGTCGCCCTCGCCCTCGCGCCACTCGGTCGCGCCGTACGCGTCGCCGACCGCCATGCGCACGATCGAGATCGGCGCGTACACGCCTGCCACCGGCACGATGCCCGGGATGCGGCGCCCGGTGCGCACGATCACCCTGCCGCCGATCTCCTCGCGCAGGATCCGGTTCGGGGATCCGATGTCGCCGCGCCCCTCGGGCGTGACGGTCGCCGCCTTCAGGCCGAGCCCGTGCTCGCGGACGGCGACGGCCGCGTCGTAGACGATGCCGTTGCCGCTCGCCCGCCGGCTCGCCAGCGACAGGTCGAAGCGCGGGAACTCGAGCTCGATCCCGATCACGTCGGGCGCGAGGACCCGGAGCGCCTCCTCCAGCAGCTCCTGGCCGGTCTGGTCGCCCTCGAGGACGACGATGACGTTGTCGTCGCGCATCGGCGGTGAGTCTAGTGCCGTTCCTCTGGGGAGATGCCCGCCCGAGTCGGACGCAAGGGATCGTTTCGCTACCTCGACGCGCACGGACGCGAGATTCAAGACGCGGCGACGCTCGAGCGCATCGAAGGCCTCGCGATCCCACCGGCGTGGACTGACGTCTGGATCGCGGCTCGCCCGCGGTCGAAGCTCCAGGCGACCGGGTACGACCGCGCGGGGCGGAAGCAGTACCTCTACCACCCGGATTTCCGGGCGGCGCAGGAGCGCGCGAAGTTCGAGCGCCTCGTTCGCTTCGGCGAGCGGCTCCCGGCGCTGCGCACGGCGATGGTGGAGCACCTCGACGTCGACGAGCTCGACCGTGACCGTGTCTGCGCGATCGCGCTGCGGCTCATCGACCTCGGCTGGTTTCGCGTCGGCAACGATCGCCACACGCGCGTGTCGGGGACGTACGGGATCACGACGCTGCGCAAGCGGCACGTCTGGGTGCGCGGCCATCGCGTCCGGCTCGAGTTCGTCGGCAAGGGCCGGTCGCAGGTGCGGACGTCACTCGTCGACGACGAGCTAGCGGCCGCGATCAAGGAGCTTCTGGCCGTCCCCGGCCGAGGCCGCCTGTTCCGCTACGAGTCCAACGGCAACGGGCGCTGCGACCTGACGAGCCGCACGCTGAACGAGTACGTGTTCAGCGCGAAGGACTTTCGGACGTGGGGTGGGACGCTGCTCGCGGCCGTCGCGCTCGCGGAACGGCCGGGCGGCGGGAAGGCGGGCGTGTCGGCGGTGATGCGCACGGTGGCGGAGCGGCTCGGAAACACGCCCGCGGTTTGCCGGCAGTCGTACGTCGCGCCGGCCGTCATCGAGGCGTATCTCGAAGGAAGAACCCTGGCGGATTTCCGGCCTCGCCATTTACGGAGACTCGGCGCCAGGCAAACAGGCCTCGAGCCGGAAGAGGCAGCTCTCTTGGAGCTCCTGAATTTCCGCTAGTTTTACCGTCATGGCACGCAAAACCGTTCTCGTATGCGACAACTGCGGCAAGGAAGTCGACGAAGGAAAGGGCGCGATGCTCCGGGTCACGTACACGGACGCGCGCCGCGGGTCGAAGCAGGCCGACCTCTGCGACGACTGCGCAGGATCGTTGCCCGGCCGGGCCGTCGCCCGCCGCGGCCGCAAGCCCAAGTCCGCCACGACCTCCTAAAAAGCACCGTCGGAAACCGCCTCTAGGATGGGGCGGTGCCGCTCAGCCTGATCGCTGGGCCTGCGAACGCAGGCAAGGTCGAGTCGCTGCTCGACCGGTATCTCGCCGCACTCGAGCGGGAGCCGGTGCTCATCGTGCCGAACCGGTCGGACGTCGAGCGCGTGCAGCGCGAGCTGCTCGCGCGACGGCAGGCGCTCCTCGCCGGCGACATCGGGACCTTCGACGACGTCTTCGAGCGCGTCGCGTACGCGGGGGAGGGCGCAAGGCCGCTCGTGTCGCAGGCGCAGCGCGCGCTGCTCGTCCGCCGGGTCCTTGCGAACGCGGAGCTCGATCGCCTCGCCGCGTCGGCCCGCTTCGGCGGCTTCGCCGACTCGCTCCAGCAGGCGCTCTCGGAGCTCGAGTCCGGCATGCTCGACCCCGAGGATCTCGACGGCGATCTCGCCGCGCTCCATGCCGCGTACCGCGCCGAGCTCGACCGGCTCGAGCGCTGGGATCGCGACCTCCTTCGCCGCCGAGCGGCGGAGCGGCTCCAGTCCGAGCTCGACGCGTGGCACGGCGAGCCCGTGTTCGCCTACGGCTTCGAGGACCTCACGGGCGCCGAGTGGGCGCTGCTGGAGGCGCTCGCCGGCCGCACTGACGTAACGGTCTCGCTCCCGTACGAGCCGGGCCGTCCCGCGTTCGCCTCGCTCCGGCGCACAGCGGAGGATCTCGCCCGCCTCGCAGGCGCGCGGATCGAGGAGCTGCCGCCGCGCTGGGGTGAGACGGCGCAGCCCGCGCTCGCCCATATCGAGCGCGGCCTCTTCGACGACACGCCGCCCGCGCCGGTGCCGATCGACGGCGCCGTCCGCTTCTTCGAGGGCGCGGGCACGCGCGGCGCGCTCGAGCTCGTCGGGGAGGAGCTGCTCGCGCTCCTGCGCGCCGGCACGCCCGCCGAGCGCATCGGCATCGTCTGCCCGAGCATCGAGCGCTGGCGCGCGCCGCTCGACACCGCACTCGGCACCCTCGGCATCCCGTGCGCGATCGACGGAGAGCTCCGGCTCGGGCAGACCGCGTTCGGGCAGGCGCTCGGCGCGTTTCTCCGCTTCGCATGGCTCGGAGGAACGCGCGGCGACTTGTTCACCTATCTGCGCTCGCCGTTCTCCGGCGTTCCTCGTCACGCGGTCGACTTCGTCGAGGGCCGCCTGCGCGGCCTCGCGGTGCAATCGCCGGAGCGCGTCGTCGAGGAGGCCGAGAAGCTACGCGGCTCGCCGCTCCCCGCGCTCGAGGAGCTTCGCGCCGCCGAGGATCCCGTTGCCGCCGCGCGCGACCTGACGGCGCGCATGCTCCGTTCGGCCTACGGGCTGGAAGCCCCGCCGGTCGGGGAGTCGTCGCGCCTCGACCTGCGCGCGTACGAGGCGATCGCCCGTCTCCTCGCCGAGCTCGTGCGATGGCAGTCGCTCGCAGGCGAGCTGTCGCGCGACGACGTCGTCGCGGCGCTCGATCGGCAAACGCTCCGGCCGATGCGCGGCGACGAGCCCGGACGCGTCGCCGTCGTCGACCTCATGCGTGCACGTACGCGCCGCTTCGACGTGGCCTTCGTCCTCGGCGTCGAGGAGGGCAGCCTGCCGCGCCGCGGATCGTCGTCGCCGTTCCTCGACGACGACGCGCGGCGGGAACTCGACGAGCGCGGCGCCCGGCTCGAGCGTCCCGACTCGGTGAGCCGCGACCGCTACCTCTTCTACACGGCGTGCACGCGCGCGTCCGAGCGGCTGTACCTCGTGCGCGAGGCGGCGACGGACGACGGCGCGCCGCGCGAGGCGAGCCCGTTCTGGGACGAGGTGCAGTCGCTGTTCGAGGCTGACGACGTGCGCCGCTGGACACGCCGGCGGCCGCTGTCGGCGCTCACGTGGGCTCTCGAGGACGCGCCGACCGAGCGCGAGCGGCTACGCGCGCTCGCGGCGCTCGCGGCGCATGACTGCGACCAGGCGAATGCGCTCGCGCGCGCCAACGGGTGGGAGAGGAAGCTCGACCGCGCCACCGCCGCGCAGCGGCGACCGACGAAGCTCGTCAGCCCGATCGTGCTCGAGCAGCTCGGGTCGCGCACGACGTTCAACGTCACCGAGCTCGAGCGCTTCGCCGACTGCTCCTCCGCGTGGTTCATCGACCGTGTCGTCGATCCCCGCTCGATCGACGCCGAGGTCGACCCGAAGCTCCGCGGCTCGGTCGCGCACAGCGCACTCTTCAAGTTCTTCACCCGCCTGCCGAAGGAGCTCGGCGTCGAGCGGCTCGACGAGCGCGTGGAAGACGGCGCCGTGCCGCTCATGCGCGCGTGCCTCGACGAAGCGCTGCGCGGCGTGCGCATGGAGATGACGGAGATGCAGGCGCGTGAGCTCGACCAGACCTTGTGGCGCGACCTGGAGGCGCTCGTCCATGAGGAATGCGGCAGTGAGCTCCAGCTCGTCCCGCGCCGCTTCGAGGTCGCGTTCGGCAGCGAGCGCGCAGCGCCGGAGCTGCAGCGCGGGCTCGATCTCGGCGACGGCATCAGCCTCTCGGGGAAGATCGACCGCATCGACATCGACCCGTTCAGCGCGCGCGGGATCGTGCAGGACTACAAGTCGGGCAAGCACGCGCACTCGGCGGTCGAGATCGAGAAGGAGCTGCGGTTGCAGATCCCGCTGTACATGCTGGTGCTCCGCGACCTCGTCGGCATCGAGCCGCTCGGCGGCGTCTACCGGCCGCTTGCGGGCGAGCGGCGTGCGCGCGGCCTGCTGCGCAAGGCGGAGGGGGAGACGCTCGCCGGCTACGTGCGCACCGACTATCTCGACGAGGACGCGTTCTGGACGCTCGTCGCGGGCGCGGAGGAGACCGCACGCAAGCTCGCAGGACGGATCCGCGCGGGCGACGTCGAGCACGATCCTCGCGGCGGCGAGTGCCCGCCTTGGTGCGACCTCTGGCCCATGTGCCGCGTGGAGCGCGCATGAACGAGCAGCAGCTCGCTGCCGTGGAAGCCACCGGCGAGGTCTTCGTCTCCGCCGGCGCGGGGACGGGGAAGACGGCGGTGCTCGTCGAGCGCTTCGTCCGCGCGGTGTGCGACCAGGGTCTCGACGTCGACTCCATCCTCGTCATCACGTACACGCGCCGCGCCTCGGGTGAGCTGCGCACGCGCATCCGCGCCGAGCTGGCGAGGCGCGGGCGACACGACCTCGCGCGCGAGCTCGACGGCGCGTGGATCTCCACCATCCACGGCTTCTGCCTGCGACTGCTGAAGACGTATCCGTTCGCTGCCGGCCTCGACCCGCGCTTCCGCGAGCTCGACGAGGCCCAGGGGGCGGTGCTGCGCAGCGCCGCGTTCGAGCGCGCGCTCGCCGAGTTCCTCGCGGCGGGTGAGCCTGACCGGCTGCAGCTCCTCGCGACGTACGGCGCCGCCGGGCTCCGTCGGATGCTCACGGGCGTCTACGAGACGCTCCGCTCCGCCGGGCGCGAGCTCGTGCTCGGCATGGGCGACCGGCCCGAGCTGGCCGAGCGGGTGGCCGAGCTCCGCGAGGCGGCGTCCGCGCTGGGCGGCGAGACGGCTGCGCAGTTGCTCGAGCTGCTCGACCGGGACACGCGTCCGGACCGCCTGCTCGACCTCTCCGGCTTCCGCGTGCGGGGTGACCGCGGCCTCGTCTACGAAGAAGCGCGCCGCGCTGTCGAGCAGGCGGCGCTCGATGCGGCCGCGGCCCGCGACCGTGACCTGCTGCAGGAGCTGCTCGAGGGCTTCGCGCTCGCCTACGCGGCCGAGAAGGCGCGCGAGTCGGCGCTCGACTTCGAAGACCTGCAGCTCGAGGCGCGCAACCTCCTGCGCGAGAACGAGGACATCCGCGCGCGCGAGTCGCTCCGCTTCCGCTCGATGATGGTGGACGAGTTCCAGGACACGAACCGCCTCCAGTGCGAGCTCATCGACCTGCTCGCAGCAGGCGGCGCCGAGATCTTCTACGTCGGCGACGAGTTCCAGTCCATCTACGGGTTCCGGCACGCCGACGTGCGCGTCTTCCGCGACCGTCGTGCGCGGGCGGAGCAGCTGCTGCCGCTGACGCTGAACTACCGCTCGCGGCCGGAGGTGCTCGCCGCGGTGAACGCGCTCTTCGGTTCGCACTTCGGCGACGAGTTCCAGCCGCTCGCCGCGGCGGCGGAGTTCCCCGACCCGGTGTTCGGCCATCCCGTCGAGCTGCTCGTCACCGAGAAGGCTGCGTACCGCGACACCGGCGTGCACTGGCGGCGCGCCGAGGCGCGCGCCATCGCCACACGTGTGCGTGAGCTCGTCGACGGCGGCGTCGCCAACGCCGGCGAGATCGTCGTTCTCTTCGCAGCCGGCACCGACGCCGAGGTCTACGAGCAGGAGCTGCGCCGCGCCGGCCTGCCGACGTACCGCGCCACCGGCAAGGGTTACTTCGGGCAGCAGCAGGTCGTCGACCTGCTCGCGTACCTGCGGTTGCTGCAGAACCGCTACGACGACCGCGCGCTCGTGAGCGTGCTCGCGTCGCCGTTCGTCGGCGTCTCGAACGACGCGCTCGTGCTGCTGCGCCGCGCCGCGCCCCGGCGTCCCCTCTTCTCCGGGCTGGAGAGGTCGCTGCCGCCTGGGATCTCCGACCACGACGCGCGGCTGCTGCGTGCATTCCGCCAGCGCTATGACCGGCTCGCGACCGCGCTTCCGCGGATCTCGCTCGAGCGGCTCTGCGAGCGCGTCGTCGCCGAGCACGACTACGACCTCGCCGTGCTCGCGCAGTGGGACGGCCGCCGCCGTTACGCGAACATGCGCAAGCTCGCTCGGCTCGCGCGCTCGTACGAAGAGCTGCGGGGCCCCGACGTCGACGGCTTCGTCCGCTTCGTCGAGGAGCAGGAGGCGCTGGGCGCGCGCGAGCTCGAGGCGGTCGCGGAGGAAGAGGGAGCGGACGCCGTGCGCCTGCTCACGATCCACGCAGCGAAAGGGCTCGAGTTCGAGGTCGTGATCGTCGCCGACGCGGGCCGCGACAAGGCGCCGCCGTCGGCGGAGGAGATCCTCGCGCTCTCCGACGGCCGCTTCGGGTTCCGCGTCGCCGACCCGGTGACGACGAAGCGCCGCGGTGCATTCGATTACGAGGAGGTCAAAGCGACGCGGCAGGAGGAGGAGACCGCCGAGCGGCTTCGCCTCTACTACGTCGCAATGACGCGTGCGCGCGATCGCCTGATCGTGTCGGGCGCGATCGATCGCGAGAAGGCGGCGGATGCCTCCACGCCCATCGGCTGGGTGCTGAATCGCCTCGACGCCGGCGCCGAGCTCGACGCAGCCGGCGACGCTCCCGTCGAGCTCGTGCGCGGAGACGCACGCCTGCTCGTGCGCGTCGACCGCTTCCGCGAAGCCGACTGGGCCGACGCGCCCGTCCCGGAGCCGGAGCCGGGCCAGCTGGAGCTGTTCGCGACGCTCGAGCAGGCCGTCACCGCGCTCGCGCCGGAGCTGCCGCCGCTCGCCGCCCTGCCGGAGCCTCCGCTCCACCGGGTGCGGCGCCTGTCGTTCACCGCGCTCTCGACCTTCGAGCAGTGCTCGTACAAGTACTACGCCCGCTACGCGATCGGGATGAAGGAGCTGCCCGTCGCGGGGACCGGCGAGGCCGAGATGTCCGCGACCGAGCTCGGCAGCAGGGTGCACGAGCTGCTCGAACAGCTCGACCTCGCCGACCCCGCCCCGCCGGACATCGAGGACGACCGCATCCGCGCGTTCGTGTCCGCGTACTCCGAGTCGGAGATTGCGCGGCGCGTCGCCTCGCTCGTGGGCGTGACGAAGGAGCGGCCGTTCACCTTCGAGCACGACGGGGTCCTCGTGCACGGGTTCCTCGACGTCTTCCACCTCGAGGGCGGGCGCGCGCTCGTGCTCGACTACAAGACGAACCTCATCGGCGAGTCGACACCGGCGGACATCGTCGAGGACGACTATCGCCTCCAGCGGCTCGTGTACGCCCTCGCGTGCTTCCGCGCCGGCGCGGAGGAGGTGGAGGTCGTCTACGACTTCCTCGAGCGCGCCGACGCGCCCGTCTCGACGACGTTCACGCGCGATCGGCTGCCGGAGCTCGAGCAGGAGCTGTCGGCCGCGATCGCGCAGATCCAGGCGGGCGAGTTCCGGCCGACGCCGAGCGAGTTCGCCTGCGCCGGTTGCCCGGCGCTCGGTCTCGTCTGCGCCGGCATGCGGCTGCGCGAGCCGTCGCCCGAGTTCGCCGCGAGTGCCGCGTAGTTACGTTGCCGAGGCCCGTAAGCACGTCGGGCCGAAGCGTGCGCGCATCCGGCCGATCATCGAGCGGCTCGCGATCGAGCATCAGGACGCGGCGATCGCGCTCACGTTCCGGAGCCCGCTCGAGCTGCTCGTGTCGGTGATGCTCTCGGCGCAGACGACGGACGTGAACGTCAACCGCGTGACCGCGACGCTGTTCGAGAAGTACCACGCGCCGGAGGACTATCTGGCCGTGGCGCCGGAGGAGCTCGAGCGCGACATCTACGCGACCGGCTTCTTCCGGCAGAAGGCGAGGTCGCTGCGCGGGACGATGCGGATGCTCATCGAGGAGTTCGACGGCGAGGTGCCGGCGACGTTGGAGGAGCTCGTCCGGCTCCCGGGCGTGGCGCGGAAGACGGCCAATGTCGTCGCCGCCGAGCTCGGCCGCGCGCAGGGCGTCGTCGTCGACACGCACGTGCGACGGCTTTCGCAGCGGCTGGGGCTGACGAAGCAGGAAGATCCGGTGAAGATCGAGCGCGACCTGATGAAGCTCGTGCCGCGCGAGGACTGGGCGCGCTTCCCGCACCTGCTCATCTGGCACGGACGCCGGGTGTGCGACGCGCGACGGCCGCGGTGTGAAGACTGTGTGGTCGATGACCTCTGCCCGTCGAGCCGCGTCTGAGCTGCACCCGGCTACGCGCGGCTTCGGGCTCGCCGCCGACGCGTACGAGCGCGGCCGGCCGGACTACCCCGCCGACGCGCTCGCGTTCCTCGTGGAGCGGCTCGACCTCCGCCCCGGCCGGACTGTCGCCGACCTCGCCGCCG
>Ga0209577_10006491_pt1 | contig 10813 bp, 11 predicted proteins | sample GraSoiAngelo_109_FD_185874 | JGI IMG/M metagenome (GOLD analysis project Ga0209577, IMG submission 185874) | Grasslands soil microbial communities from the Angelo Coastal Reserve, California, USA - 14_0903_12_20cm (SPAdes) (version 2) | ecosystem: Environmental > Terrestrial > Soil > Grasslands... | reverse complement strand
AGTAGACGCCCGAGATGCCGAAGCGGAAGGCGAGAAAGCCGATCACCACGCCGAGCAGCACGCACAGCAGGATCGCCACCCACAGCCCGGCCCACGGCCCGATGCCGTAGTGAAAGAACAGCGCGCCCGCAGCGTACGCACCGACGCCGACGTAAAGCGAATGGCCGAGCGAGAGCTGGCCCGCGAAGCCCATCATCACGTTCCACGCCTGGCCGCTGTAGGCGAAATAGAGGATGAGAGTGGCGAGCGAGATGGCGTACGCGCCCGCGAAGTGGGGCAAAGCGAGGAGGCTGACGACGAGCAAGGAAAGCAGCGCGGCCCTGCGGCTCAAGACCGTTTCCCCAACAATCCCTGAGGACGCAACAGCAATACCAGGATCAGCAGGCCGAAGCTGAACATGCTTTTGGCGGAGGGCGCGATAAAGAGACCTGCAAGCGCCTCCGAGACGCCGATCAGCACTCCGCCGAGCAGCGCGCCGCCCATCGAGCCCAGGCCGCCGACGATGACAATGACGAAGGCGAGCAGCGTGTACGCCGGGCCGAGCGAAGGCGTCACTTCGACGAGCAGCACCATCGCGCACCCGGCAACCGCGACGCATGCCGCGCCGACGCCGAACGTGAGGGCGTAGAGACGCTTGACGTCGAGGCCGACGACCTTCGCGCCGAGGTAGTTGTCGGCGCAGGCGCGGATAGCCTTGCCGGTCAGCGTGAAGCGAAAGAAGGCAAACAGCGACGCGGAGGCGAGCACGGCAGCTCCAGCCGCGTAGACGCGCGCCTTGTCGATCAGCAGCTTGCCGACCTCGAAGGATTCGAGCTGATAGCTGACCTGCACGTTTCTCGCGTCCGGTCCGAAGATCATCAGCATCGCGTTCACCATCACGATTGCGACCGCGACCAGCAGCATGAACTGGGAATGCTCGGGCCGCGTGATGAACGGATTGATGAGGCCTGCCTGCAGCACGTAGCCGAAAACGAAGAATGCCGCGGCGATCGGCAGCATGGCGACGAACGGGTCAAGCCCGAGCGCGGCGAACAGGACGGTCGCCGCGTACATCGCGATGGTCATCATCTCGCCGTGCGCGAAGTTGACTACCCGCACCACGCCGAAGATCACCGACAGGCCGAGCGCCATCAGGCCGTACACCAGGCCCGTCAAAACGCCGGAGACGACTACGTTGAGGACTAGATCAAGGGGCAACTACGCCTTCTTATAATACGGTGCCGGGAACACCGGCTTCGCCTCCGCCGCATTTGCCGGCAGCACCACTTTCGGGATCAGATCCAGGTTCTGCACGCACGCCGAGCCGATGCCTTCGACCTGGCCTTTCTCGTTGAACTTGATCGGGCCGCCGAGCGTCATCTTGCTGGTGATGTGGGTCTGCCGGATCGCGTCGGCGAGCGTCTTCGGCTCGGTGCTCTTCGCGCGCCCGAAGGCGTCGGCAGCCGCCAGGATCGCCTCGAAGGTGAAACCGACGTTCAGGCCGTGGAACACCAGCTTTTCCCTCGGGTTGCGCTTGAGGAAGGCTTTCTCGACGGTCTTGGTGAGCGGCGCGTTCGGGTTGTACCAGGGCACGTTGGAGATCGAGTACTCGGAGAGCCTGCCGAGCGTCTTGAAGTATTGCTCCTCGTACATCCCTGGCGAGCCCGGGCTGACGATGCCCATCGGGTTCCAGCGCTGCTTCACCATCTCGCGGCGCAGGAGGATGGCGTCGTTCAGGCGGCAAACCAGCAGCAGGAAGTCGGCGTCGGTCGATTTCGCCTTCGACAGCTCCACGGTCAGGTCTTTCGCCGCCGGGTCATAGGTGATCGTGTCGATGATCTTGAACGGCAGCTGCGTCAGGCGCGGCATGAAGGCGCCGATGCCTTTCGCCATCGCCTGGCCGAAGGTGTCGTTGACGTGCATGAAGACGGCGCTGCGCGGCACGCTGTTGGTCGCCTGGAGGAGCTCGCCGATCAGAGCCAGGCCGTTGCGCACGATGTCGACGGCGGTCTGGAAGTTGCGGAACACGAACTTGTAGCCCTGCTCGGTGATCTGCGGCGCGGCGGCGATGTTGACGATGTAGGGCACGCCGCGCTGCTCGGCGACCTGGGCGATCGCGGCCGACTGGCCCGAGTCGAAGGCGCCGACCAGCACGTGCGCGCCTTCCTGGATCAGGCGCTCGGCGCGGGTGCGCGCCGTATCGACGCTCGATTCGGTGTCGGCGTTCATCAGCTCGATGTCGACGCCGAGTATCCCCTTGATGACCTCGGGAGCGAGGTCGGCGCCTTTCTGGCACGACTGCCCGATGAAGCCGAGGTAGCCCGAGCGCGGCAGCAGCACGCCGACGCGCAGCTTCTGAGCCTGCGCGTGGAGGATCCCGAACGGCGAAACTGCCGCGGTCGCGCCTGCGGCGGCCAGCGCCTTGTTGAATTGACGGCGTTTCATGCATTTTCCTCCCAGGGGGTCCGGTATTCTAAGCGACCGATGCGGCCCTATCGCAAGGTTTCCCTCGGTCCCCGCGACGTGGTGGTCGAACGGCGGCTGGATGGAACCATCCATCTGCGCTCGCCTCACGTTCTATCCGACTTTCCAACCAAGCTTACCGAAAGGCTTGAGCACTGGGCGGGCTGCGCGCCCGAGCGCGTGTTCCTCGCGCAGCGCGACGCGCGCGGCGGCTGGCGCACGCTGACTTACGCCGAGGCGCTCGACAAGGCGCGGCGCATCGGCGAATGCCTGTTGAGGAAAGATGTTTCCATCGAGCGGCCGATCGCCGTTCTGTCCGGCAACGATATCGAGCACGCGCTGCTCGAGCTCGCCGCGCTTTACATCGGCGTCCCGTATGCGCCCATTTCGCCCGCCTATTCGCTGCTTTCGTCGGACTTCGGCAAGCTGCGGCAGATCCTCAGGTTGCTGACGCCCGGCCTGATCTACGCCGCCGACGCAGCCTACCGGCGCGCGATGGACGCAACGCTTGCCGGGGACATCGAGGTTTACAGCCAGAGCAGCTTCGGCGAGCTGCTGCGATCTCCCGCAACGCGCGCGGTCGACGCGGCGCACGCGTCGGTGGGCCCGAACACCATCGCCAAGTTCCTTTTCACCTCTGGTTCCACTGGAGCGCCGAAGGCGGTGATCAACACGCAGCGCATGTGGTGCTCCAACCAGGAGATGATCCGCACGGCGCTGGCGTTTTTCCGGGAAGAGCCTCCGGTGATCGTCGATTGGGCGCCGTGGCACCACACCGCCGGCGGTAACCACGATTTCGGCCTGGTGCTCTATAACGGCGGCTCGCTCTACATCGACGAGGGCAAGCCGATGCCCGGCGCGATCGAGACGACGGTGAAAAATCTGCGCGAGATCGCGCCGACGTGGTACTTCAATGTGCCCAAGGGCTACGAGGCCTTGCTGCCGTATTTGCGTTGCGACGCGGATCTGAGCAAAAATTTCTTCAGCCGGCTCAAAGTGCTCTGGTTCGCGGGCGCCGGCGTTTCACAGCCGGTATTCGACGAAATGAAGGAGCTTGCCTGCCGTAGTTGCGGCGAGGCCGTCGCGTTCCTGACCGGCCTGGGTGCGACCGAGACCGCGCCGATGGTGCTTGCCCGCGTGTGGGAAACCGACGACGCGGAGAACATGGGCTTGCCCGTGCCTGGCGTGGAAATAAAGCTCGTGCCGCTCGAAGGAAAATTCGAGATGCGGGTGAAGGGGTCGAATGTCACGCCGGGCTATTGGCGGCAGCCGGAGCTGACTGCGCAGGCATTCGACGAAGAGGGCTTTTATCGTCTCGGGGACGCCTTTACGCTTTGCGAACCGGAGCAGGGCCTGGTTTTCGCAGGACGCATCGCGGAAGACTTCAAGCTCGCCACCGGCACCTGGGTGCACGTCGGGCCGCTGCGCGCGCGCTTCATCGAGTACTTTGCGCCGCTCGCGCGCGATGTCGTCATTACCGGCCACGGTCGCGACGAGCTTGGAGTTCTGATTTTTCCTGCCGTCTCCGGAGGGCACGAGGAATTCCAATCCCGTCTGAAGAGCCTCTATGAAAAAAGCACCGGCAGCTCCCGTCGGATTGCGCGCGCCATCGTGCTCGAGGAGCCGCCCTCGCTCGATGCCGGCGAGATCACGGACAAGGGATCCATCAATCCGCGGGCGGTGCTCGCCAGGCGCGTCGCCCTGGTGGAAGAGCTCTACAGCGATTCGCCGAGGGTCTTACTGCCATGAATCTCGAAAACCTCATCGCCATCGACGTCCATACGCACGCCTGGAAGTCGGCGCTGCAGATCGACGATACCCCCACCGACTCGCAGGAGGCGATGGGACGCTACTTTCGCTACACGCCGCAGCACCAAAGCGTGCCCGAGATGGCGCAGATGTACCGCAAGCTGAAGATGGCCTTCGTGGTGTTCACCGTCGACGGCGACAAGGGCGCGAGCCGCAAGATCACGAACGAGGAGATCGCCGAGCTCGCCCACCAGCATGGCGACGTCGCGATCCCCTTCGCGAGCATCAATCCGCACCGCGGCAAGGACGGCGTGCGCGAGGCGCGGCGGTTGATCGCGGACTTCGGCGTGAAGGGCTTCAAGTTCCACCCCTCCGTGCAGGAGTTCTTTCCCAACGAGCGCACGGCTTACCCGCTGTACGAAGCGATCGCCGAGGCCAAGTTACCGGCGCTTTTCCACACCGGGCAGACCGGCGTCGGTGCGGCGACGCGTGGCGGGGGTGGCATCCGGCTCAAGTACTCGCACCCCATGCTGCTCGACGACGTCGCGGTCGATTTCCCGGAGATGCCGATCATCCTTGCGCATCCGTCCTTCCCTTGGCAGGAGGAGGCGCTGTCCGTGGCGACGCACAAGCCCCAGGTCTACATCGACCTTTCCGGCTGGTCGCCGAAGTACTTCCCGCCGATCCTCGTGCAGTACGCCAATACGCTGCTCAAGGACAAAGTGCTGTTCGGCTCGGATTACCCCGTGATCTCGCCCGAGCGCTGGATGGAGGAGTTCGACAAGCTGCCGATCAAGCCGGAAGTGCGGCCGCTGATCCTCAAAGTGAACGCCGCACGGCTGCTGAACCTCTAAACTGGGCAATGCCGGTTCATACCGAGATCAAGGAAGGCCGCGTCCCGGTCAAGGTCTATACCGGCGAGGTCGAGTCGGTTGCGCGGCAGCAGCTCGTCAACATTTCGACGCTGCCCATCGTGCACCATCACGTCGCGGCGATGCCTGACGTGCATTTCGGCATCGGCGCGAGCGTCGGCTGCGTCATCCCGACGCTGCGCGCCATCATCCCCGCGGCGGTGGGCGTGGACATCGGTTGCGGAATCATTGCCACGCGCCTTTCGCTTTCGGGAAACGATCTGGACGAAGCGCCCCTGAAGAAAGTCTTCAGCCAGATCGAGCGCGATGTTCCCGTGGGCTTCGACCAGCACGGCGAGCGCGACGCGCGCCTCGATGCCGCGAGGCCTTTCAAGAGAAAGCTCTCGCAGATGCTCGAGAAGCACCCAGGGATCGGCAAGCGCATCGGCAGGCACTCGAGCTGGGCGCACCAGCTCGGCACACTCGGCGGGGGCAACCACTTCATCGAGGTCTGCCTCGACGAGGCGGACCGCGTGTGGGTGATGCTGCATTCGGGTAGCCGCGGTATCGGCAATGCGATTGGATCCTATTTCATTGAATTGGCAAGAAGAGATGCGGAGCGAAATCAGATTCAGCTGCCAGACCGCGATCTCGCGTATTTCCCCGAGGGCGCGCAGCACTTCGACGACTACGTTGCGGCGCTCGGCTGGGCGCAGGACTACGCGCGCGCGAACCGCGCCGAGATAATGGACCTGGTGCTCGAGGCGATGCGCCGGCACCTGCCGTCGTTCGAGGCCACCGACGCGGCGGTCAACTGCCACCACAACTATGTCGAGCGCGAGTTCCACTACGGCGAGCACGTCTGGCTGACGCGCAAGGGCGCGATCCGCGCCCGCCGGGGCGAGCTCGGCATCATTCCCGGCAGCATGGGCGCGCGAAGCTACATCGTGCGCGGCAAGGGCGCCGCCGAGAGCTTCGAGTCCTGCGCCCACGGCGCGGGGCGCCGCATGAGCCGCAAGGCGGCGCAGAGGAAATACGGCATCTCAGACTTGATTGAACAAACCCAGGGGGTGGTGTGTCGGAAAGACAAAGGCGTGCTCGACGAGATCCCCGGCGCCTACAAGGACATCGACGAGGTGATGGCGAACCAGGCGGATCTCGTCGAGCCGCTGCACACCCTCAAGCAGGTGCTGTGCGTGAAGGGATAGCCCGACTCACGCTCGTGCTCGGCGCGGTCATGGCGACCGGGCCGCTCGCGCTGGACATGTACCTGCCGGCGCTGCCGACGCTGCAAGTGGAGTTCGGGGCGAGCGCCGCGCGCGTGCAGCACACCGTGTCGGCTTATCTCTTCGGCATGGGGCTCGGGCAGCTCGCGTTCGGTCCCCTCACGGACCGCTTCGGGCGCAAGCGGCCGCTCCTTGCCGGCCTCGGCATCTTCTCGCTCGCGTCGGCGGGCTGCGCGCTCGCCCACAGCATCGACAGCTTCGCGCTGCTGCGCTTCGCCCAGGCGCTGGGCGGCTCGGCGGGCATGGTCGTCATTCGTGCGGTGATCCGCGACCGCTTCGACGCCATCCAGTCGGCCCGCGTGCTCTCGCTCATGATGCTGGTCATGGGCGTCGCGCCGATCCTCGCGCCGCTCGCCGGCGGCTGGCTCCTGGTCAGCGGCTCCTGGCACTGGATTTTCTGGGTGCTCGCCGCCTATGCGCTGCTTTGCGTTGCGCTGGTCTTCTTTTTCCTCGAGGAGTCGCATCCGCCGCGATCGCGCACTGCCTCCCTGGGGCATGCGCTCGCCAGCGTCCTGCCGCTGACGCGCGACAGGCTCTTTCTCGGGCCGAACCTCGTGTTCATCGCAGCGTTCGGCGCCTTCTTTGCCTATCTTGCCGCCGCGCCGTTCGTCTTCATCCAGTTTTTCCGCGTGCCCGCGGAGCAGTTCGGCTGGTATTTCGGCGCCAACGCGCTCGGCTTCATCAGCGTGTCCCAGCTCAACCGCAGGCTGGTCGCCGGACGCGGGCCGCGGCGAGTGCTGGGCTGGGGCGTATACGTCCTCTGCGCGGCGGCGGCGATGCTCCTCGTCTGTGCGCTGACCGGTCTCGCCGGCTTCGCAGGGGTGTTCATGGCGCTCTTTCTCGCCGTCGCGAGCCTCGGGCTCGTCGCCTCCAACGCCTCGGCGGTCGCCCTGGCGCCTTTCGGCGATCGCGCCGGCGGGGCGTCCTCCCTGCTTGGCTCGAGCCAGGCGCTGACCGGCGTCGTGGCGAGCGCCGCGGTGGGCTGGATCCACGCGACAGGCGCCTTACCGATGGCGCTGGTCGTCGCCGCCTGCGCTGCGATATCTTTCGTCTCGTACGCGCTGCTGGTCAAGAGCGTAAGGACCTCTCCATGACCTCGTTCCACCGCCGCCGGCTGCTGGGCGCCGCTCTGGCCTTGCCTTTTGCAGGCAGCGCGTTTGCGCAATTGACTTGCGGTCGGCTCACGGCACGCCAGACCGAAGGGCCCTTCTTCAAGACCAGCACGCCGCAAAGAAACTCTCTGCTGGAGAAGGGCGACCAGAACGTGCTGGTAGTGAGCGGGCTGGTCCTTTCGGCGCAATGCAAGCCGGTGGCGCATGCGCTGCTCGATTTCTGGCATGCCGACGGGCTGGGCGATTACGACAATCAGGGTTTCCGCTACCGGGGTCACCAGTTCACGGATGCGCAGGGACGCTTCCGCCTCGAGACCATCGTCCCGGCGGAATATCCCGGGCGCGCACGGCACATCCACGTGAAAGTGCAGGCCCCCGGCAAGCGGGTGCTGACCACGCAACTTTATTTTCCCGGCGATCCGGGCAATGCGCGCGACGCTCTGTATCGTGCGGATCTGGCGCTGCGCGTGCAAAAGCCAGGTGAAAGCGCGTTCGACTTCGTGGTCGAAGCGTGAGGGGCATCGCGCTGCTGGTGGTTTTCGCGCTCGGCGGCTGCGCGAGCGTCGAGCCGATCAAGGCGTACGAAGGCCCCGCGCGGCGTGACGCGGAGCTCGCGATCGTCGAGGGCGCTTTTGACCGTGATTTAGCGAACGCCTCCGATGTCCGGATTGCCGGCATAGACGGCGTGAACTATGCTGGACTGAGGTATCAGGCGAGGATGCTCCCCGGGCAGCACACGGTGGTGATCGGGGACCGCTCGCAGCTCGGATCGAAGGCGCAGGAGCAGTTCTGTGCTTTCGATCTCGATATGGCGCCTGGCTGCGCCTACCGCCCCTATCCGCCGAGCTATCCGAGCCCCGCGTTCCTGCGCGGCGCGCAACCGGAGTGGCAGCTGAGCGTCGCCATGCAAGTGACCGTCCGGTGCCCCGACGTCTCGGCCGATATCCGCGTGCCGGCGGACTGTGCCGCCAGCCGTGCGGCGCTGGCTCAACGCCGGCCGTCGTACCAGACGAAGCACTGATCGCGCCGGCGCAGCGTGCGGCCGGCGCTTGCGCAGGTCCTGAGCAGGAACGCGAGGTGCTCGCGCCACGTGTAGAGGCGCACCTTGCGGTCGCTGGTGTGCAGCGGGTGGCGGTGGAGAATCACCACCGTGCGACCCTTGCGCCGTGCCAGGCGCTTCAGCCCGCGGAACAGGTCGATTTCCTCGCCGGCGTAGAGCTGCTCGTTGAAGCCGCCCAGCTCCCGGAACGCAGCCGCTTCACAGAAAATGAAAGAGCCCGCCGCCCACCGCGTCATCCTGCTTATCGCGTTCCAAAGGGCGACCCATCCGCGGGCTGTAGCCGCGCAACCCGGGAACTCGAGCGTTGCGCCGCCGGCAAGGCAACGGCCCCCTTGCATCGCTTCGGCGGCCTCGGCGAACAGTTCGCGGCTCGGATAAGAATCCGCGTCGATGAAGATGAGCCATTCACCCGCGGCATGAGCGGCGCCCTTGTTTCGCGCACGCGCGATCTGGTTGACGCGCTCGAAGACGACGCGCGCGCCCGCGGCGCGCGCAATCTCTGCCGTGCGGTCGTCCGAATTGTTGTCGCAAACGATCAGCTCGGCCGGCCAGCCGCGCTCGGCGAACGCTTCCATCGCGCAGCGCGTGCTGCGGAGCGAGTCGGCAAAAAGCCGCTCCTCGTTGAAGGCCGGAACGACGACCGAGATGCGCACGTAAGATTAGTAAAGGGCTGTCGCCAGCTTTCTACGGTACTCCGAAACCAGGTCGGGTTCACCTGCCGACAGGGTAAAAAGTGTGAGCAATTGCCTGCGCGCCTCGCCGTCGCGCCAGGCTTTGTCTCTTCGTACGATCTCGAGCAGCTCTTCCATGGCCTCGCGGTAGCGCCGAGCGCCGGCATAGAGCTGCGCCAGCTTGAGCCGCGCCTCGTGGTCTTCCGGATGGGCAGCGAGCTTCGCCTTCAGCTCGTCTTCGTTCGCGCCGGAGCGCGTGAAGCCTACCGCGGCGCGCAGCGCCTCCAGCCGCGCATCCCAGTCGATGTTCGGCGGCACCTCGGCCAGCAGCTTTTCCGCGTCGTCGACACGCCCTTCCTTGATGAGCCTTTCCGCGCGGTCCATGACCTCGATGAAGGGCGAGGGCAGGGCCCGCTCGATGAAGGCGCGCACCTGCGATTCCGGCAGGGCGCCGAGGAAGTGCGCGAGCGGCCTGCCGTCGCGGAACGCGAACACGGCGGGGATCGAGCGTACCTGCAGGGCCTCGGCGAGCTCTTGGTTCTCGTCGACATTCACCTCGACGAGCTTGAAGCGGCCGGTGTATTCGCGCTCGAGCTTTTCCAGCACCGGGGTGAGCGCGCGGCACGGCGCGCACCACGGCGCCCAGAAGTCCACCAGCACGGGCAGCTTCGCCGACGCCTCGACCACCGCTTGCTGGAAATTGCTTATGCCCACGTCCATGGCATGGCGAAGTTGGGGGCGCAAGGTGCGATAATCAACTCTTTTCCGCAAGCGGCAAGCCGATGACTTACGTCGTCACCGAAGACTGCATCAAGTGCAAGTACATGGACTGCATCGAGGTCTGCCCCGTCGACTGCTTCTACGAGGGCGAGAACATGCTGGTGATCCACCCTGACGAGTGCATCGACTGCGGGGTCTGCGAGCCAGAGTGTCCGCCCAAGGCGATCCTTCCCGACTCGGACGGCAAGGCGGAAAAGTGGCTCAAGATGAACGCCGACTTCGCCGTGAAGTGGCCGAACATCACGCGCAAGGGAACCCCGCCGCCGGATGCCGATGCCCACAAGGATGAGCCGGGCAAGTTCGAAAAGTACTTCACGCCAGAGCCCGGCAAGGGCGAATAGCGCTTGGAATTGACGGTCGAGGAACGCGAGATCCTCGCCGGCAAGCTGGGGGAGGCGACGAGGCGCGCGCTCGAGTACCAGGTCGAGGTCGGTCGCTTCTGGCGGGCAAAGCGCATGGTCCCCGTTACGAATGTCCACCTGATGGGCGACATCGAGGTGATGGGCGACGGCGGTCTCGAGTTCCTGCGCGGGGAAGTCCGCCTCGGCGCGCGCTGCCGCGTCAACGCGACGACGAACGCGCGCTGCGTCGATTTCGCGCACTGCGACCGGCTGGGGCAGGACCCCGCCGAGGTGGCGAAGGAGCGCGAGATCATCCAGTGCATGCGTCGCATGGAGGTGCTCACCACCGACACCTGCATCAACTACCAGACGGTGTACCAGCCGCACCTCGGCGAGCATGTCGCCTGGGGCGACACCGGAACGGTGATCTACGCGAATTCGGTGTTCGGCGCGCGCTCCAATTTTGAGGCGGGGCCGGCAGCGCTCGCCGCCGCGCTCACGGGCCGCACGCCGGAATATGG
>Ga0209577_10006490_pt1 | contig 10814 bp, 5 predicted proteins | sample GraSoiAngelo_109_FD_185874 | JGI IMG/M metagenome (GOLD analysis project Ga0209577, IMG submission 185874) | Grasslands soil microbial communities from the Angelo Coastal Reserve, California, USA - 14_0903_12_20cm (SPAdes) (version 2) | ecosystem: Environmental > Terrestrial > Soil > Grasslands ... | reverse complement strand
GCGGCAGGGTCAGCACCCCGACCCACCCCCGACAGCACCCCGACCGGGCCCCGACCGCCGTCCGACTGCAAGCCGTTTTCCCCCGACCGCTGCCCATCGTAGTGCTGCGCACCGCATAACTGCCACAGCGCCTCCACGTCGATCAGGCCGCTGATGTGCGGGCTCTCCTCGTCGGCGGCAGCGTCGTACAGCAGCTCGTACTCGAAGGACTGGCCGCGACCACCGCGATGCACGAGGAGATATTCCAGCTCGGTGAGGCGCGCGAGGTGGATCTTCAGCTGCGTATCGCCCCAGCGGGTGTGCTCGCGCACGGCACGACGGCTAAAGCGGTGCGCTGCGCGCGGCATCTGCTGCGCACGGCACTCCTGTTCGACCATCTCGCAGATCAGTCCCAGGAGCCGGCGTGTCTGCGGTGGCAGCTCATCGAGCGTGCGGCCGAGGATCTCGTGGGCGAGGCGGTTGGCGAGTGCGATGTCATCGAGGGTCACCTCGACGTATCGCAAGGGTTGCACCCCGGCACTCGTATGGACCGGTCGTTGATGCTGGTGCAGCAGTGCGATCACATCGATCAGTGTCAGGTACTTCTCGTGATCGCGACGTGTGCGCGTGCGATCATCCAGGAAGGTGAGCCGGTGGGCGTAGGGGTTCACCACCGCCAGCGGCTCCAGCAGCCGCTGCGCGTCCTGGTGGAGCTTCAGGAGCGCCTCGCGCTCACTCCTGGCCAGTAAGCCCGTGAGTGTCCGGCGCTCGCGCTGCGCGGCATGGATCGCCTGGGTCTGCGCACGGCTCTCGTTGATCGCGAGCACGAGGCAGCGGTTCAACAGCTCCTCATCGATCTCAGCCGCCGTGGTGGTGAGTGCGATCATCACCGGCCCCTCGACGCGATACTCCTGAGTTTCGAGCTTGCCGGTGGTCGCATCCTTACTGGTCGAGGCGATGGTGAGCTCGCCCTCGCTCTGCAGGAGCTTTAACGCGTAGCTCGCGCGCGCGGCGCCCTGCTCCTCGGCGATCGCGAGGAGCTTGTGCTTCAAGTCCATCTCGCCCATGTAATACAGCGACTGCCCGGTCATCGCCGAGTACACGATGCGATCCTCTTGAGGGACGAAGCGCAGGATGGCATCGAGGAGCGATGATTTGCCGGCGGCCGTGGTGCTCTGGATCAGAAGCGCCAGCGGCCGATCGAGCTTGCGCGAGATCGCGGCCAGGTACCCGACCAGGGCGTTGCTGCCTTCGCCCACGATCCCGCAGCGGCTAAAGTCGGCGACGATCCGCTCGATCAGATCGGGAGCGGTGAGTAACTGCATCGCGCGAGCCCGGGCGCGCGCATCGATCGACACCGCTGCGGGGACACGCGGCGCGAGGGCGGCCGTGATGAGCTTCTCCTGCTCGGCTTCGAGCGCCAGGAGGAGCTTGCCGAGATCGCCTTTGACGAGCTCTTCCGGTACGCCGAGCTCGACCGCTGCCTGCTGCACGAACGCCGCTCGCGCTCGCGCGTGGTAGAGGTCGAGTGTGTCCACGTGCACCGCCTCGCCCATCCCATCCAGCGCCGGCGCTGAGGCCATCAGATTCACCTTGAGGACCTCGTACGAGAGGTTCTTCTCCAGCCCCCGCACGCGATAGTGCCGGGAGCTGAAGCTCATCACGAGCTCGCGCTCGTGGCCGAGGGGTTTGGATTCAGGCACCGGCTGCGGCACCGGCGGATCAGGCAGTGCTGCGCACGGCAGTGCTGCACACGGCGGATCGGGTGCGACGGGCAAGGCTTCAGGACTTTCCTCTTTAGCCGCTTCTTCAGCGACTAAAGGGGTAGTCGGCGCAAGATCACGCACACCGTCCGGCACCGCAACCTCCACGCTTACCGAAGGGAGTCGTTTCGGTTTCCCTTTCCCCATCCACTGCGCTGAGCGGATCGCTACACTCAAGCTCTTGGGCGCAGGACCAACTTTCAACGCGTACTCGTTGGCATCCATGCCCTTCGGGAAGGGGATCCGGTAGCAGTCGAGGCCTTCCGCCAGGAGCTGCGCCGCAAGTTTCTCGGCCGCTCGATCCCCAGCCTCATCGCGATCGTAGGCGATCAGCACGCGCTCGATGCCATGCTGCTTGAACGCGGCCAGGTGATCAGCGGTAAAACCTTCGACGCCGTACGAGCTCGTCACGTTGCGGTAGCCGGCGCACCAGAAGGTGAGCGCATCGATCAGCGCCTCGCACAAGATCACTTCCCGCGTCGTGCCGAGCGCCGCGGCGTTCCACACGCCACGATGCGGCCCTGGCAGATACAGGTGCAGCGGGGTTCCGGCGCGCAGGTTGTCATTCAGCTTACGCCCGTAGACTTCCGTCACCTCCCCGCTCTCCGCGATCACCGGGATCACGAGCGAGCCGCTTAAGTGCTCGTGCCCGCTCTCGCGCAGCACCCCGATCCGCTGCAGCCGGCCGCGTAGCTCCGCCCCTTCGATCCGATTGCTCGCCGGCAGCCTGTAGCCCAGTGTCCGGTTCGCGTACCCGAGCTTGAAGGTTCGGATCGCTTCTGATGAGCCGATGCCGCGGCGTTTGAGGTAATCGAGCGCTTCGGGACTCCCCAGCAGCGTCTCGTGGTAGTACTCGATCACCTGGGAGAGGAGCTTCGCGTCCTCCGCATCGCGCTCGATCGGCGCCGGGAGTCTGCGCACGCTGCTGCGCTTGGGCGGCACAGCGCCCGAGGCAGCAGCGTGTGGGATCGAGTCATTCAGCAAGAGCTCCACCGCGTGCCGGAACGACACCCCTTCCGCGCGCATCACCCAGTCGATCACCGTCCCGCCCGCCTGGCACGCGCCCAAGCAGTGCCAGAGATTCTTCGCAGGCGTGATCACGAGAGACGGCGTCTTGTCCTCGTGGAAGGGACACCGCCCGTGCAGGTCTGCGCCGCGCCGCTCGAGCACCACTCCGCGCGCTTCCGCCAGGCGCTCGAGCGCGATCTCGCTCTTTAGCCGCTCGATCACCGCGCTCGGGATCCGCGCCATTTCTGGCTCTCCTGGCAAAAACCTGTCAAGGGGGTTTGCAAAAAAATAACTGGGACGCAGACTACTCCCTTTAGGAGTAGTGTCAACTCCTCACCCTGGAGCAACGGTAGGTTATGGACCCATTCCTCGACACCAGATTCGACTCGATGACCCAGGACGAGAAGGCGTTCTTCAAGCAACTCGGCGCTCGCATCGCCGAGTTCCGCAAGAGCGCGGCCATCACCCAGGTACAGCTCGCCGAGACCTTGAGCGTTTCACAGCAGACCGTGGCTTCGTGGGAAGTCGGGCGGCGGGGCGTACCGGTCGCAATCTTGCCGGCGCTCGCGCGTGCCCTAAGCGTGAGCATCGAGAACTTGATCGGTGAGAAGGCACCGCCGGGCAAGCGCGGCCCGACACCGCAACTTCAGCAGAAGATCGAGCGCTTGACCCGCTTGCCCAAGGCCCAGCAGCGCCTCGTCTTACAAATGCTCGACGGCGTCCTCGCCCAAGCCAGCCGCTAACCCAAGCGCGGCGGCATCAGCTTCACTGCCGATCTCACCGAGAAGAGCTGAGATTCGACGACGCTTCGCTGCCGGCGCCCTTTGTGTCCCAATGGGTCACAAAAGCCGCTCCGGGGCTATCCTGCCTACATCAAAAATCGGTGCAGTTGTTATACGGCGACCGAACTCCGGCGGGGACCGAACCCGAGACAGACGGCGCACATCAAGAAGTAGGCGGCCAGCACTCCGCACAACCTGTGCAGCCCGTATGAGCCGCTAGTCATTGCATCGTCCCAGTCAGGGACCACCAACATCGCGAAGAGAACGACATTTACCCAGCAAACGATTCGGCCTGCCGTCCGCGCCCAACCCCAGCCGCGCAACATCCCTAAGGCCGTAATCGCCAGCGCGGCGGTTGACCCATACGCCAGACCCGGGCGCATGGAGCACAGGTCTGTTAACGATGCTCCAACGGCACACAGCGCTCCCAGCGCCAATAAGACAGCGCCAGCCCGTGGCGTCCCGAGCGTTGCTCTAATGTCCACAGCTGCCACCCTGGCACTCCTTTTTCCAGTCCTTACGAGCGGCACCGTCACTCGCTCCTTCGTAGCCCGCATCTCTCGCCTCATCGGAAGGCGGGCTGGTGTTGCTTCGGCCGATGCGTTTCAGAAAGTCATGGCCAAAAACACCCAGGTCAACGAACCAGGCGGGATCTCCGTAGTCGACCACAGCAGCATATGCGTAGAGGTAATTCTCACAGGGACGGAGCACCGGATCATTCCATGGACCCGGTTTGTATCGATTGCCAAGAGCCGCACTCCAGGCTTGCCAAGCAACATAACCGCTCGACTTCATGTAAGAGCAGACGCAGCTAGCAACAATCTGTGACAGCAAACCATCCGGGTCGCTGTATAGAAGTGGGTTCTGCCGGACGTATCCGTACGTGTTAACGCCGCCTTTCAGCCCGATCGGATCTGACTCGATGTACCTTCCAGTGGCCGGGTCGTAGTCGCGGTTCCAGTTGTAGAAAAGCCCCGTCTCGCTGTCGAAGTACTGACCTGGGAAGCGGAGGTTATAGGTCACGATGACGGGCCCCTGCGGGTTCTGAACTGCAGCCCCATTGCCGAAGGGATCGGAGTCCCAGCGCCACACAATGATGTTGGTGTTGCGGTTGGTGATGCGCCGCGGCGTATTGAGATGATCGGTATGCACATAGTAGGTTTTCAGAGCGCTCGTTCCAAATTGCAAGGTCGCTACCGGGATGTCGCCCATCCACACGGTTTCCTGCACTATATTCCCAGCGCCATTGTATTCGCCGATCAGGTGGCCGGCCTCGTCGTACACAAAATACGTGGCGCCCGATGAGGATGACTTCTTGACCCGCTGACCGAGCGCGTTGATTGCGTAGCTGGTGGTGACGCCGGCAGTGGTCACTGACGTTGAACGGCCAGCATTGTTGTAAGTGAAGGTGTTGGTGCCGTCACCCGTGATATTTCCGGCGTTGTCATAGGAATACGTTCGGGACAGTGCGCCGGTGACGCTGTTTAGACGATTGCTGGTCGTGGCGTTGGTGAACGTTGAACTTGCCGTTCCGCCTTGCGTTAAGCGATTCCCGTTGGCGTCGAAGCTGAAGGTTTGCGACACACTGCCGGTCGCAGCGGTGAGTCGATCGAGCAGGTCGTACCCGTAGTTCCACGAGTTGGCGTTGTTCACGGTGTCCGTGAGACTCGTCACTCTGAAGGCATCGTCGTAGCCGTAAGTTCTAAGGCCTGCCCCATCGACCTGAGTGATCTTTCCGTCCTGATCGTAGGTTCTCACCTCATAGGTGCCATTCCCCCAGGTCCAGCCGCTCGTCGGTCCGAAGGGCGCATACAGGACGTTGCTCAGCAGCGGGGTGCCATTGATCGCGATGCTAGTCACCTGATTGTTGGTGTAACCGTAGGTGATGATCTCACCCGACGGGGTGGTTAAGCTCGTCAACTGGCCCGCACTGTTGTAGGCATAGCTCACGGTCTTCGCGATGCTGCCCATGGTCTGGGTTTTGGAGGCGACGCGGCCTAAGCTGGTATAAGTCCAACTGGTGCTGCCTGACGCATCGGACACCGAACTTAAGCGCCCTACGCCATTCGCGCCTTGATCGTACGTGTAGCCGATCGTTTGATCGGTGTACGCAAGCTGCATCACGCGATTGAGCGCATCGTAGGAATAGCTCGCGACTTGACCACGGGCGTCGGTGCCGGTCGCGAGATTCCCGGCGGAATCGAAGATGTTATTAGTGGTCCCCGTGTCCGGACTGACCTGCTGTGTCAGATCGCCGAGGGCGTTGTATTGATAACTTGTCACCAACGTGCGCGGATCGATGACCGAAGTGAGATTGTCATTCGCATCGTATCCAAATTGAGTGATGCCGCTATTGGGATCGGTGACTTGCGTCAAACGATTGAGTGCATCATAGCCATCAGTGGTGTTGCGACTGAGCGGCGCATTGATCGTCGTTTGATTGCTATTGCCGTCATAGCCGAAGATGGTGGTCTGTGCCGTCGTGCCGGCCGCCGTGATGTCCTTCCATAGCTGACTTAGACTATTAAATACACGTGAATGCGTGCGGGTGAGCGCGTTGGAGGGATCATAGAGATTCTCTGCCGTCCGGTTACCCATCGCATCGAGTGTATACACCATGCGATTGCCCAGACTGTCATCGATTTCGGTCAATCGATGCGCCCTATCGTAGAGATACGACAGGAAACTTCCATCGGGTAGCGTGATCTTATTGAGCAGGCCCGTTGGATAGTAGGCGAACGACGTGGTTTCGGTGCCGACGGTGCGTGAGGTTAAGTGCTGACGTACGTCATAGGTCAGCGTCGTGACGATCCCATTCGGATCGGTCATCGTCAGCGGGTAACCATTCCCATTGTAAGTGCTGTAGGTCGTGACGTGACCGAGTGCGTCGGTCACACTTCGCAAATCACCGAGAGAATGACAAGCGCCGCCGGTTGCGCAACCGGAGAGGTCTGTCGTTTGGTAGTACGTGTAGCTGGCCACGTCGGAAACATCGGTACGCGGCCCATCGACACTCAGGACCAGTCCAAGGAGTGGACACGTCCCGGCGGTAATACCGGACTGCTCACAATAAGTGTACATCCACTGACGCACCCCCGAAGGAGCCGCGGATGAAGAGCCACAGACATAACTTGTTACGCCGTTGACCGCCGGGTCAATCTGGCAGCGAGACAACACTTGACCGCGAGCGTTATAACTCCAGGTCGTCAGTGCCACCGTCGTATTGCTCGCATTGACGGTGCTGCGTTGATCCGGCACCCGGAAATTCGGATCCCACAGGGTGGTGATCGTGCGCTGCGATGGGCTGCCGGAGGCATCGATCCGCTGCGTTTCAAGTCCACGCGTATCGTCGTACGTTTGCTGGACGATATTGCCGTTGAAATCGGTGGTCGATTGCGCATAGCCCGCGCTGTCGTAGCTCATCGCTTTCGCCGTACCACTCCCGCACACCGCGCACGGCACCGTATTTGCGGTCATCCGTTGCGCGCCTGCGATCAGCGCGGACGTGTACGTGCTCGCCGCGCCCAGAGGCGACGTTACGGTTGTCGTCGTGCCATTCGGATACGTAAAGCTCGTCTGGTTGACTTGATGAGTGGAATCGCTCCAGAGTGCCGTACTGGTGACACGACCACTGGAGTCATACGCATAGGTCGAATAACGCTGGCCGGATTCATCAATAATGCCCGTGAGTAGCGTTGGGTCTGACGCCTCGTAGAGATAGGTTCGCTGCCTTACTCCGCCGCCCGCATCGGTCCAACTCACTCCGGTCAGTTGGGTGACGGAGGTTTGGGTGTATTGAAATTGCAGTTGCGTGCCGCTCGGATCGGTCACGCTCGCAATATTGGCGTGGTTCGACGTGGCGGTGAATGCCAGCACTCGACCTTGATCGTCGGTCACGGAGGCCAGTAAGCCCCAGTCGTCATATCGCAATGTGTACACTCGCCCGTCGCGAGTTTGAATCGAGGTCAATACCCCGTTAGCGTTATACGTTTCTTGATCGTCCTGTTCGGTCACCACCGCGTAGCCGGAGCCGCTGGACGACAGTCGAAGCTTGCTTGGGAAAATAGGCGTCCAACTCCCGTTGCTGCCCTGACTAAACGGCATATAGGATCCGTCGGGACGCAACAACCATACTTTCGTCGGATCGGTCGTGGCGCTCACACTGCGATCATAGGTGTGCCGCCAATGAGGGCTCAGTCCGCCGTTTAAGAAATTGTTCGTTGGGCGGGCCGTGTAGTAGCGCGTGAACTGGAAGGGCTTTGCAAAATCGGTCTCACTCCAAAACTTCCATCCTTTGCTGATTTGCACCGGGTTCTGCGTGAGGTAACAACAATTCGGCGGCGTCACATCGTCCGGGCCCACACAATTTGAGCCGCTCTGGGTTAACGGCCACGGACACACGGCCTGCCGCAGGACCCAATTTTGAGCGTAGCCCGTAGAGGGAGGATACGAATAAGGACAATTTGCCCAGGAGGTGATGGTGTACGAGCATCCTTGGCCATATTGCGGGTCCCCAACAAAATAGTGCGCATTGGAATACGTCGTGCTCATCCGTACACAGGCTCGCTCATACATAGGAACCGCTGAATAGGCACACGCCGCATCACCGCTATCGAAGAAGAGACTGCCCGGCCCTAATTCTGCGCTGCTGTATTTCCACTGCGCAGGAATCGTCAGCGCGGCGGCGATCGGGGAAATCGCAACCCCCAACAACGCGAGTAAAACGAGTTGGGCTTTTACAAGCGGATTCGGATCATTCTTGACGTTCGATTGCGATGACGCTCGGAGTTCGGATGCACCGAGAGAAAAAAGAAACCGCTTCATGCTTACTCCCTCAGTCGCCCACCGATCCGTGTTCCCGCTGGCACATTGCCTATTTTGGACGGTGTGCCGAGACTCCCTGGAGGTCTTACGGATTCACCGTCCCTGGTCGCAAGAATCTTGCGCCGCGGGCCTGAGCTTCACAAGGGCTGTCACAAAATCTTCGCAGTGTCGATCAGGACTGCAGGCTGCAAGTGAGATGAACGCTCACGTAGCGACAGATATACTTTTCGGCTGAATCCAAATCGCGAATCGCGCCTGCTCCCTCTCTCGCCTTTTTACAGCCGCGATGTCCCGCAGCATGATCCGCGAATGCCATCCTCGTGGCCGCGCCGCCAGCTCGTGTTGCTATGTGTGCTGCCGGTGGCGGCGCTGCTAGGCACAGTTGCTACTCTTTGCCCTTGGCAAAACACTGTTTTTCTGATGTGCGGGCCGCGTCGCCGGGAACGCTGCACTTTCATGCCGCTGACCCAGGGTCCGCGTCGGCCCCGAGCCGAGCCCTTGAACCACTGAACCCCGCGATACAAAGGGCAGGGCCACGCGATCCGGTAGCGCTGAAACCCGCGAAGACCGCGCAATGTACACCCGGGCAGGTGCCGTACTGGAGGCCGTTCGAGGGTCTGACACTGGGTCGCCTACTGGGAACATACGACCCGCCGCGACCCCACCTCGGTTCAATCCCGAGCAAACCGGGCAAAGGGCGACGAACCGAGAAGTCGTAGAGCAGCCCTCGCTGCGCCCGCAGCGAGGGCGAGCGGAACGAACGCGCGAACGATCTAGCCCGCGCCTTCTGGGCCCGAACGCGAAACCTGACGAGATCGGCGACGACTCGCCGTGCGTCGGATGTCGGTTTCGCCCGCGCTGCGCATCGCGAGTAGCGCTCTCGCTGGCTGGGCACCTCGAGCACCGACCCGCGCGCGCATGCTGGCACTGGACGCCGAGGGCCGAGAGCAGCAGCGGCCGAAAGCTCGCCCGCCGCTCCGCCGCCCGGTCACCGGAGCGGCAGTGCTGGGAGCGCATGCGATGAGGGGTTAATGGCTGCGGTCGCGTTCGACTACGTCTCTCCAAACTACGGCGCGGTCACGCGAAGCCGCTCGATGAAGCGGCTCGTAGCGAAACAACCCGAGGCCGGCGTGCCTGGGGGGCGCTGCACGGCAGGCGTGAGGCCACAGTAATCTACAACAATCTGCCGCGGATTCTGGCGGCGGGGCGCAGTGCTTCCATGTTGGCTGAACCGAGGCCCGACGACGATGAGGAGCGTGTCAACCTGGCCGTGAAGATCGACCGCACCATGCGCGAGCGCGCCCCCGGCGGCTGGAAGGGCGACCAGGCGCGCGAGGCGCAGGTGCTGAATGCGCTATTTGCGCTGCTCGCCCGCGACCGCGAGGCGACATTGGCGCTGTTCGAGCTCGTCAAGAACCAGCCGGGGTACTGATGGTGGAGGCGCTCAGGCTCGGCGAGGTCGTCATCGCGATAGCGCGTAAGGACGTCAAGCACGTTCACCTGTCCGTGCACCCGCCGCGGGGGCGCGTCAGTCTCGTCGCACCCACCGGCACCCGCTCCGAGGTGGCGCGGGCCTACGCGATCTCGAAGCTGGGGTGGATCCGCGAGCAGCGAGCGAAGCTGCGCGGTCAGGCGCGCGAGACGCCGCTGCAGAGGCCCCGCGCGGGTTTGACGACCCGCCCGGATCCATAAGAGTAATTGCACCGCTGGTCGGTTGTTCGGTTGTTCTTTCTGGCCGCGGCCGCAGTGACCACGCTGCGCGACGCGTTTCGGTGCAGACCGTTGCAGGGCGTTGCGCTACTGTGCTGGCGCCTCGAGCGGTCTCCGCGTGGGACAGTCGGGTCAAGGCGATTTCATCCCTTGCGGAAGTCGGCATACCGGACCGAGTGGGGCACGCTGGTGACTATGCGAGCGCCCTCAGCCCGTCCGTTGCCGCTCCCTAAATACAGCAGCGCGGTCGCTACCACACTGCCGACAGCGCCACCGGCGCTCGCGCTGCTCTACTCGGACGTTGTCTGGCGTCAGTCGATGCCCGTTACCACAGTGGTCGGGAACCTCGATGGCGGCATTCTTGCGGCGTCGGTCAGCGCTCGAGAACGGAACGATAGTCGTGCTATTAGTCTGAATCAGGCCCCCGCTACCACATTATTTGTGTGAGCCTCCTGCAGCCAGAGCCAACTGTGTCGCTCGCAGGTCGGCCTCAAATCGAACCTCCTGCTCGTCTGCCACGACTCTGATTGCACCGAAGAGCGCCCGAAGACCCGCGCGCGCCTGCCCGATGTCTTATCTGCGGAGGAATCATGCCTTGCGGCTCGCTTTTTCGACAGAGAACGAGCCGTGCAAGCGATGCCTGTCGAGCCCACAACCAACACCCAAAACTTTTATGTGGACGGCTACCGCTGACTCCAAACTTCCACGACTTGGCAAAGCTATGTGCGGGCCATCACACCAGTATCAG
>Ga0209577_10006489_pt1 | contig 10816 bp, 9 predicted proteins | sample GraSoiAngelo_109_FD_185874 | JGI IMG/M metagenome (GOLD analysis project Ga0209577, IMG submission 185874) | Grasslands soil microbial communities from the Angelo Coastal Reserve, California, USA - 14_0903_12_20cm (SPAdes) (version 2) | ecosystem: Environmental > Terrestrial > Soil > Grasslands ... | reverse complement strand
TCGGCCTCACCGCGCTGCTCGCGTCGTTCATGTCGGGAATGGCTGGGAACGTCACCGCGTTCAACACGGTCTGGACCTACGATCTGTACCAGAGCTACGTGCGCCCGGGCGCGCCCGACACCCATTATCTGGCCATGGGGCGCTTCGCCACGGTGGCGGGCGTCGCGATCTCGATCGCCGCGGCCTACGTCGCCGCGTCGTTCAACAACATCATGGATTTCCTGCAGCTCGTGTTCGCGTTCGTGAACGCGCCGCTGTTCGCCACGTTCGCGTTGGGGATGTTCTGGAAGCGGACCACGGGGCACGCCGCGTTCACGGGGCTCGTCGCCGGCACGCTGGCGGCGGCACTGCACCACGGGCTGTCCCTTCCCGCCGGCGCCTCGGTGGGCGTCAAGGGCGGGTACCTGGGGGTCGTGACGACGTTCCCGAGCGAGCTGGCGCAGACCTTTTGGACCGCGATCGTCGCCTGGACGACGTGCTTCGTGGTCACGATCCTCGTGTCGCTCGTCACCCGGCCGCGTGCGCCAGAGGAGCTGCGGGGCCTCGTGTATGGCCTGACGCCCAAACTCGTCGACACGGCGGTCGCCTGGTTCCAGCGCCCGGTCACGCTCGCGGTGGTCGTGCTGGTGGTGACCGTGATCTTGAACGCGGTGTTCTTCTGATGTCGCTCGACGTGCGGCTGCCGATCGGCGGGTTCTTCAGTCTGCTGGGCCTGCTGCTCACGGGCTACGGATGGGCGACCCTGGGGGCGCCGGGAGCATCGCCCACCGGTCTCCCGATCGATTTAGTCTGGGGCGTTGCGCTTTTCGTGTTTGGGGTCGCAATGCTCGGCTTGGCACGTCGCGCGCGCAAACCCTCTAAGGAACGTCTGCACAAGTGATCGTGGCGCTGGGGGTCGGGGCGGAGGGCGCTTTACACGCCAGGGCGCCACGAAGGCGGAACTCAGGCGCCACGCACCGGGTTGTGCGGAGGGTCCCTAACCCCTAGCCCCTAACCCCAACCCCCCGAAAGGAGCTGTCCCGTGTTCCCGCGATTCACGACGTTCATGTGCCTCGGTCTCGGGCTCGCGGTCGCACACCAGCCCGCACGTCCGCTCGACAACAAGCTGGCCCGCACTCCGCCGATGGGCTGGAACAGCTGGAACCACTTCGGGTGCGACGTCAGCGCGCAGCTCATCAGGGAGACGGCGGACGCGATGGCGAAGAGCGGCATGCGCGACGCGGGCTATCAGTATCTCGTGATCGACGACTGCTGGCAGGTCGCCCGCGACGCCGCGGGCCGGCTCGTGGCCGATTCGGTCCGCTTCCCGGGTGGCATGAAGTCGCTGGCGGAGTACGTCCATTCCAAGGGGCTCAAGTTCGGCCTCTACACCGACGCGGGGCGCCAGACGTGCCAGCGCCGCCCCGGCACGTACGGCTCCGAGGAGATCGATGCCCGGACCTTCGCCGAGTGGGGCGTGGACTACGTCAAGGAGGATTGGTGCAATTCCGAAGGGCTCGACGGGCCGACGCAGTACGCCAAGTTCCGCGACGCGCTCGCCAAGGCCGGCCGCCCCATCGTGTTCAGCATCTGCGAGTGGGGCTCGAACCGGCCGTGGGAGTGGGGCCCGCGCACCGGCAACCTGTGGCGCACCACCGGTGACATCGGCGACCGGTGGGCCAGCATGATCGCCCTGCTCGATCTCAACGCGCAATACGCGTTGGCGGCGAGCCCCGGGGCGTGGAACGACCCCGACATGCTCGAGGTCGGCAACGGCGGCATGACGGAGGACGAGTACCGCGCCCATTTCAGCCTGTGGGCCCTGATGGCCGCGCCGCTGATGGCGGGGAACGACGTTCGCACCATGGCGGCGTCGACCCGCGACATCCTCCTTAATAAGGAAGTGGTCGCGGTGGACCAGGACTCACTCGGCGTGCAGGGGATGTTGGTGCAGGAGCCGGCTCCTGACCTGCAGGTCTGGGCGAAGCCGCTCGGCGACGGCTCCCGGGCGGTCGTCCTCTTCAACCGCTCGGCGCTGCAGACGGTGATCACCGCCTCCTGGCGAGCCCTCGGCATCCGCGGCCCCGCCCGGGTGCGCGACCTGTGGACTCACGCCGACCTGGGCACGTTTCCGGCGCGCTTCATGGCCCCGGTGCCGGCCCACGGCGTGGTGATGGTGCGGATCACGCCCGTCGCCGGCGGCTAAGGAACCTCTGCACAACCCGGTACGTGGCGCTGGGGGTCGGGGCTAGGGGCGCCTACACGCGAGGGCACTCCGAACCACGCCACGGGGACGTGTGCCTGCCCGAGCCAGCTCCGCGCCTCCGAGTTCCGCCTTCGTGGCGCCCTCGCGTGTAAAGCGCCCTCCGCCCCGACCCCTAGCGCCACGATCACTTGTGCAGACGTTCCCTAACCGGCCGCGAGATACCGTTCGTTCCAGCCGATGTCGAACACACCGCCGCAGCGGTCGCAACGCATGTCGCTGCTGCGACGCTCCAGTGCCTGGCGCTCGCGGCAGTTGGGGCACACCGCGTAGCGGCCTCCCCAGGCGGGGGGCACCTGCGACACATCCCGCAGCTCCGCGACGACGGTCCAGCGGCGGGGCGGCGTGCCGACGATCTCCAGAAACGGTCGCGGGACGGTCACGCGGGCCCCGCGGACGTCCAGCACCGCCTCGAGCGGGTGGAGCTCGAGGACGCGGTACCAGGCGCCCCGGCGCAGGCGGAGGTTGAGATCGGCGTTGAGGCGGGCCCACTGCAATGCAGGCACGGTTGTGACACCTCGATACACGGCCAACGCTGGAGAGTGCAACAACCGCGCCCCGCGCGCCAGGGGCGGCCTCAGGGCCGCTCTTTTCCGACCCAGATCGCTCCGTTCGTGCTTGATTTCACCGCGGCTTCGATGAACTCCACGCCGTGCAGTCCGTCAGCGACAGTCGGGAACAAGACCTCGCCGTCGGGCCGCTGGCCTCCCCGGGCCGCACGGATCGCGTGGGCCACCTCCGTATAGATCGTCGCGAAGCCCTCGAGATAGCCCTCGGGATGGCCGGCGGGGATGCGAGTGACGCGCGCCGCCGCAGGCCCGGCACCCGGGCCAGCCCGCGTGAGCCGGCGTCGCGGCTGGCCGAAGGGCGCGTGCCACAGCTCGTTGGGATTCTCTTGCTGCCACTCGAGCCCGCCTCGCGTGCCGTAGACCCGCAGGCGCAGCCCGTTCTCGTTGCCGGGCGCCACCTGGCTGGCCCACAGCATGCCGCGCGCGCCGCCCTGGAACCGCAGCAGGATCTGGGCGTCGTCGTCGAGCCGCCGACCGGAGACAAACGTGGTCAGATCCGCACACAGCGCATCGAGCCTGAGCCCGGTGACGAAGCAGGCGAGGTGGTAGGCGTGTGAGCCGATGTCACCGAGGGCACCGCCCGCGCCCGCCTGGGCCGGGTCGGTGCGCCACGCGGCCTGTTTCTGGCCCGTGGCCTCGAGCCGCTCGGTCAGCCAGTCCTGCGCGTACTCGACCTGGACCACGCGGATCTCCCCCAGCTCGCCCGCCGCGACCATGGCGCGCGCCTGACGCACCATCGGGTAGCCGGTGTAGTTGTACGTCACCGCGAAGATCTTCCCGCTCTGCTCCGTCAGGCGCACGAGGTCGCGCGCCGCGGCGGCCGTCGTAGCGAGCGGCTTGTCGCAGATGACATGGATGCCGGCGCGAAGAAACGCGGTGGCCACCGGCGCATGCAGATGATTGGGCGTAACGATGGCCACCACCTCGATCCCGTCGGGGCGCTTCGCCTCGGCGGCGGCCATCGCCGCGAAGTCGTCGTACGCCCGGTCGCGGGCGAGGCCCAGCTCGAGCGCCGAATCGATCGCGCGTTGCCGCGCGGACGACAACGCACCGGCCACGAGCGCGTAGTGGTCGTCGAGCCGCGCCGCCATGCGGTGCACGGCGCCGATGAACGCCCCCTGCCCGCCCCCGACCATGCCGAGGCGGATGCGACCGCCGGCCGCGGCGTCGCCGCGCCCCTCGATCACGAGGCCTTTCCGTCGAGCCCGAGCAGGCGACGATTCGCGCCCTGGTCGACGCCCGAGTCGGCGAAGTCGTCGAAGGCCCGCTCCGTCACCCGGATGATGCGGTCCCGGATGAACCCCGCGCCCTCACGGGCCCCGTCTTCGGGATGCTTGAGGCAACACTCCCACTCGAGCACCGCCCAGCCGGCGTAGCCGTATTGGGCGAGCTTCGCGAAGATGCCGCGGAAATCGACCTGGCCGTCGCCGAGCGAGCGGAACCGGCCGGCGCGCTCGAGCCATGGCTGGAAGCCGCTGTAGACGCCTTGCCGGCCGGTCGGATGGAACTCGGCGTCTTTCACATGGAACGCAACGATTCGCTCGTGATACCGATCGATGAAGTCGAGATAGTCGAGACACTGCAGCACGAAATGCGAAGGATCGTAATTGATGCCGCAGCGCGGATGATTGTCGAGTCGGTCGAGCAGCATCTCGAACGTGGCGCCGTCGAACACGTCCTCGCCGGGGTGCAGCTCGAAGCCGACGTTGACACCCTGCGAGTCGCAATAGTCGAGGATCGGCTTCCAGCGTCTGGCGAGCTCATCGAACGCGGTCTCGATCAGCCCGGCGGGCCGCGGAGGGAACGGGTACAGGAACGGCCAGGCGAGCGAGCCGGTGAAGCTCACCATCGTATCGAGGCCGAGGTTGCGGCACGCCTTCGCCCCGGCCTTGACCTGCCCCACCGCCCATTCGGCCCGGGCGCTGGGACGGCCCCGAACCGTCGGGGCGGCGAACCCATCCACGACGGCGTCGTAGGCCGGGTGCACGGCGACGAGGTGGCCCTGGAGGTGGGTCGACAGCTCGGTGATGACGAGGCGGTGCCCGGCGAGCACCCCTGTGATCTCGTCGCAATAGGTCTTGCTCGAGGCCGCCTTGTCGAGATCGAAGAGCCGCGCGTCCCAGGTCGGGATCTGGATGCCCTGGTAGCCGAGCGACGCGGCCCACCCCGCGAGGCCCGCGAGCGAATTGAACGGCGGCTGGTCGGCGGCGAACTGGGCGAGAAAGATCGCGGGGCCCTTGATCGTCTTCATGGGATGGTCACTCTGGGGCGTTCGTTACGAGGACTGCAGCAAGGCGGCCATGCCCATAGTATCTGCTCCTCGGCGTGGGGTGAGCAAGGGAGCGGCATGTCCGAACATGCCGCCCACGGCGCCCTGGAGGAGTCCGTCGGCCGCCATAGGCTCGAGCAATCTGTCATGACTACCACGCGTGATTAGCGCGCCGCGCCTTTAGAGGCGCGTCGAGAACGGCGCAGTTGCGACGTTTGGGTGGCTCCCGCAAAGAAACGATACGTCGGGACGTTTCGGCAACCGGAGAGCGCAACCGTCGTGGGACCCGCCAGCGCCGCCGATGCGCCGTCGACGCTGGTGTAGGACGAATGTCCGCCGAACGACAGACCGCGGCGTGCGATCTCTTGCAAAGCGGACGACAGTCTTTAGTTTGGAGTGTGCAGAACGTGCAGTTCCCTTACGTGGGCCGAGGCGTCCCGTGGGTGCAGGGCAGGACGGGGGATCTCGAATAGCAGCACGGTGGGCCCGGTTGGTTCTCGACGTACAGTGCCCGCTGCGCCGTGGCGCGTGGTACCCCGTGCTCAGCGCCGGTCCAGAGGAAACGGTCGTCCTAGTGCGCGCCCGCGCCGTGATCCTCCCGCATCACTCCCTCGAAATCGTCAACACGCTCCCCAGCCGGTGGACAATCGTGGCACCAGCGTCGTTCGCTCCCTACGCCGTGTGCCCGAGTTGCACTGACCGGGTGCCGCTGCCGCAGCATGGCGTTCTCGCGCAGTTGTGGTGCAGACGATGTCATCAGATGTTTGGCGTCGAGCCGGCCGATCCCACTGTCCTGGTGGTCGCATGATGCATCCCAACCTCACTCGGTGACCGGCCGCAACAGCCTTTGAGCAGGTCGCTGGACCCAGGAGTTGGGTCAAAAGACATGTCCAGTTCCCACAAGGCAATAGCCGGGTCGCCGCGAGCGCGAACCTGGCCCCGGGGATGCAGGGCGCTTCGCTGCGCTGGCTGCTGGGAAGTTCGACTTGCATCCCGCACGAGACTACGACATGAGCGACCAGACGCCGCCTCGGCAGGTGCCGTCGCAACGCGGTCGGGACCGGCGGCGAGACTTCGGCCGCCGTATAACGCGCGACCGGCGACGTGTCGCAATCCCGGCTCAGGTCGAGCACCGGAGCGGCGCGGATCGCCGATCGGGGGGCCAGCGGCGCGCACGAGCGGACCGTCGCACACGGCCATCAGGGGGCTTCAGGTTCCTAGACCGCTAGTGCCGTTCCAACTATTCTCGCCGAAGCCTCACACTGACCCCGGGCGCAAGCCCGGGGTGAAAGAGAAACCCGGCTGTTAGTGCCATCAAGTTGGAACGGTACAAGTCTGCGCGGGTGCGCCATCCCGCGCTCGCACCTTGAGAGGGTTCGCTCTTCCTCGTCAACCCAAGGGAACGACCGGATTCAGTACTCGCCTCAACGTACTCCACACCCTTCCGCGCCTGCCGCCCCGATCGTCTCCCGATCCACCGCCCGGATCGAGCCGCCATGCAGGCTCGTCACTGCGGCCGCGACCGCGAGCCCGAGCCCGATCCCTGTCCCTGGAGCACGGGCCTGGTCCGCGCGGTAAAACGGCTCGAAGAAATGCGCTAGGTCCGTCCTCGGCGAGCGGTGGTCCGGAGTTCTCCACCGTGAGACGCAGGCACCGTGCCGCGACCTCAACCGCTCGAATCATTGCGAATCCGCAAGATCCTCGTGACGAGTGTTCCGATCTGATTGCAACCAACTGGGCCGGCCGGACGTCTTACGCATCAAGCAGCGCCCGCTGCTCGTATCTTCCTCGACCACCCGCACACCTGGAGCTCCCTATGAGTCCACGAACCAGGACCCTGTACGCGGCGCTCGCCGCGTTGGTCACAGCCTGCGGAGCGGCCCGCCAGCCACCCGTTCCCCTGGCCGGAACCGGTCGTGACGTGGCCGCACTCACGGGTCAATGGGAGGGGTCGTACTCGAGCGCCGCCACCGGCCGCAGCGGCAGCATCTCCTTCACCCTGTCCGCCAGCGGCGATAGTGCTTTCGGGGACGTCGTCATGATTCCCCGCGGCTGGGGACGCCCGCTCCAGGCGTGGGACCGGCCGGGATCCGCCGGCCCCGTGGAGGCGCAGCCGCGCCCCGCGGTGTTGACGATCAACTTCGTGCGAGTGGCGGGCGGCCGCGTGACGGGCAGGCTGGCGCCCTATGCTGACCCCGAGAGCGGAGCACCACTGGCCACCACATTCGAAGGGCAGCAATCCGGGGATGCGATCGAGGGCACGTACACGACGCTCGGGGCAGGCTCGGGCGTGGCCCAGACGGGCCAATGGAAAGTGACCCGGCGCAAGGGATGACACGAGGCGGCGCCCGGTACCTCGGGCGCCGCCCTGGTCAGAACTGGGGCGGGGGACTCGAACCTCCAACTTCCAAAGTCGCGCGATCGACGCGCTCACCAACGGCCAAGCAGTACAACAACCTAGGCGAGAACTCGAACACCCCAAAGGCGCGCGGCAAGCGGAAAACCGACGCCGAAACCGTCACGTAACCGTCATCGGGATCGGTACCTAGAACATGTACCTCACGCCGAGCTCCATCTGCCACCGCGACGCGAGATCCTGGATCTGGCGGAACCCCGGAAGCAGCAGCCGGTAGATGCCACGGCCGGCGGTCGCGTCGTAGCCCGCGAGGGAAAGCAGGGGCACACCGGGATCGAGTGTCGTGACGCGGTACTGCCCCCACTCGCTGTTGAAAAGGTTGAGCACGTTGTACACGTCGGCGGACAGCTCGAGGGACTGCCCAGCGACGGTGGGGAACGCTTTCGTCACGCGCGCGTTGAGAGTCCCGAACCACGGGTTGCGGCAGCTGTTCCGCTCGAGGAGGCGGCCGCGCTGCTGACGCAGACACGGTTCGCCCTCGATGTATCGGGCGAGGATGTCGTAGACCGAGTCTTGCTGCGCGGTAGTCCCGAGGCCCGCTGCAGGGCCGTTCCCATCGATCGCGATGTCAGTGCGATCGCGGGGCACGTAGGGGACGTCGTTCGTCATCGTGCTTGTCCCGATTCCGTCCGCGTTGGCGTCGCCCCTGATCGTGTAGGTATACGCCGAGCCCGACGCGCCCGCGTAGCGGAGCGAGAGCCAAACACGGCGCGGCAGACGCACCACCGCGTCGAGTTCGACGCGATGCGGAGTCTCGAAGAAGGACGTCCGGAGACGGCGGTCTTCCAAGGTGCCGTCCAGCGGGGTGGTCTCCAGATTCGGCCGTGCGAAGAGGTTGCCGATAGACATCAGGTCTCGTGCGCGGGTGTACGCGTACGAGGCGCTCACCTGGGCGTGATCCGCGAACTGCCTGCGCAGTTGTACCGCCACCGACGTGGTGAAATCGCCGCTCCGGTTTGACGTGCGAACCACCTGCCCGAGTGCGGCGACTCGGCGCGCGGGCGTTGCGATCCCTGCCGCGCTGATCGTCCCGTACAGCGGCCGACCTCCCTCGCCGGAGGCGGCCCCGACCGGCGATAGAAGGTTCGCGTCGCTGAAGTACAACTGATGCTGGGCACGCGTGTACAGCAGGTCCACCGTCCCCACGATGTTTCCCGGCAACCGATGATCCACGCCGAGCGATGCCTTGAGGCTTTGCGGGAACCTCACGTCTCGATCGAAGAAGCTGAGCTGCTGCGTGGGCCCCGCCCCGCTGGCACAGGTGGTCGGCTGGTTGACCGGATCAAAGGGCGGGACCCCGGCACCGTCACAGCGGAGGAACAGCTGCTCAAGCCCGTCGTTCGCATAGGAGCCCCCGACCCACGAGTACGCCGGGCGACCGCTGAACAGGCCCACGCCGCCGCGCAGGAACGTGCGGGCTGCGCCCCCGACATCGTAGCTGATCCCGAGGCGCGGCGCCCAGAGCAGCGTGCCGCTCGGCAGGCGCGCGTTATCGACGCCCAACCCGGCCCTGAGTGATTCATTGGGGGCTACGGGGTCCGGCAGGAACGGCACGTCGAGCCGCAGGCCGGCGGTCAGAGTGATCGTACGCCCGGGGCGCCAGCGGTCCTGCACATAGAGTCCCAGCTGACGAGCGCCGAACGCGACGGCGCCGCTGCGAGACGGGCCCGGGAGCGTGCGCTCGTAGTGGAACGCCCGGCCCGCGGCGAGCGAGTCGAGGTTGCGGAAGTCCCACAAGCCGGCGCCACCCAGCAGCTCGTTGTCCTTGAAGTGCAGCGCTTCGCCATGCACGCCCACTGTGAAGAGGTGTGCGCCTAGGCTGGCAGTGACGTTTTCAGTGATCTCGAAGGCATGTTGCGCCGCCGCGCTCGGGCAAGTGACCCCCGTACCTGCCACCAGCGTGCCCTGATCGGCCCGGACCCTTATTAGTGGATAGGGCGTGTTGGGCCGGCAAGCCTCGCTCAACCGGAGATAACTCCCGATCAGCTCGCTCGACCAGCCGCCACCGATGAGCGTGGTCCAAATCACCCGCGACGCGTTGCCAGTCGCGGGGACGTGCTGACCCACTGAAGATAGGTAGTACGTACCGAACTGGCGCGCGATGTATGTCTTGCGTTCGCCATCGGTGTAGTGGTGCGACAGCTCGAGGTGGCTGTTTGTACCGACCTGCGCGGTGATCTTGGAAAACACGTCGACCGCGGGGGCGCGTCCCTCGTAGGGCCCCAGCGTTCCCGGATCGAGGCCGTACGTGTTTCGGAGGACGGCCTCGAACCGCGTCGCACTGGCGTAGCTGATGCCAATGTGCGCCAGGTCCGCACCACCGGCGGTGTCGGTGACCAGGGGGCCCACGTCCGGGATGATACGGCGATAGATGTCGGCGCTCAGGAAGTAGTGGACGCGGTCGCGCACGATCGGCCCGCCGACGCTCCCGCCAAACTGCCCCACCGTGAAATCCCCTATGGGAAACCCGGTCGCGTTCTGCCCGGTGAGTGCGGCGTCCGCCAGGAAACCGAAGACCGAGCCGTGGACGGTGTTCGTGCCCGATTTCGTCACGACGTTCAGGAGGCCGCCCGCGAAACCGCCGTAGCGGACGTCGAGGGGCGCCACCAGCACCTGGATGTCCTCGACTGCCTCGAGGGAAATAGGCCGCGGCCACGTCTGGAGTCCGGGCTGGATCCGGCCGCTGTACAGATCGTGGTTCACACCGCCGTCCACCTGGAAGGCGTTGAGCACCCGATTCTGGCCCGCCAGCGTCACACCCTCCGTTTGCGCGAATCGCGCCGACGGGGAGATGCCCGCCTGCGGACTCAGGAGCATCAGCGTCACGAGATCCCGCCCCAGGTTCGGCACGGCTGAGATCCGGGCGGCCGAGATGATCTCGGCGGGTCCGGTGCGACCGGGATTGAGTATCGGGTCTGCTGACGCCGTGACGGTGACTGGCGTGAGCTGGATCTGCGCCGGCTGGAGCACAAAATCCGCGATCACTCGCTGACCCAGCGCGAGGACGATTCCATCACGCGCTTCCGGTGCGAACCCGAGGGCTCGGACGTCGATCCGGTAGGGCCCACCAATTGACACGTCCTCGAGAGCGTAGCGTCCGTCGGACCGCGTCGCGACCTCCCAGCCAAGGCCGTCCGACACGTTGCTCACCCGGACGGAGACCCCCGCAATCGCGGAGCGGTTGTCGCCCACCACCGTACCCTGTATCGCGGCTGTCGTGACCCCCTGTGCGGTCAGCAGACTGGGCAGGAGTGCGAAGGCCGGCAGCGCGAGCCCCGGCCTCACTGCCCGCCACCTACGAGCTTCTGAAAGCGTGGGTG
>Ga0209577_10006488_pt1 | contig 10817 bp, 7 predicted proteins | sample GraSoiAngelo_109_FD_185874 | JGI IMG/M metagenome (GOLD analysis project Ga0209577, IMG submission 185874) | Grasslands soil microbial communities from the Angelo Coastal Reserve, California, USA - 14_0903_12_20cm (SPAdes) (version 2) | ecosystem: Environmental > Terrestrial > Soil > Grasslands ... | reverse complement strand
CGTGGCTCGCAAGAGGTAATTGGCTGCTTCGTGCAGCAATTGTTTCGACACTTGTCCATTTAGCAGCCGCAGCCAACGCACTCGGCGAGAAGCCGCTCATGGTGTCTGCCATTGTCTCAGCAGATCATCCCGTAAACCGGTGCGTGCCAACGCAAGCTCTCGGCGCTGGCGTTGACGGTCACGAAAAGGGCGAATGCGCTCGGATGTTCACGGAAAAGAATGTCGCTGAGATGCTATCCGCCGGGCTTGGGCCGCTCACGTATCGACTGCGCACCGAGCTGGGTGATGAAGTGTGGCATTGGAACCCGCGCGGCACATGGAGTGATCTTGTTCACAAGTGCGGATACTGGACGTCTGACGATTCACTCGGCGAGCCGATCAACGTTTCCTATGGGTATCGTTTGCCAAGGCGCGGAAACACCATCGATCAAGCAAACGATGACGGTTATTCTCGAATCGCCGACGGCGACAAGGATTCATTTTGGAAAAGCAATCCATATCTCGATTCGCATTTCACCGGCGAACCCGAAGACGCCCATCCGCAATGGGTGATGATCGATCTCGGCGCGACTAAGCCGGTCAACGCCATTCGGATTCATTGGGGCGCACCGTATGCCCAGCAATTCAGAGTCGAATACTGGCCGGGAGACGATCCGATGCATTTGCACCCGGACGATGACGACGACTGGCAGCCATTCGCGCGAGGAAATGTAAATGACGGACACGGCGAGGATGAACTCATCAGACTCGCTGAGCGCCCGCGATCTGTTCAGTTCGTGCGAATCGTGATGAGCCACAGTTCGCGCACCAGCGGGCAACCCTCGGACGACATTCGCGATCGGCTTGGCTTTGCGATTCGCGAGATCGAACTCGGAAATCTCGATAAGGGCGGTCGTTTTCATGATCGTGTTCGTCACGGGCACGATCGGCATCGCCAAACAGTTATTTATGTTTCATCCACCGACCCGTGGCATCGTGCAGAAGACGTCGACTTCAGTATCGAGCAGCCGGGACTCGATTTCGTTTTTCGCAGCGCACTCACGAACAATTTGCCCGTGCTTGTGCCAGTTGGTGTGTTGTACGACACGCCTGAGAACGCAGTCGCTGAGATCCAGTATTTGTTGCGGCGAAACTATCATTTGGAAGGCATCGAGATGGGCGAAGAACCCGACGGACAATGGGCTTCACCAGAGGATTACGCCGCGCTTTGCACCGCGGTCGCGCGTCAGCTCGCGTCGCTGAATCCAAACTTGAAACTCGGCGGCCCGAGCCTGCAAAATTTCGAGGACCAACTGCTCACGTGGAGCGATGCATCGGGAAATCGTTCCTGGATGAATCGGTTTCTAAAATACATTCGACGCGCGGGCGCGCGCTTCGATTTTTTCTCGTTTGAGTTTTATCCATTCGACAACGTCTGCGGAGATCCTGCGCCCCATTTGTTAAAAATCCCAAAGCGTCTCGGCGCAATGATGACCAGTTTGCGCCAGGATGGCGTGCCTTCGGACATTCCGTGGCTGATGACCGAATATGGCTATTCGGTTTTTGGTGGACGTCCCGAAGTTGATATCGAAGGCGCGCTCTTCACCGCGGATACAGTGGGTGCCTTTCTCACGTTAGGCGGCAGCAAGCCGTACCTGTACGGCTATGAACCCAACTATCTTCAGGACGAACTGAAATGTTCCTGGGGCAATCTGATGATGCTTCAGTTGAATCGGAAGAGTGACCAAGTGAATCGCTTATCCGCTTACTACGCCGCTCAACTCATCACGAAAGAGTGGATGCTACCAGTAAACGAGTCGCAGGAAATATTTCCAATCACCATACACGCAACGAACGACGGCGCGCACAGAGTGACGCGCGCTACCAACCCGAAGTCATTAACTGCTGTCACTGCTTATGCGGTTCGACGGCCGGACAAGCAGTGGGCACTGCTTGCAATCAACAAAAATCCCAAACGCACGGCGCAGCTCAACGTGGAGTTTGATCTTCCCGGCGCAAAGCAGCCAGCGAGCTTTATCGGCAAAGTCGAATTAATTCAATTTTCGCGGCAGCAATACGCCTGGCACGCCGACGGCCCAAACGGTCACCCGATCCGCAGTTTGCCTCTCACACACTTCACCCATGATGGGTCATCGTCCTTCGAATTACCGCCCTATTCGCTAACCGTTCTTCGGGGAAATGTGGCGAATTGATGTATCGCACCGCGCCACCTGAATTAAATTCGTCGCAGACGAGGCCGGCGTTTCATTTGCGTAACATTCCCGAAAACCACCCTTTCCTCTGGGACTTTAATGCTTTCTGGAATTCCTCCTTCACAAAATTGGGGTCCCTCGCGTGGGCCATAGCGTCCATGAGACTGATGCGCTCATCCAGAAGCAACTCGATAAGACTAACGTCCACGGTATGCATGCCGTCCGCAGCTCCGATTTGAATTAATCCTGGTATCTGCGAAAGCCGCCGCTCCCGGATACATGCCCCGATTCCCGAGTTCACGATCATCAATTCCGTAGCCAAAATCAGGCCTGGCTTGTCTCCACTTCGCGGCAGGAGATACTGGCATACCACTCCCAACAGCGACCAGGCAAGTTGGGCGGCGACGAACTGCTGGCCCTCCTTTGGAAAGGCATCAATAATGCGCCCAATAGCCGATGGCGCATCGTTCGTGTGCATGGTTGCAATCACGAGGTGCCCTGTTTCCGCTGCCGTAATCGCGGTTTGCATCGTGTCCGTGTCCCGCATCTCACCCACAAGAATGACGTCCGGATCCTGTCTCAACGCGTTCTTAAGCGCGGACGCGAAACTGTGCGCATCGGAACCAATTTCGCGCTGGTTAAACAGGCTTCGCCCCTGCGAATGAACGAATTCGATGGGGTCCTCAATACTGACGATGTTGACGGAACGCCGTTTGGCTATCGTCTGAGCCATGCTCGCCAGCGTGGTGCTCTTGCCTTCGCCGCTCGCGCCAGTCAGCAGTATCAGGCCGGCTCTCTCGTCACACCACTTATCCACCACTGGAGAATGTCCCAACGACTTTAGATCGCCGACCTCAAAAGGGATACGCCGGAAATTGGCCTCAATCGCGCCTGACACATAGCACGCATTTCCGCGAAAGCGCCCGATACCCTCGACCTGCAACGCGAAGTCAAGCTGCCACTCATTTTCCAGCTTCGCCCGTTGTCCCTCCTTCAAGGCATCGATCACCATCCTCCTTGTATCCTCCGCGGACAGCGGCTCTTCCGTCAGCGGCTTGATGACGCCAGCTACCCGCATCATCGGTGGCGCCCCTGCTGTCAAGTGAAGATCAGAAGCCTCCTTCTCGGTCGCAAGCACCAGAAGATCGATCAAGTCATGTTTCTTCATATGGATTCAAATGGTGTGAGGACTCGTCTAGGCGATTCCTCTCATGGCACGACGAAGCTCGGATTCATTGCTGACCGAAGCCAGGGCAGTCGCTTCCGTGATGATCTTGGCCTGGAGAGCTTTGAGGGTCGATTGCAAAAATGAAACGGCGGCAGGGTCCGATCCACGGGAGATATACTGATCGATATTCTGCAACTCTCGTCTGGCGATCCAGTCGCGCATGGCACCCGCATTTTCGACGTGTTCCACCAGCAAATGCAAACCACCGTCAGCAGATGGAACCAGTTTCTGGCACAGGACGCCGGACAGCTGATTTGCCAAAAGGTTCACACCATGCTTCTCGGTCCCGGCCGGAAAAAGATTCAGATAGCGCTCCATTGTGTCGGCAACCTTCTCCGAATGCAGGGTCGAAACAACGAGATGTCCGGTCTCTGAAGCCTGCAAGGCCGTCAATGCAGTTTCGTAATCCCGGATCTCACCGACAAAAATGACATCCGGCGCCTGACGAAGGGCGCTCCGCAACCCGATCGCAAACGTGCTGGTGTCGCGTCCGACCTGTCGCTGGGTGAAATGACAGCGCTTGCTGGTGAACTGATACTCGACGGGATCCTCGATGGTCACTATATGTCGCACCAGGTTCTCGTTCATCCATTGAAGGAGGGACGCGATGGTGGTGGATTTCCCTGAGCCGGTTGGTCCCGTTATAAGAATCAGGCCGTGCTCGCGAGCGCCCCACCGGGTCAGGAGCCATTCGGGCGCTCCGAGCGCTTTCAATGCAGGTACCTTGGTCTTGATGCGGCGCAGGACCGCCCCGAGCCGGCCCATGGTGCGGTGCAAGCTGACGCGGTAGCGCGTATGCGTGCGCGAGACAAAGCCGGTATCGCGATCCCTGTCGCCGTCGCCTTGCGCGTTCGCGCCGCAGGCCTGCCAGAACGCGGTCAACTGCTCGCGCGACATCGGTTCGTCACCGAACACGCTGATTTGTTCATTGATCTTCAGCCGCGGTACTTCGTCCTCCTGAAGGAAGACGTCGCTCGCCTCCCGCTGCTCCGCGGCGTCGAGAATGCTGTCAATGTTCTGGGGCATGATTGATGCAATTTCTACCACGCGCTGGATACATGGCAAACGTTCCTGAATGATCCGGAACCTGAGGAAGAGGTGTTATTGCTCGCGTGCCGCAGTGTCTTGTTAGACCCATCATTGTTCTGGCCCGCTTTCGACCGTTTTTCCTATTTCCTGATTATGTTTATCGTTGGTCCCCTTGATGCGATCTACCGTCTTCCTGAGGATTGTTCCATTGTATCCAACGAGATCTACAGCCTGCAGAGGCTTTGTGCTTTCATGTATTTCGCTTTTGCTTTCAGAATTGGGATTAGCGGCGGCATTTTTCTTCTGACATCCCGATGAAAGCAAGACCATCAAAAAAATGACCGCGACTAATCTCAAGGGGACCTTCGTTTCCATAATCTAACGAGAAAGAGATAAGCCACGGCAGTGTAATCTCAAACAAGCTAACCTTGCCTAGCATTGGGGCCAGTCTGCCCGCGAACGCTTTCGGAGTTCTCTTCATCGATGGGTTGGATGCGGTACTCGAACTACGGCGGCGTCGGTGGCGTCGGTTGACTGCTCGATGTCGGGACTACTCTTGGTGTAGGTGCATTACTTTTCCCGGAAAGGCTCTTCTGCAATTCATCTGTGATTCTTTGTTTCACTACGTTCTGAATGGCATCGCCCAACGAAGGTGACGCAGTAGCGCTCGATTGAGGTGCTGATGTCGCTCTGTTCTTATCAACCGAGCGCATGATCGCCGGCTCGAAAATCACTGACACGATGGCAAGTATGAGGAGCAACCCCGCGACGATAAAGATCGCGCGCGCAACCGGAGAAAGTCCTTTGCGCGTTGTGACGCCCGGCGCCGTCCGTCGCACTCCGGTGACACACGCCGGGGGCGCGGGATTGCCAATCGTCTCGGCATAAAGGTTGACTAACGAAACAACAGCTCCGTGTTTCACTTCCACGTCGCCTAGTTCATGCAGGTAACGCTGCCAACGACGATGCTGCGCCAGATCATCCGCGAAGCGTTTGCTCACCAGAATGTGGCCTGCGTCGCCGCAATCCATCACCCGACGCGCGATATTGATTCCCACTCCGGAAATGTTTTCGCGCGCGTTAGCATCTTTGATGTATTGCACTGGCCCGCTATGGATTCCCATTCTTACCGGCAGGCTCGGTTGCGCGCGCAGAGCCTGGCTGACTTCCAAAGCGCACTCGGCAGGCCCCTCTACTGAACCGGTGAAGACCATGGCCATACCGTCGCCGGTCGGCAAGATGATCAGCTGCCCCGCTGCTTCTGCTTCACGCGCTGCTTCTGTATTGCGGACAATCTGATTCAACTCCTGAAGCGCTTCTGATTGTTCGTCGGTCAGCAGCTTGGAATACCCGACGATATCGATGAACAAGACATGCGCGATCTCCAGGCGCGGCTTGGTTTTCTCGTCATCCGCCATTTGCGCGGAATGTTAAGCGCACTCCGTCGACCGCTCTAGGCGATTTTTTCGCCCGCCATTTCGCGGATGGCAGGTTTTGGCGAACAGCGCACTCACGACCTAACGAGGCAGAAGTGAGCCACCGGCACCGAGAGCGAGCGCGAACGGGAATACACGTGTTGAGGCACGGAAAACGAGAGCCCCGGAGCGGGTAGGCGTTCGTTGCATCGCTTGGTTAGATCGCTTCGAGGTACGCTTCATCCCGCTTTTCGGTGCTGATGTCTCTCAGATCGGTGATAAACCGGTCAAGAAGACCGGGTTCTGTTTTCAGATAGAGCGTCGCCTCACTGGCCACTTTGGTCAGCGTGAAGTCTTCGAACGCGGATTGTTGTCTGCAGGTGACGTAAAGCTGACCGGGCTTGGGGAAGTGCAGACGCCCATGGAACGCGCCTGCCGCGTACTCAGGGCCGAACTCACCAAAGCGAAGATCGAGCACGCCGCCATGAACATGATCCTTGAATGTCGTCAGATCACCGACGGCTTGTTCAAGCGACTGATGACCGATGTAGACGTCGCTCGTAAACGATGAAGTCCCATCCGACGTCGTGATCCGCGCCTCGATTACGTCGGCATCTGACCAGATCTTCACGAGCGTAATGCCACGACGCATGTCTGTGATCTAACTACAATTCGACGAACGTTTGTATCGCCCATTTCGGTGTCCTCTCAGGCGGGACTCCGGATAAAACGAAAGCGCGGGTTCGTTTTTGATTGATCGTTTCGCGATTCGCGTTCCGTCATTTCTCTCATGCTCGCACGGGCACACTGGCGGTGCGCTCGAGTTTGCCCCAGCTTACCCAGGCGCCTTTGATCGCGCGCAGGATCGCTTTCCAGATGCAGTAACTGAGCATCGGGCGATAGATCAGACGCATGGGCAACATGCGCAAGGCCCAGACGACCGGCTCCCGCTCGAGCAGGCAGGCAAGCGTGGCGAGGATTACGTCCATCGCCAGGAACGTGACAATGAATGGCAGCACCGCCCGCCACGCGCCGAATGGCAACGATGCAATCAGGAACAAATCCACCATGGGCGTAACGGCCACCAGAATGATTTGGAAAAACCAAATGCTCGGCAAACTGAACCATCCAAGCGCGCGATAGTTCCAGTTGAACACCATGTCGCGGTGTTTCCAGAGACATTGCAGCGTGCCGTAGGCCCAGCGGAAACGTTGTCGCGCCAGTGTGCGCACACTTTCCGGCGCTTCTGTCCACGCGATTGCGTCGGGCACATAAACGATCCGCTGTCGGTGTCTGTGCAACGAAAGCGTCAGATCAGTATCTTCAGCGAGCGTTTGCAGACTCAGCCCACCCGCTTCATCGATCGCATCTTTGCGAACGGCGCTGATCGCGCCCGGTACGACGGTGATGCATTTCCAGCGATTGTAAGCCCGCCGATCCAAATTGAAACCGCAGGTGTATTCCAAGGCCTGACAACGCGCGATGAAGGTGCGCAGATTACCGACCTTCGCGTGACCTGATACCGCGCCGATCCGAGCATCAGCGAACGGCTCGAGCAAGCGCGGCAGCGTATCGCGCTGACATTGCGTATCCGCATCGATGAAAATAACGATGCCGTTGCGAGCAGTAGCCAGACCGCGTTGCAGAGCACGCGCTTTCCCATGATTGTCCTGTCGCAACAAGCGCACACGCGGCTCACTCCCTGCGACACGCTCAATCTCCGCAGTAGTCCGGTCACGCGAACCGTCGTCCACCACGACCACTTCGATTTCGCCTTTGTAATCTGTGGCCAGAAGCGTGCGCAAAGTTTCCGCGATCACTTTTTCTTCGTTGTAAGCGGCCATGACCACACTGATCGGCTCCGCGAAATCTGCTTTCGGTCCGCGTCGAAAACGATACGCAAGCCAGATGACAATCAGCGTGCGAAGGACCACCAGCGCCGTAGCCACGATCATGAATGCCCAGAGGAATTCTTCGATGGTGTGATAAACGCGAAACCCGGTGCTGCTTACCAGGCGGGTGAGCGATTGCGCATCGGCTTGAACGGGCGGCATCACTGCGTCGCGTGTCGTTCCCAGCAGCGTGCTCAACGGCACGACTGTATCGCCGCGCGTATGCAGCCAATCCAAAATACGCGGAAGCGCTTCCACCGTCTGCGAGCGATCTCCGCCCGCGTCATGAAGCAAGATAACGCTGCCATCGTGTCTTTGCTGTTTGATCCGTTGCAGGATGATGTCCGCCCCGGGCTTTGCCCAATCCTGCGGATCGATGTTCTCGAGGACGACGAGGTAATTGAGGTCTTCCGCAATTTTCAGCGGCGCCAGCTCGCTAAGTTGCGTCGGGCCGGTGTCAGACGCGTAAGGCGGGCGAAACAACGTGGTCGAGCGACCCGTTAAAGTCCCGAGCAACAACTGAGTGGCGTTCAACTCAAGTCGAATGTGTTCCGGCCAGCAGAGCGCAAGGTTCGGATGATAATAAGTGTGGTTCCCGATCTCGTGCCCCTCGTTCACAATTCGACGAACAAGCCCCGGGTAACGCTCCGCGTTCACACCCACCAGGAAAAACGCGGCTTTTACGTTCGCGGCTTTGAGAATGTCCAGGATCTTTGGCGTCCACCGCGGATCCGGACCGTCGTCAAAGGTGATTGCGACCTGATGCTCGCCACCAGCCCCCTGGTGATACAGCGTGGGGAATTGCGCAAACTTCACGTACTTCGCCGTGAGATATCCGTCTGCATCCACAGCGAGCTTTCGCATCCCGTCTGAGCGATCCTCGTCAACGGTGACGATCTCGCCGTCGCCAACATCGGCTATCGTGTCCGTTGATTTAATGAGCTCGAGCGATTGTCGCGTTTGATTGTCCAGCCTGAAATCCCGGGGAACACTTAGTGCGTCCCAAATCGCAGGGTCTTCGCTGCCAAGCCGATACAGGGCGAACCCACCGGCTTTCTGTTCGCGGACCGCGCGGAGTTGGTTAAGGAATGTTACGACGTCTAAAAACCAGACGGCGTGCTCCTTGTCTTCATCCTGAAAATAAAAGTACGGGCTGTAACTCGGACCGCTTACTTCTACACTCTTGATTTCGGCATCATTGGCGCGACTCATCGCTTCTGCAAAGGCGATCAGCTCCGCCTTCTTGCCACCGATCGTCCAATCGTACCCGTAGCTACCGATGGCGATGATCCATTGCTTGGTGTCGGAATCTTCAAGCAGGACGTGCACCCAACCTTCAAACCATGAGCGCGATGCCAGCGGCCCCGGCGGATCTGTCTCCGATGTTTCATCAAACAACATCGCCACAAAACGGTCTACATTGTCAGCAAGAGCATCTACATCAATGTAATCGAGCTCCTGACCTGGCTGAACGCAGAGCCAAAGCTCCTTATTATCGTCGTGCAACGCGTCGGCGAACTTGTCGATGAATTTGGTGACATCTTTTTTGTAAACTGGATCGATTTGTTGCCAATCGATCACTACGCCTGAAGCTTTTGCGGTGCGCAAGACGGACAGCACGCTTTGGATGAAGCGATCCTGCCGTTGCGCTGCTCCGTGCGCCAGATTCTCGATCGCTTCCGGTTGCCACGTGTCCCCGACGAGATTATTCAGTAGCGGCATCAGAGCGATCCCCTTGCTGGCGGTCAGTTTCGGTAGCCGGGTGTCGCCATCGATTTGCAGCTCGCCCAGGCCATTGATCACGGTCATCCATTCCGGGCAGAGATGCGTAATCTGCGACGCGTGTTCCTGAAGTGAGGCGTAGCTGTATGGATCGCCATTGACGTAAAATGCCAGGCGCACTTCGTTCTCGGGCGGCTTCTTTCGAGGCCGTGGTGAAGCAATGGGCCCTGCGCCAGCGAGCTTTCTTGCCGCCTGTCGGGCCGCGCTAAATTTCTGCCAAAGCAGCGAAGCTGGAGATAATTGGCCCGCCGGATTCTCTTTTTTTTGCAGCGCCTTCAGCTGGCCCTTTAACTGCCGCAGCGAAAACGGCACGTTCATCTTCGGCGCGACAAAAAGGGTTTGCACAAACAGAACCGCGCCGAGAAAGAACAGCACGCCGCCGATCAGCAGAATCAGGCGCAGCCGCGGCCAGCGTTTACCGCTGGGATCGGAGAAAACAAATGGTGTGACTTGTTCCTGAGGAGATTCAGGCATTCGGTGCTTATAATGCTCCAACCGGAGGAATAAGAAAATCCGATTCTCTCATTTCTATGTTGGATAGTGACGGTTGAATGTTAGAGGTTGAGTCTTAGATGCATATCGAGCCAGATACACTGCCGAGTGGACACGTGGGCATCGCTGCTCGTTTAAAAAAAGGTCCCACAATTCATTCAAGCGCTTGGGTCGTCCCGGGAGCAACAGTCATTGGAGACGTTACACTAGAGGAAGAATCCAGCGTCTGGTATGGGGCGGTCCTGCGCGGTGATATCAATCGCATCATCATCGGGCCGCGCTCGAACGTTCAGGACAACGCTGTCGTCCACGTTGACACTGGTTACCCAACAAGCGTAGGTGAATTGGTCACGATCGGGCACACAGCAGTCGTTCACGCGTGTAAAATCGACAATGAAGTGCTCATCGGTATGGGCGCAATCATTCTCGACGACGTCGAAGTTGGCGCGCGTTCAATCATCGGCGCAAATGCGATTGTCACGATGGGAATGAAAATCCCGCCCGGCTCGCTCGTGCTTGGGTCACCGGCAAAAATTCGCAGGCAACTGACGCTGGATGAGCAAAACGACATCGCCCGCTGGGCATGGAGCTATGTCGAAACAGCAAAGCAGTACCGCGAATTTTCCTAGCAGCGTTGCTTGGACGTTCGTTTCTGCTGGTGACGACAGATTACAACCCGATGTGACTTGCATGCTCGGAATACGGCGGCAACAATTCTGCATGAAAATTTTTATCACACCGACATTGATTGCGGCTTTGTGCGTGGGGTTACATCTGATGCGATTAG
>Ga0209577_10006487_pt1 | contig 10818 bp, 10 predicted proteins | sample GraSoiAngelo_109_FD_185874 | JGI IMG/M metagenome (GOLD analysis project Ga0209577, IMG submission 185874) | Grasslands soil microbial communities from the Angelo Coastal Reserve, California, USA - 14_0903_12_20cm (SPAdes) (version 2) | ecosystem: Environmental > Terrestrial > Soil > Grasslands... | reverse complement strand
ACGAAATATGAATTCCCGAAATTTGGTTCAGGAATTCGCGCGCCGTATTGGAAGTTGCATGTTCAGGATTAAAAATGACGTACGCGACATCGCGAACGCCAAATTCCAGCCGGTCATTTCGTTCCAGGTTCTTGCGTTGCACGCGTTCGCCATTGACGAACGTTCCGTGTTTGCTGCCCTGATCGAGCACATAGAATTGGCCGTTATCGGACGTTATCAGCGCATGATCGCGCGAGACACGCGGATCGGCAATTACCAAATCCTTATCTACTTTGCGCCCGACGCTGAACGGGCTGTGATCGAGATTGATGGTGCGCTGCTCGTTGCCCTGCACGAAGACGAGCGTAGGGAAAACGCCTGATCCTGGTGATGATGATGAACCGGTAATGGGTTGCAGGGCCATAGACGCGCGGCGGACGAATGTCACCTATGTTACGAGAATCATGGCAGCGGGGAAAGCCGGATTTATGCCGCCTAGTAAGGCCAGACTAGCCACCATCACCTCAAACACCACCGCGTTGGAATGCGGCAATCGCCTGCTGCTCACTGTCGTACACCTCGAAGACGGTAGCCAACTTGGTGATCTGCAGCACATCTCTCAACCGTTGCCCAAGGCCGGTCAATTTAATATCTGCGCCGCCCGCTCGAGCCGATGAATACACACCGACGAGGGTTCCCAGGCCGCCGCTATCAACGTAGGTGACCCCAGCAAGATTCAACACGACGTGCCGGTTGGAACTTAAGACCTTCTTGAGGGTCTCCCGCAGAGAAGTGGCTTCTTCCCCGAACATGATGCGACCGTGACAGGAAACAATTGTCACTCCATCCGCCACGTGCGTTTCTATCTTCAAGTTCATCCTGTGCCCTCCGACACACCGGGGAAGCAAGAGCGTTTGAGAAGCCTAACCCGTCGTCCGAGGCGATGCAAGTGATGCCGACAAATCGGATGGCACACTTGCGAACACTTGGATAGACTGCCCGCACGTGCGAATTAAGGTCTACAAGCCTGGCGCTTCGAGAATGCCGGACCTGGCGAAGAATTTTCTCCTGCTGGCGGCACTCGCGCTGATTGCCATTTATCTTGCCCATCGTTTCCCGGAGATGGAAAAGGGCACTGATTTTCCTGAGTTCTATGCGGCCGCGAAAGTAGTCAAAGATGGCCTGGGACACCGACTCTATGATCCGGGCATCCAGCAGCAGTTTCAGATCCAATATACAGGCCGCATAGGAACATACTTTAATCATCCGCCTTTCGAGGCGCTGTTCTATTTGCCTTTCGCGGAGGTGCCTCCACAGCGCGCCTATGTGCTGTGGTCTCTGCTGAACCTTGTGCTGCTGATCGCAATTGCAAGATCGCTATGGCATTACGCGTTCACGGGGGTCGGCTGGCAGGCACTGTTGGCGTTGTTTCTGGTGTTCGCTCCGGTGCTGCTGAATCTATTGCAAGGCCAGGATTCCGTGCTGTTGCTGTTTTTCGTTGCCATGAGTTTTGCAGCTTTGACTCGAGGCAACGAATTTCTTGCAGGTTGCCTGCTCGCGTGTGGGTTATTCAAGTTCCATCTGATTTTTCCGCTCGCGCTGATTCTTGTGGTTAATCGAACCAAGAGATTTCTGCTGGGCTTTCTTCTTTTTGGCGTGGTTCTGATCTTGATTTCGGTGGCAATCTGCGGCCCTGGATTTCTTATAGCGTATCCCCGCTTCCTCTTGGCTTTGCCCAGTCTGCCGTTCTCTGGCATTCATCCGCGGCAGATGCCAAATTTACGCGGATTAGCCGCACTGAGCATTCCTGGATCGAAGTCAGTTTCCCTGGCACTGACAATTGCTGTGTCCATTCTGCTGCTCTCGATCGCAGTGCGTAGCAGCATCCTGGCTCGCATGCAACCCCAAGCCACCGCGCTCCTGTTTGCGAGTTCCGTGCTCACCTCATTGCTAGTGGGCTATCACCTTAGCCCGCACGATCTCAGTCTTCTTCTTGTCCCGATGACTATGATCTCAACCTACGTCCTGGCTACTCATCACATTTCAAAGTGGCTGCGCATGATTCTGGTCGCCAGCCTCGTGATTTTATATCTGCCCCCGCTGCACCTGTTTCTTTTGGCCGCGCATTCATATGCGTACGTGGCGATTCCGATCTTGTTCTTGTTCCTGAGCTGCTACGCCGAGCTCAAGAGAATTTCTCTTGCGATTCGAACAAATCTCTGACCAAGAAACACAGTAATCCCAGAATTCCAAGGGGGATGCCGAGGCTGGTATACAACGGCACCGCCCAGGCGCGCTCCAGCGAGGCCGCTGGCAGCGCAATTGACGCCAGGGCTAAAGAGACTGTCGCTACCCACGGCCACAACACTAAAAGCGCAGCCGCTAAGCAACTGAACCGGGCCAAGCGATTCTTACTCCATATCAGCGCGCCTTCACGAACGAGGAGAAAGATTCCCGGCAGCAGCAGCGCCTGATTGTATGGCGCCACCATGGGCACGATCACAACCGTTGCCGCGAGCACGAGTGACGAAATCAATGCGAACGCAAACGAATTCGCTTCCTCATGGCGCAAACGCCAGCAGATGCAGGCCAAGGCAACCCCGATGATGAGGCTCAACACTTTGCCCCAACCTGGCGTTATCAGCGTATCGAGGAGAGATCCAGACCCGGCAGTGTATTTGCGATAAGCCACTACTGCCCTGTAGAAGTCTGAGATCCATCCCGGCAAAACGTACTGCGCGGCTCCAAGCAGAGTCATCAATGTGATGGCGAATCCCCAGATCAGTCCCTTGCGTTGCTGCCAATCGCCCAGCCCCCAGAGAATCAGCCACCCGGCTAGGGGGGCAGCGAGTTGCGGCTTGATTGTCGCCAAGGCGAGCAAAACTCCCGCTGCCACCAGATGCCCGGCTGCAATTGAAGCCATACATGCTGCGATTAGCGCAGCTACCAGCAAGCTTAATTGCTGAAGCTTGATCCCCTGGACGATGGGGAAGCTGCCCATGGCAAGGACAACCACTGCCGTAAACACCATGGGCGAAGAGCGCCAGCGCAGAGCAGCCAACCAGAGTGGGACTGACGCGACGGTTAGACCAACCAACACCCAGCGGAAGCCTTCCTGCACCGCCGGAAACGGCAAGTGCACGGTAGGAGCAAGAAGAAAAACGACGTACACGGGATACGCAAATCCTTGCTGATCGCGTGGATCCTCCACCCGGCCTGGATCAAGCGTGCGGCCGTAATACCCAGTCTCAATTTCGCGTGTGACTTCTGGGCTGTAGGGATTGCGATGGTGCAGCAGGAACTCGCGTGCGCCTAACCACCGCGGGTATAGGTCGGAGAGATTGCCACGCGGACGCCCATGAGCCGCGGCGTCGGCACGCTGATAAGGGATCAGCAAATTTTGTACGTACCACAACATGCTTGCGGCCAGAAGCACAGCAATCAGTAGACCGAATATGGAATATCCGGATGATGGTCTAGCAGGCTCCGGAGAAACTCTGGTTTGGAACCTATTTGGCAACGGCATGAGTTTACTGGTACCGCCTAAACCTTTTACTTTTTGTCATTCCGAACCGCTTTAGCGGTGAGGAATCTGCTTTCGCGAGTTTTTCCGCAACCTGCTAAGAGAGTAAATGCGCACCCATGTTACAACTTATGCGGACCACGCCTATGCGGTTGCGGATCCTCATCTCCGTCGTAATTGGAGTTGCGAGTGCCGTGTTCTGCTGGGCCGTCCTCACGCGGCTGCATCAGGGAGCGGCAGACTTCACTTGGGCGATCCGTGCCGCGCAGCATCTCCTAGCGGGGAAGAATCCATACGATACGCCTCTCGAGCAATATCCGCTCACGGCTGCGTTGTTTGGATTGCCTTTCGTTTGGTTGCGTCCTGAGGTCGCAGCGGCCCTGTTTTATGGAATCAGTTCCGCGCTGCTGGCACTCGGGCTGACGCGACAGGGTTATGCCCGCCTGCTGATTTTTCTCGCTTACCCCTATTGGGCTGGAATGCTCACCGCGCAGTGGACGCCGCTCATTGCTGCCAGCGCTTTTTTCCCAATGCTTCTTCCAGCTACGCTGGCTAAGCCGCAAATCGGGCTTCCGGTCGCGCTCACGCACGTGAGCTGGCGCGGTGTGCTGGCGTGCTTAGTCTTTCTCCTGTTAACTCTGATCGCCTTGCCAAGCTGGCCACTGCTTTGGATTCATCAATTCGGCTATTATGAGCACTTCATCCCGCTGCTGGTCTTACCAGGCCCTCTCCTGATACTCGCCCTATGGCGCTATCGCGATAGGGATGCATGGTTACTGCTCTTGGCTGCCATCATGCCTCAGCGCTGGTTTTTCGACGCATTCATTCTCTGGCTCATCCCGAAAACTCGGCGCGAGATTTTGTTTACGGCGTTCTTCAGTTGGGGAGCCGGCATCTGGCGCTGGTACCAGTACCCGCACAGCTTTAGCCAAGTCGGAAGATGGGCAGTGCTGGTCATTTATCTTCCGATGTTTGTCGTTGTACTGGCGCGGATACCCGCGAAACCCACCACATGCGGCTCAAGCGGCTGACTTCTCCATAGCGCGCAGATTTTGGCAGGAAATCTCGCGACTGATTGCCCAAATCCAGAACAGCATTACAATCGCCATTAAGTTATAGTGCCCATTTCGCATCAATAGAAAAGCCTGCAGCGGAGTAAAGAACAGCAGCAACATCGGCGCGAACAGAATGACGCGGCTCTGCTTGACCTCCTCGGCATGCCGCAGGAGATGGTTTGCGATTAACGTAAGAGGCAGGAGAAGCAAGCTTAACTCGTACGGCAGCGTGTGATACCCGACGAGAACAGTGACTACCACGCACAAGGAAAATCCGAGATCGAATTCGGCCGAACTTGAACCCTTCCATCGCCGGGAGCCCCAGACAATCAATGCCAGCGATACGGCGGCGATTACCACGTCACTCGCAAGTTTCGACGTGTCCGGCAAGAGCGCGCTGTCCAGGAGACCTCGCACATTTGCCATGCGGATCGGAACAATCGTCCCACGCCGCTCCATTGATTGCTCCAAGCGCCAGACATGAGCCGGATACTGCACCGCCTGCCGCCAGCCCACGATCCCAACTGAGAGCAACGCGAGAAGCAACGCGGAACCGATGAAGCCCATGATGGCCTTATAGCGCTTTTGAAGAAGCAGGATGAGCACGAGCGCCGCAACGAGATGGAAACGGAACAAACCAAGACTCAGAAGGCAGCCCGCAGCTAGATCGCGCTTTTGTTTCAGCGCCACGAACGCCGATGCAAATAACAATAAAAGGACAAAGATGTCCTGGCCTTGCAGCAATCCGAAAAACACGGGGAAAAATGCCAACCAGATAAATGTCCACGCGGGCGCAGAGATGGCATTCAGGCTGGATATGTGCGGTCGCAGCACCCACATCGTCGCGATCAGGATGAGAACGCTGATGCAGTCCCAGACCAGAAATGCCGCCGGATAAGAGAGCCAAGTAAAGGGAACAAAGAGCAGTGCCTCGAACGGAGGGTGAATATATGGCAGGGGGCCATGCCGGATGATGACGTCTCGAGCAAATTCCTGTTGCAAGCGATATTGTGTCTGTTCGTCATAGAGTTGTGCCCCTAAGTGGTCGCGGAGGGTGATCCCGCCGGTGTAAAACATCGTGAAGTCAGGGTAGCCCAGATACACGAACCGCCGCGCGTTCCAGGCGATTACCAGATGCGTGGACAGCATTGCGGCCAGGAAAAGAAGCAGGGCTTTCGTGGCCTTCGGTTTGGTCATAACATCGCGGGCGTCGGGTGCCACGATATCATCTGGTGGCACCGTGAAGCGACTCTTCGAAACCTCGCGCGTGTTCGCCATCACATTTTCTCTTGGGCTGTTCACAATGAGCGCCCGTGGGGTGGCCGACCCTGATTTTTGGTGGCACCTGCGCAGCGGAGAACTGATTGTTCGGTCGCACACATTTCTTCGCACCGACCCTTTCTCTTTCACGCGCTTCGGCCATCCGTGGGTCAATCACGAGTGGTTATCCGACGTTCTGATTTTCTCCGTGTATCGGGTGGCTGGTTTTGGAGGATTGATCGTGAGCTTTGCCGCGATCAGCGCGGCCACGCTACTGCTCGTCTACCTGCGCTGTCCGGGCCGGCCTTATGTCGCAGCAGTTTTTACGGTATGTGGCGCCATCGCCTCAACCTTGATGTGGGGCGTCCGCCCTCAAATGTTCACGCTGCTGTTTGCAGCGATTTTTCTCCTGATTCTCGACAGAGCCCGCGGTGAACCCAAAATTCTGTGGTGGACTGTCCCCTTAATGCTGCTGTGGGCAAATCTGCACGCCGGATATGCGCTCGGAATAGCACTGTTGGCATTATCTATAGTTGGCACTGTTCTGGACATTGCCTTCGGCCGCGAAAGCTGGACAAGCCGAGCCACCGGCCTAAGAAACCTTGGGCTTGCGCTGGTTGCTTGCGTGGCGGTGGTTGCGGTGAATCCGAATGGCGTGCGCCTCTACACGTATCCGTTTGAGACTCTCGGCTCCAAGGCAATGCAGAGCTATATCCACGAGTGGTTCTCTCCGAATTTCCATGATCCCGAGTACGCGCCGCTGCTTCTGATTATTCTGGGTATTCTGGTTGGTTTCGCGATCTCCCCAAAAAGAGTGTCTCCCCGCGACCTGGTTTTATTGTGTCCCGCCACTCTCGCCGGACTGCGTTCGGTCCGGCACATACCAGTGTTCGTGCTGATCGCCGTGCCGATTCTGACACAACTCTGGGAGGCATGGCTTCAGAGCGTAGGAGCGACGATCCGGACGAACCGGGGTTCCGTGCACCGCCTATTTGAGAAACGGCTGCTGAACGCGGTCATTCTGGGAACATTTGCAGCTTTTAGCATTGTGCGTGTGGCGCTTGTCATTCATCGCCAACCACAGACAGAAGCGCAGCATTTCCCGGCGGGGGCAACGGCATTCATTTCTACCCAGCGCCCTCCGGCCCCGGTGCTGAACCACTACAACTGGGGTGGTTATTTCATCTGGAAGTTGTACCCCGATTATCGGGTATTCATCGACGGTCGCGCAGACCTCTACGGCGATTCCTTCATGAACGAGTTCGCCGCCAGCTACTACCTTGCTGGCGACTGGCGCAAGTCGCTGCGAACATGGGGGATCCGGACCATCGTTCTCCCTCCTGACGCGCCGTTGGTTACAGCGCTGCAGTCCCAACCGGGCTGGAGGCGAACTTACGCTGATTCTCAGGCTGTGGTGCTGATTCAAGCCAGCAGCTCAGGCCGAAGTGATTGAAAATTAAGTCTTTATATAATGCAAAACGAGAGTCAGGCGCTAAATACCCACTTCAAACCCCTTAAAGTTGAGGTATGATATTTGGCAGTCTCTCGAAGGATAGGGGAGCGTTCTTAGATCCCGCATCTGAATTGATGATGTAATGCGATGCCCGGGCCGTGGTAGGGACGATCTGGTTGATCGGTTCCAATGCCAACAAGGTGTCCCCACAGGTCGCGAGCACAGTCCGATAGGGCGGGTTTATTGAGCCGCAGTTTGCAAGAAATTTCGCCCGTTTCGCCGGATCGCGGGTATTATTGGGCGAGGGATTCGAGACACTCTCCTTTCCCCTCGCAACTCTTTGCTTTGGGAAACACAAAAAATTGTTGCTCCGGGCTGAATTGCGCAGACAATTGCACAAGATCAGGAAGGGGTTTGTGCCCGCCTGATTCCATGGGAGGTCCAGAAAATGAAAAACATTCTTTGTCAGTTATGGAGAGAACAGAAAGGACAAGACATTGCGGAATACGCGGTCATGCTGGCAGTGATACTGGTGATCGTGGTGGGCACGATTCGGCTGATTGGCTCTAACGCCAACAATGTTTTCTCCTCAGTTGCCAGTTCTGTTCAGTAATTTCATTGTGGCAAGGAGTGCGCGGGTGCCAAGCGGCGCCTCTGCGCGATATGTCGGAAAAAAATAATGCCGTCGTTGGGATCGGTATGCAGTTAATTACACTGCTGCCAAACGCCAGCCTAAGATTGCCGAACGCGATAAATTTTGAGAATTCGCCGGCTGTCAGGATTCGATTTTAGCCGGAACCAGCGGCCCGCACGACTTTGAGGCCCTGAGGAGTACGCATGAACCGCACCCGTCTGCTGATGATCGGATTTGTTGCTCTGGCACTAGCCGCCTTTGTCAGCTTTACCGTTTATCGCCGGCTGAATGCTCCAGGCGCAGCCAATGTTCCCCCCGGCGACAATATTATTATCGCAGCCGCTAATATCTCCCTGGGGGCAAAAATCGAGGACAAGGACGTTAAAGTTGTCCAGCTCCCCGCCGCCGATCTGCCCCCGCGCCACTTCCGGCAAAAATCGCAGGTGCTGGGACGCGGGGTAATCGTGCCCATTGCCCAGGGGGAATATGTGCTTCCTGAAAAGCTGGCGGGCGAAAATGCCGGCTACGGCCTTCCTGCACTGATCCCCACGGGAATGCGAGCCGTATCGGTGCGCGTAAATGAAGTGATTGGGGTAGCCGGATTCGTGGTGCCAGGTACCAGAGTGGACGTGCTGCTGACCGGCAGCCCGTCCGGGAGCGGTGGGGAACGCACCACTACCGTTCTTGAGGATATTGCTGTCATTGCCTCAGGTCAAAGGCTGGAGCGAAGCGTCGCGGGCGAGGCGCAGACGGCTCCGGTGATTACGCTGCTCGTCTCCCCCGATGACGCGCAGAAGCTTGCGCTTGCCCAAAGCCAGGGCAAGATTCAATTATCCTTACGCAATCCGCTCGATACCAAACAGCAAGAATTGGCGTCAGTGCAGGAAAACGCCTTGTATAGGGGCGCGTCTGCGCCCGCAAAGCCCATGCAGCACTCGAAAGCTCCCAAGCAAATTATACTCACCGCTCCTGCACCCGCCCCTGGGTATCAAGTGGAAGTCTACCGGGGCGACAAGAAGGACGTGACCAAATTTGATTCGCAATGATTGCCCGCGGCTCTGAGGTTTCATACATGCCTATTTGCTCCCAGTGGTGGGAACAGGAAATCAAAGTTGGTAAATCGTCTCGAGTGGTACTGGCGATCACGTGTCTGCTTTGCTCCGCTGTGGCAGGTCAGCAGCAACAGCCGGCTCCGCCGCCTCCGGTCCAGGCGGCTCCAGCTGCGACGACACCGGAACCGGCGAAGGCCCAGATCCCTCCTGCAAATTCGCAGGCGCCGCAGGCTGAAGGGCAGGGGGCCGCGCCGCTTCGCGTAATGGTTGGTAAATCTTTGCTCATCAATACTACAGAACGGCTGAAGCGGGTCTCCGTGACCGATCCCACCGTGGCCGACGCCTTAGTTGTCACGCCAACGCAAATTCTTGTGCACGGCCGCTCACCTGGAGAAGTGTCGTTGCTGATTTGGGATGAGTTGGAGCGTTCCCGCAGCTTCGATTTACGCGTGGATGTTGACGTCAGCGCCGCCTCTGAAGAAGAAAGACGGATCTTCCCCGACGAGCAGATTTCTGTTAGCCCGTCCCGTTCTGCCATCGTGCTCTCCGGGCACGTTTCTACAGAGGATGTTGCTAAGCGCGCCGGAATGATTGCGGAAGCGTACTCCAAGAATGTGGTGAACGTCTTGACGTTCGGTCCAGTGGGAGCTCAGGAAGTCCTGCTCGAAGTAAAGTTTGCGGAAGTTGACCGCTCCGCAGTGACGCAGCTAGGGGTCAACATTCTTAATACCGGCGCAGGAAACTTTGTCGGCAACACCACCACAGGCCAATTTGGCGGTACCAGGATTGGGGACGTCACTGACACGTTCCCACGGCCTCCAATAACACCGCCATTCAGCAGCACCGAAACTATAAATGACCTGTTGAACGTATTTCTGTTCCGCCCAGATATTCATCTTGGGGCGGTGATTCGCGCCTTGCAGACGAGGAATCTTCTGCAGATCCTCGCCGAGCCCAACCTTATTGCTGTAAATGGCAAAGAATCGAGCTTCCTGGCGGGGGGCGAGTTTCCCTTTCCCATCGTCCAGCCGGGGCAAGGTTTTACCGCGGTTACTATTTCGTTCAAAGAGTTCGGCGTGAAACTGAAGTTCACGCCGGTAATCATGCCGAATGGCAACATTCATTTGCGGGTAGTGCCGGAAGTAAGCACGCTGGATTTCGCGAATTCGCTGACCATCTCCGGCTTCACTGTACCTGCGATAAGCACACGTCGCGCAGATACTGAATTTGAATTGCAGGACGGTCAAAGCTTCGTGATCGCGGGCTTGATGGATAATCGCGTCACCAATCTCAGCAACAAGATTCCCGGGTTGGGTGATATCCCGATTCTGGGTAATTTCTTCAAAAGCAAGAGCGCACAAAAGAGCAATTCAGAGTTGATGGTTCTTTGCACTGCCCGGCGGGTCGCTGCCGGCAATCAGCCGCCTTCGGGGCCGAAGTACCCTAAGCCATTTCTGGATAACAACCAGTTTGATGGAAAGAAACCATCAGGCGGGTCAAAGTAGACGATGTTTTGTAGAGGGGGCAGCAGCACATGCCCGAACTGTCTGTAGTCATAGTCGCGCAAGATAGCGAACAGCGCGCGATCTTGCAGGTTCTGGTAGACGGGACCAGCGTGGCGCGCACGGTACACAGTTGCGCTACCTTTCCGGTAGTTGCCACTGATCCCGTCGTGCGGCGTATCCAAACTGCCACTCCGGACGTGGTTTTGGTCGACGTTCCCGGCGATAACCCGACGCTGGCTTTGCGAGCAATCGAAATCGTCCATCAGGAGTTGCCGGAAACCCCTTTGTTCGCCATTGGCAGCATGGCCCAGCCGCAGGCAATCGTGAACGCGATGCGCTCGGGCGCGCGCGAGTACA
>Ga0209577_10006486_pt1 | contig 10821 bp, 7 predicted proteins | sample GraSoiAngelo_109_FD_185874 | JGI IMG/M metagenome (GOLD analysis project Ga0209577, IMG submission 185874) | Grasslands soil microbial communities from the Angelo Coastal Reserve, California, USA - 14_0903_12_20cm (SPAdes) (version 2) | ecosystem: Environmental > Terrestrial > Soil > Grasslands ... | reverse complement strand
GGACGCGAATCACGTCGGGTCCCGCAGGTTCGGATTGCAGTTTGAACATCGCTGCGAACAGGTACAGGTAAGGAATGAAGTACGTGATCACTCCCATGCTCACGAGCACGTCGTAAGCGCCCTTGACGCTGGTGCCGGCCTGACCTAGAAAGACGAACACTGCACCTAAAGCAGCTTGAACTACGAGTGCGACCCATGGTGTTCGCCAGCGTGGATGAAGCGCTCCGAAAACCGGCGGCAGGAATCGATCAATGCCCGCAACGAACGGCAGGCGCGCGACGGCGGCCAGGTAAGCGCCGGTAGCTCCCAGATTGCTGAGCGCGATCATGAAGGCAGCGAAGGGAATCACACCTTGCCAGCCGATGCGCTCGGCGGTTTTTGTGATGGCCTGCATCAAGCCTTGTAGATCGCTGACCTCGGACGCGGGCAACGCGAGCATCACGGAGACCGTGCCCACGATGTAGCAGAAGGTCACGGTCAAGCCTGCAACCAAAAGCGCAAATGGGATGGTGCGGCGAGCGTTCTTGATTTCCTCGCCCATGAACGACGCGGTTTCGCAACCGCCGAATGCAAACGTAAGAACGGACCAGAAGATGATGTCGTTGAGGTGAATTTTGGGGATGAGGGTGTGTGGGGTGAAGGCGGTTGCGGAGCCGAAGCGGTGCCAGGCGATCATGCCCATCCCGATCACGATCATGACCGGAATCCACATGGCCAGTGCGCCCAGGTTGTGCAGCCATTTGCCGACATCGAGGCCGATGACATTCAGCCATGTGACGACGGCGAGCGCGATGAGCGAGAACGCGATATAGAACGTGGCGTTGTTGGAGAGATGTCCCCACGCACCGGAGCGGATGAAAAGAGCGTTGCTGGCGGCAAAGTAGAGTATCGCGGGGAAGTATGGAAGGTTGCTGGTCCAATAGGTCCAGGCGGAGATGAACCCCGAGAAGTCTCCGAAGGCACGTTTGCTCCAGACGTAGAGGCCGCCCTCATTGGGGTAGCGGGAGGAGAGTTCCAGCACGGACAGCGCCAGCGGCGTGTAGAAAGCGAGCCATGCGCCGATCCAGATGACGATGGAGCTGGGACCAGCGGCCGCTGCGGTGGCGATCCAGCGCAGGCTGATGCCCGTGACGACGTAGAAGAGGATGAGGTCGCGAAATCCCATCGCCTTTTTGGGCCGATGCGGATCCTCCGCCTCGGCGAGGGAGATGCCCGAGCCAAGCAGGCTTACGGTTTCCGGTGAGTCGGGTATGGCGGAGTCGGGCAAAGAGATGTCTCGACGTCAGACTGGATCGCTGTGGGGGCTGAGAACAAATATCATCGCTGCGCCGGTGAGAGCAAGACGAAACTGGGTGGCTGGAATGTAGTGAAATCGGTAACACAGAACGGAATCAGAGTTCGACGGAGGGCGCGGGCGTCGCTTGTGGGAGAGTCTGGCTGGAGTCTTGCACCTCCCGCATTTTGCGGACTAGAGTTTCGGTGGAGAAGGGCTTGTTGAGCAGGATGGCGTCTTTGCCGAGGTTGGCGTTCTCGAGCACAGCGGCCTCGGTGTATCCCGACATGAAGATCACAGAAAAGCCAGTACGTTTCCGGCGCAGCTTCTCGACCAATTCCGGGCCACCCATGCGGGGCATGACGATGTCGGTGACGACGACGTCGATAGGACCGTCGTGGTGATCGGCGATGACGAGGGCTTCCAAGCCGTTTCCAGCCTGCAGGATTTCGTAGCCGAGCCTTTTGAGGGCTTCGGCAGCGAGCGTGCGCAGTGGCGCTTCATCCTCCACAAGAAGGACGGTACCTTGCCCGGTTACCAGCTCAGAGGCGGGCAGGGTTTGCGGCGATAAGGCTGGCTTGTCAAGCGCCGGGAGATAGATCTTGAACGTAGTTCCCACGCCAACTTCGCTGTAGACCGTAACGTGCCCGCGACTCTGCTTCACGATGCCATAGACAGTGGCTAGCCCCAGGCCCGTGCCTTTGCCAGGTTCCTTGGTGGTGAAGAAGGGCTCGAAGATCTGGGTGAGAGTTTCACTGTTCATTCCACAGCCGGTATCGGTCACGGCAAGAAGCACGTACGGTCCAGGTACGACTTCGTTGTGGTTCGCGGCGTAGGTCTCATCGAGGTCGCAGGCGTGAGTTTCGATGATCACCTTTCCGCGACCTGGCAGTGCGTCCCGAGCATTGACGGCCAGGTTCATGATGACCTGCTCGAGCTGTCCGAGATCAGCTTTTACACGGCCAATACCATCGGAAAGGCTGGTCAGCAGCTCGATGTTTTCGCCCAGCAGCAGGCGGAGCATCTTCAGCATGCCTCGCACGGTACGGTTCAGATCGAGCACTTGCGGTTCGAGGACTTGCTTGCGGCTAAAGGCCAGCAACTGCTGGGTGAGGCCGCTGGCACGGTCACCAGCATGCTTGATCTCTTCGAGGTGAGAGCGAGTTTCGGGTGCCGCGGACTCGAGCAAGAGATCGCTGTAGCCCTTGATGATCATCACGAGGTTATTGAAATCGTGTGCGATGCCCCCTGCGAGGCGTCCCACGGCCTCCAAGCGAGCCGAGCGGAGCATGCCCTCGCGAGACAGCCGTAAGCTTTTCCGCATTTCCTCAAAGGCGCGGGTCAATTCTGCGACCTCGTCCTTACCTTGCACGTGAATAGGAAATTCGAAGTCGCCTTTTTCCATCTGGCGGCTGGCCACGACCAGGTCTTCGAGGGGGCGAGTAATCTGGCGAGAAAGGACGAAGCCCACGAGAGTTCCCGACAGCATAGCAATCGCGCCCAAGCCGAGCAACATGCGATTCAACAGGCTCAGGAAGCTGGTCGCCTGATCGTAGGATTTCAGACAGTACAAGCGGATCGGATGGTCACCCGAGAGCTCGATGAAGCTGCCTAGGTATCGCTCGCCGCCGATGTCGATTTCCTGGATGGAACGCTGAGTATGCGATGACTTCGATAGCCACCCCTGGAACTCGCTCCAACCGGCTGGGTCAAGCGAACTCAGGAGCACACGTCCGTCTCGCTCGAAAATGATGGGGCTATCCGCGAGAGTATCGGTTCCGGCAATGGATTGGGGAGTAACTTCGCGCCCGAGCGCGACTACTCCCAGCGGATGGCGTTCCGACCCGCCGCCTGCATTCACCTGGGCGAAGCTTAAATCGTAGAGATGACCGTTGACGAACCACCAGTCATGCTTGCCGGCAGAATGAAACAACATGAGCCTCTCGCTGGAAGCTGCGACCTTCTGGGATTTTGAATGCAGTGCCATCAATCTGCCCGAGAGGTCCTCGAGGATCAGCACATCGGCGCCGCTGGTTTGCAGGAACAACTCGGAGCCGTCCTGGATGGTTAGGGGATCGCGAGTGGACATCATGGCCTTGAGGCTCGGTAGGTTCGCGATCAGAGCCGCGTTCTGTTCGGACTGTTGCCGGCGTGCCTCTTCGATCTTGCCATACACGGACGACTCCGTGCGCAGAGCCGAGACCAGGTCCTCGGAAACGTGGGCACGCATGCGCACCTGGACAAGCGCGAGGACGGCGGCAGTCAATGGAAACACGACTGCCAGCATCGACACGAGAAGCGTCGTCCGGAGATGTTCAAAGGGCCGCGTAAACATGCGTATAGAGCAGCTTAAAGGTCATTGATTCTAGGGCACTCCACACTTCGGTAACGTCCGTAAACATGAGTAACTTGCGTTGGGTACTCCAGTTTCTGACAATCGTAAGATCATGCTTCGGAGGCAAGGTTTGCTGGGCGCACTATGCCCCATTCACCGAGGGCTCTCGTCCGTTTTGGCGAAGTTGCTGTATGCCTCGTGTTTTGCATTGCTTCTGCTGGGCGGCGGGGTACTGCTGGCGGAGGATTCCACGGTGCACGGTTCGGTGCGGGTCGTGCATCGTTCTGCAAGTGAGTCGGATAGCGGAGAAGTCGTCATTTGGCTCACGCCCCTGCAATCGGGTGGGTCGGCTGGCCCTGGTCCAATGGCCCGGCTGCTGCAAAAGAACAAGAAATTCGTCCCGCATGTGCTTGCCGTGACCCGGGGAACGCAGATCGAGTTCCCCAACGAGGATCTGTTCTTTCACAGTGTGTTTTCGATTCATCAAGGGAAGACGATTGACCTTGGTCTGTATGAGAGCGGGGCAGCCCGTAAAATCCGCTTCAGTCAACCCGGCGTCTCCTACATTTTCTGCAAGATTCACCCGGAAATGAGCGCGGTCGTGGTCGTGCTGCAAACGCGCTTTTTTGCGATGACAGACGTGGCCGGGAACTTCCAGATCAGTCATGTCCCGCCGGGGCGTTACAAGTTGGAAATTTGGCATGAACTCGCTGCCACGGGAGAGTTGAACGCCCAGACTCGAGAGTTGAATGTCGTTTCAGGTGAGAATGAAGTCAGCGGGATTGTGCTGCACTCGTCGGATGCCCCAGAAGAACAACCGGCGAAGGATGGTGACCCCGATTACGGAAGCTCAGGCAAGGCGCGTACTCGCTAGCGCCAATGCCAGTCTTTTGCGACGCAATTCCCAGGCCTTACGGCTGCGTTGGACTCAAAATCATCGATTCCCTTGCCAGATCGTAATCCCAATGCTGTTTGTCGTTCGAGAAGATGATCGCGCTAAAGCCGATCTGGCGGGCCTGGTGGGCTGACATAGAATTGACAAAAGAATAGACATCGCTTCGGCCAAGCTGTTGCGACTCAATGCGCAACAGGTCGCGACTGTCCCCGTCCAGTTGTACCCGTGCTTCCATGCCGTGCTGCCGAAGTTGGTTCTCGATGCGGCTGGCAAAGTCAGAACGTGTCTGCATCGAGGCGATGGCGCTTCGGTGCACGGTTCGGGGTTCAGTGCTCTGCGATTGGGCGATTGCTGCGAAGGACAAGGCGGTCAGAGCGATGCACCCGCCCAACAAAGTTCCGAAATTCGATGTCGTCATCTTCATAGGATTGAACCGAGGCGCCAGCTTATCGCGGATGCAGGATATGGCATAGGTGACGCTGGTAACTCTTCCTCCAGTAACACTCGTGTTCTCTGGAAGGCGCAGCCTTGCGCGGCACGTTCTCACAATGTGAAAGCTACAGAAACCGCCACACGCTATCGCAATGGAGTGGTGACTGTCAATTAGCTCGAGAATGTAATGTTTCCGCAGGAAGCATTTGATAACGGGTGGGTATCCAAGCCTTTCCGTTTTACCCGATCGTGGAAGCCGAGAAAGTGTGCAATCGCCATAGAGAGTTTCTCGCGCCTCCCACGAACGGATAGGTCATTTTTCCTTAATTGAGCGATGGCGCAGGCTGCAAGGCCCATTAAAAGGAGTGTCGCGGTCGAGCCGCCCGGAACTGAACCCGACGGGTCGCACCGCCCTAGGGTCGCGCTGGGCGCGGACTGGCGTAGGTTTATGCTTGCCATCTCGAAGTTGAGTGATATTCTCTCCCGATCTTGGCGAGGGCCCGCTGGTCGCACCTCGGCTGTAATAACCCATGTGCATTTGTTGTATCGATCCGCGCCCTCGGATTCATCTGCTAACTCGATCGACTCCAGATGTTGGGCACGCTTTCGGTGCTCAATGAGTTTTTCAGAGAAGGACCCGATCGGGACCATAGCTGGAACAAAGGTCCCCTGCGCGGGTGAGGGAGATAGACATGACCTGGACCCAGGTTTATGACCCCTTTGGGCATTGGTGGCTCTCCACGCTGGTTGCGGCTCTACCGATTCTCGTTCTTTTTGGGTTGCTGGCAGGATTGAGGGTGAAACCCCACCTGTGTGCGATCGCCGGAGCGCTGACCGCGATGGGCGTGGCCGTGCTGTTCTTCAAGATGCCGGTAACGCTCGCGGCATTGAGCTTCGGCTATGGGGTGGCCTTCGGACTCTTGAAAATTGCCTGGATCGTGCTGGCGGCAGTTTATCTCTACGACATCTCGGTCGAGACAGGGCAATTCGAGATCATGAAGGAGTCGATTGCGAGCATCACGCCCGACCGGCGGCTGCAAGTACTGCTGGTGGCTTTCTGCTTCGGCGCTTTCATTGAAGGCGCGGCCGGGTTCGGGGCGCCGGTCGCGATCGCGGGTGCCTTCATGATTGGCTTGGGATTCCGGCCCTTCCACGCGGCCGCGCTGAACCTGATTGCGAATACAGCTCCGGTGGCCTGGGGAGCGATCGGAACGCCGGTGCATACCTTAGCGGCCGTCTCGGGACTGCCGGAATCCGACCTGAATGCCATGATCGGGCGCATCCTTCCGTTCACGGCGGTGATTGTGCCGTTCTGGCTGGTGCGGACGATGGTGGGTTGGAGCGAGACTTTTGAGGTGCTGCCGGCCATATTGGTAGTGGGCATCTCGTTCGGGTTGACGCAGTTCTTCTGGTCGAATTTTGTAGACAGCAACCTGGTGGACATCATGGGCGGCGTGGTGTCGATTGTCGCGACCGTGGCCTTTCTCCATCTCTGGAAGCCGAAACGAATCTGGCGCTTCGATTACGATCAGGCCGCGCCCACGGTCACACCGCCCACGGCGCGAGTCAGCGATCAGTTCGGTGCAGACTGGGCTCCGAATGATTTCGACGGCTTGGCGAAAATACGGTCCTATTCGGCGCGTCAAGTGTTAAAGGCGTGGATGCCATTCGCAATTTTGTCCCTCTTCGTCTTGCTATGGGGCCTGCCAAAAATCAAGCTCGCGTTGAATCAGGCCACCACACCGGCGTTTAAGGTCATGCTGCCGACCGGGAAACAGCGACCGGGGCCGCCGGGCTGGGACGTTCCGTACCTCCATAATGCGGTGTATCGTTCCGCGCCCGTGGTGGCGAAACCGACTCCCGAAGCGGCCCGTTATGACTTCAACTGGCTCTCCGCCACGGGGACCGGCTGTTTTCTCGCGGCGATCGTGTCAGGTTTGCTGCTGGGCGTAAGCCCCGGGCGACTGGCGAAGATTTTCTGGCACACCTTGAGGAGGATGAAGTTGGCGGTCATCGCGATTTCATTCATGTTGGGACTGGGATTTGTGACTCGCTATTCGGGACTGGATGCGGTATTGGGACTAGCTTTCACGCGTACCGGATGGGCGTATCCATTCTTCGGCAGTTTTCTTGGATGGCTGGGGGTAGCCTTAACCGGCAGTGACACATCTTCCAATGCGCTCTTCGGAAGCCTGCAGCGCATTACCTCTCAGCAACTGGGGATCGACCCGGTGCTGATGTGCGCGGCCAACAGTGCAGGCGGCGTGATGGGAAAAATGGTGGATGCGCAATCCATCACGATTGCGACCGCGGCCACCGAGCAGGTCGGCAACGAAGGCACGATCTTCCGGTTCGTGGTCTGGCATTCGGTCGCGCTGGGAGCCATCGTAGGCGTGATTGTGATGCTTTATGCCTACACGTTCTCCCATTTCGTGCCGCACGGTTTGACATTCGTGAAATAAAAATGACGCCAGCGGCGGAAGGGAACTTTACGCCGCTGGCGTCCGAGTGTCAGTCTCCTGAGGGCAGGAGTGATTCTTCCGCAGGCATCACTTCCGATACGACGGACGGGCAATCGCCCAAAATCGGCTGGCAGGATGCATCCGGGCCATGTTTCGGACGCAATTGCGGCTTAATCTCAGCAAACTGCGCCTGTTCGGTTGAGCCTTCGAGTGCGGTGGTTGAAGCCACACCTCCAGCGATCACCTGCGTGAGTGCGTCGAAATAGCCGGTGCCGACGAAGCGCTGGTGCTTGACAGCTTCGTATCCGTACTGCGCTTCGCGAGCGAATTCTTTCTCCTGCAACCGCGAATACGCGGTCATACCGCTGTCGCGATAGCCGCGCGCCAGTTCGAACATGCTCAGGTTCAGCGCATGGAAGCCCGCCAGGGTAACGAACTGGAACTTGTATCCCATGCGGGCCAGTTCGGTCTGGAAGATGGCGATCGTCTTGTCGTCGAGCTTCTTCTTCCAGTTGAAAGAGGGCGAGCAGTTATAGGCCAGCATCTTGCCGGGGAACTTGGCGTGGATGCCTTCGGCGAATTCGCGAGCTTCTTCCAAATTTGGCTCCGACGTCTCGCACCAGAGCATTTCGACATAGGGCGCATAGGCCAAGCCGCGCGCGATGGCAGCCTTAAGCCCGCCGCGAATACGGAAGAAGCCTTCCGCGGTGCGTTTTCCGGTTAGGAATTCGCGATCGCGCGGATCGATGTCGCTGGTCAGCAAGTGGGCGCTGTCGGCATCGGTGCGCGCCATCAGTAAGGTCGGCACGCCGAGCACGTCCGCCGCGAGACGGGCCGCGACCAGTTTCTGAATTGCTTCTGATGTCGGGATCAGGACCTTGCCGCCGAGGTGACCGCACTTCTTCGCGGAGGACAGCTGATCTTCGAAATGCACGCAGGCAGCACCCGCGTCAATCATGGCCTTCATCAATTCGAAGGCGTTCAAGGTGCCGCCAAACCCCGCTTCGGCGTCAGCTACGATTGGCGCGAGCCAGTAAGTGGAGTCTTTGCCATCCATGTGATGGATCTGATCAGCACGCATCAGGGAACTATTGATATTGCGAACGACGGTCGGCACGCTGTCGGCGGGGTACAAGCTTTGGTCGGGATACATCTGGCCCGCGTTATTGGCATCGGCGGCGACTTGCCAGCCGCTGAGGTAGATGGCCTTCAATCCCGCCTTGACCTGCTGCACGGCCTGGTTGCCCGTTAGAGCGCCGAGCGCGGAGACGTAGGGTTCGGTGTGCAACAACGTCCAGAGGCGCTCGGCCCCGAGCCGCGCGAGTGTATGTTCAACGTGAATCGAGCCGCGCAGCCTTGCCACATCCTCGCCGCTGTATGGGCGCAGGATGCCGGTCCAGCGTGCGTCGGACTGCCACTGCTTATTAAGTTCGGATGCGGTTTGCGTGCTCATGTGTAAGAATCCTCCCCCTTTGAGGTTCGCCTGCAGTACAACGCAAACGCCCAGCGTGGGACAAGAATGCCGGTCCACATTGGGCAAGTAGTCCGATTTGTCCTAGTGATGAAATTCCGCTGTGGCAGGCGGTTTCGGCGAGGCATATCATAGGTTTCATGACTACCACAGCCTCCCTCCCCATCGCTGAGATCGAGTCCCAGATTCTGAGTCCGGAAGCTCGGACGTTCCTCATAGATTTGGCGAGAAAGTTCGAACCGCGTCGCCAGGAACTGCTGGCGAAACGACGCGTGCGCCAGCAGGAAATTGAAGCCGGGAAGATGCCCGACTTTCTCCCTGAGACGGCGGAGATTCGGAAGGCAGAATGGAAGGTGGCGCCAATTCCCGCGGATCTGCTCGATCGACGCGTAGAAATCACCGGACCGGTAGATCGCAAGATGATCATCAACGCGCTGAACTCGGGCGCGAACGTGTTCATGGCCGATTTCGAGGACTCCCATTCGCCCACCTGGCAGAACAATCTTGAGGGACAGGCTAACCTGGTGGATGCGGTAAGGCGCCGGATCAGCTACGTCAGTCCTGAGGGTAAGCGGTACCAGTTGAATCCGCAGCTCGCGACATTGCTGGTGCGGCCGCGAGGCTGGCATCTGGACGAAAGACATTTCCAGGTCGACGGGAAATCGATCTCAGGAGCGCTGTTCGATTTCGGGTTGTTCTTCTTCCACAATGCGAAGGAACTCGTTCGTCGAGGCACAAGCCCGTACTTCTATCTGCCGAAACTGGAGAGTCATCAGGAGGCTCGCCTTTGGAATGACGTTTTCAATTTTGCCCAGGATCGGCTGGGGATTGCGAGGGGCACGATTCGCGCGACCGTGCTGATCGAGACCATCCTGGCGGCGTTCGAGATGGACGAGATTCTTTATGAATTGAAAGATCATTCGTCGGGATTGAATTGCGGGCGCTGGGACTACATTTTCAGCTACATCAAGAAATTCCGGAATCGGCCGGATTTCGTCCTGCCGGATCGCGCAACCGTGACGATGGAAAAGCATTTCCTGAAATCTTACGTAGATTTGCTGATCAACATCTGCCACCGGCGGGGAATTCACGCGATGGGCGGAATGGCGGCGCAGATTCCGATCAAGAACGATCCGGAGGCAAACGAGAAGGCGCTCGAAAAAGTGCGGCAAGACAAATTGCGCGAGGTGCATGCCGGACACGATGGCACGTGGGTGGCGCATCCTGGATTGGTGGGCGTCGCGAAGGAGATTTTCGACGCACACATGAAACAGCCCAATCAGATTGATCGCCCTCTCCAGGATGTACACGTCACTGCCAAGGATCTGCTCGCCCCGACCGAGGGCAAGATCACCGAGGCCGGCTTGAAGTGGAACATCGATGTGGGGCTGCAATATCTGGAGTCTTGGCTGCGCGGAAATGGTTGCGTTCCCATCTATAACCTCATGGAAGACGCGGCTACGGCGGAAATCTGCCGCTCGCAGGTGTGGCAATGGGTGAAGCATGGCGCCAAGCTCAGCGACGATGGGCGTCCGGTGACGCGCGAGATGGTCCGGGGCTTGATCGGCGAGCAGAAGAAGCGGTTGAAAGGGGCGCGCATGGATGACGCCGCCGCAATTTTCGAACGCATGATGACGGACCAGGATTTCGCAGAATTCCTGACGCTGGTCGCTTACGATTACATCGATTAAGTTATGGTCAACTGTTCGTCCGGAACATGAGCCAGGAAACTCGTGAGATCAGCGACGACTTTCTAGCGCAGCTCAAGCAGGATCTGGTATGCCGTCACATCGGACGGGGGATGGCGCGTCTCGAAGAGCACCACGATCTTCTCACTATATTTGATCCCGAACAAAAGAATGCCGCGCGCTTCGCGGGCTACCTCGCGCAATGGGTGGATATTGGCTTCCAGCGTCCTGCGCTCGTGAAGGAGATTGTCGCGCGCTTTTCGCG
>Ga0209577_10006485_pt1 | contig 10821 bp, 10 predicted proteins | sample GraSoiAngelo_109_FD_185874 | JGI IMG/M metagenome (GOLD analysis project Ga0209577, IMG submission 185874) | Grasslands soil microbial communities from the Angelo Coastal Reserve, California, USA - 14_0903_12_20cm (SPAdes) (version 2) | ecosystem: Environmental > Terrestrial > Soil > Grasslands... | reverse complement strand
CTGATGCCGCAAGCGATTTTCCTGATTCCCGGCGTTGGAGCCCAGGGCGGCAAGGTCGAGGACCTGGGCGCGGCTTTCGGCGCCGGCCCGGCGGGAGCGCTGGTCGCGGTCTCCCGGGGGATCGTGGCGGCCCATGAGCGGGTCGGAGGCGACCCCGCGGCAGAGGCTCGTGCGGAGGCTGTGAGGCTCCGGGAGGCGATCTGGTCGCTCTCGTCCTGACGGTCTGTGCAACTATCGCCCCAGGGCGAAAAGCCGCGCTATTCGGCCTGAAAGCGAAGGTATGATCGAGGCGCGATGGCGGCTAGGAATCGTTGGCGGTACCTGGCGCCGATAGCGCTGCTCGCGGTCATCGCCGCCACGGCCCTGGTCCTCCGATCCGGGTTGCACAAGCACGACAGCGCCACCACGACGCCCACGATCCCAGCGGCGATCGTCCGCCACCACACGCGGCACAAGAAGTTCTATGTCGTCAAGGGCGGCGACACCATGTCCCAGATCTCCGTGAAGACGGGAGTGCCGATTGCCACGCTCAGGGCGCTCAATCCCGCGGTTGACCCGAGCGCCCTCCAGCTTGGTCAGCGGCTGAAGTTGACGCGCTGAGCGAGCTCCGATCCTCGGATGGTTAGGCTTCCGTCCGAGCATGATCATCACCATCACGCTCAATCCGGCGCTGGACAAGACGCTCGAGGTGCCGAACTTCACGCCCGGTCGCCGACATCGCAGCGTGGACCAGGTCACGATGCCGGGCGGCAAGGGCGTCAACGTCGCGCGCGTGATCAAGCGGCTCGGCCAGCCCGTGATCGCCACCGGGCTGGCGGGCGGCGCAACCGGGACGCGGATCATCGAGGCGCTCAACGACGAGGCGATCCTGAACGCGTTCGTCCGCACCCGCGACGAGTCGCGCACGAACACGGCGGTGATGGATCCGACCACCGGCCTCCAGACCGAAATCAACGAGCGCGGCCCGGCCATCTCGCCACAGGAGCTCGAGCTCTTTGAAGAGAAGCTGCTGTACCTGTGCAAGGGCGCGAGCATGTGCGTGTTCGCGGGGAGCCTGCCGCGAGGGCTCGAGGCCGACGCCTACGCCGACATGATCCGGGAGGTCAGGAAGCTCGGCGTCACGACGATCGTCGACACCGAAGGAGAGTCCCTGCGGCTGAGCATGCGCGCCGAGCCCGACATCGTCTCCCCGAACGAGCTCGAGGCCGAGGAGCTCGTCGGCCAGGAGTTCAACGACGTCGAGGACCGGGCGCAGGCGATCGTCGAGATAACGAGGCTTGGCGCCGCCGAGGCGATCATGACCGTCAGGGACGGCTGCTACGCGTACCTCCAGGACGACGGGCTCACGCTCTACCGGGTCTACGTCGAGGAGCAGGAGGCGCGCTCGCGGATCGGCTCGGGCGACGCATTCCTGGCGGGCTACCGGGCCGCCCGCCGGTCGAATGCCTGCGCTACGGCGTCGCATGCGGCGCGGAGTCGATCCAGCACTTCGGCGCGGGCGTGATCGATCCCGAGAAGGTGGAGCGGCTGCTGCCCGAGGTCGAGGCACAGCGACTCCCGGTGGGCGCCGAGATCAGCTGAGACGGCGGCCCGCGGCGCGCCCGCCAAGTCGTCAGCGCCCCTCGCTACGATGGCAAGATGGAAGTAGAGATCGGCCGCGGAAAGAAGGCTCGCCGGGCATACGGCTTCGACGAGATCGCGATCGTCCCGTCGCGACGGACGCGGGATCCGGACGACGTCGACAGCTCCTGGACGCTCGGGCCATACCGGTTCGAGCTCCCGCTGCTGGCGGCCGCGCTCGACGGGGTCGTCTCCCCGGAGACGGCCGGAATCATCGGCAAGCTCGGGGGCCTCGCCGTACTCAACCTCGAGGGGCTCTACTGCCGCTACGAGGACGCCGACGAGCAGCTCGAGCGGATCGCGAGCTTCTCCCGTGACATCGCCACCCGCGAGATGCAGGACATATACCGCGAGCCGGTCACGCCCGAGCTGATTGCCAGAAGGATCCGGGAGATCAAGGAGCAGGGCGTCGTCGTAGCGGCATCGCTGACGCCGCAGAAGGTCCGCAAGTACTACGAGGTCGCGCTCGACGCGGGGCTGGACATCCTCGTGATCCAGGGCACGGTCGTCTCCGCCGAGCACGTCTCGATGGACGAGACCCGGCCGCCGCTGAACCTCAAGGAGTTCATCCGCGAGCTCGCCCCGACCCCGGTGGTGGTCGGCGGCTGCGCCTCCTACCACACGGGGCTTCACCTGATGCGCACCGGCGCGGCGGGCGTGCTCGTGGGCGTCGGCCCCGGCGCGATCTGCACCACCCGCGGGGTGCTTGGGATCGGCGTGCCCCAGGCGACGGCGATCGCCGACGTGGCCGCGGCCCGCTCGCAGCACATGCTCGAGACCGGCGAGTACGTCAAGGTGGTCGCGGACGGCGGGATGCGCAACGGCGGCGACGTGGCCAAGGCGATCGCGTGCGGCGCCGACGCGGTGATGCTCGGCTCCGCTCTGGCGCGCGCCTACGAGGCCCCGGGGCGGGGATACAACTGGGGGATGGCCACGTTCCATCCCTCGCTCCCGCGTGGCGCGCGCGTCGCCACCACCCAGAACGGCACGCTCGAGGAGATCATCAAGGGCCCGGCGCGGGAGAACGACGGCACCTTCAACCTGATGGGCGCGCTGCGCACGTCGATGGCGACCTGCGGCTACCGCGACATCGCCGAGTTCAACCGCGCGGAGCTTGCGGTGGCCCCGGCCCTCCAGACGGAGGGCAAGCAGCTCCAGCGCGAGCAGGGCGTGGGGATGGGCGCCAAAGCCGCGACCGTAGGTGTCGGCGACTAAGGATTTAGGCCGGCGTGCATGCACGCCGGCCCCGGCCGCGCATGCGCGGCCGGCGGGGGCGCGCATGCGCGCCCCCGAACTACAGGAAGAGGTCGTCGTGCTCGACTTCGGCGGCCAGTATTCGCAGCTCATCGCGCGGCGGGTCCGCGAGTGCGGAGTCTTCTCCGAGCTGCTCCCACACCACGTCGGCGCCGAAGAGATCCTGAGGCGAGAGCCCAAAGGCGTGATCCTGTCCGGCGGGCCGGCGTCGGTGTACGAGGAGGGTGCGCCGCCGCTTGCGCCCGAGCTGCTCGACCTCGGCGTGCCGGTGCTGGGCATCTGCTACGGGATGCAGCTGCTTGGGCGGGAATTGGGAGGGCGTGTCGAGGCTGCGGAAAAGGGGGAGTTTGGGCGCTCCCAGCTCAGCGTGCGCGATCACGGCCGGCTCCTCGCCGGGACTCCCGACGAGCAGACGTGCTGGATGTCCCACCGTGACACGGTGTTCGCGGCACCGCCGGGATTTGCGGCGCTGGCGTCATCGACCGGGTCACCGGTGGCCGCGTTCGAGTCGCCCGAGCGCGGCGTGTACGGGATCCAGTTCCATCCCGAGGTCGTCCACACCCCCTACGGGCAGCAGGTGCTGACGAACTTCCTGCGGGACGTGTGTCGGTGCGAGCGCTCCTGGAGCCCGAGCTCGATGATCGACGAACAGATCGAGCGGATTCGGGCCCAGGTCGGCGAGGGCCGCGCGATCTGCGGGCTCTCGGGCGGGGTCGACTCGAGCGTCGCGGCGCTGCTCGTGCACCGCGCGATCGGCGAGAAGCTGACGTGCGTGTTCGTCGACCACGGGCTGATGCGCAAGAACGAGGGCGAGCAGGTGATCGGGGCATTCCGGGACCACTTCCGCGTCCCGCTCGTCGCCGTCGACGCGTCCGAGCGGTTCCTGGCCAGGCTGAAGGGCGTCAGCGACCCCGAGGAGAAGCGCAAGCGGATCGGGGCGGAGTTCATCCGCGTGTTCGAGGAGGAGGCGGCGAAGCTCGATGACGTCAAGTTCCTCGTCCAGGGGACGCTGTATTCGGATGTGATCGAGTCCGGCGGCGGCACCGGCGCGGCGACGATCAAGTCCCACCACAACGTGGGCGGCCTGCCCGAGGATCTGGAGTTCGAGCTGGTCGAGCCGCTGCGGTCGCTGTTCAAGGACGAGGTGCGGGCGGTAGGGGCGGAGCTGGGGTTGCCGGAGCGCCTGGTGTGGCGCCAGCCGTTCCCGGGACCCGGGCTGGCGATCCGGATCGTCGGCGGCGAGGCCACCCGCGAGCGGCTGGAGATCCTGCGCGAAGCGGATGCGATCCTCCAGGACGAGATCCGCAAAGCGGGCCTCTACCGTGAGCTGTGGCAGTCGTTCTGCGTGCTTCCCGACATCCGCACGGTCGGCGTCCAGGGTGACGCCCGGACGTACGGGAACGTGATCGTGATCCGCGCGGTCACGTCAGACGACGCGATGACCGCCGACTGGGCCCGGCTTCCCTACGACCTGCTCGAGCAGATCGCGTCGCGAATGATCAGCGAGATCCGCCCCGTCGGCCGCGTCGTGCTCGACATCACGAGCAAGCCGCCCGGCACGATCGAATGGGAGTAGCCGAAGTGATGTCTCTACGTCCCGCTATGCGCGACGTTGCGACATCACTTCGAGGATGGGTGTGACGTAGCGTCCCAGATCGGCTGGAAGCCGATCTCGGGCGAACCACTCCGCCGCCTTGAGCTCGCCGCGATCGAGCACGAGCGACGGGTCGTCGACCTCGGCGTGGAAGCAGTGGAGCTGCTCGTGGCGATGGTCGAACCGGGTCGTGAACCGCCCGATCAGGGCCCAGTCCTCGATCCCGAGGCCGAGCTCTTCGCCGATCTCGCGTCGCGCGGCGCTCTCCGGCGACTCTCCGCGCTTCATTGAACCGCCCGGAAAGTCCCAACCCCTGTGGCCGTACGTATGGCGCACCAGCAGCACCATCTCGCCGTGGGACAGCACGCACTTTACGCCGCTCACGCGCGGGCGCCGGAGCAGCCACCACACCCGCAGCCCCGCGTACGCGACGTTGTATCCGACGCGCCGCAGCGGGACCGGCAGCCGCGATTGGAGGCCTCCCCGGTTATCATTGCCCAGGGCCGCGCGATCGTCGCGCGGCTTGTTGCGTGCCATGAAGACCTACGTTGCCACACCCGCGGATCGAGAGCGAAACTGGCTGCTCATCGACGCTTCCGGGCAGACGCTCGGGCGCTTGGCGACGCAGATCGCGGACGCGCTGCGGGGCAAGCGCAAGCCCACGTATACCCCGCACGTGGACACCGGCGACTTCGTGATCGTGGTCAACGCCGAACGGATCTCGGTGACTGGGAACAAGCTTCACGACAAGCGCTACTACCGCCACTCGGGGTATCCCGGGGGGCTCAAGACCCGCACGCTCGAGGACATGCTCGAGCGCCGGCCAGAGGAGGTCATCCGTCTGGCGGTCAAGGGCATGCTGCCGCGCAACCGGCTGGCGCGTAAACAGCTGACAAAGTTGAAGGTGTACGCGGGGCCGGAGCATCCGCACGCCGCACAGCAGCCGCAACCGATGGAGATTCGAACGTGACCGAGAATCCTGAAGAGCCCGAGGTCACGCCCGACGCCGAGTCCGCGGGTGCGGGCAACGGCGAGCAGGGCGAGTCGCAGGTTCCGCGAGCGGACTCGTCGCCGGACGCGCCCCCGGCAGACACGCCTGACGCCGAACCGGAGCCCGTCGCTGAGTCGGAGCCGGAGGGCTCTGACGCAGAGGTCGATCGCCCCCCATCGGTTTCGCCGACTGAAGCCGTTGAAGGCGCGCCCGTGGGCGCGGCGGCAGGGCCCACCGGCTCCGGCGAGGGCGGGGAGGAGGTCGAGGAATACGACCCGACCCCGCGCGCGAAGCCTGAGATTCCAGGTGCAGACCTGGAGCCCGTATTCATCCCCCGTGAGGACGAGGAGTACCTGGACGCGGAAGCGCAGGCTGCGGCGGAGGCGGAGGCCGAGGCTGCGGCGGAGCGGGCGCGGGCCGAGGCCGAGGACGAGCGGTCCCGGCCGATCGCGGATGCTGCGATCGACCTCGCCGCGGGCGCGCGCTACACCTCGACCGGCAAGCGCAAGACGGCGGTGGCGCGGGTGATCCTCAAGCCGGGCGCCGGCGAGTACGCGATCAACGGCAAGCCGCTGGAGCAGGTGTTCCCGCGGGAGACGCTGCAGCGGATGATCCGCCAGCCGCTCGAGACCGTGGGATATGAGTCACGTATGGACGTCGTCGCACGGATGCACGGCGGGGGCGTCTCCGCGCAGGCCGGCGCGCTCCGTCACGGCATCTCGAGGGCGCTGATCGTTGCGGACCCCAACCTCCGCGGCGAGCTCAAACGACGTGGCTTCCTGACCAGGGACCCGCGCGTCAAGGAGCGCAAGAAGGCCGGCCTGAAGAAGGCTCGTAAGCGCCCGCAGTTCTCGAAGCGCTAACCCGCTCGGCACCGACGATGGCTCGCCAGCTTTTCGGCACGGACGGGATCCGTGGGCGCGCCGGACATTTCCTGTCCGCCGAGCTGGCGCTCGGGGTCGCGCGCGCCGCGGTCAGCCACTCGCCCGCGGAGCGGCCGCAGGTGTTGATCGTGCGGGACACGCGAGAGTCCGGCGAAATGCTCGAGTCGGCGCTCGCCGCGGGCGTTTCCGCCGGGGGTGGCGACGCGTTGCTCGGCGGCGTGCTGCCGACTCCGGCCGCGCCGCTGCTGGTGCGCCGCCATGGGTTCGACCTGGCCGCCGTGATATCCGCCTCGCACAACCCGTACGAGGACAACGGAATCAAGCTCTTCGCTGCTGACGGGTTCAAGCTCGGCGACGACACCGAGCACGAGATCGAGGCCGAGCTCGGCAAGCCGCTGGCACCGCCCGAGCGGATCGGCCGGGTGCGCCGGTTCCACGGCGCGCTGGAGGATTATGTGCGCGAGCTGCACGTGCGCTTTGCGGACCTCGACCTGAGCGGTGTCCGCGTGCTCCTGGACTGCGCCAACGGCGCGACGTTTCGCGCGGCGCCCGAGGCGTTTCGCCGGCTCAACGCACACGTGACTGTGCTTGCGGACGAGCCCGACGGGCGCAACATCAACGAGGGCTGCGGCTCCACCCATCTCGACCTCGTGCGCGAGGAGATGGCCCGCGGGGAGTATGACGTCGCGTTCGCGTTCGACGGCGACGGCGACCGGGTGCTCGCGATCGACCGCCTCGGGGCCGTCGTCGACGGCGACGAGCTGGTCGCGCTTGCGGCGATCCACCTACGCGACCTCGGCCGCCTGCCCGGAGGGGGCGTCGCCGTCACGGTGATGACGAACTACGGCTTTCACCAGGCGATGGCGGCGGCGGGCGTCGAGGTTGCAACGACGCCGGTAGGCGACCGCTACGTGCTCGACGAGCTCCGCCGGCGTGGCTGGGCGCTGGGCGGCGAGCAGTCCGGCCACATCATCGACCTCGGCTTTGGCCCCTCGGGCGACGGGATCGCCAGCGCGCTGCTCGCGCTCGAGGCCCTCAGAGGGCGTGGGCTTGAGCAGCGCGACGCGATGGTGAGGCTTCCCCAGCGGCTGGTCAACGTTCGCGCCGCCGACCGCGCCGCGCTCGCCGGCGCGATGAGCGACCCCGACGTGTGCGGCGCGATCGAGCGAGAGCACGACGCGCTGACCGGGCGAGGCAGGGTGCTGGTCCGCGCTTCCGGGACCGAGCCACTGATCCGGGTGATGGTCGAGGCGCCTGGAGAGAAGGAGACCGAGGAGGTCTGCTCGCGGCTGGTCGACGCCGTGCAGCGCGCCTTAGGCGACTCGGCCCACGGTTAACATCTCCGCGGGCATGTGCGGAATCATCGGCTACGTGGGGCCGCGGGAGGCTCGTCCCCTGCTGCTCGCCGGGCTCGAGAAGCTCGAGTACCGCGGCTACGACAGCGCCGGCATCTCAGTGCTGAACGGCGATCGCATCGACGCCGTGCGGGCGGTTGGAAATCTCTCTGCCCTGCGGGAAGCGATCGAATCGAGCGGCCCGAGCGCGGCCGTCGCCCTTGCGGAGCCCGTCGGCACCGGCATCGGGCACACCCGGTGGGCGACACACGGCCGCGTGACCGAGGAGAACGCGCATCCGCACTTCGACACCGCCGACCGGATTCACATCGTGGTCAACGGGATTGTCGAGAACTACGTCGAGCTCAAGCAGCGGCTATCCGACATGGGCGCCGCGTTCACCTCCGAGACCGACGCCGAGGTGATCGCGCATCTGGTCGCGTACCACTACGCGCACGGGAGCCTGGTCGAATCGGTCCTCGCCGCGTACGCCGAGCTGCGCGGTCACTACGCGTTCGTGGCGATGAGCGCGGATGAGCCCGGCGTGCTGGTCGGGGCCCGGAAGGAGTGCCCGCTGATCGTGGGGCGGGGGGACGGCGAGCAGTTCATAGCCTCGGCGATCCCCGCGTTCATGGGCGAGACCCGGCGCGTCCAGTTCATCGGGGACGACGAGGTCGTGGTGCTTCGGCCGGACGGAGTGGAGTTCCTGGCGGTAGACGGCAAGACCCTGGAGCGCGAGGTCGTGGAGATCGACTGGGACGCGGACACGGCGGAGAAGCAGGGATACGAGACGTTCATGCTCAAGGAGATTCACGAGCAGGCCGACGCCGTCGCGGAGACCATCGGCGAGCGCGCCGCGAGCGACGTCTCGGTCGATCTGGGCGACCTCGGTGCTGTCAACGACGAGCTGCTGCGCACGCTGCGGCGGATCGTGATCGTTGCGTGCGGGACCTCCTACCACGCGGGGCTGATCGGCCGCTATGCGATCGAGGAATGGTCGCGGGTGCCGGTGGAGGTGGAGATCGCCTCCGAGTACCGCTACCGCAACCCTGTGGTGGGAGCCGGCGACCTCGTGATCGGGATCTCGCAGTCCGGCGAGACCGCCGACACGCTCGCGGCGATGCGCATCGCGCGGGCTCGGGACGCACACGTCCTGGCCCTCACCAACGTGATGGGCTCCCAGGCCAGCCGCGACGCGGACGGGGTGCTGTACACGCGTGCGGGGCTCGAGGTCGGCGTCGCCGCGACGAAGACGTTCATCAGCCAGGTCGTGGCGATGTACCTGCTCGCGCTCCGGCTCGCGGAGCTGCGGGGGACCCTCGAGCCGAGCGCGCTCGCGGACGCAATCGCCGAGCTCAAGCGCCTTCCCCACCTGATCACGGAGGTGCTGGAGCAAAGCGAGGAGCCGCTGTCCGCGATCGTCGAAGAGAACAGCCGGGCGGAGTTCTTCCTGTACATCGGCCGCCACGTCGGTCTGCCGGCTGCGCTCGAGGGGGCACTGAAGCTCAAGGAGATCTCCTACATCGCGACCGACGCGTACGCGGCTGGAGAGATGAAGCACGGTCCGATCGCTCTGCTCGATGAGTCGACCCCGGTTGTCGTCGTGGCGACGGATTCGCCGGTGCTCGAGAAGCTCATCTCCAACATGCAGGAGGTCAGCGCACGCGGGGCACGGGTGATCGCGATCGCGAGCGAGGGCAACGAGCAGATCTCCCAGCACGCCGCGAGGGTGCTCCGCGTGCCGCGGACGCACTGGATGCTCGCCCCGGCGCTCGCGGTGATCCCGCTCCAGCTGCTCGCATACCGGATCGCGCGCGAGCGCGGCCTGAACGTGGACCAGCCCCGTAACCTCGCCAAGACGGTGACGGTGGAGTGAGCGAGGCCGAGGGCGGCCCGCTCGTCGGGATCGACATGCTCGAGATCGAGCGACTGGAGCGCGCGCTGGCGCGCCGACCCGCGCTGGCCGAGCGGCTGTTCAGCGACGCGGAGCTGCGGTACGCGGCGTCTCGGGCGCGCCCCGGGCAGCACCTGGCGGCGCGTTTCTGCGCCAAGGAGGCAGTGGCGAAGGCGCTCGGGCTGGGCGCGTGGAGCTTTCGCGACGTGGAGATCCTCGCGGGGAGTGGGCCCCCGGAGGTTCGCCTGACCGGCGCGGCCGCGGACCGCGCCACCGCGCTTGGGGTGCGGGTCAACGTCTCGCTCACGCACACCCGGCGCGACGCCGCCGCGGTTGCGATCGCGGCGTAGGCTCCGCGCCCCATGCAGCTCCCCGATTGGCTCGATCCGCTGCCCGACGCCGGACAGCAGCGCGCGCTGGACGAGTGGGCGATCAACGATTTGACAATCGCCAGCCTCGAGTTGATGGAGCGGGCCGGCCGGGGTCTCAGCGAGCTCGTCTCGAGCCTCGCGCCGAGCGGGCCGATCGCGGTGGTGTGCGGAAAGGGCAACAACGGCGGGGACGGGCTCGTGTGCGCGCGGCTGCTGCGCGAGATCGGCAGGGACGTGCGGGTGTTGCTGCTCGGCGACGCGGGCGATCTCCGGGGTGACGCCCGCGCCAACTACGAGCGGCTCCCCGGGGACACACCCGAGAGGTTTTCCCCGAGCGGGCTGGAAGGCGCGGCGGGGATCGTCGACGCGATCCTCGGCACGGGGTTCAGCGGAGAGCCCCGCGACCCGGCCGCGAGCGCGATCGAGGCGATCGACGAGGCGGCCGCGCGCAGCGCAGTGATCGCCTGCGACATCCCCAGCGGGGTCGACGCCTCCACCGGGGAGGTGGAGGGCGTGGCGGTGCGCGCGCGGGCGACGGCGACCTTCCACGCCGGCAAGCCCGGGCTGTGGATCGCGCCCGGCAAGGAGCACGCCGGCCAGGTGAGCGTGATCGACATCGGGATCCCGCCCGGCGGCCCCGCCGAGCCATCGATCGGGCTGATCTCCGATCGCGCCACTGACGGGGTGCCCCGCAGGGAGCGCGACTCGACGAAGTTCGCGGCGGGGAACGTGCTGGTGTGCGGCGGTTCGACCGGGTTGACCGGCGCACCGTGCCTGGCGGCGGAGGCCGCCGCCCGCGCGGGAGCCGGATACGTGACGGCGTGCGTGCCCGCCTCACTCAATCCAATCTTCGAGGCTCGCCTGCTCGAGGTGATGACA
>Ga0209577_10006483_pt1 | contig 10822 bp, 8 predicted proteins | sample GraSoiAngelo_109_FD_185874 | JGI IMG/M metagenome (GOLD analysis project Ga0209577, IMG submission 185874) | Grasslands soil microbial communities from the Angelo Coastal Reserve, California, USA - 14_0903_12_20cm (SPAdes) (version 2) | ecosystem: Environmental > Terrestrial > Soil > Grasslands ... | reverse complement strand
GGTAGTCGACGAAGTTTCTCTGGTCGAACGCCTTGGGATCGACGATGGTCGAGTTGATATTGGTGAAGATCTTGAATTCGGTCGAGCAGCGGATGTCGTAGCCGTAGCTGGAGGTGCCGTAGGACACCACGCGGCGGCCGCCGACCTCCTTCACCTGCCCCGGCTCGAAGGGCTCGATCATCCTGCGCTCGAGCGCCATGCGACGGATCCAGCCGTCGGATTTGATGGTCACGTGTTCTGCACCACGATATTGGGAAACTTGGAGGTCATGTCGCGCTGCGACTCGGCGATCCTGACGGCACAGCGGCGCGCGATGCGCCGATAGATCTCCGCCACCGGGCCGTCGGGATCGGCGACCACCGTCGGCTTGCCCGAGTCGGCCTGGCTGCGGATCGCCTCGTCAAGCGGCAGCTGGCCGAGCAGCTCGGTGCCGTAGTCGCGGCACATCTTCTCGGCGCCGCCGGCCCCGAAAATATGGCTCTGATGGCCGCATTTCGGGCAGACGTGGGAAGACATGTTCTCCACCACGCCGAGGATCGGAATGCCGACCTTTTCGAACATCTTGAGGCCTTTGCGGGCATCGATGATGGCGATGTCCTGCGGCGTGGTGACGATGACGGCGCCGGTGACCGGCACCTTCTGGGCGAGCGTCAGCTGGATGTCGCCCGTGCCGGGGGGCAGGTCGACCACCAGGTAGTCGAGGTCGCGCCAGCGCGTGTCCTTCAGCAGCTGCTCGAGCGCCTGCGTCACCATCGGGCCACGCCAGACCATGGGCGTGTCGATGTCGATGAGAAAGCCGATCGAGATCGCCTGCAAGCCGTGGCCCTCCATCGGCTCGAGCGACTTGCCGTCCTTCGACTCCGGCCGGCCGGCGATGCCGAGCATCGTCGGCTGCGACGGCCCGTAGATGTCGGCGTCCAGCACGCCAACGCTGGCGCCTTCGGCCGCCAGCGCGAGCGCAAGGTTCACCGCGGTGGTGGATTTGCCGACGCCGCCTTTCGCCGAGGCGACGGCGATGACGTTCTTGATGCCCGGGATCAGCTTGACGCCGCGCTGCACGGCGTGCGCCACGACCCTGGAGCTCAGGCTCACCGCGACGTTCGCGGCGCCCGCCTGCTTCAGGGCCTGGACGACCTGGCGGCGAATCGGCTCGTGCTGGCTCTTGCCCGGGTAGCCCAGCTCGAGCTCGAGCGAGACGTCGTTGCCAGAGAGCTTCACGTTGCGCGCCGAGCGCGTGGCTACGAAGTCCTTGCCGGTATTGGGGTCGACGAGCTGCTTGAGGACGCCTTGAACGTCCGCGTCACTGAGAGGCATTTTCAAAGTGTAAGCTAAAATTGCCCTTTCCCGAGCAGTCCCCGCCTCATTCACATGGCTTCCCGCAGGCTCTTCGTCACCACCGCGCTGCCCTACGCGAACGCGCCGTTCCACATCGGCCACATGATGGAGTACATCCAGGCCGACATCTGGGTGCGGTTCCAGCGCATGCAGGGCCACGAGGTGCATTTCGTGGGCGCCGACGATGCGCACGGCGCGCCCATCATGCTGGCTGCGCAGAAGGCGGGGAAATCCCCCGAGGACTTCGTCGCCGAGATCGCGAGGGGGCGCCAGCAGTACCTCGAGGGCTTTCATCTCGGCTTCGATCACTGGCACTCGACGCATTCCGCGGAGAACACCGAGCTCTCGCAGGACATCTACCGCAAGCTGAAGGCGGCGGGCCTCGTCTACACCAAGCCGGTCGAGCAGTTCTACGACCCGGTGAAAGGGATATTCCTCGCCGACCGCTACATCAAGGGCGAATGCCCCAACTGCGGCGCGAAGGACCAGTACGGCGACGCGTGCGAGAACTGCGGCACCGTGTACACCGCCACCGAGCTGAAAAACCCGTATTCGACGCTCTCGGGCGCGGCCCCGGTGCGCAAGAGCTCGGAGCACCATTTCTTCAAGCTCTCCGATCCGAAATGCCGCGCCTTCCTCAAGCAATGGCTCGAGGCGCCGGGCCGGCTGCAGCCGCAGGTCGTCAACAAGGCGAAGGAGTGGCTCGAAGGCACCGGCGAGCGCTCGCTCGCCGACTGGGACATCTCGCGCGACCCGCCGTACTTCGGCATCCGCATCCCGGACATCAAGGAAGAGAAGTACCTCTACGTCTGGCTCGACGCGCCGATCGGCTACCTCGCGTCCTTCAAGAACTATTGCGCGAAGAAAGGCCTGGATTTCGAGAAGCTGCTGCAGGACCCGAAGACCGAGCAGATCCATTTCATCGGCAAGGACATCATCTACTTCCACACCTTGTTCTGGCCGGCGATGCTGAAGTTCGCGGGCAAGCCCTACAAAGTGCCCGACCACGTGTACGTCCACGGTTTCATCACCGTGTCGGGCGACAAGATGTCGAAGTCGCGCGGCACCGGCATCAGCCCGCTGCGCTACCTCGAAATCGGCATGAACCCCGAGTGGCTGCGCTACTACATCGCGGCCAAGCTGAACGCCAACGTCGAGGACCTCGACTTCAACCCCGACGATTTCATGGCCCGCGTCAACAGCGATCTCGTGGGCAAGTACGTCAACATCGCCAGCCGCTGCGCGGTGTTCATCAACCGGAAATTCGGCGGCAGGCTGGCTGCGGCGCCGCGGGACTTCGCGTTCAGCGCCAAGGCTGGCGAAATCGCGTCGCTCTACGAGAGCCGCGAATTCGGCAAGGCGTCACGGGAAATCATGGCACTTGCCGACGCGGCGAACCAGTTCGTCGACGAGCACAAGCCGTGGGAGCTCTCCAAGCAGCCCGGCGCGGAGCACAGGCTGCACGAGGTCTGCTCGGTCGCGATCAATCTGTTCAGGCTCCTGACGATCTACCTGAAGCCCGTGCTGCCGCAGACTGCGGCCGAGGCCGAGCGGTTCCTCAACGTGGCGCCGCTGCAGTGGGCGGACGCGGCAACGCTGCTTGCGGCGGGCCACCGCATCAACGCATACCGGCATCTGCTGAACCGGGTGGAGGAAAAACAACTGGATCAGCTGTTCGAGGTTGCATCACGCCCCCAGGGCGCAAAGGAGCAGACTGTGAGCGATACGATCAGCATCGACGATTTCAACAAGCTCGATCTGCGCGTGGCGAAAATCGCTCGCGCCGAGGCGGTCGAGGGGGCCGACAAGCTGCTCAAGCTGACCCTCGAGATGGGCGATGGCACGCGCACGGTCATCGCCGGAATCAAGTCGGCCTACGCTCCCGAGAAGCTCGAAGGGCGCCTCACGGTCGTGGTGGCGAATCTTGCGCCGCGGAAGATGAAGTTCGGCGTCTCCGAAGGCATGGTGCTCGCCGCTTCGGGCGACGGCCCGGGAATTTTTCTCGTTTCACCCGACGCGGGGGCTCAGCCCGGCATGCGCGTAAAATAGCGTCGTCGCGGCCTGCGCGCCGCATTCGGCCGAAGATCCGTGATGGAGAGCTCCAGCCGCACGCTCGTCTGCAGTGTGCTCTTCCTCGACATCGTGGAATATTCGAGGAAGCCGGTCGCGGAGCAGCTGCAGCTCAAGCAGTTGTTCAACGCGGTGCTCGCCAAGGCGCTCGACCAGGTGCCGGCCGCTGACCGCATCATCCTCGACACCGGCGACGGCGCCGCCGTCACCTTCATGGGCGATCCCGAGGACGCGTTGTTCGCCGCCATGTCGGTGCGCGACATGGCGAGCAGCGTCCCCGTGCGTCTGGGGGTGAACCTCGGCCCGGTGCGGCTGGTGAAAGACCTGAACGATCAGGTGAACATCATCGGCGACGGCATCAACGTTGCGCAGCGCGTCATGAGCTTCTCGCGTCCCGGGCAGCTGCTCGTGTCGCGTTCGTTCTACGAGGTGGTGTCGTGCCTGTCGCGGGATTACAAGGCTCTGTTCCGGCACGAAGGCCAACGCACCGACAAGCACGTGCGCGAGCACGAGGTCTACGCGGTGGTCGGCGGCACGCCCGCGGCCCGGCGCGTCGCGCAGACCGAGTCGCGGATGATCGGTCCGCTGAGCGTCGGCGGCTGGTTTGCGACCGGCGGTCTATTCGGCGTGCGGCGTTCCGCGCTGGTCGCCGCCCCGGTCGTATTCCTCGCTTTGATCGGCAGCGGCATGGCGGCGCGATCGGTGATGGACCAGCAGACCGCGGCGCAGATCATCCCGGCGCCCCCGCCCCGGCTGACGCTCGTGCCGCGTCCCGAGACGCTCGCGGCGGTCCCCGCGCCCGAGGCCGCCCAGGCGAGCGCACCCGACACGCCCGGCGTCGCGGGCCGCCCGGCCCGGCTCGCGCTCGCCGTGACGCCGTGGGGGGAAATCGTCATCGACGGCAGGAGCCGCGGCGTGAGCCCGCCGCTGCGCCTGCTTGAAATCCCCGCCGGGTCGCATACGATAGAGATCCGCAACTCGACCTTTCCCAGTCACGTCGAAAAGATCAATTTGAAAACCGGGGAAGTAAGAAGAATCGAACACATGTTCCGATGATGATTCGATGGCTCATCAGTGCCGTGGCCTTCGCCGCCCTCGGTGCGTGCTCGTCCGAACCGATGCGCGACGTTCGCGACCTATTTCAGAGCGCCAAAGGCCACGCGGCGCTCGCGACCGGACTGAAGCAATACGACGACGGCGACTACGCCGAGTCGGCAAAGAACCTGCAGAGCGCCCTCGATCAGGGGCTCGCCGACCGCGACAAGGTCGCCGCCTACAAGCACCTCGCGTTCATCCACTGCGTGTCCAGCCGCGAACGCCAGTGCCGCGACGAGTTCCGCAAAGCTCTCGCCGTGGAACCGAGCATGGACCTCGCCCCCGCGGAAGCGGGCCACCCGATCTGGGGACCGATCTTTCGGGCGGTCAAGGCGGGCCGCTAGGCCCGCACGCGGCTCGATGCAAGCGCCGGAGCTCGGCCGCTACGTCATCCAGTCCGAGCTCGGTCGCGGCGCGATGGGCGTCGTGTACAAGGCGACCGACTCGGTGCTGCAGCGAACCGTCGCGGTGAAGACGGTCAACATGGCGCTCGAGAGCACCGGCATCGGCAATTACGAAGCCCGCTTCTACCAGGAGGCGCGCGCCGCGGGCAGCCTGAACCACGCCAATATCGTCACCGTCTACGACGTCGGCAAGGCCGGCGACATCGCCTATATGGCGATGGAGTTCATCGAGGGCGTCGAGCTGCGCTCGCTGATCGGCGAGGGCCTCGTGCTGCCGGTGGCGCAGGCAATTTCCATCGGCGCGCAAGTGGCCGAAGGGCTGGGCTATGCCCACCAGCATGGGGTCGTGCATCGAGACATTAAGCCGGCCAACATCATGGTGGTGGCGAACGGTCCGGTGAAGATCACCGACTTCGGCATCGCCCGCATGCGCGCCTCGGGCGAGCTGACCCAGACCGGGATGATGCTGGGCTCGCCCAAGTACATGTCTCCCGAGCAGGTCATCGGCAAGCGGGCCGATCACCGCTCGGACATCTTCTCGCTCGGCATCATCGTCTACGAGATGCTGTGCGGAAGCGTCCCGTTCAACGGCGAAAACGTGACGGCGCTGATGTACCAGATCGTGAACTTCGCGCCCCCGGCGCCGAGCGCGGTCAACCACGCGGTGCCCGAGCTGCTTGACTTCATCGTCGCCAAGATGCTCGCCAAGCCGCTCGAGGAGCGCTATCAGAGCGCGCAGGAGCTCGCGCAGGACCTGCGCGAGTGCGAGCGTCAACTGGCCGCGCCGCCGGGTTCCGGCGTACCCTCCCGGCCCGCCGGGCTGGCGAGCGGACCGCAGCCGGAACTGCTCGACACCCGCGCCCACGACGTGGTGATGGCGCAAACGCTGAACCGCACCCGCGACAAGGACAAGACTCCCGAGGACCCGGGCACGCCGCCGGCGCGCGGGCTTTCGCACTCCTTCGATTCGCTCGAGGCGACGCAGCGCCTCGCCGTGCTCACCGGGGCGGCCGGCCTGCCAGGGGCCGGCACCCTTCCAGGCTCGACGGCGGACCCGCAAAGCGCGACCCAGGCGATCGGCTCGTTGCCTCCGCCGCCGCGCATCGGCTGGCGGCGGCGCGACTGGCTGCTGGTCGGCGCAGCCGCGGTCGTCGGCCTGCTTGTCGCGCGCGCGGTCATGAAACGCGACGACCGCTGATGGCGCCGCCGTCGCTGCAGTTCTCGCCAATCGCAGGCTCGCTTGCCGTCGCCGTCGCCTGGCTTGCGATCGGGCTAGCCGGCCTGATCCCCGCCGGCAACGCGCTCATCGCGCGCCGGCTTGCGTTTCCCGCCGGCGCGCTGGCGGGCCTCGCCCTGGCGGGGTTCGGCCTGCAAGCGATATGGCTGCCCGCCGCGCAGCTGGTGCTCCCGCTGGGCCTTCCGGACCTGCCGTTCCATCTGCGAATCGATGCGCTCGCCGGCTTTTTCCTGACCCTGCTCGGCGCCGTGGCGGCCGGCATTACGATTTACGCCGCCGGCTATTTCCGCAAAGAGGCCGCCGGGCGCCTCGCGCTCATCGCACTGCAGTACCACGTGTTCCTCGCCAGCATGGCGTGCGTGATCCTTGCCGACGACGCCTATTTGTTCATGGTGGCGTGGGAGACGATGGCGCTGTCGTCGTACTTTCTGGTCACCACCGAGCACCGGCTGCCCGCAACCCGCAGCGCCGGATTTCTCTATCTGCTGATCGCGCACCTCGGCGCGCTCGCAATCCTGCTGTGCTTCGGCGTGATGAACGGCGGCCAGGGCGACTATACGTTCGACGCGCTGCGCGCGGCCGAACTCGGGCCGCCGGGGGCGACGCTCGCCTTCCTGCTCGCGTTCTTCGGTTTCGGCGCCAAGGCAGGAATGCTCCCGCTGCACGCCTGGCTGCCCGAGGCGCACCCCGCGGCGCCCTCGCCGGTGTCGGCGCTGATGAGCGGCGTCATGATCAAGACCGCAATCTACGGCATGGTGCGGGTGATCTATGACCTGATCGGCGGCGTGCGCTGGGAATGGGGCCTGCTCGTGCTCGCGATCGGCGCCGCCACCACGCTGTTTGGCGTGCTCTACGCCCTCATGCAGCACGACCTGAAGCGCCTGCTCGCCTACCACTCGATCGAGAACATCGGCATCATCCTGCTCGGCCTGGGGATGTCGATGCTGTTCATTGGCTTCGGGCACGCCGCGGCGGGCGCGCTCGGGCTGATTGCCGCGCTCTACCACACGATCAACCACGCCGTGTTCAAGGGGCTGCTGTTTCTGGGCGCAGGCACGATCCTGCATTCGAGCGGGCTGCGCGATCTGAACGAGATGGGCGGGCTGATCCGCAGGATGCCCAACACCGCCTTTTACTTTCTCATCGGCGCGCTCGCCATTTCTGCGCTCCCGCCGCTCAACGGCTTTGTTTCCGAATGGCTCACGTTCCAGACGGCGCTGCAGGCGCCGCTGCTCGAGCACGGCGTGATGCGAAGCCTGGTGCCGCTGTTCGCGGCGACCCTCGCGCTCGCCGGCGCGCTCACCGCGATGTGCTTCGTCAAGGTCTACGGCATCGCCTTTCTCGGTCAGCCGCGCGAGGCGCCGCACGCGGCGCCGGCGCCGGGCGGCGGCCGCGACGCCGGAGCTCTGGAGCGCATCGGCATGGCATGGCTCGCCGCCGGCTGCTTTGTCCTCGGCTTGCTCCCCAGCACTTTCCTCCAGATGCTGAACCGTGTGAGCGTGTCGCTCTCCGGGGGTGGCTTGCCGGCCGAGGCCCTGGAATCGAGCTGGCTTTGGCTGGTGCCGACCGCCGCCGAGCAGGCGAGCTACAGCCCCGTGATCTTCCTGTCGGTCATCGTCGCGGTGACCTTGCTAGCGTTCCTGCTGGTGCGGGGCTTCTACCACGGGCGCGCGCGCTATTCGGATCCGTGGGACTGTGGCTACCCGGAGCAGAGCTCACGCATGCAGGACACCGCCGACGCCTTCGGTCAGCCCATCCGCCATGTGTTCGGGCCGCTCTACCTGATGAAGCGGCATTTGCCCGCGGCCGACGACCGCGCGCCGCGCTACTCGGTCCAGATCGAGGATCGCCACTGGTACCTGCTTTACCTGCCGATCGCGCGGCTGGCCGAGTTCGTGTCCTCCAAGGTGGGCCTGCTGCAGCGCGGCAGGATCAGCATCTACCTGCTCTATAGCTTCCTGACGCTGATTGCGCTGCTCGTGTTCGTGCGCTGATCACCGAGATGAGCTCGCTTCCCGGCATCGCCTTCCAAATCCTGCAATCGGTGTTCGTGGTGCTCGCCGCGCCGCTGCTCACGGGCTGGATCAACCAGTGCCGGGCGTGGCTGCAAAACCGCTCGGCACCGTCGATCCTGCTGCCCTATTACACGCTCGCCAAGCTGTTCCACAAGGACGCGGTCATGGCGCGCGACGCCTCGCCGCTGTTTCGCCTGACGCCGTACGTGCTGTTCGGTTGCATGTGGCTCGCTGCGCTCATCGTGCCGGTGCTCGCGACCGACCTGCCGTTCGCGCCGGCGGCCGACATCATCGCGCTGGTCGGCGTGTTCGCGCTGGCGCGGGTATTCGCGGCGCTCGCCGCGATGGACATCGGTACGCCCTTCGGCGGCCTCGGCGCGCGCCGCGAGATGCTGATCGGGTTCCTCGCCGAGCCGGCAATGCTGATGACGCTGTTCACGGCGGCGTTCATCTCCGGCTCGACGCAGCTCAACACCATCGTCGAGACGCTCGCGCATCGCGATCTCGCCATCCACCCGAGCCTGGCGTTCGCCGGCGTCGCCTTTCTCATGGTGCTGCTCGCCGAGAACGCGCGCATACCGATCGACAACCCGAGCACCCATCTCGAGCTCACCATGGTTCACGAAGCGATGATCCTCGAGTACTCGGCGCGTCACCTCGCCCTGGTCGAGTGGGCGGTGGCGATCAAGCTGTTCGCCTACATGACGATCGGCGTCGCGCTGTTCGCGCCCTGGGGCATCACCGAGGGCGGCGACTGGGGCGGGCTGCCGCTTGCGCTCGCCGCGCTTGCCGTGAAGCTCGCGCTTGCCGGCGCGGGTCTGGCGCTGATCGAGACCCTGCTCGCCAAGCTGCGGCTGTTCCTTGCGCCCGAGTTCCTCGCCAGCGCTTTCCTTCTGGCGGTGCTCGGCATGCTGATCCACTTCCTGGTGAGGGGCTGAAAATGGCGACGTCCCTCTCCGGCCAGCTCGTCAACCTGCTTGCGGCATTCCTCCTGCTGCTCGCGTTCGCGATGCTATCGCAGCGCCGCGTCCTCACCCTGATCCACCTCTTCGCCTGGCAGGGCGCAGCGCTTGCCGCCTCGACGCTGATCGTCGCGTATGCCACCGGCCAGGCGCATCTGTATTTTTCCGCCGCGCTCACCGTGGCGCTGAAGGTCATGCTGATTCCCTGGGTGCTGCACCGCCTGATCGACCGGCTCTACGTGCGCTGGGACATCGAGACGCTGATCAACATCCCGACCACGATGCTGATCGGCATCGGCCTCGCGATCTTCGCTTTTGCGCTCGCCGCACCGATCTCGCAAATGGCGAGCACGGTCACGCGCTCGACCCTGGGAATCGCGCTGGCGAGCATCCTGCTTTCCTTCCTCATGATGATCGTTCGCAGAAAAGCAGTGCCGCAGGTGATCGGTTTCCTCGCCATGGAGAACGGCCTGTTTTTCGCCGCCACGAGCGCCACCTACGGGATGCCGTTGGTGGTCGAACTGGGCGTGGCGCTCGACGTGCTGGTGGGCACGTTCATCTTCGGCATTTTCTTTTTCCATATCCGCGAGCAGTTCGACAGCCTCGACATCGAGCATATGGAAAAGCTGAAGGAAGACTGATTTGGAAGTCGCGCTGGTGCTCTTCATACCGGTGGCTGGCGCAGTGCTGCTCGCGCTGGTGGGACACAGGCGCTGGGCGCCCGCAGCCAACGCCGCGATGAGCCTCGCGACCTTGGGCGCCGCGGCGCTGCTCACGCGCCGTGTGATCGCCGGGGGCCCGATGGTCGCGCTCGACGAGCAGTTCTTCGTCGATTCGTTCAACGTGTTTCTGGTCGCGCTCACCGCCTTGGTCGCCTTCACCACGGCGCTTTTTTCCCGGCCGTATATGCGCATCGAGGAGCACCACGGGCGCGTCAACCCGGCGCGGCTTCGGCTCTACCACAGCATGTACCAGCTGTTTTCCTTCACCATGCTGCTGTGCCTGCTGTCGAACAACGTCGGGGTCCTGTGGGTGGCGCTGGAGGGCGCGACGCTCACCACGGTATTGCTGATAAGCCTTTATCGCACCCCGGCGAGCCTCGAGGCGGCGTGGAAGTATTTCATCCTGTGCAGCGTCGGCATTGCGCAGGCACTGTTCGGCACTATCCTTCTCTATTTTGCCGCGGAGAGGGTTCTCGGCCCGGGCGGCACGTCGCTATTGTGGACGCACCTGTACGAGGTGCGCCACGAACTTGAACCGACCGTGCTGTCACTCGCGTTCGTGTTCCTGCTCGTCGGCTACGGCACCAAGGTCGGGCTGGTGCCGTTGCACAGCTGGCTGCCCGATGCGCACGCCGAGGGCCCGACGCCAATCTCGGCGGTGCTCTCGGGGCTGCTGCTCAACGTAGCGCTGTACGCGGTGGTGCGCAGCAAGGTGCTGGTGGACGGCGCGCTCGAGCGCAACTTTTCCGGGGATCTGCTGATGGGATTTGGGCTGCTGTCGGTGGTCGTGGCGGCGTTCTTCATGTCGCGCCAGAAGGACATCAAGCGCATGTTCGCCTACTCGTCGGTCGAGCACATGGGGTTCATGACGTTCGCTTTCGGCATGGGCGGGCCCGTGGCGGCGTTCGCAGGGTTGCTGCATATGACGGTGCACTCGCTCACCAAGAGCGCGATCTTCTTCACCGTCGGCCACGCCTCGCAG
>Ga0209577_10006481_pt1 | contig 10822 bp, 9 predicted proteins | sample GraSoiAngelo_109_FD_185874 | JGI IMG/M metagenome (GOLD analysis project Ga0209577, IMG submission 185874) | Grasslands soil microbial communities from the Angelo Coastal Reserve, California, USA - 14_0903_12_20cm (SPAdes) (version 2) | ecosystem: Environmental > Terrestrial > Soil > Grasslands ... | reverse complement strand
GGCGGCGAGGTACCAGAGAAGGAAGCGTACCTTGCCGAGGGCGTCCTCGACGTTGTTGCCGAAGATCCAGAAGAACAGCATGTTGCCGAGGATGTGGATCCAGCCCGCGTGCATGAACATCCCCGTGAACGTCGACTCGTACCACGGCAGGTGATGGTAAAGCGTGGCCGGTTGAACACAATGGTGGTCGAAGGAGCAGGGGTAGTAACCATCCCTGAAGACGTGGTAGTCGACGCCTTTGCCTTTGAGCTCCCAAAACCACACGAGGAAGTTCGCGACGATCAACGCGACCGTGACAACCGGAAACGTCCGAGTGGGGACGTTGTCGCGGATCGGCAGCATGCCGCCGGACTCTTACTGAATCACGAGCGCCATGAGAGCCTTCTGCACATGCAGCCGGTTCTCGGCCTGATCCCATACGACTGAGTGCTGTCCGTAGAGGACTTCCTCACTGATCTCCTCGCCGTAGTGAGCGGGCAGGCAATGGAGCACGATCGCGTTCGCGGCGGCGCGCTCTACGAGTTCACCGTCGATGCCATAGCCACGGAGGTCACGCAGCCGCTGCTCGCGCTCGGCGTCTTGGCCCATCGACGTCCAGACGTCGGTGTAGAGAACGTCGGCGCCCTCGGCCGCTGCCCGTGCGTCGTCGGTCAGCGCGACGGTCACGCCCTCCGCTCGCGCGAGGCGAACCGCGTCGCCGGTGGGTGCGTAGTCGCGTGGGGTTGCGGCCACGAAGTCCATCCCGAGCTTCGCGCAGGCGACCATCAGGGACGCGCAGACGTTGTTGCCGTCGCCGAAGTACGCAACGCGTAGCCCGTCGAACCGCTCGAAGCGCTCGCGGATCGTCATCACGTCCGCCAGCGCTTGACACGGATGCGCCTCGTCGGTGAGGCCGTTGATGACGGGAATCGAGGCCTGCTCCGCGAGCTCCTCGACGTCCGACTGCGCGAACGTACGGATCATGATCGCGTCGAGGTAACGGGAGAGAACCGTTGCCGTATCGCGGATCGTCTCCCCGCGGCCGAGCTGGAGGTCGCCGGCCGCCAGGTACAGGCCGACACCGCCGAGTTGGTACATCCCGACCTCGAAGGAGACGCGGGTGCGGGTGGAGGGCTTCTGGAAGATCATCCCGAGCGTCCGCCCCGGAAGGAGGTGATGCGGCTCCCGGGAGCGCTGGAGCCGCTTCAGCTCGTCCGCGAGATCGAGGACCCGGAGCAGATCGGCTCGGCTCCAGTCGGCGACTCGCGTAAAGGAGCGTCCTTTCAGGCTGTCGCCGACGGCGACCATGGCCTCGATCCTACTCCGGACATGACTTGACAATCAAGCACTTAGGTTTTATTCTTCTCCCATCATCAGGATCAGGAAAGGAGGAGAAATGGCCACAGTGGTTCGCTGGGAGCCGTTCCGCGAGGTCGCGCTGCTCCAGAACGAGATGAGCCGTTTCATGAACGGCCTCCTCGAGGGGAACGGCCGCACGACGCAGAGCTGGATTCCGGCGCTCGACGTCTGGGAGACGGACGACGAGATCGTCTACGCGCTCGACCTCCCGGGGATTCCGGAGGACAAGATCTCCGTCGAGCTCGACGAGGGAGCGCTGACGATCACGGCCGACCGGGAGCGCGCCCAGCAGGAGTCAGACGAGCGCTTCTACCGCTTCGAGCGGCGCCACGGGACGTTCTCACGCACCTTCGGAGTACCGCAGGGCGTGACCGAGAGCGACATCAACGCCGACTACAAGAACGGCGTCCTCGAGGTCCACGTGAAGAAGCCCGCGCAGCCGAAACCGAAGCGCATTCAGATCGGCTCGCCGGAGCAGGCGACGATCGAGGGTACGTCCTCGAAGAGGTAGCGGCTCTCCACTTTGCCGAGAGGTCGGAAGGGCGGCGTGAAGCCGCCCTCACCGTTTCTACGGAAATTCGCGGAAGACCTCGGCTGCGGCTCGATGGAATCCGGGCGGCTGGCCTGCGGCCTCGAATGTCGCGGCGATCTCTTCCATCTCGCCGACCCAACGCCAGCCCTTCTTCGCCGCGGATTGCTCGGCACTCGCCAAACGCGCCGCGAGGTCGGGCAGGGACTCGTTCCATTCCCGAAGGAGTGCGTCTTCGACGCGGTCGGCTCGCGCGACCGCTCGAAGTGCGAGGAGAAGCGCCGCCGTTCCCTTCGTCCACCCCGCGTACACCATCTTCAACGCGGACGCGTCGCCTATCTCCGCCGACAACACACGCGCATCGACGACCGTGCCGGTGAAAAGCTCCGCCACTTCTTGCGCGTCGGCACCCGAGAGATACAAGCGTGTCGTGCCGGGTCCGCGTGGCGGAGGGCCGATGACGCCGCCGTCGACATAGCGCGACAAGGCGGCGCCCACGCGCCGTGTCGTCTCGGGAGAGATCGCATTTGCGTCGACGTACGCGCCTTCGAATCCGCTGAACAGTCGCGCTACCTCGAGCGCCGCATGTGGCGGGCAGACGCTCACGATCAGTGCGGCTTCGTTCGCAAGCTCGCCGACGCTCTCGACGTCGCGCAGATCGGCCTCGCGTGCGCGTTCGCTCGTGGCGTCACTTCGACCTGCCGACGCCCAGGTCACGTCATGACCGACGGCTCGCAGAGCCGCGCCGAGCGCGGCGCCCATCTCCCCGGGATGCACGAGTCCGATCGTCGTGCTCGACATCGAACGACTATTCCACGCGGATGCGTGTTCCCGCGTTCCCGCCGAGCGCAGCCGCAAGCTCGTCGAAGTTTGTGATCAGCGTCTCCCCGGAGAATGCGAGCGCCGATTCGACCTTCGGGCGCATCGACCCTTCGCCGAGTTGTGGCAGGAGCGCGGCTGCTGCGTCGCGGTCGAGAGTGCGGATTTCCTGCTGGCTCTCCTCGCCGAAGTCTCGGTAGACCGTGGGCACCTCGGTGAGAATCAGCAGCCGGTCGGCTTCGAGCTCGCGTGCGAGGAGCGACGAGGCGCGATCCTTGTCGATCACGGCGTCGACGCCTGCGAGCCGCGTCCCCCGCCGGACGACCGGAATCCCGCCGCCGCCACACGCGATCACGATCACGCCGGAGGACGCCAGTCGCCGGATTGCGTCGACTTCGACGATCTCCAGTGGCGCTGGTGATGGAACCACCCGGCGGTGTCCGCGGTTGGAATCGGCGCTCATCGCCCAGCCGCGCTCGCGTTGCAGTCGCTCCGACTCGGTCTCGTCGTAGAACGGGCCGATCGGCTTCGTCGGTCGATCGAATGCGGGGTCGTCGGGGGCAACGCGCACGTGCGTCAGCACGCACGCGACCTCACGCTCGAGCGCGGGCCGCAGCTCCGCTGCGATGAGCGTGCCGATCTCAGCTTGTGTCTGCGCGACCGCGAGCCAAAGCGGCAACGGTGGGGCTTCGTCCGCGGCCCGCTCCTGGCGCAGTAGCTCGTTGCCGACCTGCGGACCGTTGCCGTGGGTGATCACGAGCCAGTCCTCCGCCAGAAGCGGCTCGAGCGCGTTGACCGCACGCCGGAGGTTCGCGAGTTGCTCCGCCGCCGTTCCACGCTCGCCGGGCCGCATCAACGCGTTCCCGCCGAGCGCGACGACCGTCTTCAAGCCAGCGCGCCCGCCGGTTCGATCAGGCCGCGGTCGGCGAGCACGTCCTCGAGCGTCGGCTCGCCGACTTCTTGCAGCTTGTACGTCACCCGCAACGCCGGCGTGTCGAGGTCGATCAGCCGACGAAGATCGATCGGAGTCCCGATGAGAACGAGGTCCGGGTTGCTGGCGCGAATCGTCGCGCGGAGATCTTTCATCTGCCTGCGCCCGTAGCCCATCGCGGGCAGGAGTGGCCCCACGTGCGGATATGCAGCGAACGTGTCGGCGATCGTGCCGACCGCGTGCTCGCGTGGATCGATCAACTCCGCAGCGCCGTGCTGTCTCGCGGCGAGCACCGCGGCGCCGTACGTCATCTCTCCATGTGTCAGCGTCGGGCCGTCTTCGACCGCCAGCACGCGTTTGCCGCGGATCTCCTCCGGATCGCCCTCGATCTGGAACGGCGATGCGGCGAGCACGACCTTCGAGTCGGGATTGTGCAAGTGGATCGATTCGAGCACCGCGTCGATTCCCTCCTGCGTCGCGCTGTCGACCTTGTTGACGACGCAGACATCGGCCATGCGCAGGTTCGTCTCGCCGGGGTGGTAGCGAAGCTCGTGACCCGGACGATGCGGGTCGACCACGACGATGTGGACGTCCGGCTGGATGAACGGCGTGTCGTTGTTGCCGCCGTCCCACAGAATGACGTCGGCTTCCGATTCGGCCGCTCTCAGGATCCGCTCGTAGTCGACGCCGGCAAAGACGAGATTGCCCTCGGCGAGGTGCGGCTCGTACTCCTCGCGCTCCTCGATGGTCGCATCGGCTGCGTCGAGGTCCTCGTAGCGCTCGAACCGCTGCACCGCCTGCCTCGTCAAGTCGCCGTACGGCATCGGGTGCCGCAACACCGCGACACGCCTACCGGCGGCCCGGAGGATCTGCGCGACGCGTCGTGTCGTCTGACTCTTCCCGGAGCCGGTGCGAACCGCGCAGACCGCGACGGCCGGCCTCGACGAGGTCAACATCGTCTCGCGGGGGGCGATCAACCGGTACGACGCGCCGGCAGCGAGCGCGCGCGACCCCACGTGCATCACGTGCTCGTGCGTGACGTCCGAATACGCGAAGACCAGCTCGTCGACGCGGAGCTCGCGGACGAGCTGCTCGAGCGCGGACTCCGGCAGGATCGGGATTCCCTCCGGATACAACGACCCCGCGAGCTCTCCGGGATAGACGCGACCGTCGATGTTCGGGATCTGTGTCGCCGTGAACGCGACGACCTCGTACTCCGGGCGATCGCGGTACACGACGTTGAAGTTGTGGAAGTCCCGTCCTGCGGCGCCTGCAATCAGGACGCGGGTTCTGGCCATGTATAAAGCTTATGCAGGCCTACAGGACGGCGTACAAGCGCCAGTCGCCCAGGCCCTTGAGGGCGTGCAGCCCACGGTCTTCGAACTCGAGGCCCGAGCCGGCGACGAGGTCCTTGACGGTGCTCGAGACGAGCACCTCTCCCGCGGCGGCCTCTCCGGCCACGCGCGCGCCGGTGTGGACGGCCACGCCGCCGACTTTTCCGTCGATAAGCTCGCACTCACCTGCGTGTAATCCTGCGCGAATCTCGATTCCCAACTCGCGAATCGCCTCGCGCAGCACCAGTGCACACCTGATCGCCCGGGCGGGGCCGTCGAAGCTCGCGAGGAAACCATCGCCAGCTGTGTCGATCTCGCGGCCGCGAAACCGAGTGAGTTGAGTGCGGACCCGCGCATGGTGATCGAGAAGGAGCCTTCGCCAGGCCGCGTCGCCGAGCTCGATCGCCTTCGCGGTGGAATTCGCAATGTCAGTGAAAAGCACCGTCGCGAGAATGCGGTCGGTCTCCGACTCTTCCCATGGCTTCTCGGTCCAGAGACGTACGAGAAACTCCTCGATGGGATCGAGCACGGCGTCTTGATCCCCGACCCACGGGTTGTGGTCGATCCCTTCAAGCTCGTGGTAAACCGCGGTCGGAATCTGCTGTGCGACGTACCGACTTGCCTCAACGGGAACGACGCGGTCCCCAGACCGATGGAGTACAACAGTCGGCGCCGTGATCGACGGAAGGACCTTCCGCACGTCGATGTCGAGCGCCGTTCGGCGGTAGTCCGCGAATGCACCGGGGCTGACACTGAGACGCATCGTGTGAGCGAAGAAGTCGAGCAGTTCGTCAGTAGGATCGAGGCTCGGGAACTGGCGCGCAGCGACCTCCTCGCACCAATCGCGCTCAGTGAACCGCCGTTCGCCCTCGGCGATAGCGTGAAGAAGCTCGTCTCGTCTCGGCGCCCACGGGTAGTCCGGCGCCCACGACGTTCGCGCCGGCACCGCGTACAAGACGAGTCCCGACGTTCGCTCCGGATCGCTGGCTGCGAAGAGCGCAGCCATTGCACCGTCGCCGTGGCCTGCGCCGCACAGCGCAGTTCGCGCGGAACCGACAGCATCGAGAACAGCACGAAGATCGTCTATGCGTTGCTCGAGCGTCGGGACGCCGCCAGGGCGATCAGAGATCCCAACGCCGCGTCGGTCGAAGAGGATCAGGCGCGAAAACGACGCCAAGCGACGCATGAACCGCGCCCAGCGCGGGTTCTCCCAGGAGACCTCGACGTTCGACACGACGCCCGGCACGAAGACGAGGTCGAACGGACCGTCGCCGACAACCTGGTACGCGATGTTCACGCCGTCCGCGGTCTTCGTGTATCGAATCCGCGGTATATCCATGACCGCTAAGTCAAGACTTCGCGGACTCGCTCCGCAACTGCTTCCATCTCCAGTGTCGAGCCGGTGACCTCCTTGAGCATCTCCTCCGCGCGCAGGCGCTGGCCCTCGCCCCAGAGCTCGCGGAGCAGGGATCCGGCGTCGCGCGTCGCGAACCAACGAGAGCCGAACTTCTCCCGCAGATACGCCCGCAGCTGAGCCTCGAAGCCCCACGCCCTCAGGTACGACGACACGTAGAAGCCGGAGTCGATGTCAGCGAGGTAGTTCGCCGGAGGCGGTTCGATCTTCAGTGCTTCGCCGAGGAGCTCGACGTAGCGGCCGCGCATTGTCGTGACGTCCGCAGCGGCATGGAACTCGACCTCGTACAGAATCTTCGCGCAATAGCGGCGGACGAAGTAGAGGAGTCCGGTCGCACCCTCGGCCGAGTACTCCCGCGGGCGCGGGAAGTCGAGTCGTCGCGTCAGCCAGTCGGGATCGTCCGTCAAATGCTGCAACAGCATCGCCCAGCCTTCGGTGACGGCGTTGTCGCCGAGCCGCTTCTCTTCCATCGCAAGCTCGCGCGCGGTGTTCGCGAAGTGCTCCGTGTGTCCGGCCTCGTGGAAGAGCGCGCGCCAGTCGTCGGGCCCGCCGATCGGCTGAATGACGAGGATCACCTTGTCCGGAATCTCGATCGGCGCGCAGAACGCACGCGGCGTCTTGTTCGGACGCTCTTCGAGATCGAGCGTCACGTTTTCCTGCGATCTCAGGTCGATACCGAGATCGGCGAGGGTCGCCTCCAGCGCAGGAAGCATTCGGTCCTTGGGGAAGAGCTCGTCCCACTCGGGCGCGCGGAAGAGACGCGGCACGTCCCAGCGCGCTGCCTCGCCGAGTCCGACGCCGACGCGCGAGCGGAACAGTTGATCCGCTGCCGCTTCCCACAGACGCTCCGTTGAATCGAGCACCGCGCGGCATTGCGCTGCGAGCTCGTCGAGCGCAGAGGGGGGCAGGATCTTTCGATAGAGCTCGAGGTAGTTGTCGAACCCGAGCTCGTGGACGCTGCGCTGGACGATCTCGGCGGCGTCGAGGTAGATCGGATTCATCCGTTCGTCGAGAAGCTCGTGTGCTCGCTCGTCGAGCTTCTGCCGTTTGTTGCGGTCGGGCTCGTTCGCCAGCGCCGGGCGGACCATCCGATACGGGATGTCCTCGCCGTCGACGGTGAGTTGCAGCTCAGCTTCGAGCTCGGCGAGCTTCTCGGCGTGCGCGCGCGTCAGTTCTCCGAGATAGCCCTCGCAAGCGAAGCGCCACAACTCGCGAACTCGCGCGCCGCCGTTCACCGACATGCCGATCGATTGCACGATCTCCGGCTGCGTGAGGTTGCGGTGCCGCTCGTAGATGGGAGCGAGATCGAAGCTGTCTTTTAGACCAGCAAAGTGGCGGTAGTACTCCTCGTCGAGCTCCGCGATGAAGCGGTCAGCCTGCTCGCGGTAGGCGTCGAGCTCGCGGTCGGAGAGCGCAGCGGGCGGCACGCGGTCTCGTAGGATAGCGACATGCAGCAGATCGCCCTTCGCACCGAACGGCGCACGCAGCTCATCGACATCACCGAACAGGTGCAGGACGCGGTGGGTGACGGAAACGGTGCTTCGGCGGCGCTCGTCTACGTCCCGCACACCACGGCGGGCGTGACGATCAACGAAGGAGCAGATCCGGCAGTCGCGCGCGACCTCGAGGCTGCGCTCGAGCGAGTCGTGAACGACGATTGGGACTGGAAGCATGTGGAGGATCCGGACGGACCCAATGCGCCGTCCCATATCCGTGCGTCGCTCATGAGCCCGCAGATCCTCGTACCCCTGGACGACGGAAAGCTCGCGCTCGGGCGCTGGCAAGGGATTTTCTTCTGTGAGTTCGACGGTCCGCGCGAGCGCAAGGTCTACGTCACTTCGCTTACGTAAGCGGGCGAACTTTCTTACGCACCGCTAACACGTCCCTAAACGTTCGAAGGTAGAACGCGACCATGCGTCGGATTCTTGTCTCGGTCGTCGTCCCCGGCCTGATGATCGCCCTCGCGCTGACACTCGGCACGGGTCACTCGAGCGCGAAACCTGCGAAGAAACCGAAGGTTCCTGTCGGGATCCACAAAATCAAGCACGTGATCGTGATCATGCAGGAGAACCGATCGTTCGATCAGTACTTCGGTACGTATCCGGGCGCGGACGGAATTCCACGCAACTCGGACGGCAGCTTCGCAGTTTGCGTTCCGAATCCGGCGACCGGCGGTTGCGAGAAGCCCTTCCACAACACCGCGGATTTGAACTCCGGCGGTCCGCACGGGCAGAACGATGCGGTAGCCGATGTCAACGCCGGGCGGATGGACGGCTTCGTCGCGCGTGCCGAGAACGCCAAGGTCAAGGGCTGCAAGACCGATCCGACCAATCCAATCTGTTCGCAGCGTGCGATCAATCCCGACGTCATGGGTTATCACGACGGCGCTGACATCCAGAACTACTGGTCCTATGCGCGCAACTTCGTCTTGCAGGACCACATGTTCGAGCCGAATGCGTCCTGGTCTTTGCCCGAGCACCTGTTCATGGTCTCCGAGTGGTCGGCGCACTGCACGAGCCGCGATCCCTCCAGCTGCGTCAACGCGCTCCAGAACCCTGGTGCGCCGCCGGATCAGAAAGGTAACCCGCGTCACATTCCGCCCATCTACGCGTGGACGGACTTGACCTACCTCCTCCACAAGCACCACGTCGGCTGGCGCTACTACGTGTACACGGGCACGGAGCCCGACTGCGAGGACGACTCGGCGATGATCTGTGAGGCCGTCAGGCAGGGCGCGAAGACGCCGGGCATCTGGAATCCGCTGCCGTTCTTCACCACGGTGCAGGACAACAACCAACTGTCGAACATCACCTCGTTGCACAACTACTTCATCGCCGCGAAGCGCGGAACCCTTCCGGCGGTGTCGTGGATCAATCCGACGGGCTCAGTCAGTGAGCATCCTCCGGGACTCGTCACCGCGGGCCAGACGTACGTCACGAACTTGATCAACGCCGCCATGCGCGGACCGCAGTGGAAGTCGACCGCGATCTTCCTCGCCTGGGACGACTGGGGTGGCTTCTACGATCACGTGGCGCCGCCCGTCGTCGACCAGAACGGTTACGGGCTGCGCGTGCCCGGGCTCGTTATCAGTCCCTACGCGCGCCGTGGGCTCATCGATCATCAGACGCTCAGCTTCGACGCTTATGCGAAGTTCATCGAGGACGACTTCCTCCATGCCGCGCGGCTCGATCCACTGACCGACGGTCGGCCCGATCCGCGTCCCGACGTGCGCGAGAAGGCTGGCATCCTCGGGAATCTCGTCAAGGACTTCAACTTCAAGCAGACGCCACGCCGGCCGCTGATCCTCGATCCGCACCCGCCGACGGATCTGCACTAGCTACCGTGGACGGGTGGCCGCGCCCGTCGTCAAGGATCAAGAGCTCGAGCTCACGGTCGACTCGCTTGCGTACGGCGGCAACGGCGTTGCACGGCTGAACGGTTTCGTCGTCTTCGTGCGTCGCGGCTTGCCCGGCGATCGAGTTCGCGCCCGCGTGACGAAAGTGCAGCGCCGCCACGCCGAGGCCCTTGCGACCGAAGTGATCGAAGCCGGACCGAACCGCGTCGACGCTCCCTGCGCGCACTATCCGGCCTGCGGCGGCTGCCGGTTTCAGGACCTGGCGTACGAGGCGCAGATCGCTGCAAAGGCTGCGCAGGTGGCGGACGCACTGCGCCGGTTGGGCGGGATCCCGGAACCGCCGCTCGAATCGATCCTCCCGGCGGAGGACGTATTCCACTATCGGAACAAGCTCGAGTACTCGTTCACCCAGCTCGAGGACGGGCCAACGCTCGGTTTCCACAAGGCCGGCCGCTGGGATGAAGTGCTCGAAGTCGAGCGGTGCTGGCTGACGACCGACGGCGGCAACGCGATTCGAAACGCAGTGCGTGCATGGGCGCGCGAGGAGCGCCTCGTCGCCTACGACCAGGCGGAGCAGAACGGTTATCTGCGGCATCTCGTCGTTCGTGAGGGACGCAACACGGGCCAGGTGCTCGTCCAGCTCGTTACCGCTGCGGGCGAGAAGTTCGACACGGGGCAGTTCGTGGACGTGCTGCGTCGCTTCGCCGAGGTGCGTTCGATTCACTGGTCGGTGAACAACTCGGCTGCGGAGGTTACGAATCTCCCGACGAGACTCCTCTGGGGAGAGGAGGCGATCGAGGAAGAGCTCTGCGGCCTGCGGTTTCGTGTTCGGCCGAATGCGTTCCTGCAGACGAATACGCGGATGGCGGAGCGGATCTACGCCCTTGCGCGGGAATTTGCTGCTTTGACCGGGCGCGAGACGGTCTACGACCTCTACTGCGGGATCGGGACGATCGGGCTCACGCTCGCAGCGGACGCGCTCACGGTATGGGGGATCGACGTGTCGGAGGAATCGATCGCGTGTGCGCTCGAGAACGCCGATCTCAACGGCATCACGAACGCGGCGTTCTTCGCGGGAAACGTGGGTCAGTCGCTCGAAGAG
>Ga0209577_10006479_pt1 | contig 10825 bp, 8 predicted proteins | sample GraSoiAngelo_109_FD_185874 | JGI IMG/M metagenome (GOLD analysis project Ga0209577, IMG submission 185874) | Grasslands soil microbial communities from the Angelo Coastal Reserve, California, USA - 14_0903_12_20cm (SPAdes) (version 2) | ecosystem: Environmental > Terrestrial > Soil > Grasslands ... | reverse complement strand
GAGGCCGTCTCGGATGCAGAGCACCGGCTTCACCTGCAGCACCGAACCGAGCAGCGCGCTCGCGCGGCCGATGCGGCCACCACGCCTCAGGAACTCGAGAGTGGCGACCGAGAAATACGTCTGCACGTGCTCGCGCATGTCGTTCACCCTGGCCACGACCGCTTCCGCCCCGGCGCCCTGCGCGACGAGCTCGGAGGCGGCGAGTGTCAGCAACCCGAGCGACATCGAAGCGAGCTGAGAGTCGATCACGTGCACACGCTTCGCGTCGGTCATCTCCGCGCCCTGCACAGCGGATGCATAGGTGCCGCTCAGCCTCTCCGAGATGTGGATCGAGACGATCGCTTCGTGAGTGTTCAACAGCTCCGCGTACGTTTCGGCAAACCGTCCCGGCGCGGGCTGCGAGGTTGTCGGGTGGGTCGTCGCGTTCGGCAATTTGCGGTAGAACTCAGTCGGCCTGATGTCGACGCCGTCGAGCAGCGAGCGCCCTTCGAAGTTGAGAGTCAGTGGAACGATGGTGATGCGTCGAGACCTCGCGAGCTGCGCCGGTAGGTCCGACGTCGAGTCGGTGACGATCGCGACCTTGCCAGGGGTCACGGCGGCTCGGGCGGGTGCGGGTCGGTGAGCCGCCTGTTTCTACGGTTCTTGATGAAGCGCTCTTCAAGCGGCTTGATCGAAACCAGCGTGACGATGACCATGAGGCCAGCGATCACTGCGACGGTGTAATAGCCAAAGCCGACGGCCATCCCGAGCGAGGCAACGACCCAGATCATCGCCGCGGTGGTGAGGCCGCGAACGTCTTCGCCCTGTCTGAGAATGCTGCCCGCCCCCAGGAAGCCAACACCGGTGACGATCTGCGCAGCGATCCGGGTCGGGTCGACGGTCTTGCCGAAAATCGGGATCAGACCCAGCCCGGTGAACAAGCACGAGCCGGCCCCGATGAGCGCCATCGTGCGCATCCCGGCCGCGTGGCCGCTGATCTCGCGCTCAGTGCCGAGCGCTAGGCCGATCACAAGCGCAACGAAAACTCGAAAGGCGAGATCAAACTCGCCCGAGAGCGGCGTGTTGTCAGCCCCGGCCGGGACGACCTCCGGGCCTGTCCTGCGCGCCGGGCTCGTCCTTCGTGCCTGGCTCGTCGGGAAGCTCGGGGAGGTCCAGGCTGTTCACGAAGTCGCGGAACACGGCGAGCCGCTCCTCGTCGACCACAGTCTCCACCTTGTCCTTGTCGCCTTCGGCCTCGTCGGCCTCGGGGATGATGCCGGCGGTCTCCATGACCTCGGAGGCGACGAAGATCGGGCATTCGACTCGGACGGCGAGCGCGATGGCGTCAGACGGCCGCGCGTCGAAGTCCAGGTCGCGCCCGTTCTGCTTCACATAGAGGCGGGCGTAGAACACCTGGTCGGCAAGGCGCGTGACGACGATGCGCCGGATGCTGATGCCCAGGTCGCCGAACGCTGTCGCCATCAGGTCATGGGTCAGCGGGCGCCCAAGGGTGTTGCCTGAGATCTTGGTGGCGATGGCCTGAGCCTCGAACGAACCGATCCAGATCGGCAGGTATCGGTCGGCTTCCTTTTCCTTGAGGATCACGAGGTGCTGGGCAGTCGGCATGTGGATGCGGATGCTGTCCACGGACACCTCGATGAGGTTTTTCATCCTCGGGTCCATTCTACCCTTCGGTCCTCGCCATCCCTCCTATTTGAACGCGCCAACCCCGCTCGGGGTGTCGCTCCGGACGTACGTAAAATCCGAACGTGGCGAAGGGGAGAAAAGGGCGCCTGATATTGATCGACGCCCACAGCCTCATCTATCGAGCTTTCTTCGCCCTGCCGCCGATGAGCACCTCGGACGGCCGGGTGACCAATGCCGTCTACGGCTTCACCTCGATGCTGGCGATCGTGCTGGCGTCACGTCCTGAATACGCCATCGCGGCGTTCGATCTTGGCAAACCCACATTCCGCTCCCAGGAGTACGAGCAGTACAAGGCCGGACGGCGCGCGATGCCCGAAGACCTCCGTCCGCAGATCGAAATGGTCCGCGAGCTGCTCGGCGCGTTGTCGATCCCCATCTACGGAGTCGAGGGTTTCGAGGCCGACGACGTCATCGGCACGCTCGCCCGCATCGCCGAGGAGCGCGGGCATTCGGTCACCATCGTCTCGGGCGACCTCGACTGCTTGCAGCTCGTGACCGAGTCGGTGGAGGCCCTGGTGCCGCGCCGCGGCATCACCGACACGTTCCTGTACGGGCCGGACCAGGTGCGCCAGCGCTACGGCTTCGAGCCGCCGCAGCTCATCGACTTCAAGGCTTTGCGCGGCGACACCTCGGACAACATTCCGGGGGTCCCCGGCGTCGGCGACAAGACCGCCGCCAAGCTGGTGCAGGACTACGTCACCGTCGACGCGCTGCTGGAGCGGGTCGATGAGCTTCCCGAAGGCCGGCTGAAGACCGCGCTCCAGGCGAACGCCGACAAAGTGCGGCTTGGCAAGCGGATGGTGACCATCGTCCGCGACGTGCCGGTCGAGCTCGAGCTGGAGCGTGCGCGCTGGACGCGCTACGACTACGACAAGGCACGACGGGTCTTCGACCACCTCGAATTTCGCCAGCTGCTGAGCCGTTTCCCGCCGCCGGACCAGGTGCCTGTCCAACCGAGCCTGGCCCTCGAGCCGGCGCCTCGAGCAGCCGGTCTGACGATCGTCCAGGATCCCGCCGAGGCCGCGAGCCTGGTGGACGGCTCCGAAGACGTCGGGGTCTTCGCGTTCACCGAAGGCACCGGTCGAGGCTGTCGCATCCTCGGCCTCGGCGTCTCGATGGGGGGCAAGACCTTTTACGTCACCGAGCCGGAGGCGATGGACGCGGTGGCAAGCACGCTGTCGGGACGGCCGATCTCCGGACACGACGCGAAAGAAACAGAGCTGGCGCTGCGCTCGCTCGGAGGCGGCAAGCGCGATTGGGCCTTCAGCACGTTCCTGGCGGCATACCTTCTTGGCGCGGGATCACGTGATCCGCGGTTGGAGGATCTCGCGCGAGAGTTCCTCGCCATGGAGCTGGTGAGCACCGAGCAGCTGCTCGGCACGGGCCGCGCCGCGCGCAAACCGTCGGCGGTCGGTGAGAACGAAGCGGCGGAGTTCGCTGCTCGCCGCGCGGAAGCGATCCTCAACCTGAGGCCTCGACTCGAGGCCGAGATGCGCAATCTCGGAGTCGACTACCTGTTCCACGAGATCGAGCTGCCGCTGGCCGGCGTGCTCGCCGACATGGAGTCGGAGGGCGTCGCGATCGACGTGTCGTATCTCAAAGAGATGCAGGAAGAGCTCGCCGGGCAGCTGGCCGCGATCGAGACGGAGGTGGAGGAGGTCGCGGGCCAGAAGTTCAACCTCAACGCTCCGCAACAGCTGGCGAAAGTCCTGTTCGAGGACCTGCGCCTTCCGGTCGGCAAGCGGACCAAGACCGGCTACTCGACCGATGCGGACACGCTCGAGGCGCTGCGCGAGAAGCACCCGATCATCGGCCTGATCCTCGAGCACCGCCAGCTTTCGAAGTTGAAATCGACCTATGTCGACGCGCTGCCGCAGCTGGTCGACCCCATGAGCGGTCGCGTCCACACGTCGTTCGGGCAGGCGAGCACTGCGACCGGCCGGCTCGCCTCGTCCAACCCGAACCTGATGAACATCCCGATCCGGACCGAGCTCGGGCAGCGCATCCGGCGCGCCTTCAAGGCGGGACGACCGGATCACGTGATGGTCTCCGCGGACTACGCTCAGATCGAGCTGCGCATCGCGGCCCACCTCAGCGGCGATCCGATGCTGCTCGATGCGTTCAAGGCGGGCCAGGACATCCACACGGCCACCGCGGCCGCGGTCTTCAAGGTTCCGATCGAGCAGGTCGATCCCAGCCAGCGCCGCCTCGCCAAAATCGCAAACTTCGGCTCCATCTACGGCCAGGGCGAGTACGGCCTGTCGCAGCAGCTGGGGATCACGGGCGATGTGGCGCGCGAGTTCCTCGGCCAGTACTGGTCGACCTACTCGAAGCTGCGCGAGTTCCTCGACGATTTGCGCCGCAAGGCGCGCGAGGAGGGGCTCGTGGTCAGCGCGACGGGCCGCCGCCGCGCGATCCCCGATCTCCGGTCGCCCAATTTCCAGCTGCGAAGCGCCGCGGAGCGGATGGCGATCAACTTCCCGATGCAGTCGCTGGCCGCGGACATCATCAAGATCGCGATGGTGCGGCTGCAGCGCGAGATCGAGGCCGACCAGATCGAAGGCCGGATGCTGCTCCAGGTCCACGACGAGCTGCTGTTCGAGGTCCCGCGTGCGGAGCTCGATCAGTTCGCCGAGAAAGTTCCGCGCATCATGACCGGCGCGTACGAGCTCGAGACCGGGATCGAGGTCGAGATGAAGGTCGGTCCGAACTGGGCCGACATGAAAAAGCTAGCGGTCGTGCGCGCGTAACGACCAGATGGCGTTTCCGTTGCTGGTGTGACGATGAACTGGCATGGCCGAGCGACCGCCACCGTAGTTCTGCTCCAAGTACTCTCGGTCGCTTGCAGCGGGCCGCAGACCGGGACGGGCGCCTCCTCCACCGCGCGGGTCGCCACGTCCGCACGGCCAGGGGCCTCGTCGGCCCTAGGTGCCCTGCTCGTGATCATGTCCATCGAGGCTGACGCAAAGATGTCACTGCGGTTGGTCGATGGAAAAGGGCGCGTGACTGCGAGCACCCAGTTCGCGCCGCCTCCCCTGCCGACGTACTCCAACTGCGCCGATATCCTGCAGCCGCCCGTCCGTGTTGCGAACGGAGCCGTTTACTTTGCCGACAGCTCGGGCGCCGTGCGCCGCCTCGCCGCGGACGGAAGCGTCAGCCAGGTCACCACCCTTCAGCTGACCAACAAGCAGCAGGCTCTTTCGTTCGCCGTCAGGCCGGACGGCAAGCAGCTCATCGCCATCGTCCTGAGCACTCCCCCTCTCCACGATCCGCCGCCGCAGGCACTGGGCGATCCGGTGTTTGGCCCAGGGTCATGGAGCCTTGATCTCGAGACGGCCACCGCCGGCGGAACCGCCGCGGTCGTCCTGCACAAGAACTTCGGCACGTCATTTCCATCGCCCACAGTGATCACGGGTTGGGATCAGTACGGCCCGACCGCAACCCTCAACTCCGCGATATGCACCCAGAACGTGTTGCCGAGCACGAAATACACCGGCACGCTCATCCACCTCGCAATGGATGGCACGCACCTCGACCAGATCGGAGGCGCAGACTGCCAGGCCTGGGATGAGCTTGTCGATGGCACGGTCCTGTGCGGAAGCGGCGACTGGCAGTCATTTTCCGTGCGTCGGAAGAACGGCGACGTCCTATGGTCGCGGAGCGGAGGCTACCTTCAGAACGTCACCCTGTCCCCTGATGGGAACGGAGTCGCCTCAGCCGACGGCACCGTCTACATTCGCAACTCGAGCCAGGCGGCGAGCTTTGCTCGCACCGCTCAACCTGCCGTGCAAATCCTGGGTTGGGCAGATCCTGGCCACGTGGTCACGATCGGCACCGACGGCCGACTTGGCCTGTCGGCCCCCGCTAACAACGGCTTGATGATCGTCGACCTGGGTTTGACGATCACCAGCACGTGTCAGTCCTGCCTTCCTTATGGAGTGAGTCTCATCGGCACAATTTAGGTAGTGCCTGAGCTCCCTGAGGTCGAGACCATCGTCGCGGACCTGCGGCCGCACCTGGTCGGGCGCACCATCGTCCGATGCGAGCTCAACTTTCCGACGATCGTCCGGCATCCCGAGCCGGAAGAGTTCGTCGACGCGGTGGTCGGAATGCGGATCGATTCCGTGGGCCGGCGAGGCAAGTACATCCTCATCTCGCTAACTCCTCCCCATTTATGGGGAGGTGGCGGCGAAGCCGCCGGAGGGGCGGCCAACAATCTGCAGCTGGTCGTCCATCTGGGCATGACGGGTCAGCTGCGCCTGGTCGACCCCGTCGCCCCGCTCGCGAACCACACGCACGCCGTGTTCTTTCTCGACGACGGCCGTCAGCTTCGCTACCGCGATCCCCGGCGTTTCGGCCGGCTGCTGCTCGGGACCGAGCAGGCGTTGCTCTCGTCGAAGAAGATGCCGCGCCTCGGTCCCGAACCAATCGATCCAGAGTTCGCCCCGGACGAGCTCTACCGCCGGCTGCGCACGCGCCGCGCGGCGATCAAGGCCGTGCTGCTCGACCAGGGCGCCATCGCCGGGGTGGGCAACATCTACGCGGACGAGTCGCTGCACAAGGCACGACTTCGGCCGGACCGGATCGCCGGCTCGTTGAGCAAGAAATCGGCGCGGCGCCTGCATGAGTCCCTTCGCGAGTCGCTCACGCTGGCGATCGCAAATCGAGGCAGCTCGGTCGACACCTACCGCGACGCGTGGGGAGAGATCGGCGGCCAACAGGAAAAGCTCCTCGTCTATGGCCGGGCCGGCGAGCCGTGTTTCACGTGTGGGCGCCCGCTGACCGCGATCCGCATCGCCGGCCGTACCACCGTTTTCTGCCGCCGTTGCCAGCGTTAGTTCCGCGACTCGTTGCGATCGGCGCGTTGAGCGTGGTCTTCGTCGGACTCACGATCGCGATCACGGCCGGCGCGTTCACGGACCTCGACCTCCAGGTCGCGCTGGCCACTCACGATGCCTGGCAGCCCTCGCTCCATCCACTCTTCCAGCTGATAGCGGAGCTGGGCAGCATCGAGCTGACGACAATCCTGATGCTGGCGCTGACCGTTTACCTGTGGCGCGCGGGTTTCGGATCCGACGCGTTGGTGTTCGTCGTCTTCATCGCGGCGATTGCGTTCGAGCTGTTCTACAGATTCAACCTGCATCATCCGGGCCCGCCGCGCTCTCTGGCCGAAGCCGACGGTCCCAGCATCAGCGAGCTGTTTCCGGGATCCACAGGCGGCAACAGCTTTCCGAGCGGGCACATGCTTCGCACCGTGATCGTCTACGGGCTTCTCGCTTTCGTGATCAATCGTCTGTCGTCGTCGCCTCGCGTACGAAGGTTGGCGGTGGTCGGCGCGATCGCGATCATCGTGCTGATGGTCTTCGATCGGCTTTACCTCGACGTGCACTGGGAATCGGACGTGATCGGAGGACTGATCCTCGGCTCGATCGCGCTGCTCGCGGGCACGGTTTGGCTCGACCGCCCGCGAAAAGCTGACAATTAGTTCCGGCATGGGGGAAAAGGCGGTTTTGATCATGGTCACCCTGGGCGGGAGGGACGACGCGGAGCGACTGGGCGAAGCGCTCGTCGTCGAGCATCTCGCCGCGTGCTGTTCGGTCGTGCCCACGGTCCATTCCTTTTATTACTGGGACGATCAGCTGCGGCGAGAGCACGAGGCGCTGCTGCTGGTCAAGACTCTCGAATCGCAAGCCGCCGGGGTCCAGGAGTTCGTGCGTACGCATCACAGCTACGAGGTGCCCGAGATCCTCCAGGTGGCCATCGAGGGCGGCTCCTCGGCCTACTTGAACTGGATGGAGAAGCAAGTAACCAAAGCCGGGCGCTGACTGTTAAGCGAGCACTTAGACTGCGGGAAAGAGGAGGGGGGTTGGCCACTGCACTAACCGAGTCCGGCGAGTCAAGCGGCCCCAAGCGCCGCCGCCGCCGTCGTGCCCGCAGGGAGGCCGAGGCAACCGCGAACCCAGGGCACGGGCAGAACGGAGAGAACGGACAGAACGGCACGCCAGAGGCCTCTGAGACCGTGGCGGAGACCGTCGCCGCGCCTGTAGCCGTCCTCGAGGATCCGGATCCAGCCGTCGAAGGCCCGTCGCCGCCGCCGCAGCTCGATGAGTTCCGAGACCTGCTCGGCCAGGCGGTCGGTCTCCGCCTCGACGCAGTCTCGCGAGAGTTCGGCGGCCGCGACGAGATGCATGTCACGGCGCTGCGCAACGTCACGCTCGACGTCGGCCCTTGCGAGTACGTCGCGATCGTCGGGCCGTCCGGTTGCGGCAAGAGCACGATGCTCTCGCTGATGGGGGGCCTCGACCGCCCCACGTCGGGTCACGTGTACGCCGCCGGGCTGGCGCTCGGCGAGCTGCCCGACCGCGACCTCTCCGACTATCGCCTGCAGAGGGTGAGCACGATCTTCCAGACCTTCAACCTCATCCCGTCAATGACGGTGGAGGACAACGTCGCCTTGCCGCTGACGCTGGCCGGCGTCGAGCTGGAGGACCGGCGGAAGCGGGCACGCCACCTGCTTTCCCTGGTCGGGCTCGAGAACCGCGCTCGGACACGCGCGGGGCGCCTGTCCGGCGGCGAGCAGCAAAAGGTCGCGGTGGCCCGTGCCCTGGCCAACCGGCCCGGGCTGATCCTGGCCGACGAGCCGACGGGCAGCCTCGACTCCACCGCCGGCGAGGGCGTGCTCAACCTGCTTGACGACCTCAACCGCCGCGGAGCGACTGTGGTGCTCGTCACGCACGACCCCGAGGTTGCCCGGCGCGCCCGGCGCGTGGTGCGCATGATCGACGGCCAGGCGATCCAGCTCGACGCGGGCAAGCCGACCGTGCGGAGCCAGGAACCGGTCGATCCTCCGGCCCGCATGCACTGGCGCGACACCCTGAAAGTCGGGCTCGGCAGCGCGGGCCGGCGTCCGCTGCGGACGGCCCTGACGACCACCGGGGTCGCGATCGGCATCGCCGCGCTGAGCCTGATCGTCGCCCTCGCCGGCGGCCTCCAGCAGGCGCTGGACGCGCCGGCGCTGGCCACCAGCCAGGTCCACCAGGTGGCGGTGTTCCCGGTCGCCGACGCGCGCACGCCCGCTTTCGACGCCGCGACGTTGGACACGCTCCGACGGCTGCCTCATGTTCGAGCCGCCTGGGGCCAGATCGGCATGACCGGTACGTTCGGCACCAACGCCCCGGCCGGGAGCGGGACGACGACCCCGGCCGCCGTGGCCGGCGAGCTGGTCTCGCTGCCGCCGCTCGCTTCGTCGAGCGCGCTGCCCACCCTGGTCGCCGGACGCATGCCGAGCTCGGATGCCGCGACCGAGGTTCTGCTCACCGACACGGAGGCGGTGGCCCTCGGCTACCGTTCGCCGCCGGGCGCCATCGGCACCCAGGTCACGTTCAGCGCCACGTACGGCGACCTGGCGGGCGCCACCGCGCGGAACAAGGTCTCCCAGGCCGCGCCCATGAGGCTGCTCGTGGTGGGCATCGTGTCGACCAACTTCATGCCGGCGGGGGCGCCGGGCGCGCTGATGCCCAACGGGTTGGCGCGCAACTACTGGAGCATCCTCGCCCAGCCGAACGGCTGGAAGGGCGGCGAATACTCGAGCATCACGCTGCTGGCGGATTCCGGTCTCACAGTCGAGGGCTTGCGTCATCGCGTCGACGCTCTTGGATTCCAGTCCCAGACGTTCGGCGACCAGTTCCGGAACTTCGAAGACCTGCTCGGCAAGCTCCGAGTCGCGCTTTTGGGCCTGGCCCTCATCGCGCTGCTCCTCGCATGTCTCGGCATCGCGAACACCATGTACACCGCCGTGCTCGAGCGCACCAAGGAGATCGGCGTCTTGAAGGCGCTGGGCGCGCGGTCGCGCGACGTGTTGCTGCTGTTCATCGCCGAGGCGGCCGGGATCGGGCTGGCGGGCGGGCTGATCGGAGCGCTGGTCGCGGTCGGGCTGGCTCGCCTGGGCAACAGCGCGGTCGACCGGCTCACGCAGTCGATCACGAGCAGCACGTTTGACGTGTTCCGCACGGACATCCCGGTCCTGCTCGTGGCGGTCGTCATCGCCGTGTTGCTGAGCACGATCAGCGGCCTCCTGCCCGCGTTGCGGGCCGGGCGTCAGGACCCCTCTCGTGCGCTTCGGTACGAGTAAGCAACGCGTCACCCCCCACCCGCCCGGCTTCGCCGGGCGACCTCCCCGGCGAGCGGGGAGGTGAGAGCTTCGACTTACCCGCTCATCGATGCGGACGAGGCGGCCGCGCTCGTCCTGGATCGCATCCCGGTGCTCGGTGTCGAGCGCGTCGCGCTGGCCGACTGCGTTGGACGGGTGCTTGCGGAGGACCTGATGGCGGAATCGTCGCTGCCCGCGTTTCCCTCGAGCGCCGTCGACGGCTACGCACTGCGAGCTTCCGATGCGGGCAAGACACTGCGGGTAGCCGGTGAGTCGGCCGCCGGGCGGCCCTTCGACGGCGTCCTGCCGTCGGGAGCTGCGGCCCGCATCCTGACGGGCGGAGTCGTGCCCGACGGAGCGGACTGCGTGGTCATGGTGGAAGACGTCCAGGTTTTCGGCGACGCCGTCACTGTGCCGCCGTCGCTGCGCGCGGGCAGCAACTACCACAAGGTCGGCGATGACGTCCGCGCCGGCGACAGGATCCTCGTGGCCGGCACTCAGCTGGGGGCCGCCGAGATCGGCATCGCCGCAGCAACCGGTCGCGCCGACCTGCCGCTGGGGCGTCGCCCTCGAATCGCGCTCATGTCGACCGGGGACGAGCTGGTCGAGGTGGGGAGGACGCCGGGAAGGGGCCAGATCCACGACTCGAATCGATGGGCGCTGCTCGCTGCTCTGCGCGAGGCGGGGGCGGATGTGCACGTGCTCGGCATCGCGCCGGATGAGCCGGACGCGCTGCGCGCTCTGGTCGTCGATGCCCTGGAAGAAGCCGACGCGCTGGTGACGTCGGGCGGCGTGTCGGTGGGCACGCACGACCTTGTCAAACCGCTGCTCGAGTCCCTCGGCACCGTGCACGTCGGCCGGGTCAAGCTCAAGCCGGGGAAGCCGTTCACCTTTGCGACGCTGCCCGGCAACCGCGTGGCTTTCGGCCTGCCCGGGTTTCCTGTCTCGTCGCTGGTCACGTTTGAGGTCTTCGTTCGGCCTGCTCTGCGG
>Ga0209577_10006478_pt1 | contig 10826 bp, 10 predicted proteins | sample GraSoiAngelo_109_FD_185874 | JGI IMG/M metagenome (GOLD analysis project Ga0209577, IMG submission 185874) | Grasslands soil microbial communities from the Angelo Coastal Reserve, California, USA - 14_0903_12_20cm (SPAdes) (version 2) | ecosystem: Environmental > Terrestrial > Soil > Grasslands... | reverse complement strand
TCATTTATGAGAACGAGACGCCGCGTCTGCGTCTCACGTGGGAATGGCAGGCGCGGGCGGCTTTCGGTCCGATTGAGCACCAGATTCGCATCGAGAATCTGGATGATCGCGAGATCTGGCTCCCGCTCGAGGACAGCTTTCAGTTCGATTGGAAGATCGATCCCCATAGCCTGCTCCAACAGGTCTTCATCGAAAAAGGCGCAGGCACGCCGTCCAACGTTGGCACGCACCGCGTCTCGATTAGCGATGGCTATGAATGGCAGGGAACATCCAGCACCTACGCCCACCCCAGAGCCAACGAGCCACGTGAAATCATCCCCTGGTTTCTCGTGCAACAGACTACGGGTGCGCAGAACGGCTGGTACGTTGGCATCGAGTTCAGCGGACGCACGCAGTTGTCGCTCGAACGACAGGGCAATTCTCTTAAAGGATCGGCAGGGCTGAATCCTGATCCCGGACCGTTTCGCACCCGGTTGCCGCCGAACAAAACTTTCGACACTCCGACTGTCTTTTTGGGTGCGTTTCACGGCGGAGCCGATGCGGCAGGCAACATCCTGCGGCCGTGGGTTCGCACTGTGCTCGGCAATCCTTTGGCGTGGCAAAGCCCCAACTACCCGCTGACCGTGAATAACAGTTGGGGCGGCGGGATGAAAATCGACGAACAAATCGCTAAGAACATGATCCGCGACTCGGCTGAGCTCGGGCTGGAGATGTTCCACGTCGATGCGGGGTGGTTTCGCGGAGTGGGAGACTGGTACCCCAACCCCCAAAAGTTCCCGCACGGCTTGGCGGTTATCGCGGACGACGCCCATCAGCACGGATTGAAGTTTGGCCTGTGGGTGGACTGGACGCAGGCCGCGCTGGATACCGAGCCTGGTGCGCTCAACGTGAACGATCCCAAGGTCCGCGACTGGATGGTCACCGATCTTCCTCCCGGTTGGCAGCCGGAGGAATTCAAAGGGCAGACCATCGATCTGGGTGTTCCGGCCGCCAAAGAATGGGCACAACACGAAGTCGAACGCTTGGTTACCGACTACCATCTCGACATGCTGGAGCATGACGGGTACCTGGTTGCGCAGGGATGCGATCGCAGCGACCATCCTCATGCTGCGCCGGATAACTGGAACAAATGCGTTTCCCGGGCGGCGAGTTCGTACTGGGTAGAGAGCCCCAACTCCTCCGATGTGAGCTACCACGCAGTCCGCGCCTACTACGATATCTACCGCAAGCTGCGCCAAGATCATCCCGGTCTTTTGCTCGAGGTGTGCAATGATGGCGGGCGCATGGTCGATTTCGGAAGCGCCGCCCACGCGGACTATTTCTCGATTACCGACACTTACGATCCGCTCTCGAACCGGCGCGCCTTTTACGACACCAGCCACGTGCTGCCTAGCGCCATGCTGGAGAGCTACGTCGAGAAGTGGGCGACGCCACGCATCGAGAACTTTCGCTACATGTTGCGCAGCGGGATGATGGGCTGGCTCACGATCATGCTCGACACCAATGCCTGGACCGCCGAGCAGCACGCCGTCGCTAGGGACGAAATTCAACTATATAAGAAGGAGTTGCGGCCACTCATTCGAGACGGCGACCTGTACCACATTTCAGAACGTCCAGACCGAGTTCACTGGGACGCCATCGAGTACTTCGATCCCCGCACTGGGCGGGGAGTGGTGTACGCGTTCCGCGGCTCTGACGAAAACGAGTCAACCCACACCTTCCTCCTCAAGGGTTTGAATGCCGCTGAAAAGTACCGCCTGAGGTTTCACGATCACACCGCCCCCGACCAGACCGCAAGCGGTAAAGATTTGTCGAGTAGCGGTCTGAAAATGAACTTGGCTCTGCCAAACAGTTCCGAGTTGATTTTCATCGAAGCAATGAGGGAGCGGTGAAGCGGCAGAGGCACGCGTGAGCATGAATTCGCATGAAAAATCAGGAAAACTTGCTGGCCGAGTGGGACTCATCACCGGCGGTGCGCAAGGTATCGGCCGGGCAATCGCCGAACGTTTTCAATCCGAGGGCGCCTACGTCGTGTTGATGGACCGCGACGGAGCGACAGCCAGCGAAACGGTTCGCCAACTTACCGAGCATCGGCCCTCGGCACCCACAATCTTCCTGCAAGCTGATCTCAGCGATCCCGACCAAGTCCACCGCGCCATCGATGATCTGAAGAACCGGTACGGTCGGATCGATGTTCTAGTCAACAATGCAGGCATTGAATTGGATAAGCCGATCGGCCAGATCTCAGCTTGCGAGTGGGACAGGATCCTCAATGTGAACTTGCGGGGAGCCTTCTTGCTGGTTCAACACGCCCTGTCGCTGTTTCCGGAGTCAGGTGGAACGATCGTGAACATCAGCTCGATTCATGCTACGCACGCCTTTCCTCATTCCATTCCCTACGCCTGCTCCAAGGCGGGTTTGCTCGCTTTGACCCGCAATCTAGCGCTCGAGTTGGCGCCTCGCAGAATTCGGGTCAACGCGATCTGTCCGGGTTACATCGATACGCGTCTGTGGGAGGAATACCTCCGGCACACTCCCGATCCGGACGCTGTAGCTTCCCAAACGACCGCGCTCCATCCGGTGGGCCGCCGGGGTCTACCGGCGGACGTCGCCGAAGCTGCCTTGTTCCTGGCGTCGGACGGCGCCTCCTTCATTACCGGGACGAATCTCGTTATCGACGGCGGATTGACCATCCGGGCGCACGCCTAGAAGGCGTCGGATAAACAGCCTGAAACCATCAAATTTCTGATGCGGAGCAGCTGGTCATGTACTACAATTCCGCGCCGTTCAAGAGATTGGGGTGAGATGTGAAGAGATCACAAGTTGCCCTATCCGGGGCTCTCAGGCGGGAATTCCAAAAGGACCTTGAACTTTTTAAGCATTTTCTGCTGCTCATCAACAACACCGGCCCGATCCGGAACGTTGAGCTGATGTGGAATGAAGAACTCGACCCGACGAAGCCGAAGTACAAGAATCGCATCGGCACCGGTGACGCGCTCGTGCAATTGCAGCCGGCCGGCAGCGATGCTTCCAACCGCAATTCGCCCAGCACCCTGTTCTGTGATTTGGTGCACGGCTTCGGGGAACACGAGGAAGAAACCTGCGCTCACTCCGACGTGCCCGCACAACTACGCTGTCGCGCGACGGGCTGCACCCAGGTGTACTCCTGCCACGTTGGCCTGACTGACATCGCGGTACCTGTCATGTGCGATGACCAGTACCTGGGAACCCTTTTCTCCGGGCAGGTGCTTACCCATCCGCCGACCCCCGAAGGTTTCAAACTCGTGCGCGAGACCCTCAAGAAGCAGCGTCACATCAATTGGGAGAAGCTGGAAAACGCCTACTACCGGGTCCCGGTTGTGGAACCCGCGCAGGTGGCCGAGATGGTACGCGTCTTGGAACTCTTTGCCCGTTACATTGCGAACTCCTGGAAGCGCCTGCAGATTATGGCTGAATTCCAGCGCCGCCATGACCGTGAGTTGGCTCTGGATCGCCGAGAGTTGGCCACTATTCTCCTCTCCGGGCAGATAGGCGATCGCCACGAATTGAATGAACTGGCCCGCCGCGCCGGGCTGCAGAAACTGCCGGATCGCGTGATGGTCCTGCAGCTGAAAGGTCCCGGCAGTTCTGTCGGTGCGCCGAGCACTAACCAGGTCACCCTAAACCGCTTGTCGCACGTAGTGGAGGACCTGTGCCAGAGCGGGCCGAATAGTCTGGCCATAGTGGTCAGGCCAGGCGAACTCTGCGTGTTTACCAGTCACGAAGTTCGCAATCCCAGTCACGAACGCATCTCGCTGCAGGAAATGGCTCATTCGATTCTCTCGGAGATTGGCGAGCGCTCCGGCGCATCGGCTCGGGCCGGCATCAGCCAGGCCCATGCGCAACCGGAGGAACTCGTGCAGGCTTATAACGAAGGGTGTGCGGCCTTGGATGCGAGTGACGACTCGGTGTGCTTTTTTGATGACCCTGGGAGCAGGGCGGTACGGCCGCTGGAAGCGCTTGAGCACCTGGTGAAAGTGGTTCAGCGGTGCAAGGGCGTTGGGTCCGTTTTGCGGGAGTTCCTCGCACAGGCTCTGCCCGCGGACCATTCTTCTGCCAAGACGCAGCAGTCACGCGCACTCCTGACCTGGGCAGCAGAGCACCTGGCCTTAGAGGCAATCAGTGTCGGCGCCGACGCCGCCCGAGTGCGGGCTGCCAAAGAGCATGCGATCACTGGTATTCTGTACGCCCCCACTCCGTTTGCCGCCTGTGAATCTTTTCGCCGTTTCGCCGAAGTGGTAGCCCAGAATGTCGCGTCAGCGTTTAGCGAGCGCGAGCAAAAGATCGTGTTGGCGGTCCGTGAGCTAGTCGAAGACCGTGGCGTGGCAACTGTAACCATCCGGGAATTGGCGACAGCTTTACACCTTTCCTCGGGACACTTGAGCAGGGTTTTTCGTCGCACCACGGGTGTGACGCTAGAAGGATTTCTCATTCAGCAGCGGGTGGAGCTGGCTAAGCGAACTCTGATGGATCCGCGTCTGAATGTGGCCGAAGTCGCGGAACGTTGCGGATTCTGCAATCCCGCGTACTTCGCCTCGGTGTTTAAGAAATATGTGAAATGCACGCCGCGAGAATTTGCCAGCCAGCCACACCGTTGGAGTCCCTTACCTTCACTTCCCGAGCCTGTATCTCCTCTCAACTGATTGCGATCGGCAATCCGCAAAGTGATGCGATGTCCTTGCGGAAGCGATACAGAAGATTGAGCGACAGCTCGGGCAGAAATCATTAGGTGGTTGACCACCTTCGTTGGCAACCCGGCTTCTACGAGGTCTACGATCTCTTGCTCAGATTCAGCACGCGTTCCAAGCCAATCCTGAAGATATTCATTCAGCATTTTGGCCGTTGTCACCGTTGTCGCCGCCGTCCGTATCATGAGTACATTATGCCACATAACCATCGGCAATGTGTACCTCCCTCGAAGTACCTTTTCTAATCGATACATCCGTCCCCCCGATGAGTGGGCAGAAGTGCCGCCATGGAAGCGAGGTCCTGGTTGTATTGACAGCATTGTCGTTGATACGTGGCGCGAGTCTTCGAGCAGACCAGTGTTTGTGGCGATCCGGTGCGTTCAGTCACGTGCGTCATGTCCAGGCGATGATGGTCGATCTGTTGGTGCAAATGCTGACGGCGCTCCTTCCCTGCGGGTCCGCAGCGACCCCCGACATCGAAAAGCTTTGGCGCTTTCTCGCTTCTGAACTCGATCGTCAGCGCTGGCTTCCATTACCCGAGGGCGGCTGGAGGCGCGCAGAATAATCTCTCCGCACTCCGAATCTTTGGATTCCATGGTTTCAGTCGCGCCTGCCGTCACTCGGTATGTGCCGGCCGGGGAAACTCCGCAGGCGGGTCTAGCGAGCATCGTTTGATGAAAGCATCGTCGGGCAGGCCGCCTCCCATCCACTGCCGAATGTCGGTTAAAGTTGCGGCCGCGATGGCGCCTCGGCCTCCTACAAAGATCACTACCACACCTTGGAATGAATTCGGCGAGTGCATCGCGACCTCATAACTGTCGGCGAAGACTCTCTTGAGAAACAAGACCTTCCGCTCATCCGGGACCATATCAGAAAGCAAACCGCGCGGCTTGGCAAAGACGAAGAGCGCGCTCTTTCCTTTCAACCGTGACCATTCCCCGTCAAAGGGGTGCACTTCCTGGCGTATGACCCAATATCGCAGGTCCTGATCCTGGCCGTCCTTCTCTTCAGATGCTGCGGCCGCTTCTGTTTTAGCTTTTTTCGAAGCCACGTCAGCCGGAGCAGTGGAAACAGGCGCGGGGAGTGATAGTGACGACGGAAGCGCACTGTGCTTTGGGGCTGAATCGCTTGTCAGCGTGGACTTTTCGACTTGCAACGCGTCTTGGACCCGGGCCAACAAATCCCCTTCCAGACGACCATTGGACGGCAAAGAACGATAGCCTGATTGCGACGGGTTGGGATCATTGAACCAGGCGCTGAGGTTTGCCGTGACATTCACGATGGTATGAGCCGTATCGATTGCTTTTACTTCCACGCGATATCGATAGAAAGGACGCTCATATCGCTCCAACTGCTCGATATCCGGGCGCGCGAAACCGTCCACCGTAGGAAGGTGGCCCCCTGAATAAGCGCCCAAATGCCGTAACGCCTGTTTGACTCGGTCCGCAGAGGCAGTATAGTCCTGAGAACTCCCCTGGATTCGCGGCGCAAGCCGAGGTACCGGCCTGGAGGCCGAGACGTGCGGAACATTCCCCGCCTTCGCAGCTCCCAGCGTATCACCCAGCTTCACAATCACCGTATTGCCAGACGGGGAAACCTGATACTTACTGGGGGCAGTGAGATCGAGCACCACGCGCGTGATAGGAGGTGTGGCTTCGAAGAGACCTACCCGCACACGCTTTATTCCGCAGCAGTTGACAGCCATGCTTCTTACCTGGTCGCCGGGTAGCGCTCCCGGAAAGTCAATTACCACGCGGTCGGGCCCGGTGAGCACTTTGAGCTGGGGTGTAATCGGCTCGCTAGACGTGATCGCCACCTCCGGAGCTTGTTTGCTGCCTTGAATCGCCACCCGCCGAACAATTGCTGTCCGAGATAGTTGTGAATAACCAAATGCCGGAAGCAGCAGCATAGCCAACAGGAGCAGAACCGTTTGCAATACGAAACCGAGTTTGGAGCGGTTATTCATCCTCACAGGTTGTGCAGAGCAAGAATCAACGAACTCGGCTGAGAATGTCGATGTGGTTTTGCATCTCCTTGCTAGGGTACGCGATTTAGGAGGGCTCGATTCGCGCGATCTGACATGTTATAGGCATCCTCGCCGTGATGCCGTTTTAGCTCTTTGCTTTGGCGCAACTATGATGTTTGCTGGTTGTAAATTTCTTGCAAGGTAGTTGTAAAGTTCTGCGTGGCTCCGTGACGATCTCCTATTCTTGACGCGGAACCGCGCACTGTTGGGGCTCGCCGAAATGTCATCCACTCTACCGCGAGTACCATCCGCGGCCCACAGAAAACGGCTTCTACCCAGCGGTGCCAAACAGTCCTGCCGCGACGAGCGCGCCATGCCAGGAACCTCGGCATGCGGGCTTACGCCGCCCAGTGGGAGCCTCCAGCATGTCTAAGTGGGAAACACGCCTCGAACCAAGCTTAGAAAGAAAGGCAAGTTCCCAAAGCCGTGGCCGACGACGCCAGGCCAGTGCTTTTTGTCCGCTGTGCGACAAAGGAGAGTGCGACCCCGCTGATTTCCATCCGGACCGCGTCCCAAAGACTAGGCTGCATGAAAAGGTGAAAGACGGACCACAACAGGCCATGAACAACCCAAGTGATCATGCCGAAAGCGAGTTCTTGTCGTGGCAGCACATAGCCGCGCCACCACAGCTCCTCGCCACCTATGTTGAACACGAGCATCCAAAGGACGTACGGAATCAGAATCCACCATGCCCCGAAGAGGCAGGCCCATGAAGTCGATAGGCCCAAAATGGCTCAAGAACTGGCTGTGGAACGCGGAAGGATCAAAAAACCTAACCGCCTCGCGGGACATGGTTGCCAATCCGCAAAGGAGCGTTAATCATGAGCCTCGTCAACACGAATCACCTGGAAAACGGCACTGGCGGGGGGCTAGCGGTGCCAAAACGAGGAACCTTGCCGGTGTTGAGTCGAATTTGCGGCCAACGCCATCGCTTCTGAGTCCTGAAATGCCGTAAGCTGTACGGGGTAGGTTGCAAATGCTCAGTCTGAGTCTGAACGATGTGCTCGATTATACCGACTGGGAGCGACAGAAGTGGTATGAGTGGCTCGGGTAGCACGGTGATCAAGTTCTGAAGACCAGTGCGGGGCCGCATGACGATGTCCGCTTTGAAACCGTCGGCGAGTTGGTGAGGCATATCTTTTCTGCCGAGAAGCGGTACGTTGAAAGGCTCTCTGGCCGAAGGTTGAGCGATCCGGCTTCTATTCCAAGCGACAACGTCGAAGCGCTCTTTGAATTCAGTCAAACAAGCCGGAAGCAATTAAGGAAATTCATCGAGACGTTCCCCGCGCAGGAGTGGGATGTCCCGCAGGATTTCAAGCTCCTAAATAACTCTTTGAGAGCAACACCAAGGAAAATTGTGGTCCACATTCTTATGCATGAGATCCGACACTGGGCGCAGATTGCCACGGTGTTGCGCTTGAGCGGTTTGACGGGTGAGTTTCACGATTTTCTGTTTAGCCCGGTCATGGGTGGCGAGTTTAGACGTGAACAAGACAAAGCATCCTCAGCTTGATACAAGCCGCCTGTGACGCGAGTGCGGTCTCCAGTGAACCCAACCAAGCACGAATGTGGTTACCTTCTTGCTCGAGACGAAAGTTGATTGCCTCAATCGTGTCCGAATCCATCGGGTGGCGCCGACGCTCATAATCCTCGACGAGGGCCACGCGGAGATCCAGTTCCCCGCACGGTGCCCTGGGCTACCCCCCACAGTTCCTCGATCCGGTGAAGTGCCTCTTCGCAATCAGCTTCGTTCTTGATCGGCTTAACTTCCATATTTCGCCATCTTCACATCAATCTTGTCGTAAGCGGCATGCGTGCCGACTCGGCGTGCCAATCGTTGTGCAACCAGGTTGCACAAACTTCGGCCTCAGTTCCCGACGATGATGATCGGACAAGAAGTTACCACTCAAGCCTTCGGATCCCTGCCACGGCGTCAAAGTGCCGGTCGCGGCTTAGAAGAGGCAGCGAATGCTGGCGGCACAACGCTGCAATCCAAACATCATTGGAAGGAATCGGCGTTCCAGCCTCTTCAGTTCGGTGCGGACGGCACTGTAGGACAGGGTGGTCGCTCATCCACGTCGAGGATTCGAAATGTGGGCAGGTATTCGGCCAACCATCGCTCGTAGTGTTTTCGGTTGCGCGACTGCGAAATCCCATATCGGTATTCACCCAGGACAATGACAGGAATGGCGATTTGAGCGGCCTTGCGAAGGATCGGTTCGAGCGCCGATTCCCCCTCTGCCACAGCTGAGAGTCCATTCGTGTCCAAAATCACAACCCGTCCTCGGCTTCGATCTGCTCGAATTCTTCTTCCATGATGCGGTTGATTTTGGCGGTTTCCCTGCGCAGGTGCCGGAGCTTGCCGAAGGCAGCCATCCACGGCTTGCCGCTGCCGTTGTCCGCCCGGAGCTTTTCCGCAAGGGCCTCGGAGACAAGAGCCCGGAGCGGAATTCCGCGTTGGGCAGCCACGGACTTGGCGCGGCGGAAGATGGAGTCGGGAATTTCGAGAGTCCTCTTCACACTCTTAGGTTCCCATATTTATGGGTCAACGTCAAATTTTGCCTCTCTGCGATAGGAATCAACCTAGATATCATAGTGCGGCGTGGCGTACTCCGCTTTGGCTTGTTTCAGGATGGGGATGTCGGGATCGACGTTTTCATCGTGTCTCCCGACAAAGCATAGGCCCTGCCCACTCCCAAGCGAGCCAGTGCGCCCGATGTGCCCACTTCAGACGACGCGGGGTGGGTCGAGAATCTTCTGAAACTCAGTGGTAGCGGCGGTGACTTGCTTCGCTGTACTCACCAGAGCCGAACTCTGCCTCTGTTGCTACGAATCTCCTGAATCCCAGCTACCGTGCCTGCGACGGCGGCTTTCCCCTGTTGCTCACAGTACTCCAGCCCGCTCGCCAGGTGATGCACGGTCACCAGCTCGTAACATTTTCCACGCTACATTCGCGTGCCCAGCCTGGAGGCGGACCTAGCTGAGATCTCACTCACTGAATTCCAGCGCCTTTTGGAGCGGCGCGATCTCGCTGCCTACGGCCTGGTCGACATGGTCAACACCGGATCCACCGCAGCCATGTTAGCCGAACCACGAGCAGATCGTTTGTGCTCAGCTTAGGCCTTGAACAGTGACTCAACGAATGAGGTGTGGCGCTAGCACACTGAGAAATTCGCTGGGAGTGATGATCTTTGGTGTTCTTCCAGAACTTGGGGAAATGACGTTGGTTGCCCGTCTCTAGGTAGTCGGCGCGTGCGGCATCAGCACATTCAATGAATATATTATCTGCCAGGTCGGAAGTGACCTGGGCCAGGCACGAGGGTGTGACGACGCGAGTGTAATTCTTGATCAATTGCAGCAATTGCTGCCGTAAGCTTCTGCGAATCTTGAGCTCAGGACGGGCTAGAGCCGTTGCATACTCCGACACGATCGGATCGGAAACATACCAGCGAGCAGGCCTGGTCATCGCGAGCAAGACGACCGTTCGCTCGAGGCCTTCCGGTTTGAGCGCGGCGGACACAACCACATTCGTGTCAATTACCAGCCGAAGCGGAATCATCGGCGCTTGGATTTGCGAGCAGCCTTGATGATCTGGTCGACCTGCTTGGCGCCCAAGCGGCTTGTGCCCTTTCGTTTGGACTCCTGCCCGAGGATTCGAAGCACCTCGGGCTCAGGAACCGCGAGTCGCACATAGTCCCTGATGCTGAGTAACACTGCGCGTGGGCTACCCCGCTTCTCTATGACAAGGGATCGGCCTTCGACTTCGACCCGGCGAGTGCTCCGCCTCTATATAAGGAGAACCGAACTGGTTGGATTCGCAGCGCGCAAAGAAGATGACGCGCCACGCCTTCTCCCGATAGCGTTCAAACATAAATACGAACTGATCTTTGTTTCCCGGTTTCTAGATCTTTTCGAAGAAGTGCGCGATTTTCTTGCCGGCGCTCTGCGTGGAGTAAACCACGGCCTTGGTACCTTTCTCCGTGCCCGCCGCCACCTCTTTGCCGCCGTCTGCAGCCGCGTGGCCGGTAAGGGCAAATGCGTGCTCGGTGCCGTCGGCGGATTTGATGACCAGC
>Ga0209577_10006477_pt1 | contig 10829 bp, 7 predicted proteins | sample GraSoiAngelo_109_FD_185874 | JGI IMG/M metagenome (GOLD analysis project Ga0209577, IMG submission 185874) | Grasslands soil microbial communities from the Angelo Coastal Reserve, California, USA - 14_0903_12_20cm (SPAdes) (version 2) | ecosystem: Environmental > Terrestrial > Soil > Grasslands ... | reverse complement strand
AGCCCATCGGCTGGCGCTGGAGCACCTGGTCCTCCGCGGGCGGCAGCGGCGGGTTGTAGCGGATGCGCGCGAGCAGGGGCTTCGGCGGCGTGAGGACCGCGCGCCTGGCCTGGAAGTGGTCGTGGTCCGTTTCGATCGTCAGCACCGGCTTGCCCCAGCGGATCGCCAGTACCGGCGCGCGCAGTCGCACCGCGCTCCCAAGCTTGCGTGCGAGTCCCTTCGAAAGCTGCTGCGGCCCGCCGACGAACCGGATGCTCTGGGCCGAGCCGATCAACGTGTTGAAGTCGCCGCCGACGCCCTGAATCGCGGCGAGGAGGTCGAGCAGCGAGATCTGCTCGGCCTCGTCCCCGTAAACGCCCTTGATGGCTACCCGGGCGAGATCGCGCGCCTCCTGGGTGTGGTTCTGCGAGTCGATGAACGCCGCGACCGTCTGCTGATCCCAGTCGTGGGCGTGCGGCGCCTCCCACGGCCGCTCGACCGGCACCTCGGCGGCCATCTGGTTGAGCTGGAGGATCGTGGCCTCGAGCTCCACGAGCGCAGCCGGGTTGGCCGGCGGAATGTCGCCGCTGTACGCCTGGGACTTGCCGCCTCGGTAGTAGATGCTCTGCCCGGCCGAGTACGTCTCGAACGTGCGAACGCCGAGCTCCTTGGCCAGCGCGAGCACGCGGTCCTGCCCCGGGCCGGCCCACTCGCCGCCGAGCTCCACGACGCCGGCTCCGCCTGGTAGCTGGTGGTCCAGGTTGCGGCCCCCAACCCGATTGCGCGCCTCGAGCACGAGGACCGAGCGCCCCGCCGCGTGCACGGCGCGTGCCGCCGTGAGGCCGGCCAGTCCGGCGCCGACGACGATCACGTCGTAGCGGCGACGGTGGTGCTTCTTGGCGCTGCTCTTCCCGGAAGCTGCCGACGAGCCGGCGGCCGCTGCGCCGAGCGCGCCGGCCGCGCCGCCCGCGATCAGCTCACGGCGCCGGATCTTCCCCACGACGGGGCACGTTACTGCCGGCGGCCTGCCTGCCGCGGAGGCGTACACTCGCGCCTGGTGGGGACGCTGGACGCCGCTCGGCTGACAGCACTGCGCAGGGCATCGGGCGCACCCTTGGCGGCGGCGCTGCTGGTGTGCGCGATCTTCGCCCAGGCGGCGCACGCGGTGACCGTCCCCACCGTCGTGCGCGACGTGAGGACGGGGTTCGACAAGCTCGGCACCCGGACGCCCGAGCCGAACGACATCCAGGAATACGTGCAGCCCGACACGCAGATCGAGCCATCCGTCGCGGTCAACCCGGCCAACCCGCTCAACGTCGTGGCCGTCTACCAGGAGGGACGGATCGCCGACGGGGGCGACGCCACGAACGGGTTCGCCACGAGCTTCGACGTCGGCAAGACGTGGAGGTTCGGGGAGCTGCCCAAGCTCAGCACCTTTCCGGGCCAGGGCGGGACGTTCGAGCGGGCGAGCGACGCCGTGGTGGCGTTCGGCCCGAACAACCTCGTCTATGCGAACTCGCTGGTCTTCGACTTCAACACCGGCGGCGGGCTGCGCAGCGGGATCGCGGTGAACGTCTCGAAGGACGGCGGCGGCCACTGGAGCAACCCAGTGGTCTTCCAGGACGACATGCTCGGCGGCACCAACGACAAGAACTGGATCGTGGTGGACAACTCGAGCGCGCCGGGACACCACAAGGGGCGGGTCTACGTGGTGTGGGATCGCGTGGCACCCGTGGTCTACGACTACTGCGACCACGACTGCGACAAGCTCGCCAACTGGCTGCCGAACCTGCAGACGATTCCCGGCCTTGTGTTCCCGGGCCAGGGCATCGGCGCCTACCCGATCGTCATGAAGAACGGCGGGCTCGGGATCGTGCTCGACACGATCAGCCCGGGCATCAACCTCACCCCGAGTCCAGACGAGCCAGAGGACGTCGGCACCTCGGACACGACGTTCATCGCGGCGCCGGCGGCGGGTTCGACGCCGTATCCGGCGCCGCTCACCTTCCAGCCGCCGATCCACATCGGCGCGAACCTCTCGAACGGCGTGCGTACGCAGCGCGCCTCAGACGGCCTGCCGGCCGCCGCCGTCGACTCGAAGACGGGCGCGCTCTACGCGGTGTGGGACGACGGGCGCTTCCGGATGGACTCGGCCAACGACGCCGTCCTCAGCAAGTCCACCAACAACGGGATGACGTGGTCGCATCCGAAGCGCGTGAACGGCGGCAAGGCGAACGACAACATCGACCACTACAACGTGACGGTCGCCGCCGACAACGGCCTACTCCACGTCGACTGGCGGCAGCGCGACGAGTCCGGCCCCTCGCCGCTCTTCGCGCCGGTCATCGACACCTACTACCGCGAGTCGCGCGACGGTGGCAACAGCTTCAGCCCGCCGCTTCAGGTGAACACGCGGCCGTCGAACCCGTACTACGGCGCCTTCTCGCGCGACGGCACCTTCGAGGGCGACTACAACCAGACAGCCACGGCGGGTGGATACACCTACGTCACGCGCGCGCAGGGAGCGCCGGCCTACAAGGGCGAGCCACAGGCGCTCACGGCCAACGACGCCTCGACGCTCACGCTGAAGGAGTCCGGCAAGGGCCACCAGCACCAGGTCAACTGGGTGGCGCTCATCCGCGACCTTCCCCCGCCGTCCTGCTCGGACAAGCGGCGGTTCACGTTCAGGCTCCACCACGCCCGGCACCGCCGGATCGTGAAGGTGCAGGTCTACGTGAACGGCAAGCTCAGGCTGATCCGCCGCGGCCACGACATCCAGTCGGTCACGATCAAGAAGCTCCCGACCCGGACCTTCGTCGTGAAGATCGTCTCGACGCAGAACGACGGGGCCCAGATCATCAGCACTCGCATCTACGACGGGTGCAAGAAGGGCCCGCCGAAGACGGTCGTGCACCACCCGCACCACGGTTAGACGGCGCGGACTCCTCCAGGGTGCTGCGGGTTGTCGCGTGCCCCCTGGCACTAACAGGAGGACGGCGAACGGAGCATGCAGAACCTGACGAGGCCCGGCCCGGAAGGCGACGCTCGTCAGGTTGTGCATGCGAGGGATCCTCGATTCGAGGTAGCCGAGCATGTGTTTCGTGACAATCGAGCGATCGGTCCGCGGGCTTGTCACGAAATGCATTGCATGCATGCAGAACGTGACAACCCGAAGGGGAACGGGCGCGATTGTCACGTTATGCATGGGGCGAGCCTGAGGCGCGGGTAGTCCCTTCTCTCTTAGTGCCAGGCAGTAGGGGCGACGCCGCGCCGCCCGGGTCGGTACAACCTCTTACATGGACGGCAGGACCGACGGGCCCGAGCTGATCCAGCGGGTCAATCGGGAGATCACCAAGGCGCTGACGCTCGCGAACCTGATCGGGGCGATCGTCGTGTTCGTGTTCCTGATCGTGGTCCTCCCGGCCCGGCACCAGCCGCCGCTCGGCAAGGTGATCCTGCTCAACGTCCCGGCCGGGGTCGCGTACCTCGTCTTTACATCCTTCGCCGGGCCGAAGTGGGGCCGGGCGCTCGCCCGGCCAAAGAACGCGTGGCTGCAGGACGGGCGCGTCCCGACCGAGCGCGAGCAGCGAGGCACGCTGCGCCTCCCGGTGCGCCAACTCGTCGTGCCCGCCGGGCTGTGGGGTGTGGGCGCGGTCATCTTCGGGCTCATCAACCTGTACTTCTCCGCGGAGATCGCCGGCCGCGCTTTCACCACCATCGTCATGGGTGGTCTCACCGCCTGTGCCGTCTCGTACCTGGTCGTCGAGCGGCTCACCCGACCCATCGCCGCGCGCGCGCTCGAAGCCGGTGCCCCGGTCCGCCCCGTGGCCCCCGGGGTCATGGTTCGCACCGTCCTTGCCTGGGCGCTCGCCACCGGCGTGCCGATCGTCGGCGTCGCGATGGTGGCGTTCGGTGTCCTCCACGGCGACACGCCGCGAAGCAACCGCACGGCCTGGAGCGTGATCTTCCTGTGCGCACTGGCGCTGGTCGTCGGCGCCGCCGTGATCGTCGCGACCGCGAAGTCGATCGCGGAGCCGATCGGCGCCGTGCGTCAGGCCCTCGCTCGGGTCGAGGGCGGGGACATCGAGACCGAGGTACCGGTCATGGACGCCAGCGAGGTCGGGCTGCTCCAGGCCGGCTTCAACCGCATGGCCGCCGGCTTGCGCGAACGCGAGCGGCTGCGCGACCTCTTCGGCCGCCACGTGGGCGAGGACGTGGCGCGCCGAGCGCTCGACGCGGGCGTCGAGCTCGGCGGCGAGGTGCGCGAGGCGGCGGTGCTCTTCGTCGACGTGGTCGGATCGACGGCGCTCGCCGCCGGCACGCCCCCCGAGGAGGTGGTCCGGCGCCTCAACGAGTTCTTTGCGATCGTGCAGGCGGTCGTGCGCGAGCACGGCGGCTGGGTCAACAAGTTCGAGGGCGACGCGGCGCTGTGCATCTTCGGCGTCCCCGTCAGGAGCGACGACCCAGCCGGATCGACGCTCGCGGCGGCCCGCGAGCTGGCGCGGCGGCTTGACGCCGACAGCCCGCTGGAGGCGGCGATCGGGGTCTCGGCCGGCGAGGTCGTGGCCGGGAACGTGGGCGCGTCGGAGCGGTTCGAGTACACCGTGATCGGCGACCCGGTGAACGAGGCCGCGCGCCTCACCGAGCTCGCCAAGGAACGCCGCCCGCGGGTGCTCGCCTCGGAGGCGGCCGTGCGCCGCGCCGCGACCGGCGAGGCCGAGCATTGGCAGCTCGAGGAGGAGACGACGCTGCGCGGGCGCAGCGAGCCGACCCGGCTCGCCGTGCCGGTCGAGGCCGTGGTCTCCGCCTCCGACGAGAGCGCCCAGCGCGAGCCGGCCACGCCGTCCCGGTAGCCTCCGGCCCGTGGAGCACCGCACGCTCGGGACGACCGGGGTCAAGGTGAGCCCCCTGTGCCTCGGCGCGATGATGTTCGGCGCCTGGGGCAATACCGACCACGACGACTCGATCCGGATCATCCACCGGGCGCTCGACGCGGGGATCAACTTCGTCGACACCGCCGACGTGTACTCGCGCGGCGAGTCCGAGGAGATCGTCGGGAAGGCGCTCGCCGGCGGCCGGCGCGACGACGTCGTGCTCGCCACCAAGGTCCACGGCGGCATGGGCGACGACCCCAACGAACGCGGCAACTCGCGCCGCTGGATCGTTCGCGAGTGCGAGAACAGCCTGCGTCGGCTCGGCACCGACTGGATCGACCTCTACCAAATCCATCGCCCCGAGGACGACACCGACATCGACGAGACGCTCGGCGCGCTGACCGACCTGATCCGCGCGGGCAAGGTGCGCTACATCGGCTCGTCCACGTTCCCGGCGAGCCAGATCGTGGAGGCGCAATGGGTGGCCGAGAGGCGCGGCCGCGAGCGCTTCGTCTGCGAGCAGCCCCCCTACTCCGCGCTCGCGCGCGGAATCGAGGCGGACGTGCTCCCGACCTGCCTGCGCTACGGCGTCGGCACGATCACCTGGAGTCCGCTCGCGATGGGCTGGCTGTCGGGGAAGTACCGCCGAAACGGCGACGTCCCGGAGTCGCGCCGGGCGGTGATGCTCCCCAAGCGGTGGGACCTGTCGCTGCCGGAGAACGAGCGCAAGCTCGACGCGGCGGACGCGCTCGCACAGCTGGCCGAGGAGTCCGGCATCAGCCTCATCGAGCTCGCCATCGCCTTCGTCATCCGCCACCCCGCCGTCACCGCGGCGATCATCGGCCCGCGAACCATGGAGCAGCTCGAGTCCCAGCTGACCGCGGCCGACGTCGAGCTCTCCGACGAGGTGCTCGACCGGATCGACGAGATCGTCCCGCCGGGCGTCACCGTCAACCCGGCCGACGTCGGTTGGGACAACCCGAGCCTTCGGCCCGAGGCGCTGCGCCGGCCGGCGGCGCGCGCGGCTGAGACTGCGGCAGCCGGCTGAGGCTCAGACCGGTGGGCCGCCTGGAGGCGCGGCTCGGCGATCGCCTCTCGGGCGTCCGCGACGCGCTCGGCGTCGTGCTGCTCAGCCGCGCGCTCGTCTGGATCTCGGCCGTCCTCTCGGCGGGCATCCTCGGTGCGAAGAACGGCTTCAACGCAGGCCTCGACGACCTCCCGCGCCTGACCGACGCCGCCGGCGGCGTCGGCCACGCCGTGCTCACGCCGCTCGCCCACTGGGACTCCGTCTGGTACCTGGGAATCGTCGATCACGACTACGCGTCGATCGGCGCGGGCATCGGGCAGGCGCGTGCGGCGTTCTTCCCGCTCTATCCCCTGCTCGTATGGATCGCCTCCGGCCTCGGCGGCGGCCCGGGCCCCCAGCTGGTCGCGGCGTTCGCTGTGTCCCTCGTCGCCTTCGCCGGCGCGCTGTACCTGCTTCACCGCCTGGTTGAGCTCGAGCTCGGGCGCGAGCACGCGCTGCCGACGATCGGGCTTCTGTCGCTCTTTCCGGGGGCTCTGTTCTTCGGGCTTCCATACGCGGAGAGCGTGTTCCTCCTGGTGTCCGTCGGCGCCTTCTACGCCGCTCGCCGCGGGCGCTGGGCCGTCGCCGGTGCGCTGGCGGCTGGCGCGGCGGCCACGCGAAGCGCCGGGCTCGTACTGCTCCTGCCGCTCGCGATGCTGTACCTGTACGGGCCGCGCGCCGATCGTCCGGCGCCCGAGTCGGGCGGGACTGGGTTCCGACCGCGCCATCGTCTGCGCCCGGACGCCCTCTGGCTTGGGCTGGCGCCGCTCGGGCTCGCCGCCTACTGCGCCTACCTCGGCGTGCGGCACGGGCACGCGTTCGCGTGGGTGGACGCGCAGCGCGCCTGGACCCGCTCCTTCGCCGGCCCGTTCGGTGGGCTCGTGAACGGCGTGACCGCGGCCTGGGACGGGGTCCGCGAGCTGGTAACGGGATCCGCGGGCAACGTGTACCTCCATCGCGGGCGGGTCGACCCGACGCGCGCGGCCATCGAGGACCTGGCGCTGCTCGGCTTCGCGATCGCCGCGGTACCGGCCGTCGTGGGCACCTTCAGGCGGCTGCCGATCGCGTACGGGGCGTACGTGGTGGCGTCGCTCGCCCTCCCGCTGTCGTTTCCGGCCAGCGCCCAACCGCTCGAGTCGCTGCCGCGCTATCTGGCCGTGCTCTTCCCGCTGTTCATGTGGCTGGCAGCCTGGTGCCGGGAGCGCCGAGTCACCGACCTGGTCGCGATCGCCTTCGCGGGCGGACTGGGACTCTTCGCGGCGCAGTACGCGGCGTGGGAGTTCGTGAGCTGAGCGGCTACGCGGCGGCCTCGTCCAGTTCCTTGTCCCAACCCGGCCGCGGCGCCCACGCTTCCGTGCCGGCGCGCAGCTCCGGCCTGCGCGAGGGCATGGGAACCGGCCCCGCGTAGCCCGGCGTCGCCGTGGCGCGCTCGACAGCGGCGTCCAGGACCCCCTCGACGAGCCTGAGCCCCTGCAGCCCCGGCAGCGCGGCAATCGTCGCGTCGACCTCGCGCACGGCCTCCCGCCCCTCGGGTGCGTCGCCGGTGAGGTAGAGCACGAGGGCGTCGACCTCCTCCTGGCTCTTGACTCCGGCGCCGACGAGCGTCCAGAACCGCTCGAGTACCCAGCGCACCAGGCGCTGCGCGCTGCGGTTGCCCTCGAGCCGCGCCTTCGCCTGGGCCCGGTAGAACGCGAAGTGACGGCGCTCGTCCTGGATCACGGCTCGGAGCATGGCGTGGAGCTGCGGATGATCAGAGCGCCGGATCAGCTGGTGGTAGCTCGTGAGCGTGGTCAGCTCGTTGATGGCCCCCCACGTCATGTGGAGCGCCACGAAATCTCGCATCAGCGCGGAACCGACCATCGACGGCAGGATCGCCAGCTTGTGCCCCACACCGAGCTCCTCGCGGATGCGCTCGGTCCGGCCCGGCCGGCTCGGCAGCGGCGTGCGGCCGTCGGGCAGCTTCGGCTCGGCCGGCACCTCGATCCCATACGAGCGCAGGAAGTCGGAGAACGCCTCGCCGTGCCACAGCTCCTCGTACACCCAGCACGCCAGGAACGCGGTGATCTGCGGATCGCGGGCGGCTCGGGTCGCGAGGAGGTCGCGGAGATAGATCACCGTGTGGGTCTCGATGTCCATCATGTAGTGCATGCACATCACGTCCCCATCCGTGAGCGGATGGTTGGGGATGTCCTCCCAGTCGACGCCCGACAGGTCGACCTTCCTCGAGTTCCGCAGGTATCGATCGATGTCGAATTCGATTACGCGCTTGCTAGGCACCGGTGGTCCTTTCACAGCTTCCGATTGCCTATTAATCGCACATGGGACCCATGTGGATCAAGCCCCGCGCCCTACATCAGTCAGCTAGCGGGCCCTGAGCCACTCCAGTAGGTGATCGAGCTCGCCACGGCGTGGGTCGACAACGCTGCGGTGACCCGCATCGGGCGACTCCACGAGCGTGACGTCGTCGCCCGCCGCAGTCGCCTCCGCCGCGAAATTGCGACTGCGCGCGACCGGCACGGTCTCGTCGATCACGCCGTGAAGGAGCAGGATCGGGACGCCCAGGGGAAGGCGCTTGGCGGGGTTCGCCAGGGCGTAGCGGTCGTCCGGCGCCGCAGCCGGAGGCTTACCCATCAGGTCGAGCACGGCCCCGCCCGGCTCGTAGAGCGAGGGAACGGCCTCGAGGTTGCTCACCGCCGCGATCGCCGCGACGCCGCTCATGCGGATCGACGGATCGGCGCCGGGGGAATCGGGGGGCAGGCCCGGACGACACGCGGCCCACAGCGCGAGGTGGCCGCCGGCCGAGTGCCCGACCGTGACGACGCGCGCGAGGTCGAGCGAGCCGTCGGCGGTCGACAGGGCGTCGATTCCGGCGGCCACGTCGGCAAACGTCGCGGGCCAGCCGCCACCCTCGCCCCGCCCGACCCGGCGGTAGTCGACGTTCCACGCCGCCCAGCCATGGCGGGCCAGCAGCGCGCACAGCGGCCGCATGTAGCGCCGCGAGCGGCGCGCGCGCCAGAAGCCGCCATGGATCACGACGGCGACCGGGTGCGGGCCCTCCCCGGCGGGCATGTGAAGCTCGGCACGCTGCTGCCGATGCAGCCCGAAGCGCACGCGGCGGCGCGGCGCGCGCAGGTCCAGCAGCGCGCGCAGCGTCGAAGGCCGTTCGGTCATGGACGACGCCCGGCGGGCGCGGGGGGCACACGCTCCCGCAGGACGTCGAGCAGCTCCTGCGGCGTATCCGCTCCGGCGGGCGGCGCGAAGAGCTCGATGGCCGCGCGCGGCCGGCGCGGAAAGCGCACGTAGTCGGTCGTGCCGGAGATCGCCGCCAGCACGACCCGCGACTGCGGCACCGCCTCGCGCAGCCGGGCAAGTCCGCTGCGCGCGCGAAGCCGCTCCCCGCGGGACAGCTTGCCCTCGGGGAAGACACAGACCGCCTCGCCGTCAGCGAGCGCCTGGACGGCCTGGTCGAGGGCCGCCCGATCCCCCGCGCCCCGCTCGATCGGGATCTGCCTCATCGCGCGGAGCACCGGCCCGAGGCCGCGGATCTTCCACAGGTTCGCGCGCGCGAGGAAGCGGAGCATGCGCCGGCGCCGCAGGGCGACGCCAAGCACCACCGGGTCCATCTGGCTGTCGTGGTTGGGGACGACCAGCAGCGGGCCGTCGACCGGGACCGTGTCCAGCCCCGAAACACGCATGCGACCCCACCACGCCAGCGGAAGCAGTATCCGGCAGACCGCGGAGTAGACCACGCGCGGACTCTCTCATACGGCTTGGAGTCAGCCCGATCGGCTGCGGCTGTCCAGGTGGGCCGCGATCCGCTGCGCCGTGAGGCCGACCAGCGGTTCCCTGACGATGTCGTCGTGCACTCCGGACACCCGCTCGACGGTCAGACCCCCGCGCACGGCGCGTCTCCAGACCGGGCGTGGATCGCAGAGGTCCGGTCCGATGGTCGCCCGATCGGCGGAGATGAACGTCGCACTCCCGTGGTACGGCTCCGGCCGGTAGGCGTTGAAGGCGTCCCAGCTGGCCTCCGAGATCCGCGGCAGAAGCGGCGGGAGCTCCGGCGGGGGAGTCTCGATCGGGGCCCGCAGGGCGACCCGCTCCCGCAGGTACCGCGCGAGCCTTGTCCGCGCGGCGATCCGTATCCGAAGCCGGCGCAGCGACCTGCCCGCGAGGAACCGCCAGCGGGGCAGCGGCGGGAGGTTGTCGTGATGAACCCTCGGGTCGAGGAGGCCGAGCCACTCCACCTCCTCGCCTCGCCTGGCGAGGGCGCAAGCCATCTCGAATGCGACGAGCCCACCGAACGAGTAACCCGCGATCGCGTACGGCCCAGTCGCCTGAACCGACTTGACGACGTCGACGTAGGTCTCGGCCATCTCCTCGACTCGATCCTGCGGTTGCTCGCTCGGGTTCACGCCCCGCGCGAGCAGCCCGTAGACGGGTCGGTCCGTGTTGAGAGCCAGGGCCAGCGAGCGCACGGCGAAGACGTCCCCCCAGACCGTCGGGGCGAAGAACAGGGGTCGCCCGTCCTTCCCCGGGCTGAGCACGACCAGATCCGGGAAGCGGTGCTCGACCGGGCCGTCGATGACGCTCGCCAGCGTCGCCGGCGTGCGGGCGTAGATCAGCGTGGACAGCGGCAGGTCGACTCCCAGCCGGTCGTGGATGGCCTGGAAGACCCGGACCGCTTGCAGCGAGTTGCCGCCGAGCTCGAAGAAGTCGTCGTCGGGCTCGACCGGCGAGAACCCGAGCACGCTCTCCCAGATCGCCCGCAGGCGGTCCGCCGTCGACCCCTCGAGGGCGGACTTGGACTCGGCGGCGCGGGCGAGCTCCCGGCCGTGCTCGACGGCGGCCGCGACCGCCCGCTCGATCTCCTCGAGCGCCTCAGGGTTCGCGAGCGCCTCCGTGTTGAG
>Ga0209577_10006476_pt1 | contig 10830 bp, 7 predicted proteins | sample GraSoiAngelo_109_FD_185874 | JGI IMG/M metagenome (GOLD analysis project Ga0209577, IMG submission 185874) | Grasslands soil microbial communities from the Angelo Coastal Reserve, California, USA - 14_0903_12_20cm (SPAdes) (version 2) | ecosystem: Environmental > Terrestrial > Soil > Grasslands ... | reverse complement strand
CACCCGCTGCCTCCGGGCAACGCGCGCGCGCCATGGAGCAGACACCATGACCTTCTTGCACAAGCTGGCACACCGATTGGCGCGGCTTCGAGGCCGCTTGACCGGGGTCGCCCTCACGCTGCTCGCGACGACGCTGGTGGGCTCGTGCGAGAAACCTCTGGCGACCGATTCCGGAACGAACGAGGTCGCGCAGTTCACAGTCTTCCCACGCACCATGACGCTTCGCACGGGTCAGACGGCCGATTTCATGGCCGTGGCGCTAGCGAGCACCGGTGACACGGTCGCCGTCGCGGTGACGTGGAACGCCGCCAGCGGCGCCATCATGGATACCAGCAGCAACGGCGGCCGCCATTACGGCAAGTACAAGGCCGGCACGGACACGGGCACCGTGAAGCTCATCGCCACCGCTCATCCAGGCAACATGTCGGACACGGCGACGGTGGTAGTGACGCTGCCGCCGGTCTCGGCGGTGAGCGTGAGCCCGCCGTCGGCGACGGTATCGGTCGGGCAGACCGCACAGCTCACAGCGACTCCCAAGGACGCGAGCGGCACTCCCTTGTCAGGGCGTGCCGTGACGTGGTCGAGTAGCGACACCACGATCGCGCGGGTAAGTGGGAGTGGGTTGGTGACGGCTATCGCGACCGGGTCGGCAACCATCACGGCCACGAGCGAAGGGCAGAGCGGGACGTCGTCCATTACCGTAACCGCCGTCCCGGTCGCTTCGGTGGCGGTCACCCCGGCGTCGGCCGGCGTGCAGGTCGGGCAGACGGCGCAGTTCACCGCGACGCTCCAGGACGCGAACGGCAACACCCTGTCGGGTCGCGTGGTGACGTGGGCGAGTAGCAATACCGGCGTGGCGAGCGTGAGCGGCGGCGGCCTGGCGACGGCCAAGGCGGCGGGCACGGTGACGATCACCGCGACGAGCGAGGGCAAGAGCGGGGCGTCCACGGTCACGGTGACGAGTGTCCCGGTAGCGTCGGTGACCGTCAATCCGGGGTCGGCTAATTTGCAGGTCGGTCAGACCGTGCAGCTGACCGCGACGCCCAAGGACGCGAGCGGTAACGCCTTGTCGGGTCGCGTGGTCACGTGGGCGAGCGGCAACACCGCCGTGGCGACTGTGAGCGGCAACGGGTTGGTTACCGCGAAGGCGGCCGGCTCCGCGACGATCACCGCGACGAGCGAGGGGCAGAGCGGGACGTCCACCATCACGGTGACCACGCCGACCCCCGGGAGTTGCGTCAGCGTATGCCACTACGTCGATGCCGCGTCCGGGAACGACGCGAATGCGGGGACGAGCGCGGCTCCCTGGCGCACCATCCAGCACGCGGCCGACGTGACCAACCCCGGCGACACCGTGATCGTCAATGATGGGGTGTACACCGGGGGTGCCAACGTCGTGACGATCGGCCGCAGCGGCACCGCCGTGGCCTGGCTGGTGTTCCGTGCGGCGCACCTGTGGGGCGCCGTGATCGACGGCCAAAACAACAGCTCCACGACCGGCTTCGAGGTCAACGGCAGTTACATCCGTATCGAGGGCTTCGAAGTGCGCAACACCAACCGGTACGGCGTCGATGCCTATGGTGGGTCGGAGAGTGCCGCCGGCAACCACGATATCGACGTGGTGGAGAACCATATCCACGACATCGGTCACATCTGCACTGGCAGCGTGGGTGGGATCGTGGGCGTGGACGCCTATTCGGATAATCTCACGATCGAGCGCAACGTCATCCACGACATCGGCCGCCTGGGGCCGGGCGAGCAGGGGTGCGTGGAGCCGAACGGCAACTGGCAGAACCACGATCACGGGGTCTACAACGGCATCGGCGACAACGTCGTGATCCGCAACAACGTGTTCTACAACTTCACCCACGGCTTCGCGATCCAGCGCTACAATGGGAACGGCGCGGTGACGAACGGGCTCACCATCGTGAACAACACGTTCGCCTTCCCGAACCCGTGGCGCGACAGTCACATCATCATCGCGACGGGCGTGAACAACCTCCTGATCGCGAACAACATCTTCTACCAGCCCACCACGGCCGCGGTGTGGTTCGACACGGGCGCCTTGACCAATGTGACGCTGTCCAATAACCTGTCGTTCGGTGCTGCCCTGAGCGAGGGCTTGTCGGGTATGACGTCCGCGGGCAATCTCGTCAACGTCGACCCCGGCTTCGTGAGCGTGTCCGGGCTCGATTTCCACGTGCAAGGGGGCAGTCCGGCGATCGGCGCGGGGATGACGCTGTCGAGCGTGCCGAACGACCTCGACGGCTATCTGCGCTCGGGCACCGCCTATACGATCGGAGCCTACCAGTTCCACTGAGGTAACGCCGGTTCCGGCGCTCTGGTAGCGTCTAGCCCGGGGGGAGCTCGCGAGAGGCGGGCTTCTCCCGGGCTCGGTACCTAAGCGGCCCGGACGGCTGTAGAGGGCGCGCCACAGGTCCGCCAGGGCCCTGTGGACACAGCGGTCGGCATAGTTCTTGACTCCCTCCCCGCCCGATGACAGTGCGCTGGCTCGACCCTTTGACCCCCTCGACCGCGGACTCCGCGGAGGTGACGGGACGATGTGCGGGATCGTAGGGATCGTCGGTCTCACGCGACCGGTCGACGTGGCCGCGCTGCAAGAGATGAATGATCGCCAGCGGCATCGCGGGCCAGACGGCGAGGGGTTCCTGCTCGCCTGGCCCAACGGTGGGGGAGAGCGGTTCCGGCACGCGTTTCTGCCCCACACCGACCGATGGGATGCCGCCGCTCCCGTCACGTTGGGGCTGGGACACCGGCGCCTGGCGATACTCGACCTGTCCGACCGGGGCCTGCAACCGCTGACGGTGGGCGACTCCGACGTCTGGATCGTGTTCAACGGCGAGATCTACAACCATCAGGAGCTGCGCGCCGAGCTCGAGACGCTGGGGCACTGCTTCACCACGCGCACCGACACCGAGGTGCTGCTGCAGGCGTACCGGCGGTGGGGTGAGGACTGTCTCGCGCGGCTCGACGGCATGTTCGCGTTCGCCGTATGGGACGGTGCGCGGGGCCGTCTGTTCTGCGCCCGCGACCGCCTCGGGATCAAGCCGTTCTACTACGCCACGCCCCCGGGCGCGTTCATCTTCGCCTCCGAGATCAAAGCGCTGCTCGCCTACCCCGGCCTCGAGGCGCGGCCCGACGACGAGGCCGTGGTGGGCTTCCTGGTCCACGCCAATTGCGATTACGGCGAGCGCACGCTGCTCACGTCGGTGAAGGCGCTGGCGCCGGCCCACGCGCTCACGCTGGACGCGGCGACCGGGCGGTTCGCGCCGCGCGCCTACTGGCGGCTCGAGCCGGCGGCTCAGAACGGGAAGCTGGACGCGACGCGAATCGACGGGCTGCGTGATCTGCTCCTGGCGACGACGCGGCGGCACCTGATCAGCGACGTTCCGGTGGGGAGCTGTCTCTCGGGCGGGCTCGATTCGTCGACGGTCGTGTCACTGATCGGGAAGATCTGGCGCGAGCAGCCGGACGCGGCCCAGGCCCTGGGGGACTGCTTCAACACCTTCACGGCATGCTACGAGCAGCGGGAGGTCGACGAGCGGGAGTATGCGTTGGCGGTGGCGCACTCGGTCGGCGCCAACCCGCACCTCGTGTTCCCCGCACCCGACGACTTCCTGGAGACCTTCGCGCGCATGGCGTGGCACCAGGACATGCCGTTCGGCGAGATGACCTACTACGCGCAGTGGCGCGTGATGCGGGCCGCCAAGGACGCGGGTGTGAAGGTGCTGTTGGACGGCCAGGGGGGCGACGAGGTATTCGGCGGCTACGCGAAGTTCCGCTACGCTTATCTCGCCTCGCTGCTCCGGTCGGGTCGGTGGATCGGGCTGGCGAAGGAGTTCGGCGCGACCGTGCTGCAGGGCGATCGCTACGTGCTGAACATCCGGAACGGGTACCGCTACCTGCCGCGGCAGCTGCGCCGCGTGCTCGGCGTGGATTCGCTGCTCCGCCGGGCGCTGCGCGGCGACTGGGATCGCGCCGTCATGGGCGAGAGCACGCCCGCGACCCGCTGGTGGCGCTACGCGTCGCACAACGGGGACGGCGCGTCGCCCGCCACCGTGATGCAGCGGATGCAGGTGGACGACATCATGGTCGATACCCTGCCGATGCTCTTGCGGATGGAAGATCGCTCGTCCATGGCGTTCTCCCTCGAGGCGCGCGTGCCGCTGCTCGACCACCACGTCGTGGAATACGGCCTCTCGCTGCCCGACCGGCTCAAGATCCGGAACGGCTGGAGCAAGTTCGCCATGCGGCAGGCGCTGCAGGGGATCATCCCGGACGTCGTGCGGCAGCGCAAGACGAAGCTCGGCTTCGCGGTCCCGGGTCGCCAGTGGCTCACGCGAGAGCTGCGGCCGCAGGTGAGCGCCCTGATCGAGGATTCGCTCAAGTCCGCGAAGTACGTCGATCCCGACGTACTACGGCGCTGGTACCGGGAATCGCCCAAACAGGGCGGCGGCCGCGCCCAGAGCGCGGAAGCCTATCTCGGCCTGTTCCGCGTGTTGTCGCTGGAGATGTGGATGCGGGCCTTCAGCATCAGCTAGCCGCGGGACGCGCGGGCCCTTCGAGCCCCGCGCCCCAGGGCCAGTCGCCGTCGCCGCGATTCAGGTGTATCGCGTGGCCGGCGGGATCGACGGCGAACACCAGTTCTGCAAGTGCCGGAGACGGCGCGAACAGCCACGACGAGGGGCCACGCAGGAACCCGGCCCGGGAGAGCGCGCGGCGCCAGGCACGGTGGCTCTGGTTCGAGATGATCAGGTCCACCTGGCGCTCCGCCAGCGCATCGCAGCTCGCCCGCACCACGGCCGCCGCGTCCTCCGGGGCGGCAAACGCGTCCACGATGGTCCCCACGCGCATCGCGCCGAAGTGTTCGCTCGAGCCGGTCAGCGAGTCTTGCACCACCGCCCAACCGATGGTGCGATCGCCACGGGCGACGCGCAGCCGGATGAACGCGCTGCTCTCGGGCGGATACGTTGCGTTCAGCGCCGCCGCGTCCCGGCTGCCGACAAACGAGCAGCGCGGCGCGTTGGCCGCCCAAATCGCGTCCGCCCACTCGTCGAAGCGCCCCACCACGTCGATCCGCGGTGAGGCGGCCCGGAGCGCCCGCGCCCGCAGCGCCAGGTCGGCGAGCGTCAGACCGAGCCATCCCACGCCGGTGACGCACGCGAGGTCCAGGGCCCAGCGGACGCCGGCGCGCCGCCGCACGTAGCGCAGCTCGCGCAGGAAGCGGGTGGGCCGCACCGGCCTGAAGTAGAAGGGGACCGATGTGAGGCGCCAGCCCAGCGCGCGGACCAGCCGGGCGATGGGCCGGTCCCGCCCGACCATGCCGACCAGGAACAGCAGCGGCTCTTCAGCGAGTGCGCCCTGCAGCAGCCGGGGAGCCACCGGCGCATAGGCGGCGTCGATCGTGCCTTCCGAGAGCGGCCAATAGAAGCTGCCGACGCGTCGGGGAGGGGCCGCTCGTCCCACGACGGCGTCCTGGCGCTTCAGCACGTACGCGCCGCGCACGGCGTCGTCCTCGAGCAGCAGGAAGTATTCCTGCCACACGCGGACGCCGTCGACGCGGGGCAGCCAGTCGGGGACGGTGGTCTCGGGAAACCGCCAGGGCGCTCCGGCGTGCGCCAGCCGCTCATTGAAGGCACGCAGCGCGGGCGCGTGCTCGGGCGCGAACCGCACGGCACGGCGGCGTCTCGCGCGCGCGGTGGCCGACGCGGTCAGGGGCGCTCCGCCACCGCGTCCCATTCGCGCGTGGTGCGGGCGACGTAGGCCCGGTACAGCGACGGCAGGGCGGCGCGCGCCGCGACTTTACACCGGCGCACGAGCAGCGCCCGGCGCCAGCCGCGAAACGCCGCCAGCGCGGCGATGCGGGCCGACGGCGTCGCGGCCTTGACGATGTAGCGGCCCAGGATCCAGCAGCCGTGGACCCGGCGCGGCGCGAGCCACGGCTCGGAGGTGAACAGGGCGCGCAGGCCGGCGGCTGCGGCCGACTCGAGCACCTGCGGCGAGATGTCGCCTCCGGGGACCGCGGCGGTGGCACAGCGCTCCCCCAGCACCTGAGACAGCGTGTCCGTGCTGACGTGCCACTCCTCGAGCATGCGGCGTGGCGACAGGGCGTTGAAAATATCGGGGTGGGTGTGCGAATGGCTGCCGATCAGGTGACCGCAGCTCCGCAGCTGACGGATGTCGGCGGCGGTCAGGAAGGTGCGGCCGCCGAGCAGGTTGGTCACGATGAAGAAGTGACCGCGCCACCCCCGCGCGCGCAACACGTCGCCGATGTGCAGCGCGCTCTTGCCGCCGTCGTCGAACGTGAGCAGCAGATGGCGACCGGGGGCGGAGAGATCGATATCGGTGACGAGCCGCGGCGCGCTCGCGGCCCCCGTGATCGCGTCGAGATCGCGGGCGAATCCCGCCACCGTGTGCTTGAAGGGCAGGGCACCGGCGCGCTGAAAGCCCGAGACGAAGGGATCGTCGGTGACGTCGTGATAGCCCAGACCGGCGATCTCGAGACGCGACGTCATGGCGCGCCTCGCGCGGCGGCGACGGGCGGTGGGCGACGCTCCGCAACCACCGCCGGCCCGCCGTTCCGAGCGCCCAGCACCGAGCGGTACACATCGATCACCTGCTGCGCCAGCCGACGCTCGTCCAGGTCCTGCACCGCCGCGCGCCCGGCCGCCCGGATGCCGCGTCGCAACACCCGCTCGAGCGCCGCCGCAATGGACTCGGGCTTGTCATCGGGGCAAAGCTCGCACCCGGCCACGCCGCCGATCCGTTGCGCGACGTCGCCGACCGGCACCGATACCACCGGCAGGTCGCAGGCGAGCGCCTCCTTGACCGCATTGGGCGAGCCTTCCTGCATCGATGTGAACACGAGCACGTCGCACGCGTTCATCCACACCGGCACCTCCCGGTGGCGCACGCTCCAGGCGACCATCAGGTCGGCAGGCAGGGAGCGCTTGAGGATGTCTACCGCCTCGCACGCCAGCGGGTAGCGCTTGCGCTCGACTGCGGGATTGCCGACGAACAGCACGAGGCGCTTGTCGAGCGGGAGGCCGAGGCGGGCCCGCGCCTCCTCCCGCGGGATGGGACGGAACTGGTCCAGATCGAGACCCGACGGGATCACATGGGCCGACACGGAGCGGGGCAGGAACGCCTTCATGTGCTCCGACACGACGATGCAGGCGTCGGCCGAGCGCGCCACCATGCGCGACAGCTGTTGCAGGACCTTGCCGGCCGGCGTGATCCGCAGGTTCCGCCCCACGATGCCCTGCAGATCGTCGCCACGAAACGTCACCACCAGCGGCAGGCGAGTGGGCAGCGCCACGAGACCGCTCTGCCCGAATTGGGCATGCACGATATCGTAGCGGTCGCGCGCCGTCCGGCGCCGCGCGCCCATCCAGGCGCGCAGGTAGTTCGCAGGCCGCATGGCGGAGGTGAAGTGAAACACGTCCACCTCGACCCCGGCGGCCTGGAGAAACTCGACCTGCCGCCTGATGAACGTGGTCGTGTATCCAGGGCGGTCCGGTGGCGGCCACGCACAGGTAAGCATCAGCACCCGGAGCGGGCGCCCGTTGCTCGTCATCGCTGCTTGAACGCTTGGATCAGCACGTCGCGCACTCCCTCCACCCATTCGGCCATGGCCGGCCACTTGTCGCGTCGGTCCCACACTTCGAGACGCGTGCCGGCCGGCTGACGGCCGAACAACTCCTGCAGACCGCGGGCCACCGAGGGGTAGGGCCCGGGGTAGCCGCGGGGCGGTCCCGCGAGGATGTAGAGGAAGCGCTTCACGTCTCCCCACAGCCAGCGCACCGTGACGCCGGTGCGATACTCACCAGCGGGAGCGACCGGCTTGCCCGCGAGGAGGTCGACCCAGAGGCGGGGGAAGTCGCACCCGGCGTCGATCGAGAGCTGCAACGACCCCCAAAACCGTCCGTTCACCTCCATGAGCCAGGGGGGATGGACGCCGTCGTCGCGAAACTCGACCATCGCCGGCCCGTGCCACCGCATGGCCTCGAGCAGGCGCTCGGCCCGCGCGCGCAGGCGCGGGTCGACCGGCACAGAGCGCCGCAGGCTCGAGCCGGAGCCGGACGGGCGAATGTCCCGGAGACGCTCGTGGGCGAACCAGGCGACCGGCCGGCCGTGGTCGCACACCGTGAACACACCCTTCCCCTGCCCGGCGACAAAGCGCTGGATCACGGGCCAATGTCGGCCCTGGCGGCGCGTCAAGACCGCCTGGTCGAGCTCGGCCGCACCGGCCACATAGCAAAGGCCGGGGTCGAGAACGAGTCCCAGGCCGTTCCAGGCGGCGGTGAAGCGCGGCTTCACGATGCAGGGATACCCGATGGCATCGGCCGCCGCACGGCACTCCTCGAGGGAGGCGGGATAGCGAGTGGGCGGGATCTCGACGCCGCACGCCTCGGCCAGCCGCAGCGTCTGCGCTTTGTCGAACGCGCGCAGCGCCAGCGGCTCGGGCGCGCACCCCACGATCATGCCGAGCGCTTCCCATTGAGCCCGCTCGGCATTGCAGAGCTGGCAGGCCAGCTCGGTGAGGGGGAGGACAATGCGCACCCCGTGCGTATACGCCCAGGCCCGGGCGGTGGCGAAGCCCTGGAGCGTCTCCTCCGCGTGCCAGCAGGTCCCCGCGCAGTAGCGCGACCAGGCGGCCAACGGCCAGCGGCGGTGACTCGCGACGAAGACAGTGTAGCCGGCCCGCCCGAGGGAGCGGACGCACGCGAGGGCGGGATTCGAATAGCCGTCCAGCACGAGGACGCGATCCGGGACCAGTCGTTGCGTGTGCGCTTGGCCGCCGACCGTGCCGGGCCGGAGGGGTGGGCGGCGGGTTTCCCGCACGTGCTGCTCCTTGAGCGATGGCCGAGCGCTACTAAGTCGTGACACGCGGGTCTCCATAACGATGCGTGTGCGATCCGCCCTGTAACGCTGGCGTATCGGTCGGTGGTTTATCTGCAGCTATCGTGCAGCCCCGCTGCGACATCGCGCGCTGCCGGCAGCGGGGTACTAATCCGTTGCGCCACCAATCATTACGGCAGGCGGCGCCGTCCCCCGCGCGCCGCCAGCGGGCTGCGTTGTCGCCGGCAGGCCACAGCGGAGTCTCGAGCTCCCACACGAGTTGGCGATGATTCTCGCCCTTCGGAACCGGCACTCGATTTGCCTGTGCTGGAGCTAGCGATCGCGATGGGGCGAGCCCTGTTTCTCGCAAACGCACTAGGGAGCGATCCCAGCGTGGTGTGGCATCGACGCAACATCATGACGATCAGGTGTGGATTCTGTGCACGACTCGTTTGTTGAATTGTGGACGAACGTGTTGAGCGCCAGCGGCGGGCTTGGAGTCAGCGGTATTCGTAGGCGCCGATCGTATAGCCACGTGCAGCCGGGCGAGGGGAACCCTCGAAATCGTTGGGGACTACGCTCAGCGGCGAGCCGGCGCCGATCGCCGGACTCGTTGCCTGGAGGTGGAAGTCGCAGCGGTCAGCGCTCACGAAGCGGGGATCGACGTTGTCCAGGTTCCCCGAAAACGCGACGCTGGTCGTGAGTCCCGTACTGACCGGGCCCGCGTAGGTGAGGTTGTGGGTCACCGTGACGTCGCGGAGGCCGGGCGTATCGAACCAGACTGCCGCCTCCCTGGGGCCGTAGAAGATGTTATTCACGATCAAGAGGTCGGTGGTAGGTGTCGCGATGATGATCTGGCCCGGGCGCTGGGGATTGGCGCCGACGAGCGTGTTGTTCGCGATGGTCAGCCCCGTCACGACAGTGCCGTGGCCGTCGTAGCGCTGGATCGCCCAGCCGTGCGTGAGGTTGTAGAACACGTTGTTGCGGATGACGACGTGGTCGCCCACGCCGTGATAGATGCCATGATCGTGGTTCTGCCAATAGGCGTTCGGGGGCGAGCAACCTTCCTCACCCGGGCCGAGCCGTCCGATGTCGTGGACGAGGTTGCGCTCGATCGTGAGGTTGCTCGAATAAGCGTCGATGCCAACGATCCCACCCTTCGAGCCGGTGCACACGTGCCCGATGTGGTGCACGTGATTCTGTGTGATCATGACGTCGTGCCCTTCTTCGGGATCGATTCCATAACGACTCGTGTTGCGGATCTCGAACCCTTCCACCCAGACGTAGCTACCGGTGATTTCGATGGCGGTGGTGGATGTGTGGTCGCGACCATCGATCACGGCGCCCCAGCGATGCGCTGCCCGGAATACCAGCCAGCGAGCGGGCGTTCCACTCCGCCTGATCGACACCACCTCCGTCCCGCCCGTATAGACGCCGTCATTGACGATGACGGTGTCGCCCGGTCGTACGACGTCGGCGGCGTGCTGAATCGTGCGCCAGGGCGCGAGGCGCGTACCCGCATGCCCATCGTCGCCCAGTCGAGCGTCCACGTAGAAGCAGGCGGGATCGCCGGTGGTCGCGCACGGGGACGCCGGTGCCGCTGGCGCGACCACCCATGGACCCGACGCCAGCGTGATGGCCGCCGTCAGGGCAGCTCTGGATCTCAGTGAGGGGCCTCGTGACCAGGGCGGTCGCCAGGAGGCCGGATGACGCCCAAATAGTGCGCGCACAGCCACGGCACGTGCCCGAGCAGGTATGTCGCCAGCCAGGAATGCTCCGCAAGCCGTCTCGCGAGTGGCGGAGCCAGGCCGGTACGGCGCAGGTCCACGCGGCAGCCGGAGAACAAGGCCTTGATCTCGCGCTTGGAAACGCCGCGGACGTCATGATTCCGCGGGTTGTTGAGGAAAAAGTCGGACCAGAGGATGAGGCCCGTCGGCTTGAGGACGCGCACCATTTCGGCGGCGACCT
>Ga0209577_10006474_pt1 | contig 10831 bp, 3 predicted proteins | sample GraSoiAngelo_109_FD_185874 | JGI IMG/M metagenome (GOLD analysis project Ga0209577, IMG submission 185874) | Grasslands soil microbial communities from the Angelo Coastal Reserve, California, USA - 14_0903_12_20cm (SPAdes) (version 2) | ecosystem: Environmental > Terrestrial > Soil > Grasslands ... | reverse complement strand
TGATTACTACGTCCACGTCACCGTCGTTGTCGAAATCTCCGAACGCGCAACCGCGAGCAAGATTCTCTGCCCGAATCGCTTTCCCGGCCTCGAAGGAAACATCTTGGAAGCGGCCGTTTCCCAGGTTTCGATAGAGGACCTTGGGCTGCCGGTACGTAATGTGCAGTTTTCGGTTGGCGATTTGAGAGTAGACGTGGCCGTTGGCGAGAAACAGGTCCTTCCACCCATCATTATTAAAATCCACAAAGCCCACGCCGAACCCCAGGTACTTGCGGTTGACTCCGAGTCCAGCCTTGATGCTTGCGTCTTCAAAGGCACCATTGCCATAATTCCGGTACAGTGTCGTGACTTGTTCGGAGAAATTCGTGCGCGCGATGTCCAGCCATCCATCGCCGTCATAATCGGCAACTGCCACCCCCATTCCGGACAGCGCGACGCCATTTTCATCGAAGGCGCATCCGGCGGGAATGCCGATTTCGCGGAAGGTGCCATCGTGGTTATTGCGATAGAGCAGGCTGGGAGCGCTGTCGCAGGCCACGTAAATATCGGGCCATCCATCGTTATCAAAGTCAGCGGCAGCGGCGCCCATGCCGTAGGAGCCGGTGGGCCGCCAATTCCGGGCAACAAACACCATCGAAGAAGGCCCACGAGGGCGAGCGATGCCCGACTCCTCCGAAACATCAGCAAAGGTTCCGTTTCCACGGTTGCGGTAGAGAATATTTGTTCCGCCGGCGTAACCCAGTGGACCGCAGGGAACGGGAATGTCGTTGTAGCTGCAGTAGACGGATTCGCCGGGCTTGGGCGCGCGAGCGGGGTCGAAGTTCACGTAATTGGCGACAAACAAGTCGAGATGCCCGTCACGGTCGTAATCGAGAAAACAGCAGCCTGCGCCCCAGCGGTTCTGCGATCCCGCCATCCCAGCACTTTCCGACACGTCCATGAACGTGCCGTCGCCATTGTTGTGGTAGAGGACATTGCGGCCGAAATATGAAACGAACAGATCGTCGAAGCCGTCGTTATCGTAGTCTCCCACGCAGCAAGCCTGTCCCCATCCGGAATGGGTCAGGCCCGCCTTCGCGGTGACATCAGTGAAGGTTCCATCGCGGTTGTTGCGAAATAAATAGCTGGTGGGGCTGCTGCCGTTGGTGGCGGGCTGTAAAGTCGTCCCATTTACGAGGAAAATGTCCAGCCAACCATCATTGTCGTAGTCGAACAGAGCCGCGCCACAGCCCATCTCCTCCAGCAGAAACTGCTTATTATCCGGATTGCCGGAGACGTTCTGGGCGCGCGAAAGGCCAGCCCGGACAGTGATGTCCGTAAAGACCACAGGAAGGCGCGCCTGGGCCGCAAGCAGGTTGCGGACCTCACCTCCCAGTGTTCCCAACGCCGCCATACTCTGGCCCAGTATCTGCAGGAATTCCCGACGTGATGGCGCGCGGCCCAGGTCGCTACTCACGCTGCCGCTCCCCTCCGGGCTGCCGCACACTGCCGGGCGATTTGGCAGAGCTGCGGCGCATCTTCTCCAGTTTGGCCGTCTCCTTTTCGAGGCGCGTGAACACTTCTAGGGCTTCCTGACTGTCCTTCGTTTTCCCCATTCGCCGGTAGAGGCCAGCCAGCACGTAGTAATAAGAGGATGCCCGGGGGTTAAAGGAAATGGCACGGTGGAGCGAATCGACCGCCTCGTCCAAAAGTCCCTGCCGCTCCTTTGCCTTCGCCCTTTGAAACCAGGCCCGGTCGGACTGGGGTTCAAGCTCAATTGCCTTGTTTGCGTATTCCAGGGCCTTGTCGGAATCACCGGTGCGGTTGTAGTAGGCGCTCAGATTCACATGGGCGGAGGTGAATTTGCCGTTTCGCTCCTCGTTCAACGCAATAGCCTTCTGATAACTGGCCACCGCTGCGACGTCGTCCCCTAACGCTTCCTCTGTCAGACCAAGCGCATCCAAAGCCTCGACATACGTGGCATCGATACGCAAGGCTTCCTCGAATTGCTTCCGCGCCGGCAGCCAGTCATCCTGGATGGAAAACAGCTTGCCCAAGTTGTAATGCATCTCGGCGGACTGCGGGCTGTTCCGGATACCCTGCTCGAACTCTATCTGCGCCGCATCGAATCTACCGATAATCATCAGATCGCGCCCCAGGATTTTGTGCGCCTCGGCGTTCTTGACGTCAAGTTCGAGGGACTTCGCCAGAGATTGAACGGATTCTGCGATCTTTTGCTGGGCGAACTGGCTGTAACCGAGCGCATACCAGCCCCATGAGGACTTTGGGTGCTGGTCAACGTATCCAGCTAGAAGAGGCTCAACCTCCTTGAAACGACCATCGCGAATGTAGTTTTCGAATTCTGCGATCCGCGCCGAATCGTCCTCGGCGCCCCCAGGATTTCGCAAAGCCTCCAGCCTTCCCTTGGTTGACATGTCCGCGGGATTGAGTTCCAGAGCCTTTCGATACTCGGCGGACGCGCCCCCGGTGTCGCCCTGTTTTTCCAAAACCAAGCCCATGTAATGATGCGCCTCCGAGGCGTCGGGCTGAACCTTAAGGGCATGCCGGAACTTGGCGGCGGCTTGATCCACTTCCCCTTTGTCTAGTGCGGCACGGCCTTCGGCGATGTCCAGATTGGCGTTTTGGTTGCGATCATTGGCCGAAACCAGTTCGCGGCCTCTCTTGAGTTCCGCGTCCGCATCCTCTTTGCGCCCCGCCCGCACCAGGGCCAGTCCGAGCTGATAGTGAGCTTCGCCGTTCTCGGGTTCGAGCCGCGCTGCTTCCCGTAGTTCTTCAACGGCTTCGGGCACTTTGCTGTCCTGAAGCAGCGCCTTGCCCAAAACGAGGTGCGCGGCTGGGAACGTGGGCGCGAGCGCAATTACCTTACGCAACTGCTCGATCTGTGTAGCGGGCCCGTGGCTCGGGTCGGCTCCGTACGCCATCGCCAGGTTGAATTGAGCTTTCACAGACGCCGGGGAAAGCCCGACTGCCTTCTCGAGCTCACGAACCGCCTGCTCGCTGTCTGTGGAAGTGAGAGCTGCGCCTAGATTCGCATGAGCGTCGCCGTAGTCGGGGTCGATGCGAATGGCTTCCCGGAATTCGGCGACTGCCGCTTCGTCGTCGTTCGTCTGTGTCAACACTAGGCCGAGGTTGTTATGCGCTTCTGCATAGTCCGGACGCAGCCGTATGGCTTCGCGAAATTGTGCCATCACCTCTTTGCTGTCTGCAGCCTTACGCCCCAGGAGTCGACCCAAGACGTTGTGCCCCTCTGCGTTCCCAGAATCACCGGCCAGCGCGTGGCGGAGTTCCGTGATGGCGGTATCCCAGTCTGGCGCGGGGTGCGACGGAAACGGAACATTCAGACCGGCCTCGAATTGTCCCAGCGCCCTGTCAAGATCACCCGTGCGGAGGAAGACGATTCCGAGATCGATGTAAGTTGCCGATAAGGGTGGCAGCAGGGCAACCGCGCACTGCAGGCTCAATCGTGCCCCGGCCAAATCCCCGGTCTCGCGCAGCGCTACTCCGAGGAAAGCGTGGCTGGCGCCAGCTGCGGAATCGAGCCGAACGCTCTCCCGCAGCTCCGCGATGGCTTTTTCCTTGGAGTTGCTGTACCACAGTGCAACTCCGAAGTTGTAGTGCGCCTCAGACGATTCCGGCTGGAGTGCCACGGCACGCTGCAAGTGAACGAGTGCGGAAGGGATGTCGCCCTGCTGACCCAGAACAAATCCGAGGATGTTATGCGCCCCGGCGTGATTCTCATCAAGCCGCAGGGCCTCGGTAAGCTGTGCCTTGGCTGCATCCAGATCACCGCGAGCGGCAGCCTCCTTGCCGCGCCTGTACAGATCATCCGCCGGGCTCTCAGCTGGGGGAAGCCCCTTGCCGCCGGCCGCGCTCTGCTGTTTCAGCGCCGATCCCAGCCCGTAATAAGCTTCGCGCAGCTCTGGATCGATCGCAAGGGCTTTCTCGAAAGCTGCAATTGCGCCCCCTAGGTCGCCGCTCTGCCGCAGGGTCTGCCCGATTTGGTACTGAACATTGGAGTTGCCGGGCTCGGCCTTGGCGACACGACGAAAATGTGCCAGCGCGCCCTCGGCATCGCCGGTCTCGCGCAGCGCGACACCCAGGTCCGTGTGTGCCGCCAGGTTGTTCGGCTCCAGCACTAGCGCCCGCTGAAACGCTCTGATTGCTTCCCCGAGGTCGCCACTCCGGGCCCGCGCCGAACCTAAATTGACATAGGCCCTCGCGTACTTCGGGTTGAGAGATATGGCTTTCTTGAACTCCGTCATTGCCCCGGCCAGATCGGCCTTCCCCATCAAGGCGACACCTAGCCAGTTGTGCGCCTGCGCCGATCCAGGTCCCACCTTTACAGCCTGCTGGAAGGCCTTTAGCGCATGCACATAATCGTTCCTGTCCCAATAAGCCAGGCCCAGCGCGACATGAAGTTTGGGATCGAGGGGATGCTGCTTAGCCGCAGCTTCCAGCGAAGCAAGGGACGCAGGGGCCTTTTCCGCCTTCTGTGAGACCGCCGGAGCCAGCGAAAGAGCCAGCAGGGCGGCAACCGCGAAACCGCGACAGATTGTGGGAGCACAGCTCATTGATCGGGGTCCAATAGTCGAAGCTGTAGGTGCGAGGTCTCTTCATCTTGCTTGCGAAGTGACTTCGCGATTTCCAGCTGTTTGTCCGCCTCATTCTTCTTTCCCATTCGCGCCAGCAGCAGTCCCAGCTGGTAGTTGGCTTTCACAGACTTGGGATTCAGGCGAATGGCTTCCTCGAGATTACGCTCTGCCTCGGCATAGCGATTGGCGCTCATGAGCAACGTACCCAGAACCTCACGAGACGAAGCGTGATCCGGGTGCCGTCGCAGTAATTCTTCCAGAATTCTGCTGGCCTCGGGCCCATTTTGCTGGTCTCGGGCGACCAAAGCCAGGTAATAGTAGGACCCGACCTGATCCGGGTGCAAGCGAACGCTCTCACGGAGGTGAGCGGCAGCCTCCTCCAGGCGTCCCTCGAGGTACAAGACTGCCCCGAGCGCGTATTGCAGCTGGGGATCATTCTGACGGGTCTTGAGAAGGCCCTGGAGCAAGTCCTCGGCGGCCTCGAACTGGCGCTTCCCGGTTTTAGCCGCAGCCAAGGTGTATTGATACAAGGGATCCTCAGGCTGCAAGCTGGCCGCCTTACTGAGCGCCGGCTCGGCATCTTCCAACAGGTCCATCTTCAAACATACCCGGCCGAAGCCCAGCAGAATCGCCGGGTTCTCTGGCTCAAGTTTCTTGGCGCGGAGCCAGTAAGAGAGCGAGCGCTCCAGTTCGCCCCGGCGCTCGGCGATGGCGGCGGCCTGTCGCAGCGCCGGCAGAGACTGCGGATTCAAGCTGAGCGCCTCGTCATAGCTGTCAAGAGAACGGACGAGATCGTTCTTCAACGCATAAGCGCCTGCCAGGTTGAAGACTAACTCGTAGGACGGTGAACTGGTTTGCTTGGTCCGCTCGAGAACTTCGACGGCCTCGGGAACCGCTCCGCCTTCGGCCAGCAGCAAGGCGAATTTGATGGACCACTCGGGAGGCGGAGTGCGATCGAGACGCGCCCATTCCTTTGCCAAGTCGGCCGCCGCCTGACGATTTCCAAGTTTCGCGAAATCCGCTGCTAACACCAGCAGCCCATCGGGAGACTGTTTTAAGGCCGGAAGAACCGGCTTTGCCAAAGCTAGCGATTGCCGGTAATTCCCTTTCTCGGTCTCCGCGCGTGCCAACGCCAGTCGTGCGGCAGTGTTCGATGGATCTAAGGTTAAGACGCGCCGGAATAGGGACAGGGCGCGCTGAGGCTTTCCCTGAAGCGTGTAAACCTCGGCTAGGCTGAGGTGCGCTCCCAGCAGGCGGGGATTCAGCCGAATCGCCTCCTCGAGAAGGCTAGCACTCTCCTCCAGGCGTTTCTGCTGAAAGCGAATGGTTCCCAGGACCGAGCAGGCCACGGCGCGAGTTTGTGGGTCTTTGAGGGCGAGCCGAGCTTGTTGATCGGCCTCCTCAAGCCGCCCCTCCTGAACCAGGTCGGCCGCCCTCTCGAGAGCCTCGCGCGAATCCGCCCAAAGAGCGGCGGCGGGGCTCAGAAGAACGAAGAGAAACAGAAGAAGAAGAGAAGCACGGAGTAGTAGCCCCGCGAATTTACTCCTGCAGTCACTGTTACAGCATGTCGCCGCCACGGTTCCTTCGCCCCTGCCAAGAGGCGAAGCTTAGTCCCCATTGGATTAGAAATCAAACCTCAACCCAAGCTGAATCGAGCGCGGCGAGTTGCATTGCGTATTCACGGTCCCGAAGCTTCCCGCGCTGAAGTTGGTATCGGGATCGCAGAAGTCGGTGCGGTTGAAAAGGTTGCCGAACTGACCTTCAAACTTCATGTTGAGGCGCTCGTACAGCCGGAAGACCTTGAATATATTCACGTCTTCGCTGTAGGTGGGGAAACCGCGCACCGAATCGTCGCGCCTGGGTGCGTTGCCCATCTGCAGCGGACCGGGATCGGCCCAGGCTGCCTTATTAAAGTAGTTCTGCGCGGCCGGGTCGAAGTTCCCGCTTCTGCTCGCGACTCCACCGGTGCCCTTGACACGATTGGGCCGCTTCTGTCCGTTGAAGAGGAAGCCGGCGAGATCGTTGTTCATAAAGATATTCAATGGGCGACCGCTTTCGTAACGCAACACTCCGGCTAAGTTCCAGCCCCCGAGGAGAGCGCCGGCAGCGCCCTTGAAGTGCTTGGTTCCGGGAACTTCCCAATTAAAACCTACGAGGAACACGTTCGGAACGTTATCGGAGCTGACTCCCCACTCGCTGGTGGCGATGGGATTCTGAACCGTGCCGTTAATCCCCTCGCCGCCTTGCGAACTTTCCGCTCCGTTCGTGACTAGATGCGAGCGGGTATAGCCCACGCGGAACTGAAGTCCCTGCGAGAAACGTCGCTCCAAGACCACCTCGAGGGCGTTATACAAGCTGGACCCTGTAGGAACATCGCGCCACAGAATGTTCTGGTATTGGGGAAAGCGCCGCGACGCCTGGGCCACGTTTCCACTAAAGGACGGGTACGGCAACGGGACTCCGCCTGGGCAGAGGCCGCCTACCGCCACTTTGCTGTTGCAGTCTGAGTTCAAGACAGCTTCACCCAGCGCCAGGATGGCCGGATTGTTCATATTGGCTGCCAAGCCCATCCGCTGCCAGTGATCGGTCAGGCGGGTGCCCCGGTTGCCAATATAGGAAACATCGAGGCGCATGTTGTTCGTGATCTCACGCTCCACGGTCAGAGACCAGTTCTGGTAACGCGGCAGAGTCAACCCGTTCTTCGCGACTGCGATGGGAGCGGTTCCGTTAGAGATGGTTGGATCGATGAAGGGCGGGAATTTGATCTTGTTTTGTGGGAACCCCTGATCCAGATGGAAGGCCGGTGTCTGGCCATTGTTTGCAGTTTGGGCAAACGGGCCGGACGAAAACCCGAGAGTCGGTTGACCGATGAATTGAGCGAAAGAAACCCCGGAATAGTAAATCCCATAGCCTCCGCGGATGGCCGTCTTGTCACCCACTCGATAGGCAAAACCGAAGCGCGGGCCAAGGTTGTCCAGACCCGGATCCTCAAACGTCCGCTTTCCGGCGCGGCCTGGGCCTTTTCCTGCAAAGATCATGGCGCCCGGGAAATTGCCGGCACCTGGGTTCGGGGTGTTCGGATCAAACGTCGAATACTGATCGTGCATCTCGGTGCGTGCGGTTTGGTAGTCGAAGCGCAGCCCTAGGGTCAAGGTCAGGTGATTGCCAACCTTCCACTCGTCATTGATCCACGGCGCCAAATATGATTCGTGGAACGTGGGATGGACAGGGATCGTCTGAGTGGACTGGTGAACCTGTCCCAGCAGGAAGGAAGCAAATGAGTCTCCGGTCTGCCCGGCGAGATTGTTGCCCAGCGCGTCGTAACCGCCAGTCTCGAGATTATTGAACGTAAACTGTCCCGCTTGGGCGAAAGTCGACCACCCCGCCGAAGGGAACTGGTGCCACCGATACTCGAATCCAACCTTTATAGTGTGTTTGCCCCTCTGCCATGACAAGTCGTCGGAGAACTGCCAGCGGTTGTTAGTTTCGAAACCGAACCTCGGCCAGCCGTAAGTTCCGAGCGAATTGTAGGGGATGTTGTTACTGGCACCGTTTTGACCGCAGCAGAAGTCGATTAGCGGGGGCCCTGCAGTGTTGTCGAGAATCCCGCCCTGTGGCGCGCCGGCAGTGCCCGCCCACAACAGGGACGGCCAGCCTACACCCGCCGACAACGGATTTCCTCCCATGAACCACCTGTCCCACGCTACCGTGCTGTGGTTCAGCAAATTCGTGTTGATAATCCAGTCGAACTGCATGTTGGCGTGGTGAGTGACAATGCGCTGGTAGAAGCCGTTGCCGTAGTAGGTGTTATTCTTCTGCGGCTCCGTCGCACCGTCAAACTGCGTTTTGCAACCCGCAACCTCGCCGCAGTTTCGGATGGAGGGACGATGGTTCCAGTAAAAGCTTTCGTGCATGCGGAAATTCGGCGTTAGCGTCTGATCCACGCGAAACATGATGTTGCGCGCATTCAGCAGCCAGGTCTGGTCGCCTGCGGGGTTGCCGGCGACGTTAAACGCGTTTCCCGGGCGATCGGGATGGACCATAAGGGCCGCGATTCGAGACGCCACTAAACTGAGGTTGGGATCGGTAGCCGGAATGATGTTCCCGGGGTAGGCAGTGCGTACGGGAACATTGACGGGATTCCCCTTGCAGTCGGTGGTCGGCACCGTCGCCGTGACTAGCGGATTGTAAATTGCACCCTCCATGATGGGGTTCCCGAGGGCATCGACGGCATTGACTACCCTGCCATCGCAGAGTGTCATTTTGGCTTGGTTGCCAGTCAGCAGAGAACTGAAGTTCCCAGCTTTGAACGCGTCCGTCGGAGTCGTGTTGCCAAAACCGGGCAGGACGCCAGAGCGGAAACGCGTCCAGTCGATGTTCACAAAGAAGTGCGTCTTGTTGTGTCCGTCATAGACTTTCGGAATGACGACCGGACCGCCGACGGTGAACCCGAAGTCATTGTTGCGATATGGCGTCTTGCCCGCCTTGCCGAAGAAGCCGGCGGCATTGAGGGCATCATTTCCAAAGTACTCATAGGCGCTTCCGTGCAGGGTGTTGGTGCCCGACTTGGAGGTGTACTCAATGAAGCCGCCGCTGGTGTGGCCATACTGCGCCAAATAGCTCGTAGTAATGACCTTCACTTCCTGAACCGCCTCGACCGAAGGTGCGCTTTCCTGGCTCTGCTGGTGTCCACTGGCATAGCCGAACGCAGCGCCATCGAAGAAGTTCTCCGTGGCCCGAGTCTGCCCGCCATTGATGCGGGAGTTGAACTGGCTGCCACGGAACATCGGATCACCGTTGGGTTTCATGGGCAGATAGCCGGGTTGCATCTGGAGAACCGATTCGGCTAAGCGCACATCAGCCCCCATGATAACTGGCAGAGCTTTGTAATAGTTCTCGTCCACGGTGTGGCTTACGTCGGCAGTCGTGGTATTGAGAGTCTCAGCTTCGCCCTTCACTTCGACCGTCTCGCTGACTGCGCCGACTGCCAGCGTGACGTCCTGGCGTATGGTTTCGGCGCCCATTACCTGAACGCCGCTGCGAAGCGCCGCCTTGAAGCCGGCATGATCGACTGTGATTGAATAAGTGCCGAGAATCAGCGGCGGCGTCGTATACGCGCCGGCCTCGTTGGTCGTGAGAACAGTTTCGACGCCAGTACTGTCATTGCGCACTTTAACCGTTGCCCCCGCGACCGCCGAACCGGTCGGATCAGTCACGATTCCGGTGACAAGGCCGCGGTCAGCACGCTGTGCCTGAACGGAACTCGCCAGGCAAATCCAAGCGACGAATCCAACAAGCCACGCAACCCGGTTGGGTGTTCTCATGGTTTCCCCCACCAGCGCCGTTTCCTTGGGCACTTGTTGTTGAGTAAACGATTACCGCATCGGCGCCGCAGAATATTCCCGCCTCCATTGATTGTCAAGGAAAATTTAGTACTTTTATACTAGCGCCCCGCGGGGTGCTTACTCGCGTCCTTCATCGGCACACAACACGCTATTTAATTGGGTATCTGATACTTGGAAGCCGATGCTGCCAACACTTCGGAGCGCTCTCCATGGCTCGACCGAGTCATACAGGTCTTGCTCCTGCAAAGAACCCCTCCGGCGCAGAACAGGCGACAGAGAGTGGGGAACTCGTTTTCTGAATCCAGCCAGGCGCCGGGCGACGCCTTCGCAGCCCGCCGTAGCCCACGATTCGAGCCCCATTCGCCGAGTCGCTCGACTGGGCCTATTTGGCAGAGAAGCTGTAGACGGTAACGCTGTGGAACTTTTGGCCCGGCTTCAGCTCAGTCGATGGAAAAGCCGGGTGATTCGGAGAATCGGGAAAGTGCTGCGTTTCGAGGCATAGCCCACTGCGATGCTGATAGGCCACGCCGCCTTTTCCCTTGATCGTTCCGTCGAGAAAGTTGCCGCTGTAAAACTGGATTCCAGGTTGGTCGGTAAGAACGCGCAGCACGCGCCCAGAGTTCGGTTCGTACACTTGCGCGGCTTCTGCCAGAGTCCCACCCTTCGCGTCCAGCACCCAGTTATGGTCGTAACCACGACCGCGATGGAGTTGCTCATCGTCGGCGTTGATGCGGCTCCCGATAGCTGTAGGCTTGCGGAAGTCAAACGGTGTCAACTCAACTGACTTGAGTTCGCCCGTCGGAATCAGGGTCGCATCGACCGGAGTAAACCGAGAGGCATCGAGCGTCAGCTGATGCCCGAGAATATCGCCGTTCCCTTGTCCCGCCAGGTTGA
>Ga0209577_10006473_pt1 | contig 10833 bp, 9 predicted proteins | sample GraSoiAngelo_109_FD_185874 | JGI IMG/M metagenome (GOLD analysis project Ga0209577, IMG submission 185874) | Grasslands soil microbial communities from the Angelo Coastal Reserve, California, USA - 14_0903_12_20cm (SPAdes) (version 2) | ecosystem: Environmental > Terrestrial > Soil > Grasslands ... | reverse complement strand
TTCTCCACGATGGTTGCGCCTAAATCGGCAATGCGCGCGCGTTTCACGGGATTCGGGTTCTCGGGTAAGAAAATTCTGGCGGGAAGATTGAATAAACGCGCCGCATAGGCGACCGCTGCACCGTGATTTCCGGTGCTGGTGGCGGCGACTTCACGGATAGGGCGGCGGTTGAGATTGCAGGAAAGCGCATAGATCGCGCCGCGCGGCTTGAACGAAGCAGTGGGTAGTTCAGTTTCAAGCTTGAGATAAACCTTTGCGCCGGTCGCTCGACTGAGGGAAGGCGCTGCGACCAGCCTGGTTAGGGGCAGGTAGTGCCGCAGCAGATCACGGGCGTTTTCAATCGTGGAAAATTCCAGAACCATGGCAAGCCATTGTAGTGGCTCGCGCCATGTACAATTTCCATCTCACGATGAGCTACCACTTCCGCGCGGAGCAGTGGATTCCCGTTCCTCTCCAAAAGGTGTTTCGCTTCTTTGCCGATCCCGGCAATCTGCCGCGATTGATGCCGCCTTGGATGGGCGTGGAACTGCTGCGCGTGAAAGTGGTACCGCCTCCGGGGATCGAGCCGGTGATCGAGACGGTTACGGACCGAACGCCGTTTGCCGGAGCGGGATCGGAATTAGTGGCTTCCTACCGAGCGGTTCCGTTGCTGCCGTTTCGCATTACGTCCGTTGCGCTGATTACCGAGTTCGTTATGAATGAGCATTTTGCGGATATTCAGAAAGAGGGGCCCTTCCGTAAGTGGCATCACCGGCATCAGTTCGCGGTCGAGGCCCGCGATGGCGTCAACGGCACTCTCATGCAGGACATTGTCGAGTACGAGGTCGGCTTCGGCTTGCTGGGCGCGCTGGCGCAGAAGCTCTTCGTCGGACCACAGATGCGGCGCACGTTCGCACATCGTCAAAAAGCGCTCGCGAATCTGCTGACATAACGGCGCAGTCAGTTTTGTGACTGCGGTCCCGACCCAGCCTAGTATCCATCCTTAACCGCTATCCGGTGCTACACTCGCGACATCCGGAAGTACAAATTGTTGATTTTCGATTGTTGAATGAAGCCCCTCTCGCGATAGAGAGTGCGTTTCGTAATCTGCAAAATCAACAATCAAAATTCAAAAAACAACAATTGCGTATGGAGGCACCGCATGGGCATAAACCGCAAGCGTGTGTATCTGGGTGGAATAGCAGGCGGCGTGGTGTGGAGTATCTGGAGCATATTCGTCAATGTGATGGTGGGAAAGGCCCGTTATGAAGCCACCACGAATGCGGGGTTATTTCTGAAGCAGCCCCGCTACCCCGCCTTCTACGCGCAGTGGATCGTGATGACATTCATCATGGCGATTCTGCTGGCGCATTTGTATGCCTGGGTTCGGCCGCGGCTCGGGCCGGGGCCGCGCACGGCGCTGAAGGTCGGCATGATTGTGGGGTTCTTCGCGGGGTTCCCGAATAATTTCGGCACAGCCACCTGGTCGCCGATAGACCGCATCTTCCCTTTGGCGTGGATGCTGGATTTGTGGGTGGGATCGATTCTGGCAACGCTTGTGGCGGGGGCGATTTACAAGGAGTAAACGCGGATTCAATTTCTGCGATTCATCCTCAGCCAGATCAAGCCGCCCAAAGCCCATATTAGAAAGAGCGGCACGAGGCTGAGGAGTCCGTGCAGGCCGGCCAGTTCTCCCAAGTTGAAGGCGCCATGGTTTTCGCCAGGAATTTCCTGGGCGAGAAACGAACCGTGGTTGAGCGACAAATTTCCCAGAAAGAAGTTTGGAATACATAGCCGGAACAACGGATATTTCATTCCTTCTACAGGCTGCACGGTGGTCGCGACCGCGGTGAGCGTAAAGAAACCGCTGCACAGGGCGAGCACTGTGAGCCACGCGCGCAAGCGAGGCCCCGAATAACTCCACAGCGGCGCCAGTCCTACGCACAATAGCGGCAAGGCGGCGGCCAGATATCTTGGGCCATAGGACCAGCCGCCATGCCAAGCGTAGAAGGACGCGTTGAATATCAGATAGTAGATCGCGATGATCGTAATGGCTGCCACCACAGCGCGCTGTCCTTGCTGCTTCCACATCCACCACAAGCCAAAAGGGGCGCTCGCGAGGATGGGTGCGTGGAAGAAAAGTCCGCGGCGTCCGCCGAAGAGTAACTTCAGCGCACGATCAATTTTAGGCAGACCGAGACCGAAGCTATGTCTCATCCCCGGATATGCGGCATCGTACTCGTAGCCGAAGTGAACCGGAGACCCGAATGCCGCGTATTGAAAGGCCATCAGGAATGCGCAGCATAGGCCTGCGCCGAGGGCGAGCCCGGCAAGTACGCGTATGACTCGCGGACGTCCGTCCTTTCGAACCAGAGCGAGGGCAAGCAGCGCGAGTACAAACGACGCCGGAGCCGCGGGATATTCGGAAATCGTGGCCCAACCGGCGGCCAGGCCAACCGCAAGGCCAAGCCAGAAATCCCGCGCGGGCCGGGCCGGTTCGCGCAAGGCGACCGCGCCCAGAAATGCGAACAGCAGGAAGGCGCCGGCCGTCGCGTGTCCCCAAAAAACGGTTGCATATGCCCACATGGGTGTAGCCAGTCCAAATGACAGCGCCGCAAAGGCCGATCCGGAGACGCCCGCTCCGAGGCGCACTCCAACCAGAAACAAGCAGCCGGCAGCAAGTGCCGTGGGCAGGGCGACCGCAAACAAGCTCGCGGCATAGGACATCGCCACCGTAGCCTGCGGCGAGTCGGGATCGATTCCCGCGGCTCTCACTACGGATTTTGCGGCGGCGGCAGCGGGTATCGCGAGCAGCGATACCCCCGGCGCTTTGTCAGAGTAATAATGTCCGTGCAACAGAGCTTTATCCTGCGTGTTCTGGTGGTAGGCATCGATGGTCAAGGTGCGCTGCTCGAGAATTGCGCGGGTCATATCAAAACGCGCATTCTGGTTCCATCCGCCAGCCTGATAGAAATACGCGTAAGAGAGAAACAGCACGGCCACGATCAGAACCGCGCGCATACGAACCTGGCCTGGCCTGAGCGTTGATGGCCCGGTCATTTCACGCATTCCAGAATGATGTGGGTATAAGGAATCCGCAGCAGGCGAGGACGGATGTTGGATTTGATCTGGGAGAACACTTCCGATGCCAGCTTCACGTATTCCGATTCAGAGCGCACGAAGCGGCCGCGGTCCTTGGCGAGAAGATAGCGTTCCGTACGCGACTGTTCGCCAGCCCAAACGCCGTCGAGTGTGACCAGTCTGCCCCCCGGTCTCAGCGCTTCGTGAGCAATGCGGAAGAGTTGTACAGACTCCCGATCGTCGAGATGATGCACGATGCCGAGCGCGAGGACAGTATCGAAATAGGATTTCTGCGGCAGTGTGTATTCGCTGACAGTTTCACAAATGAATTTCGCCTGCGGAAATCGTTTGCTTGCCTTTTCAATGTAGTGGGAGTTGGCATCGAAGCCGACGTACTCCGATGGCGGCAGGTACGGAACGATGGTTCCAGGGCCGCAGCCGATTTCGAGAATGCGGTCCCCAGGCCTGGGCCGAATGTAATCCTGTACCAGTATTCTGCTGCGTGCCGAGCCCCCGATGAGCGTCCAGTAAAGCTGGTAAGCCTGCGGTAGCGCCAGCACGGATCGAATTGTTTCAATCATGGATTTCGATTACGATGGCCTGCAAGATACCTATTGTTCCAGCCAAACACAAACAGAGCGCCAGCGCAAGTGCGGTTCTCGAGTGAATACCCCGATGCACTTTGACCAGTTTGCCGCCGACTACAAGCAAGTGCTGGACAAAAATGTGGCGCTCTCCGGCGAAGACTCGGAATATTTTGCCGAGTATAAGGCCCGCTACCTGGCGCGGCGGCTGTCTCCGGATTTTACAGGCAAGATCCTGGATTTCGGCTGTGGGGTCGGGCTACTTTCCCGGTCTTTGAAAAAAAATCTGCCGGCGGCGAAGCTGGACGGCTACGACATTTCCTGCGCCAGTCTCAGTTGTATTGAGCGAGAGCTGACCTCGGAAGGGACCTTCACTAACGATCTCGGGCAGTTGGGCGAAGATTATGATCTGATCGTGATCGCCAATGTATTGCACCATGTGCCGGTGGCAGAGCGAAGCGCAACTATTCAGGCGCTGGCGGGTCGCCTGGTTGCAGGCGGGCGGTTGGCCGTGTTTGAGCACAATCCTGTAAACCCGGCTACCCGCTGGGCGGTGAAGCAATGCGCCTTCGACACAGATGCGGTTTTGTTGCCTATGCGTGAGACGGTAGCCCACTTGGAGAGTGCCCAAGTTCGGGTCGTGAGACAAGACTACATTGTCTTCATGCCCCGGGTTCTAGCGTGGTTTCGCAGATTTGAGCCCTGGCTCGCAGGAGTGCCATTGGGCGCGCAATACGCGCTGCTGGGGGAGAAACGTGGCTGAAAGAAAAGTCATGGTCGAGAGCAGAAGTCTGCCGTTCCCGGGAGGAGGCCTCTCGCGATGAATTCCCCCGTTCGGATCTCACTGGCCATTCCGGTCTACAACGAAGAGGCGGTGCTGCCCGAACTCTTGCAGCGCACGCGCAATGTTCTGGATGAGATTCCCGGAGGGCCGCATGAAATCGTCTTTGTGGACGATGGCAGCACCGACCGCACCCAGGCACTCCTGGAACAGGCGGCGCACGACGATCCGCGAATTTCGCTGGTGGCGCTCTCGCGGAATTTCGGTCATCAGGCGGCGTTGACGGCGGCGCTCGATCATGTCTCGGGCGACGTCACCGTGGTGATTGATGCCGACTTACAGGACCCACCCGAGTCCATCCCCCTACTGCTGGAAAAATTCGAGCAAGGCTACGACGTGGTTTACGTGCAGCGGGTAAAGCGCAAAGAGCCGGCATGGCTGCGGGCCTGCTTTTTTGTTTTTTACCGGCTGATGGCGGTGCTCTCGGACGTTCAGCTACCACTCGATGCGGGAGATTTCGGGCTGATGTCGCGACGGGCGCTGGAGCAACTGCGCACTCTCAGAGAGCACCACCGCTATGTGCGCGGATTGCGGAGCTGGGTGGGATTCCGGCAGATCGGTGTTCGCATCGAGCGGGCGGAACGTCACGCCGGCGAAAGCAAGTACAGCGTCCTAAGGCGGCTGAAGGGAGCCATGGATGGAATTTTCGCCTTTTCCATCGTGCCATTGCGGGCCGCGGCTTTGCTGGGCGGAGTCACGATGTTTCTCTCCTTTCTGTTCGCTCTTTACTCCCTGTATGCCAAACTGATTCAGCATAAGTCGGTGCAGGGCTTCACCGCACTGATATTGAGCATCATTTTTCTTTCCGGAGTGAACCTGTTTTTCCTGGGAGTGATTGGCGAGTATGTGGGCCGGATTTATGAAGAGATCAAGGGGCGCCCACTCTATGTGATCAGCCACATTGTCAGAGGCAACTCCGGGATCATGCCACCGGAACCCGCTTCCGCGCGGCGATCCGGGTATTCGGGCTGACGGTTGGGCAGGCGCAGTTCACGAAATCCTTCGAGCGGCCAACGTCATCTAAATAAAGGAGTGGGGGCTTACGTGAAATGGCTTGATGCCCTTCTTGGAGGACGAGAAAAGATGGCGACGTTAGAACCGGGGAAGCAGGCTCCCGATTTTTCTCTTAACACGCTGGACGGCAAGAAATTTTCTTTAAGGGACGCGGCCGAACGCGGTCCGGTGATTCTTGCGTTCTTTAAAGTTTCATGCCCGACTTGCCAGTACACTTTGCCGTTTCTTGAGCGGCTCTACAAGGCGTATGGAAACAAGAACGTGACTTTAGTGGGCGTATCGCAAAACGACAAGAAAGACACGGCCGCTTTTGCCAAGGAGTACGGCATAACATTTCCGCTGCTGTTGGACGATACGGAAAGGTATCCGGTTTCCAACGCCTACGGGCTTACCAACGTGCCGACTATTTTCTGGATTGCGCCGGATGGAGAAATCGAACTCACCAGCGTCGGTTGGGTACGGAGCGAGTTCGAGCAGATCAATCGCAAAATTGCGGAACTTACGCAAGTGGCGCAGGCGCCGGTTTTCCGGGCGGGGGAAGATGTGCGAGATTTCCGCGCGGGTTGAGGGTCGAAAAACTGATCCCGCGGTCGCGGGAAGATAAAGCAAATTTACAACCACGACAGAGAGGTACGAGAGGATCTATTTGGCGGAGTGGCCAGGCCCCTCGCCGTTGCCGGTTCAAGGCTCGCCAGAAGCAATCAAAATTCAAACACTGAATACTCCACCCCAAAGTTCTGCTGCCTTCGTGTCCTCGGGGTGAACTGCACAGCCACTGTTCTTTCCCGTACAATATAGCTTTTCCTAATAATTAGCCCTTCGTCGGGAGCTCGATTTAATGATGCGGAAGAGCCTTGTTTTTTTCACGGTCGCGCTGCTTGCAAGCCTGGTGAGTGCTGGTTTATCGGCCGATCCAGCCTCATCAGAACGTAGGAATGCCGTGATGGCGGCCGCCATCCGCTTGCCGGCGGGCGCATTCGCGGCCATGGAGACAATAATTCCTGACCACATCCGGCAGCATGTCCGATTTCTCTCGCATGATCTGCTGGAAGGGCGCGGTACCGGCCAGCGCGGCGGCGATATTGCGGCCGAATACTTAGCTACCCAGTTCGCGCTCTACGGCCTGAAACCAGCCGGCGATAACGGCAACTACATGCAGAAAGTTCCGCTGGTGGGCATTACACCTTCGCCGGAGACCAGATTCTGGTTTGTGCCTTCTCAAGGCAGCGCGGTGGAACTGAAGCCGCTCGACGACTACGTCGCGTACGATGAGACTCAGCAGTCGCAGTCCGACGTGGATGCCGACATTATTTTCGTGGGTTACGGCATCGAAGCGCCTGAATATAACTGGGACGACTACAAGGGCACCGACGTTAAGGGCAAAGTCCTGCTGATGCTGGTGAACGAGCCCCCCTCAGATGACCCGAAATTCTTCAAAGGCCCGGCTCTTACTTACTACGGCCGCTGGACATACAAGTACGAGGAGGCGGCGCGCAAAGGCGCAGTCGGCGCCATTCTGATTCATAAGACCGACATGGCCAGCTACGGCTGGGAGGTGGTACGCAACTCGAATTCGGGGGAAAAGTCATTTCTAAAGTTAGAAGGTCAACCTGAGCTGAAAGTAGCGTCCTGGATCCAGTACGGCGTGGCAGAGAAACTGGCTAAAGCGGCGCGCATGGATTTGAACAAAATGATGACCGATGCACGCTCGCGCGATTTCAAGCCGGTCGAGCTTCCTATCAAGCTGAAGGCGCATATGGTCAGCAAGGTTCGTCCGTTTGAATCGAATAATGTCATTGCCATGCTGCCGGGTTCGGACCGCAAGCTCAAGGATGAAGCCGTGATGTACACAGCGCACTACGATCACCTGGGCATTCGTCCCGATATGCCCGGCGACAACATTTACAACGGCGCGGAAGACAATGCCACGGGCTGCGGCATTCTGCTGGAGATTGCGCGCGCCTACGGACAGTCTGTGGCCAAGCCGCGGCGCTCAATCATCTTCGCGGCGGTTACGGCGGAAGAGCAGGGGCTATTGGGTTCGGAGTACCTGGGAAAGCATCCTCCTGTCCCTGCTGGAAAGATCAGTCTCGACCTGAACTACGACGACGTCAAACCGCTGGGTGCTCCGGAAGATGTGGAAGTTTCCGGCGCCGAGCGCACGAATTTCTATCCCCTGGTACAAGCGACGGCGAGAGAGTTCCGTCTTACCATCCGTCCCGATGCGCGTCCTGAAGCCGGGCACTACTACCGCTCCGATCACTTCAGCCTGGCGCGGGTGGGTATCCCATCCTTTTCCGTCAATGAAGGCATGAAGTTCAAAGGACACAGCGAAGCCTGGGGCTTGGAGCAAGATCGCGAGTACACGACCAAGCACTATCACCAGCCGAGCGATGAATATCGTCCCGACATGGACTTCACCGGCGACAGCGCCATGGCGCGCTTCGGATTCGCTCTGGGGTGGGAGGCCGCGGGTTTGCCGAAACTGATCCAGTGGCAAAAGGGAGACGAGTTCGAAGCGGCGAGAAACAAGTCAGAGTAAGGATGTACCTTAGCTGACCGCATCGACCGACCCGGTGGCAAGCGTCAGCGCCAGCAGTGCAACTGTCAAAGGGTCTTTCTTGAACGATGACGCCAGGACAAAAACGTGCAGACCGCACCCTGCCCGACGGCAACTCTGAATTTCAAGTTACAGCCGATTTCCGGGAATCCAGCTGTAAGGCGTTAACCTTTATTCTTCAAGCACTTACCACATAACTTGAGTAACGTTGGCCCTGCTCCCTTCGCGTGCTAGGCTCGTGACGGAAGAGTTCTGAAATCAGTAATTTCCGAGGAAACTCATGCGCGGGCCAGGGTTCGCGGTTGCGCTTTTTCTGCTGTGCGGGGCAGCCATTGCCAGTGATGTGAAATCACCGCACGCACTTCCACAAAAAACTATTTCTAAGCGAGTTCCAGTGACCACCTCTTCGCCGCAAGCGCGAATGATTTTTGACCAGGCGATGGTCACTTTCGAGCGGTTCCGGATCAACGAAACTTTGGAGTACTTGCGGGCTGCAACCAGGAAAGATCCTGCCTTTGCGCAAGCTTTCATTCTTATCTCTGAACTGACTTCAAGTCCGGAAGAGCAAAACCAAGCGCGTGGGAAAGCTAAATCCCTGGCCAGCCATGTAAGTCCAGGCGAGCAACTATTAATTCGCTGGCTGGCTGGAGGTCAGGAAGAGAGCTACGTTCCGGCGATCGCCGCCATGAACGACCTTTTAGCCAGGTATCCGCAGGATCCGCATCTGCTTTTCCTGGCTGGGCGTTGGTTGGAATACCAGGACAGATACGAGCAAAGCGCCATGTTGCTGGAGAAAGCCGTGGCCCTTGAGCCGGATTATCCCGCCGCTGTAAATGAGTTGGGATACGCCTATGCGCATCTGGGGCAATTCGACAAGGCCTTGGCCGCCATGGCGAAATACGTGGCTCTGCAACCTGAGGAACCGAACCCGCATGATTCTTACGGCGAGATCCTGCGCATGGCGGGAAAGTTTGACGAGGCGCTGGAGCAATACCGCGTGGCGGTGCGAATTGATCCCAGCTTCGGCTCCGACCTGGGGATCGCGGATACGCTCGCCCTGATGGGCAAGGAGGAAGAGGCGCGTGCGCAATACGCGCGCGGATTGCCGTTCGTCAAGACTGAGGCTGAACGGGTAGATCGCGAGACGCAGTCAGCCGCGACCTGGGTACGGGAAAACAACTATAAACAAGCCGACCATGCGCTACGTGAGGTCGCGCGGCACGCCCATGGCGACGGCCTCGCGGTGGCGGAAGCAAAAGCCCACCGACTCATGGCAATGTATGAGCCTGATTTCAGAACTGTAGTCAAGCACCTGCAGGCTGCAGAAAATGCCCTGAACGACGGCCACCCCATCTCGAAAAATGACCACGATGCGGAGTGGGCGCGCATCTTGTGTTTGCGTGCCCGGCGGGCCGGGGAGGTACACGTAACGGAATTGGCCACCGCTTCGGTTGAACAACTGGAGGCGATGGCCCAGAACAGCCGCAGCCAGGTAATCCAGCTTTCTTATCATGCAGCCGAAGGTGCGCTGCTCATGGCCGAGGAGAAGTACGCCGAGGCCATCCCGCATTTGCAGGAAGATTCAGAAAATCCCTTCGCGCTGCAAATGTTGTGGCAGGCTTATCAACAGACCGGAGCGCAGTCTGAGGCCGAAAAAGTGGCTAAGCGTCTGGCCGCACTGAATGACCCCACCGTGGAACAAGCACTGATTGTGCCCGCTTTCCGCGCCAGCCTGGTCAGCCAGGTGGAACAGGCCCCGAGGTAGCCGGAAACCCGAACGCATGCCACGCATCCCAATTTTTCGGCTCGGGGGCTCAGGAGGAGAGGGCGAAGTCCCAGAGCTTGCCAGTTACACCCCGGCACTTTCCTTCGAAGGATTGCAGGTTGGCATCGACAATCTGCGCCACGACGTTTATCTAAGTCCCAAATTCATCGAGTCGGCACGGGCGCAGATCGTGCGGCTGATTGCCTACCATGGCGAGGTAGAGAGCCTGCTGGCAGCGGAATCGCGAAACTTCGCCTCAGGCAGGCGCTTTGCAGGTCCGGAAGATACCAGCACGCGCTTGCGGGCGCAGCCCGCCGATCTCAAATCGGTGCTCACGGAGTTGCTGGTCGCCGCCCTAAACCGCGCCAAGTCCCAGTCGAACCTTTCCGTTGATCTGCTCGCGCGGGTCGCCCTGGTCAAGTGTTTACGTAACGAACTGAATGCCCAGTTTGCTCAAGTGCTGGAACGCTGCCGCCTGCTGTTACGGAACTACGAAGGAATGCGGCAGGAGAAAGCTATCGAGTACCGCGAACACGTTGCCAATTTCCAGGTGCGAAAAAAAATCATCCTGCGCAAGACCGGGCAGGAACTTTTTCTGACGCTCCGGGAAATCGAAAAAGAAACCTTGATTCGCATGCGCCGCTCGCTATTCGGCGATAGCGGAGAACTGGGCTACAAGCTCTTCCTCAACCGCCTGCTGTTCACCGAAGATGGCCGTGACGACTATCTCAGCGGCGAGCACTACGTGATGTTCGGGAATTTCGAGAAGGATCCGGACCGCTTCTCCAACCTGCAGAGAATCGCTTGCGTGTTTCTGCAATCATTGATGCCGGGAGCTGAGGATGAAGCGGCGCTCGACGGCTGGCTCAACGTTCCCGAAAACGCTCACTTGCTGGTCGGGAATGGTAGCCCCGACGAGTCGAGCAGCGATGGGCGCGCCCAGAAAGCGCGCCTGGCCGGGTGGCTGGGATTGCTGGAGGATGAGGGCGTGATGGAGTACATTGTCGCC